>Ga0315283_10000772_pt1 | contig 24216 bp, 15 predicted proteins | sample YL17G09_0_MG_FD_204541 | JGI IMG/M metagenome (GOLD analysis project Ga0315283, IMG submission 204541) | Sediment microbial communities from Yellowstone Lake, YNP, Wyoming, USA - YL17G09_0 | ecosystem: Environmental > Aquatic > Freshwater > Lake > Sediment | place: USA: Wyoming | collected...
CACACCGAGCTCCAGGAGCATCTGGACACGTGCAAACTACGAACCCGCTCCGTCACCGAAGGGGGGCTCTCGGCATTGCGGATCTCCACCCATATCTACAATACTCCTGAAGAAGTTGAGCGGGTCCTCCAGGGAGTCAGAACGGCGAAAAAGGTCTGACCGGCCCGCGGCCGACTGCTGCGCATTGCATCGAGCGTGAAGGGACATGATGAAAACCGTCAACATTTTCGACTATCTGGTGATCGCCGGCTACTTCCTCTTCATGCTCGGGATCGGCTTCTATTTCATGCGGGTCAATAAGGGGGCAAGGGAGTATTTCGCCGGGGGGAACATGATTCCCTGGTGGGTATCCGGCATGACGCTCTACATGGCAAACTTCAGCGCATGGACCTTCACGGGGGCGGCGGGCTTTGCGTACAGTACCGGGCTCTTTCCGCTGATCTGGTGGGGAACGGGAGGGTTTGCCTATTTTCTGGGTTCGCTTATGACGGCCAAGCGGTGGCGGCGAACCCGTTCGATATCTCCGGTGGAATACACATACTCGCGCTACAACGTCCCCACGCAGCAGTTCATCAGCTGGGTCATCTCGGTGAATTTCACCCTCTCGGCAGGTGTGCAGCTTGCCTCGACCTGCAAGCTCCTGGCACCGGTCATGGGTATCGAGCTTGTGACGGTCACGCTGGTGACAGGACTTGTCATCCTTCTCTACACATTCCTGGGAGGTGTCTGGGCGGTGTCGGTGACCGATGTGGTCCAGGGGGTGATACTTATCTGTACGACATTTATCGTCGTCCCTTTGAGCCTCCACCTGGTCGGGGGACCGACACGGCTGTGGAATGCTCTGCCCCCCCTTTCCTTCGATCACGTCTACAACAATGTCCGCTATAATGAGCACTGGCTGATCTCGATGTTCTTCATCAGCACGCTCGGCTTCGCCGCGGGGGGAGGCCAGCGATTTTTCTCGGTCAAGGACGAGAAGTCAGCACTGAAGGTGGGGCTCTTCGCAGGAGGGCTGTCGCTTCTGGGCCCCATTATCTTCGGGGTGCCACCCCTGGTTGCAAAGGTGATCTGGCCGGACCTTTCACAGGTCGAGTTCTTCAAGCCCTATGCCGGGAACAATCCGCAGGACCTCGTCTACGTCGGACTCTGCCTCGTCTTTCTCCCGAACGGGTTGATCGGCGTGTTCATTGCGGCGATGCTGGCGGCGACCATGAGCACCCTCAGCGCCGTATACAACATGGTCTCGTCGATTTTCGCCCGCGACATATACGGCGTGATTACTCGCAGAGAGCCCTCCGATCAGGAGATGCTGCGCATCGGGAAGCGGGCGTCGATCGGTATTGGTGTGATCGTCATCGCGCTTGCGGTCTTCTTTGTCACGAGCCAATTCGGCATCTTCAACCTGATGCAAGCGTTTTTTACGCTCTTCAATATCCCCGTCAGCATACCGATGGCGTTCGGGTTGATCTTCCGGCGCGTCCCCAAATGGTCGGCGGTGGCCTCCGTGACGTGGGGGCTCCTTTCAGGAGTCTCTGCGCGGTACCTCCTGGGATGGGATATCGGCCCCCAGGTGTACCTCGCGATTGTGCTGACCCTGGCGATCTTTGCGACGTCCCGGTGGACGGCGCAGCTCTACGAGCGAAAGAAGCTGTTGCTTCTCCTGATCAGCACACTTGTCACTGCCGCGATCGGCGTTCTTTTCACCAATACGATCGTGAATCCCTTGACGGAATACGTCGTTCCGATGGCCTGGTTGACTGCCGGAGTCTTCGGCGTGAGCCTCTACTACTTTGCCGGGCTCTTCACCCGTGAGACAGAAGTGGACCGGGCCACCGTGCGGGAGTTCTTCAAGAAACTGGATACACCGGTCGATGTGGCCCGGGAGGTGTTCGGGGCGGGAAAGAAGCAGATTTCAATTTTTCCCCTCGTCGGCGCAACGATGGTGATCATGGCAGCGCTCCTCTCCCTGGTGTTCCTGACCGAGCTCGACGGCACGGAGCAGATGGTCGTTGGCACGCTCGTCGCTATGGTGGGAGTGTTCGGGGCCGCTCTCTGGTACTTCGGCAAGAAATCGGAAATTCGTGGATCGACAGACGAAACATAAAACCCTTGGGCGATCAGCCCACAGACAGCACCGCGAGGGAAAAGCATGAAAGCAGTCAATATCTATGACTATATGGTCATCGGGGCCTATTTCGTCTTCATGCTGGGCATTGGCCTCTACTTCATGAAGATCAACAAGGGTGCCAAGGAGTACTTCGCCGGCGGAAGCATGATCCCCTGGTGGGTCTCTGGCATGACGCTCTACATGGCGAACTTCAGCGCCTGGACATTCACCGGCGCAGCAGGATTTGCCTACGCCACAGGGTGGTTTGCGCTGTGTTACTTCGGGACCTGGTCAATCGCCTACTATGTCGGTTCGCAGATGACGGCCTCCCGCTGGCGGAGAACGCGATCGATCTCGCCCGTCGAATATACCTACACGCGTTTCAACTTCTCGACCCAGCAGTTCCTCAGCGCCGTGATTTCGTTGAACTTTACGCTCTCCGCAGGCGTCCAGCTTGCAGCGACCTGCAAGCTCCTCGCGCCGGTCATGGGGCTCGATATCACCATGGTGACGGTCGTGACGGGGGTCGTCATTCTCCTGTACACATTTATGGGAGGGCTCTGGGCCGTTTCGATCACGGATGTCGTACAGGGGGTGATCCTCCTCAGCATCACGTTCATTGTCATGCCGTTGTCGCTCGGGCTTGTCGGGGGTCCAAAGAACCTTATCGATGCACTCCCGGCCCTTTCCTTCGATCACTGGTACAACGGGGTGCATTATACCCAGCATTGGCTCGTCTCCATCTTCCTCATCATGTGTCTCGGGACCGCGGCCGGTGCGGCGCAGAGATTTTACAGCGTCAAAGACGAACGGGATGCGAAGCGGGTCGGCAAGCTCGCCGGAGGGCTCTTCCTGACGGTCCCGTTCGTCTTCGGGATTCCGCCCCTGGTGGCAAAGGTGATCTGGCCGGATCTCTCGCAGGTCGAGTTCTTCAAACCGTATATCGGCAATAATCCGCAGGATCTTGTCTTCATCGGACTGACGATGAAGCTGCTTCCGAACGGTCTGATCGGCGTCTTCATTGCCGCAATGCTGGCGGCGACAATGAGCACGCTGAGTTCCGTGTATAATATGGTCTCCTCCATCCTCTCGCGCGACATCTACCAGGGGTGGATCCGCCCGGACGTCACAGACCGAGGGCTCCTGACGGTGGGACGGGTCTTTTCCGTGGTGCTGGGACTCTTCGTTACGATCATGGCGGTGGTGTTTGTCAACAGCCATTTTGGCATCTTTAACCTGATGCAGGCTTTCTTCACACTGTTGAATGTTCCTGTCGTAGTCCCGGTGGCGTTCGGGCTGCTCTTCCGGCGGCTGCCGAAATGGTCCGCCGTCGCTGCGATCGCATGGGGGCTCGTCGTGGGTACGGTTACCCGCTATCTTCTTGGCTGGGATATCGGCCCGCAGGTCTATCTCGCCTTCGTGGCATCGTTCGGCATCTTCGCCCTCTCCTACTGGCTCGGCCGGCTCGCGATCGCGCGCAAGGCTCTGCTCGTCGCTCTGAGCATCGCCGTCGTTGCCGTGTTTGGGATGCTCTTCCTTTCGACGTTCACCTATCCGCCGCTGGAATGGGCACGGGTCCTGGCCGTGCTGAGCGCGGGAGTTCTGGGGGCGAGCCTCTACTTTTTCGCCCACCTCTTTGCCTCGGAGACGGCGGAGGAGCGGGCGGCTATTGACGCCTTCTTTGCAAAGCTGGATACACCCATTGACGTGGCAAAAGAGGTGTTCGGCGCGGGGAAGAAACAGATTTCCACTTTTCCCCTGGTGGGAGGAACAACGATCATCATGGGCCTGTTGATGTGTTTGATCTTTCTCACCGAGTTGTCCTCGTCGGAATACTGGACTCTCGGCGTCATCGTGACGATCATGATCGCCTTTGGCGCGCTGATGTGGTACTTCGGCAAGAAGTCGGAAATCCGGAGTGCGGAAGAGTATTCGACGCCGACGGAATCGCACAAGAGCGAGGAAAGTGGTCCACAATGAAGAACCTCTGGAATAACGCTGGAGCCCACGGCCTGAATGAGCTGGAGCTGTTGATCTACCGGTCGAATATTCTGGGCGAAGACCCCTCCGTCACGAATTGGGCCGGCGGGAACACCTCGGCGAAGATTGCCGAAAAAGACTTCCGGGGACGGCCCGTCACCGTGTTGCGCGTCAAGGGGAGCGGAACGGACCTCCGGACAATTACCGCCGGGGGTTTTCCGGGGGTCGACCTCGATCAGGTGCTCGAGCTCCGTTCACGCGAGGCAATGACCGATGAGGAGATGGTGGACTACCTGGCGCACTGCCTGCTCGACCTGAACGCGAAGCGCCCCTCGATCGACGCCCTGATCCACGCGTTCATCGATCACCCGCACATCGACCATATGCACCCCGACGCGATCATCGCGCTCTGCACCGCAAAGGACGGCCCCCGGCTGATGAAGGAGATTTACGGCGAGACCGCCGCCTGGCTCCCGTGGCTGAGGCCAGGATTCGCCCTGGCGAAACAATGCGGCGAGGTCGTCAACGGGAACCCGAAGCTTCGCGCGGTGCTGCTCGGAAAACACGGCCTGATCACGTGGGGAGGGACGGCGAAGGAGTCGTATGACAGCACGATCAGCGTCATTGCTGCCGCGCAGGATTTCCTGAAACGGCGCCTCGCCGGCAAGAAGGTCTTCGGCGGACCGAAGATCTCCCCCGCGCGCGCGGAGGCGCGCCGGGCTTTCGCGCAACGGTATCTCCCCCTCATCCGCGGCGGGGTCAGCGCGAAGAAGAAAGCCGTGCTGACATTCGACGACTCTCCGGAGGTGCTCGAGTTCGTCAACAGCAGAGATTGCGCTGTCCTGGCGGCCAGGGGGGCGGCCTGTCCCGACCACCTGGTCAGCACCAAGCTCACCCCGCTGGTGGTCGCACGGTTCTCTCCATCTGATCCCGACTCGTTCGGGGAATACTTCACTCATGCCCTGAGCTCGTACGTCGAACAGTACGGGCGCTATTTTGCGGCGCACAGGAGCAAGGGAGATGAGATGGTTGACCCCTCTCCCCGTGTGATTCTGATTCCGGGAATCGGACTGGTGGCGACCGGGAAGGACAAATCGGCGGCGGACATCACACGCGACATTTACCACCGCACGATCTCGGTCATCAAGAACGCCTCATCGGTGAGCACCTACGTCTCGATGACGCCGTCCGAAGCGTACAGCGTGGAGTACTGGCCCCTGGAGATCTACAAGCTCTCACTGGCGCCCCCCGAAAGGTCGCTGGCGCGCCGGGTGGCCGTCGTCACAGGGGGGGCGAGCGGGATCGGCCGTGAGATTGCGCGGCGCTTCGCCGCCGAGGGGGCCCACGTGGTGGTCGCCGACATCAACGGTCCCGGAGCGGAGGAGGTTGCCGCCGAGCTTGTCAAAGCAAACGGAAAGGGGCGGGCGACGGCCTGCCGCATGGACGTCACGCAGGAATCCGATGTTGAGTCCGCGTTCGCCGCGGCGGTCGCGTCCTACGGCGGGGTGGATATCGTCGTCTCCAACGCGGGGATCTCCTCGGCGAGTCCCATCGAGCAGACCACCGTCGATCAATGGCAGAGACAGATGGACATCCTCGGGAAGGGATATTTCCTTGTCGCACGGGAGGGGTTCCGGATCATGACGCGGCAGGGGATCGGCGGTTCGATCATCTTCATCGCGTCGAAGAACGCGCTATCGACCGGGATGAACGTCGCCGCATACAGCGCGGCGAAGGCGGCGGAGCTCCATCTCGCACGGTGCCTCGCAGAGGAAGGGGGGGGAAGAAAGATACGGGTCAACACCGTCTGTCCTGACGCGGTCCTCCAGGGGTCCTCGATCTGGAGCGGCGCCTGGCGGCAGGAGCGGGCACATGCGTATGGCATCCGCCCCGATCAGCTTGAAGAGTTCTACCGGAAGAGGACGCTCCTCGGCGAGAGCATCACCCCGTCCGATATCGCGGAGGCCGCCCTCTTCTTTGCCTCCGACCGGTCGCTGAAGACGACCGGCGGCGTGCTCACGGTCGACGGCGGAGTCTCTGCCGCGTTCGTCCGCTGAGCTGACCCGAAGGGGTCCGATAAGCCCGCCCGACATCGGCACGACCGGGTGGAAGGCGGTTTCCTCGGACGGCGAGGGGAGGCAGCGCGCGCAGGTCCGCACCCATAGCACCATGTTGGCTGTACGCAGGGCTCTCTCCCGCGCTGCGGGATATCCTTCACACAATGGCGTGAGAATGACATGGCACAGACCGGATTTCAGATCGGGGAAGAGTTTATCCGCGCCCATAACGAAAGGCGGAAGGGGGAGGTGCAGCGGGACTACGAAGCGCTCGGTGAGCGGCTCAAGCGGCGGGGGCTTGCCATCGACCGTGTCACCGGCGAGGCGTCGGCGCTGAGCGTTGCCCTCCCGTCGTGGGCGGTGGGGACGGGAGGGACCCGGTTCGGGAGGTTTCCGGGTGGGGGCGAACCGCGCAGTGTCTTCGAGAAGCTGGTCGACTGTGGGACGATACATACCCTGACGCGGGTCACCCCTCGCGTGGCGCTGCACATTCCGTGGGACAGACCCGACGATCCGAAGGAACTGGCCGGGTTCGCCGCGTCGCTCGGTATCGGGTTTGACGCGATGAACTCCAACACGTTCGAAGATCAGAAAGGACAGAAGTACAGCTATAAGTTCGGGAGCCTCTCCCATACCGACCGTGCCGTGCGCGAACAGGCGATCGCCCATAACCTGGCGTGCGTGGAGATCGGCAAGGCGCTGGGCTCGAAGGCCCTGTCGGTCTGGATCGGCGACGGCGGTAATTTCCCCGGACAGGTGGACTTCCGGGAGAGTCTGGAACGCTACATCGCAAGCATCGAGGCCATCGAGGCCGGGATGCCCCGGGACTGGCTGCTGTACATCGAGTACAAGTTGTACGAGCCCGCATTCTATTCGACGGTGCTCAACGACTGGGGAACGGCCTACTACGTGGCCGAGAGGGTCGGACCGCGCGTGTTTTGCCTGGTCGACCTGGGCCATCACGCGCCGAACGTGAACATCGAAATGGTCGTGGCCCGGCTGCTGCAGTTCGGGAAGCTGGGAGGGTTCCATTTCAACGACAGCAAATACGGCGACGACGACCTTGACGCCGGGAGCATGAAGCCGTTCCAGCTCTTTCTCGTATTCCATGAACTGGTCAACGGAGCTCTCCGCGGACGGGGAAAAAATCCCGAACCCGCCTATATGATCGATCAGAGCCATAACGTCACCGATCCGGTGGAATCGCTGATCGCAAGCGTCGAGGAGATCCAGCGCGCCTACGTCCAGGCGTTGCTCGTCGACCGGGAGGCCCTTGCGACGTTCCAGCGGGACAACGACGCCGTGATGGCGCTGCGGACGCTGAAAGCGGCGTTCACAACCGATGTCGGGCCGATCCTCGCGATGGGGCGCCTCCGCACCGGCGGGGCAGCCGATCCGCTTGCCGCTTTCCGCGAAAGCCGCTACCGGGAGCACAAGGGGAAAGAGCGGGCCTGAGCGCAACTTGTTTAGTGACAACACGTTCGGACGTTCTCCCGAAGCGTCCGGGCTCTTGTGAAGGGGGGGTGTTTTTCGTATACTGAATCATCACTAATAAAACACTGTTTTATTAGTCGCACGAAAGATCCAATGGCCAGAGACTATTCGGTTCCCGCAATTCATCGCGCGGTGCAGGTGATCGAAATCCTCGCCGCATCCCACACCGGCTTCTCCCTTGCGGAGATCTCGCGCCAGACGTCCATCCCCAAGAGCTCCCTCTTCCGGATCCTTGCGGCCCTCGAACAACATTCGATCGTCATCCAGGATCACGACAGAAAGATCTTCAAGCTCGGCATGAAGCTTCTTGACTGGGGGAACGCGGCGCTGGAGAAGATCGACCTCAAGACCGTGGTCCATCCCCACCTCGTACGCATGGCGCACGAAACGAGGGAAAGCTATTACCTGGCTATCCTTGACAGCTATGAGGTCATCATCATCGACCGGGCCGACACCCCCGAGATCTGGGCGATGGTTGCCCGCCTCGGCCAGCGGTCCCCCGTGCATGCCACCGCGTCGGGGCAGGTTCTCATCGCCGATCTCAACAAAGAGCTGCTCGAGAGGATACTGGAACGGGGAGGTCTCAAGAAATTCACCCCCCGTACGATCACGAGCGCCGCAAGACTCAGAAAACGCTTGAAGGAAGTGCAGCACGACGGCTATTCCGTTGCCGACGCGGAGTACAAACCCGAACTGTGCGCGATCTCCGTTCCCATCCACGACCACAGGGGGAAGGTCGTCGCCGCGCTCATGACGGCCATTCAGTCGGAACGCAAGAGGAAGACCGACTCCATCGTACGGATTGTCGAGATCCTGAAGAAAGAGGCATCGGTCATCTCCCATGAGATCGGCTACGCGGAGCTCGCATGACGACACCTGCACCTGATGCGCCCCCCCCTCTCGCCCTTGGCATCGTCAGCGATGAGATCACACTGGACTTCCGGACCGCCGTCCGCCACGGCCTCCGATGGGGTATCACCCGGTATGAGATCCGTTGCCTGACGAGCGGCCGGGTACCCGACGTCGCCGCCGCCGAGTGGCAGGACGTCCTCCGGGCCGTCCGGGAAGACGGCATCAGCATCACCGCGCTTTCCCCGGGCATCTTCAAGCACCCTCTCACCGGGGGCGCCGAGCTGGAACACGAGCTGGCCGAGGTGCTCCCGCGGACCATAGCGATGGCGGGGGAATGCGGCGCCTCCCTGATCATCGCCTTCGGGTTCCGGCGTACGGCGGGCGAGCCGGCGTCGCACCATGACGCCGCCGTCGGCTACCTGCGCCGTGCCGCGGAGGCGGCGTCGCGCGCCGGGGTGACCATCGCAGTCGAAAACGAACCCGGGTTCCACTGCGACACGGGCCTCCACACACGCAGGATCATCGAGGAGGTCGGCTCTCCCGCGCTGGGTGCGAACTGGGACCCCTGCAACGCCTACGGGACCGACGAGGTCCCCTACCCCGGGGGCTACGAGGCAATCAAACCGGTCATCGTCAACGTCCACGCCAAGGACACGCTGAAGGGATCCCTCATCCAGTGCGTGCCGATCGGGGAGGGGACGATTGACTGGAAAGGACAGATCAACGCGTTGATGCACGACCGGATCGTCCGCCACATTACCATTGAGACCCATTGTCTCCCTCTCGTGGAGCAATCGGACAAGAACGTCCGGACCCTCCGGACGATGATGGGAGTCTGACCATGCCGACGCTGCTGGGTCAACGGTTCACCCGGAATGAACTGCTGCGGCGCGTCGGCGACCTGTCTCAGATCGCCGGCATCAGGATGATGACGCTCGCCGAGGGACCCGAAGCGGGAGTCCGCATCGCCGACGTCAGGACCGGGTCCGGGCTCCGCTTCCAGGTGACGCTGGACCGGGGCATGGACATTTCGGTTGCCGAACACCGCGGCCTTCCGCTCGCCTGGCGATCGGCGGGAGGGGATGTTCATCCGACCTACTTCGATCCTCGCGGTTTGGGCTGGCTCCGGACTTTTCCCGGCGGCCTGCTCACCGGATGCGGCATGACGTTCGCCGGAGCGCCGTGCACCGACAACGGAGCCGAGCTCGGGCTTCACGGGCGGCTGTCGCATTTGACCGCCACGCACGTGAGCGCGGCGCACGAATGGGTCGGGGATGAGTGCATCTTCACGCTCCGGGGATCGGTCAGGGAGAGCGCGATGTTCGGGGAGAACATGCTCCTCGAGCGGGCGGTGGAGACGCGGCTCGGCCAGTCCCTGATCACGCTCCGCGATACCGTGACCAACGAAGGGGGGGACCGGACCCCTCTGATGATGCTCTATCATATCAACCCCGGGTGGCCGCTGGTCGCAGCGGGGGCGCGCCTGCTGATGAACGCAAAGAGGACCGCGCCGCGCGATGAGGAGGCGCAGAAGGGAATGGGGAGTGAACGGACGTTCACCGATCCGGTGGCCGGTTTCAGGGAGCAGGTGTTTTATCACGACCTCATAGCGGATCAGGACGGACGGACGACCGCGCTCCTCCATAACCCCTCCCTCCCTCTCGCCCTGTTCGTCCGCTTCCGCCAGCGGGAGCTTCCCCGGTTCGTCGAGTGGAAGATGACGGGCGAAGGGACCTACGTCCTGGGCATGGAGCCGGCGAACTGCGGCGTGGCGGGGAGGGCCGCCGAAAGGCGGTCGGGAACCCTGGAGTTCCTCGCCCCGGGCGAGCAACGCGGGTTCGAACTTCAGATCGGCGTCCTGGAGGAGGAGCCGGTCATCGCCGCGTTCATCGAAACGAACAACCTGACATGATCATCACCACCCACCTCACGCCACAGGCACTCTGACATGCCTACCTCGCGCCGGGACTTCATCCGCTCCACAGGCCTCGCCGCCGCGGGGCTGTCCCTCCTGCCGCAGATCGCGGAGGCGGCGACCGCCGTGGCAGGCGTGTCACCTCCGCGGGAGACGCCCCCGGGAAAGGTCCGGGGACTCCTCTTCGACGAGACGGACCTGCCCAGGATGCGGAAGGCGGTGAAACATCCCCACGTTGCCCCCTACTGGGACTCGATCGTGAAGGCCGATCTCGCCGCGGACGCGACGTTCATCCGCGAGCAGGCGCGGTTCAATAACCACGCGAAGGACATCCTGCAGGTCCGCCAGATCCTCGAGCGGACGGCGTTCGTCTTCGCCGTCACCGGCGACACGTCGCAGGGGGACGTCGCGTTGATGGCCGTCGACAAGCTGCTCGCCTACCCGAAGTGGGACTATTTTCTGGAAGGGGGAGAGCTGGTGATCGGCCTGCAGCGCGCCCCGGAATCGACGATCGCCATGGTGTGCGCCCGGGAGTGGCTCGCGCCTCTGCTGAGCGAAGAGAAAGCTCGCGAGATCGAAAAGCAGATAGGGGAAAAGGGGGCGCCGGCCTGCTACCGGACTCTCTACGGCCTGAAATACCCCGACCGCGTGCGGGGATGGGGGTTTGATCCCGAGGACGTCTATCCGTACCGGTTCGACCTGAGCCGCTGGCCGTTCATCCTGAACTCAACGAACCTGAAGGCCATCCCCATCGCCGGACTCGGCCTTGCCGGATGCCTGCTGCGCGGCAAACATCCGCAGGCCGAACGCTGGATCGACATGGCGGTGGGGAGCGCGAAGTCGTTCGCGGCGATGTTCGGTCCCGACGGGTCCTACGACGAGGGGGTGGGCTACTGGGGATACACGGCGCTGCATCTGACGCTGCTGGTCGAAGCGGTCAGGCGGACGGTCGGCACCGACCTGAGCGGCATCATCAACTACCCCGGGACGGTCCGTTACGGTCTCCGGATGTCGATGCCGACGAGCGGCCGGCCCTCCGATTGCGTCGACTTCGGCGACGCCTGGGCGATGGGGGACGTCTCGATCGCGGCGTGGGTCGCCCGCCGCTTCAAGGACCCGATCGCTCAGCATGTGGCAACGAACGTCGGCGAACTGAAAAATCACTATGCCGTCATCTGGCTGGATCCGGCGCTTCCGTCGAAAAAACCGGGGCCCGAACTGCACGATGTCCGCTTCGCCAACGACTGGGTCGTCGCGCGCAGCGGGTGGGGGGAGGCCGACGGGGTGGTCGCGCTTCGCAGCGGCGGCCCGGCCAACCACGAGCACGCCGACAGGAACAGCGTCATCTTCAAGGCCTACGGCGAACGGCTGATGCACGATCCCTACCATGCCGCCTACTCGTACACCGAACCGGAGTGGTTCCTGCGCCTGACCGAAGCGCACACCTCGGTGCTCGTCAACGGCAGAGGACACCAGTACCATGACGGCCATGAAGGGACGAACGCGTCGTGGGCGGAAGCGAAGGTACTCGAGTACCGGAGCGCGCCTGCCTCGATGATCGTGACCAGCGACGCGACCGACGCGTACCGGCTGGTGAACGGCGACGTGGAGCGGGTGGATCGGACGCTCGTCTTCCTCAAGCCGGACGTGCTGATCCTGTTCGATCGCCTCAGGCTGAAGAACAATGCGGTCCCGGTGCAGCTCCGGTTCCAGGTGGACAATTCGGACGGGAAAGGATCGGTCGACGTGCAGGGAGACGGCTTCACGGTGCTCCGTCCCGGGGCCTCCATGCAGGCGTCGCTGTATGGCGGGGGCGGAATGACGCTCCGAACCGGCACCCTGAATATTCCGGCCGACAAGGGGACGTATCCCTTCGCTGAGGTCGAATCCCGACCGGCGCTCGACCACCTGCTGCTGACGGTCTGCACCGCCCAGAAGGCCCGGGGAGCCCACGGTAGTCTCAACGTCCGGCACGACGGCCAGAGATGGCATATCGAAGGGACGCACAACGGCAGGACCGTCACGGCAACGATTGCGGACGGGGGGGAGATTCCACAAATCACGGTGGGCTGAGACGACCATGAAACCATCCGACGCATATTTTGAAGAAGCTCTTCGCCTGATCCCCTGGGGGACGCAGACGAACGCGAAACGACCATACCCCTTCTTCGAAGAGACGATGCCGAAGTTCATCGTCCGCGGGAAAGGGTGCAGGCTGTGGGACATGGAAGGGAAGGAGTACATCGACTTCCGGCTTGCCCTGGGGCCGGTGACGCTCGGCTACTGCTACGACGAGGTGGACGACGCCGTCCGCGCCCAGCTGGCAAAAGGAGTCCTCTTCAGCATGGCCAGTCCGATCGAACTCGAGCTGGCCAGGCGGATCCATGACATGGTGCCGAACGCAGAGATGGTCCGCTTCATGAAGACGGGGGAAGACGCGAACATGTGCAACGTCAGGATCGCCCGCGCGTTCACAAAGCGCGATATGATCCTGATGAGCGGCTACCACGGGTACCAGGACTGGTTCTCGACGGAAGGGAGTCCCGGCAACGGTGTCCCGCAGTCCCTGAAGGAATGGGTGAAGGTGATCCCCTGGGGCAATTGCGAAGCGGCGGAGAAGCTTATCCGCACCTACGGCGAACAGCTCGCGTGCGTGATCGCGATCCCGTATGACTTCAACGACGACACAAGCGGAGAGTATATCCGGTTCCTGCGAAAGCTGACGAAGGAATACGGCATCCTGCTGGTCCTCGACGAAGTGTTGACCGGGTTCCGTCTCGCGCGCGGGGGTGCACAGGAGTACTTCGGCGTCGAGGCGGACCTCGCCGGCTACGCCAAGGCGGTCGCCAACGGCTATCCCCTTTCGGTCTACTGCGGCAAGCGGCGCTACATGGAAGAGCTGAATTCGTTCCGGATGACGACGACCTATGCAGGCGAAACACTGTCGCTTGCCGCGGCTGTCGCGACGCTCGATATCATGAAGCGAGAAAACGTCCACGAGCATCTCCGGGTGATGGGAAAGCGGTTGATGGACGGGTTCGACGCGATGGCCCGCGACCTGGGAGTCGAGGGGCACGCCGCGGGGCACCCGGTCGCTCCGTATCTCAAGTTCACGCATGCGGATCCCGCCTTCAGCGCCCGGCTGGAGTTTCTCTGGCACCGCGAACTCTATCGCGAAGGGATCTTCATCAACCCCCGGTGGTTCATCTGCTATTCGCACAAGGCGCCGGACATCGACGAGGCGCTGGAGAAAGGGGGCAGGGCTCTGAGGAGGGCGCTTGCGGCGGAGCCGAAGGAACGGAACAATGTGAAACCATTCTGGTGGTGACCATATGAGCGAACGGACATATATCGATTGCTACGCGATGGTGGGTCGCCGCGGGCCGAAGGACGTCGAGACGCAGTACGAAACCGAGGTCCTGCTGGAGGAGATGGAGTGGTGCGGGATACACGGCGCCCTTATCGGGCACTGGCTCGGGAAGGAATATGAGCCGAATTACGGCAACCGCAAGCTCCTGAAGGAGCTCAGGAAAAGTCCCCGATTGTACGGCGCCTGGTCGGTCATGCCCCGCCACTTCGGGGAGATGGCCGAACCCGGCGACGTCATCCGGGAAATGCAGGACAACGGTATCAGGGCGGCGAAGATGTACCCCCGCACCCACCGCTACTTCTTCAACGAGGACAGCTGTGGCGAACTCCTCTCCGCGATGGAAAAGGAGGGGATCCTGCTCCTCCTGGAAGGAGGGGGGATGTATGCTCCGGACATCTTCGATCCCTTCAATCAGGTCCTGCTGGCCGATCTTGACACGATGCTCTCCCGCCATGAGGGCCTGCAGGTCCTGCTCCAGGCCTCGCGCTGGGATGCGGGGCACTACCTTCACACGCTGATGTCAAAGCACGCGAACCTCTTTCTGGAGTTTTCCAGTCACCAGGCGAGCCGCGCACTCGAAGTGTACAGCGCTTCGTTCGGCGCGGAACGAATCCTTTTCGGCACGGGGGCGCTCGAGAAGTCGCCTGGCGCCGCGAAGTCCTTTGTCGACTACTGCACGCTGGATGAGGAGGCAAAAGTGAAGATTGCGGGGGGCAACCTTGCCCGTCTCCTCCGTCTGGAATCCCTTCCCCGACCCTACCGCCGCAAAGCGCCCAAGGATCCCATCCTGGCCCGGGCGAAGGCGGGGAAGCCGCTGGACGATGTGCTGGTGATCGACGCGCATGCTCACATCGCGCACGACGGCGCACAGGGGGTCGGCTTCATGCACATGCCCTACTCGGATGCAGAAAGCATGGTCGAGCGTGCCAGGACCATGGGGATCGACCAGATGTGCATCAGCTCGTTCATCGGGGCCTGGGCCGATTACGAAGACGGCAACGAGATTGTGCGGAACGCGGTCAACAGGTACCCGCGCTTCTACCGGGGCTATGCCACGCTCCAGCCGCAATACGTGAAGGACTGGCCGCGGGAGCTGAAGAAAGTGCACCGGACGTACCGGATGGGGGGGATCAAGCCGTACAACCCGAGGACGGGGATCCCCTATAACGACCCCCTCTGGGCTCCCTGGTTTGAGTACGGAAACCGGATCAACGCGTTCGCGCTGATCCATCCATCGCCGAACGTCGTCCCCGAGCTCATCGAGATCGCCCCGCGGTATCCGAACATCGCGTTCATCATCGCCCACTGCGGGACGTCGTTCCCCGCGGCGCGGCAGGCGATCGAGATCGCTCTCAAATCGCCCAATGTCTATCTCGAGATTACGCTCACCGCCGTCACCTACCGGGTCATCGAGTACATGGCAAAACATGTCGGCGCGGAGAGAATCCTCTTCGGCACCGACCAGCCCATGCGTGATCCCATTCCGCAATTCGGGTGGATGGCCTACTCGCACTGCACCCCTGATGAAAAGAAGAAGATGTTCGGGCTGAACATGGCGAAGATACTCAGGAGGGTAAAGGTGTGAGGAGCCGGAGCAGCACCTGGTGCGCGGCGCTGAGCGCGGCGGGCATCCTCACCGCCGCCGGATCTCCGCGGTTTGAACTTCACAACGCACGTGTCAGGGTGGTCCTGTCACGGGAGGAGGATGTCTTTGTCGAAAAGTGGTATGCCCGCGACGGCGAGAAATGGCGGCTCGTCATGACGGGGGGAAACGCCGAGCGTGCCTCGCAGACGATAGGGACCGGGGGGGGAGTTGTTGCTGTCCCGTTCACCGGGGCCGGGTATGCCCGCGTCCGTGAGGGGGGGGGGGGTGACCGCGCGCTCGAGATCTATGGAATGGACGGCACGGACCGGATCACGAAAACCATCCGCCTGGAAGAGGGATCGCCCTTCGCATCGGTCACGGTGACGATGTCGGTGACGGCGCCGCGCGAGGTGAGCGCACTCCTCTCGACCTACTCTTTCACCCCCGACGGCCGTGCGTACGCCGCGTATGCGCCTCTGGATTTCGTCTTCACCCCGACCCTCCGTCCGGAACCCGACGAGGTGATCGCCGACCACGTCTTCCGGTCGCCGGCGCTCATCATGCAGAAGGGGAGCGTTGCTGCGGCTCTTGTGCCGGACGTCAGGACGATCGACGGAAAGAACCGCCCGCTGAGAGCCGGCGCGGACCTTCAGGTCACCACCTATCCGTTCATGTCGTTCGGGCTCTTGAACTGGAAGCGCGCGAAGGAGCATGTGTTCTACGTCCATCGCGATACGATGGTGTCGCGGATCGGTCCGGGGGACCTGTCGTACGGGTACCGTCTGTATGTGAACGCGCAGGCGGACGCTCGCGAGGCATACCGCGATATCGTTCGCTTCGAATGGTCGGAGTACGGCAAGGGCAATTTCCTCGATCCGGCCGGACCGCAGTCGGAACCCTTCGCCGCGTATGTGCACAAAGCGTGGTACGAGTATATGCCGTCGGTGGCGCTCGATACGGTGTACAACGGCGTCCCGGTCACCCTGCTGCGGCAGGGAAGACTCGCGTGGAGCAACGGCCTTCCGAAGTCGGCCGACAACGACACATGGTTCAATGTCTGGTTCAACGCGCTGCGGACCGCCTACGGAATGCATATGGAGGGGGTTGCCAGCGGCGACAGCGCGCTGGCCCGCAGAGCGGAGCGGGTTCTCAACCTTGCCCTGCAGGCCCCCCGTGGCGGGGACGCCGGGGGCTCCGGGGACGCCGGGGGTCTGGCGCCGACCATCTTTTATGTCGACAGCGCAGGGGGGCACTGGGTTGCCGACCAGGGATGGGGAGGGATCAATGCAGGCGCGTCCCTGCAGATGTTTCATAACGCATGGACCGCATACTGGATGCTTGCGTGGGGCGACAGGGTGCCGGCCAGGCGGCCGGAGATCGCCTCCTACACGAAAGGAATCGCCGGGTTCCTCGTCGCACACCAGCTCCCGACGGGAGTCATCCCCTCGTGGTACGACCCGGTGACGGGGGTGCCGGACACCACGCTCAGGGACGAGAACGCCGAGACCGCAGGTGCGGCGCTCTTCCTGGCCGACTACGCGGGACGGACGGGCGACCGCCGCGCGAGGGAGGCCGCAGAACGCGCGATGCGGTATGTACTGACGGCGATCGTCCCCGAGCGAAAGTGGTTCGATTTTGAAACGTTTTTTTCCTGTTCCAGAAAACCGGTCGGTTTTTTCGACCGGGTCACCTGCCAGCATCCCCAGAACACGCTCTCGATGCAGATGGCAGCCGAGGCGTGCGCGCGTCTGTACGAACTCACGGGGAGGCGATCGTATCTCGATGAGGGGAGCGCGATACTCGATTACCTCTGCCTCTATCAGCAGGTCTGGAGCCCGGCCTGGCTCTCCTGCAGGCTCTTCGGCGGGTTCGGGGTGCAGAACACCGACGGCGAATGGAGCGACTCCCGTCAGGGGTACTTCGCTCTGACGCTTGTGAAATATTATGAACTGACGGGACGGCGGGAGTATTTCGAGCGGGGGGTGGCGGCCCTGAGGGCGATGTTTTCGCTGTTTGAGTCCCCCGCGTCCCCCCGGACGAATGAGAACTACGGGCACGGCGGATACGACGGGCCCACGGCGGTGACGGGGCTGCACTGGGGGACGGGGAGCTCCGTGGTCTCCATCCACCTCATCACCGCGAAGTATGGCGGCGCATACATCGATGTGGGGGGGGGATGGGGAGCGGGGATCGACGGGTGCCGCATTCCCGACGTGACGGTGTCGGGGAAAACGGTGCGCTTCGTGATTGATGATAACGTCGGCGTCCGCCGTTCCGTCGCCGTGACATTCGGGGGGATGGCCAAAGGGTCCTACACGATCATAGCGAACGGCAAATCTCTCGGCCGCTTTGATGCGAGTCTTCTCGCGAAAGGCATCGATGTCCAGATATAGAATACTGATCACTGCAGGGGTGCTGGCCCTCCTTGCCGGCATCGCTCCTGCACAGACGGAGACGATCAATATGTCGGTGCTGAACTCCCGCAGGCACCGCATCGGCGTGACCGACAATCCGATGGTCGGTTTTTTCACGAGTGCCGACCAGGGCGCAACGTGGAAGCACCACGGGTGGAAGGAGTACATCCGCACATTCTACACGGAGACGGACCCCGACGGGGTGATCTGGTCGGCCTGCGGCAACGGTGTCCTCCGTTCCACCGATCGGGGTGCCACCTGGCGTGTCACGACGGGCTGGGATGTCACGGAAGTGCTAAAGGTGAAGGTGAACCCCGCCCATCCGGGCGAGGTGGCGGCCTCGACGGCCTACGGCGTGATCATCACGACCGACGGGGGCGAACGGTGGCGTACGACGTCGACCGGCATCAAACGCTTCTTCTCCTCCGACCTGACCTGGATGCCCGGAGCACGGGGAGGGCTCCTGGCGGCGACAGAAGATGGCCTTTACCGGAGCCTTGACAGGGGGGCTTCCTGGAAGGCGTCGGGACTCCGCGGCAGGGGGATCCGGGTTGTCCTTGCCGACCGGAGGAATCCGAAGAAATACTGGGCCGGGACCGAGGATGACGGCGTGTATGTCTCGACCGACGGAGGCGTGAGCTGGCATGCACGGTCGGCCGGACTCACCCACCGCACGGTCTACGCGCTCGCGCTCGACCCCTCGGACACGGCGATCGTCTATGCCGGCACATTCGGCGGCGGGGTCTACAAGACGATCGACGCGGGGGTGACATGGCGGCAATGCATGCGGGGGCTGACCAATCCCGACGTCCACGCCCTCGTCGTCCTCTCCTCGAACCCGTCGACCGTATTCGCCGGAACGCTGAACGGAGGTTTGTTCAAGAGCACCGATGCGGGGCAGTCGTGGGAGTTCAACAGCCAGGAGGACGCACAGGTCTGGGGCCTTTCCGTCGGGGGGGCCAAATGAAGAAAGATGACTTCGGTTCGGCCCGGAGGATGAGGCGGCGTAGCGTGACGCCTGCGATCCTGTTTGCCCTTGCGGCGCTCTCCCTCTCTCCCCGGGCACACGCTGCGGACAGCACGGGGTTCGATGTCCGCAGGGGGCAGATGCTCGATGTGGTCAGCCGGGAATCCGATCCGGCGTTCTTCACGATCGCTGCAAAGCTGAAGACCGGGCGGGACGTCCCCCTCGCCCTCCGCATGCTCGACTCGATGACGGTGGACAATGCAATGGGAGGGATGTTCTACGCCTACACGCTGATGGGGACATATCTCCATTGCCGCTCGAGCCTCCCCGATTCGCTCCACCGGAAGATCAGACAGGCGTTCAAAGTCCGTACGATGTACCGGGGGGACACCGAAAATCACTTCGTCATGTACTACACCGGGATGTATCTTGCCGCCCAGACATGGCCCCACGAAGAGGGCACGCAATGGTTCAACGGGAGAAGCTCGGACGAAAACTTTCACGACGCGGAACAGTGGCTCCGCCGCTGGGCGATGACAACGGCGACGACCGGCCAGGGGGAATTCGACTCACCGACCTACATGGCGGTGTTCATCTCGCCGATGCTGGTCCTGTACGAATTCGCGGCCGATCCGGTGATGAAGCGGCGCGCGCAGATGATGCTTGACCTGCTGTTTGCGGATGTCGCGGTTGACCACCTGAAGGGGAACTATTGCGGGGGGCACAGCAGAGACTATCCGGAGGACATCATCAACCCCCTCGGCGCGCCGATGACGCGCGTGACATGGCTCTACTTCGGCGAGCCGTCGGAGGCGCGGTGGAATGACGCTCGGTTTCACCCCCGTTACCGGGGTTCCTGGGAGATGGTCTTCGGCGCTCTTGGGTCCTACCGTCTCCCTGAGGTCATCGAACGGATCGCACTCGATCGTCAGGCGCCCTACGTCCACCTGGAAACGAAACGGGTCAGGAACATCATCCGGTTCGGCGACACGACGAACCCTCCCGTGTACAAGTATCTCTACATGGCGCCGGGATATGCCCTCGGCTCCCTGCAGGGAGGAATCCTTCAGCCGATCCAGCAGCATACGTGGGACGTGACGTTCGTGTCCGAGAGACCGAACAACACGATCTTCACGCTCCATCCGTTCTCTTCCGGACGGGAACTCGCGATGTTTTTCCCCGAGGAGATAAAGTTTCTCGCCGGCGAAGTGGACCGCTACCACAAGGTCTACACGAGTCCCGAGAAGTGGAACTCAAGCTCGCCGTACGAACAGACGTTTCAGCGGAAAAACGCGCTCATCGTCCTGTACAACGTCGACTCTGCCGCGGTGCAGGGGCACGTTGACGGGTTCTTCCCCAAAACGCTCGATGAGCGTGTCACGGACCCGTCGGGGTGGATCGCGTGCAGATCGGGATCGACCTACGTCGGTTTCTTCCCGGCGAAGGAGTATGAGTGGATCGACGAGGAGATCGACTGGCGCTGGCGGAGCCACGAACTCAAAAACGGTGTGGTCGTGGAAGTCGGTTCGGAAGCGGAGGACGGGACGTTTTCAGGATTCCGTGGGGCTCTCGGGCGGTCGATTCCCCGGTTCGGTCTCAGCAAGGGAAAACCGCAGATCCAGTACACGACCCGCCGCGGCGACCGGCTGCTCTTCACGTTCGACGGCGACCGTTTGCTGAACGGGCGGAAGGTTGATGTCGCGTCCTACGGCCTCTTCCGCGGTCCGTTCCTCAACAGCAGGCTCCGGAGCGGCATCATCACGATGACGGCGGGGGGGATCACGCGGGTGCTGGATTTCAACAGACTGACTATCACGGAAAGGGGGAGCGATCGATGAATCGATCACTCGCAGTTCTTCTCCAAGCCGGAGTTTTCCTTGCGCTGGTGGTGACCGGCGCCGATGCGCAGCTCCCCCCCTCCTCCGGCGCAGGCCGCCTGTTTGTGAGTGTGTTTCTGGTCCGCGGCAGCGTCGCGGGGAGCGCGGCGGGGGGGTATGGTCTGTTCACGCAGACACTCGGGGATACGGTCTGGACCCGCGCGACGAAATCCAACGTGCTGGCATTCGGTCTCGGCTACTTCGACAACGGCCTCACCAGGCGCTACTACCTGGCTGCGGGGAACGGCGTGCATCGCTCGACCGACGGCGGGAAGAACTGGAGGATCCTGACTTCGTGGCGGACGGAGGAGATACTCGCCGTCGTGCCGGATCCCGTGGATTCGGCGGTCATCTATGCCGCCACGCCCCTCGGGGTCTTCAAGACCACCGACGACGGCGACACGTGGGAACGAAAGATGAACGGCGTCAGCACATGGTTCATTCAGCGGATCGTGATGGACCGGCGCGACCGCCGGACGCTCTACGCCGCGACCGAAAAGGACCTTTACAGGACGACAGATGCAGGCGAGACCTGGAGTCCGATGGGAAGCGGGTGCGCGCCGATGCTGGCCGTCCTCCAGCATCCCGCGATGGATAGTGTCATAATCGTCGGCGGAGAGGATTCGGGGCTGCGGAGAACGACCGACGGCGGGAAGACCTGGTCGGCCGTCCGGGGTCTTGAGAAGGCAACCGTGTATACGTTCCGCGCGTCCCGGGATGGGTCTGACCTTTACACGGCGGGGTGGAAGACAGGACTGTGGCGGAGCACGGACGCGGGGGCGAGCTGGCAGCAGGTGTGGGCGCCGGAGGGGATCGATGCCGTCTACTCCCTCTTTGTGTACCCGGAGGACGCACGGCATATCCTGGTCGGAACTGTCGGCCACGGTATCTATGAGTCAACCGACCGGGGAGCCACCTGGCACTATGCGGGACTGAACGGCGGACAGGTGAAGCAGATCGAGCTCTACCCATAAATACATCCATCAGAAATCTTTATGCACCCGATGAATCACAGAAGGCTGATCGTGACGCTCTGCGCGGTGTTATGCGCCGCCTCGCAGGCGGGAGCGCAGCAATCGACAGTCTACGTGGCGGTTGTTGCGACGAAGCTGTTCGTCGTGGGGGCCGCAAATCCGCAGACGGGGATTTTCTTTCAACGACCCGGCGAGGATACAACCTGGCAACACACCGGGCCCAAAACCATCCGAGCCTTTGGCGTTGCGGTGCCTGCCGGTGCCAGGGGCCGGGTGGTCTACATTGCCGGTGGGAACGGGGTCCACAGGACCGGGGACGGGGGCGCACACTGGAAGATCACCACGGATTGGCCCGTCACGGAAGTGCTTGGCGTGACATGCGATCCGCGCGACACCAACACGGTCTATTGCGCGACACCGTACGGGGTCTACAAGACGACCGACGGATGCGCGTCGTGGCAGGAGAAAAATCGCGGACTTATCGCGCTTTTTACCTCCTGCATCATGGTGGACAACGCTACACCGGGACGGGTGTACGCCGCAACGGAAGACGGACTCTACGTCAGCACGGACGGTGCGGAACACTGGACGCGCTCCTCCCTGAGCGTGCCGCAGACACGCGTGATTGTCCAGCATCCGAAGGATCCCGCCGTGCTCATGGCCGGAACCGAAAACAACGGCATCTACGTTTCCCGCGACGGGGGGAAAGTCTGGACGCGGAGCGAGGCCGGCGTGGACCACCTCACGTTCTACGCGATCGCGTTCGATCCGGGGGATCCGGAGGTCGTGTATGCGGGGGGGTATATCACCGGTGTCTACAAATCCGCCGATGGCGGCCGGAGTTGGCGTCGGGTCAACGCCGGGTTGGAAAACCTGAACGTCCATGCCATTGCCGTCGACCCGGTCAACAGCCGCCGCGTGTACGCAGCGACGCTCTGGGGCGGCATCTATCGCACCGATGACGGTGGCGCATCCTGGAGGAGCGCAGGGTTGGCCGGCGCACAAATCTGGAACATCATCATTCACCCTTTCTGATCGGGATGGAATCATGAACCGAGTCGTCACTGCAATTATCGCCCTGTCCTCCGTTGTCCCCCTCGCCGCGGGTCAGACCGTCACCCGGGAGGAATATCTGAAGGGATTTGAACAACGGGGGGCGTACGTCGCGTCGGCCTACGATACGTCGCGCGGGGGAGGGTATTACGCCGCCGCGTCGCGATACGCGCACGACAGCGATGTGCGAATCGCCGACAGCATATTCGTGGCCTCCCTCAGGGAGCCGCGAGGGGATATGTTCTGGATGTTTCCCTGCATGGCCGCCTATCTGCACGGGAAGGACAAGATGTCCCCCTCAACGAAGGCGGTCGTCCGCAACGCATGGAAGACCTACGCCCCCTACCGGGGGGATACCGAGAACCACTGGGCGATGTATTATTCGACCCTCTTCCTGGCGGCCGAGCAGTGGCCGGGCCTTGCGGGGTCGGAATGGTATAACGGCAAGAGTTCCGACGAGAACCTGACCGATGCCAGGCACTACCTGCTTCACTGGATGACGGTCACCACAACGATCGGTCAGGGTGAATTCGATTCGCCCGACTATTTTCCCGAATACGCCATATCAATGTCGCTCCTGGCCGACTTCGCGCGGGACCCCGAGATGAAGAAACGGGGGGAGATGATGCTGGACTACATTCTGGCGGACTTTGCCACGGAGCACCTGGACGGTCAGTACCTCGGAGGGTTCAGCCGCATCTACCAGCCGGCGGTGTACAAGCCCCTTCTGTCGGGTGCTTCCGCCTACGCATATCTTTTCTTCGGCACGGGGGAGCCATCACAGTCGGGGTGGGTGCTGATACCCGCCCTCGGCAGCTACCGCATGCCGCAGATCATCTACGAGATCGCGACTGATCGTTCACAAGCGTACGTCGGACTCGAACGCAAGCGTGTACGGAACGTGATCCGCTTCGGGAAGGAAAAGAACCCCCCTGTGTACAAGTACACCTACGTGACAAAGGACTACGGCCTCGGCTCGCTTCAGGGGGGACTCCTGCAGCCGATCCAGCAGCACACGTGGGGGGTCCGCTACACCTACGGCCGACCCTACACGACGATCTTCGGACTGCACCCGTACTGGTCGAGCTTCGAGCTCGGCATGTTCTTCCCCGAGGAACTGAAGCCGCTGATCGCCGACGTCGTCGCATCCAAGAGCACCTATAACAACCCGGACAAGTGGACCGGGGGCTCCCCGTTCGAACGGACGTTTCAGCACAAGAACACTCTCCTGGTGCTCTACGACATCGAACCGGGGACCATGACCGAACACATCGACGGATTCTTCCCGCGCAACCTGCAGGAACGGGTCGTTGACAGGTCCGGCTGGATCCTCTGCAAGGCAGGTGACACCTACGTCGGGTGGTATCCGCTGCAGGAAGGGGAGTGGAGTGAAGAGCATGAAAACCCTGGGCAGGAAAAAAACACCATCGGGCGTCCCGAGCAGCCCGACCGGAGCAAGGAGACAGGCAACTGGCGGTTCCGGAGCCACAGGCTGCAGAACGGATACGTGATCGAAGTCCGTTCGAAGGACGAGGCGGGTTCGTTCCTGTCGTTCTGCGCGGGGCTCCGCA
>Ga0315283_10000773_pt1 | contig 24209 bp, 12 predicted proteins | sample YL17G09_0_MG_FD_204541 | JGI IMG/M metagenome (GOLD analysis project Ga0315283, IMG submission 204541) | Sediment microbial communities from Yellowstone Lake, YNP, Wyoming, USA - YL17G09_0 | ecosystem: Environmental > Aquatic > Freshwater > Lake > Sediment | place: USA: Wyoming | collected...
CGGACGCGTCCGACTTCGTCGTGTCCCCACTGACGGGCGAGCTGGTCAGGTTGAGTGAGATGGGCGAACACATGCGTGTCTCCCTGATCGACCCGCGCTGGAAGGCGCAGCGGGAGGCCATGCTGGCAAAGCTGCGGGGCGCGACGACGGCGGGCGATGACGAGATCGTGGGCAACCTGGTGTCCCTGGCCCGGCGCCGGCCGGACGTGTTTGGGCCGAGCGGCGGCGGGGGTGGTGGGAGCGGTGGGAGCCGCGTGCCTGGAGAGGCGGCCGCTGCGGGTGGCGGCCTATCCGCCGCAGCGGCCGCGGCGGTGCTTGCCGCCCCGCCGCCGCCCGGGCCAGCCCCGCCGTCCTCCTCCTGGCCCCCGCCCCCGCCCCGGGCGCCGATGCCTCCGCCGCCCGGGCCGACCGTGCCCGTGGCCGCGGCCGCCGCTCCGCGCGCGCGCCCACCGCCCCCGCCGGGCCCGACCGTCCCTGTCGCGCCCTGGCCGCCGCCACCGCCCGGCGCGGTGGCGCCGCCGCCGCTTGCGCCGCCGCCGCCGCCACTGGCAGAGCCGGGACCGGCCGCCGTCGGCGCCGAACCCTCGACGGCCGCCCCACCACCCGCCAAGCGCGCACGCCCCGCCCGCCCTTCCTTTGTCCTCACCCCGGAGGAAGACTTCCTGGCGGCCCACGGCGGCCGTGGTGCCGGCCCTGTCACCATCGCCGTCGCCCTCCCCATCGGTGACCCCCCCCTGGACGGGCGCACCCTGACGCTGTCGCTGCCGTTGACGGCGACCCTGGGCGAGTTGAAGGCCGCCCTCCAGCCCGAAACGGGCATCCCGCCCAACAAGCAGAAGCTGTCCCGGGACGGCCTGGGCGTCATGGGCGCGGACGGGTCTTCCTTGGCCCACTACAACCTGGGCGGCGGGGTGGTGGTCGAATTCGGGGTCAAGACGCGCGGACGGAGGGGGTGAGAATGGGGCGCGATGTGGAAAATCAAACAATTTTTACACACAGCTACACACAACTCTCTCGCGCTCCTTTTTTTCGTCTACGGCCGGCCGTCTAGGATGTCGTACTCGACGTCGATGACGTCACCCTTGGGCGGCGCCTTGCTGCGGCCGCCTGCCTGCCCTCCCCCTCCTCCGAACCCGGGCCACCCAGCAAACGGGTTCGCCCGCGCGCGCGCGCGCGCCTGGGCGGCCTCAGCCTCGGCCGCGCGCGCCCGGGCGGCCGCCGCGGCGACCGGCAGGCCCAGCAGGGGCGCCGCCCACCACAACAGGACCAGGAAGTTCAGGATGCGCCCCAGCCAGCCCACCCAGGCCAGGCCGATGACGACCGCCGCAAAGGTGGGCGGCCCGCCCGGGCCGCTCAGAAAGGCGCGCACGCGGCTCAGGTAGCGGGGCGCCGCCCGGGCGGCGTCCTCCGCGACCCGCCGCCCTTTTGCGGTCAGGCCAAATTTCTCGTCCGCTTCCCGGGCGGCGGCCGCGGTGGCGGCGGACGCAGCGGCGGCGCGGGCGCGTAGGTGGAGGGTCGCGTCGAGCGAGGCGGCGGCGCGGGACAGGGCGTCCGCGGCGGTGGTGGCGGCGGTGGACGCGCTGTTGTGTGTGTGTGTGAAGGACAGAGAGGGTGAGTGAGTCAAGCGCCTAGGTTTGAGCGGACAGCGGCGCGAATATCTTCACGCCGCGCGTCCACAGACAGCTGACACCCTTTCTTCGCCTAGGCATACACGCGCCGACCGTACCGTTGCCTCAGCTTGTGCTTGGCCGCAAAGCCCCGAACCGCTTCGGCCGCCTGCTCGCCCGGGGTCGGGGTGGAGGCAGCGACAGCGACGACGGCGAGGCGAGAGACACGGGCAGGAGCGCGGTGCGCGCCCAACCCTGGCCGCGCGGCGCCGGGATGACGGGTGGAGGAGGCCAGGTGCGACATGTGGCCAGCCGACAGGGCATGGGGTGGCATGAGGGGATGTGTGCGGGGGCGGTGCGTGGGCAAATCAACACGTGTCTGAGGAGAGAGCAGAAAAAAGTTCATTCCCCCACCTTTCCCTCCCGACAACACCCGACACAGGACGCGCCACCCCGCCCGTGTCAATTAGGCCACCCCACTCCGTTCACCATGCCTCAATTGTGTGGCCCCATGGGGCCGTCGCTCCCGCACTATGACCTCTACACGACTATTGGTGAGAGAAGAGAGAGAAAAAAAATACGCTTGTTGTATTGCAACTCGCCCCGCCTTCCCGTAGCTCGCCCGGCCCTGCACGCAATGCAACCGGCGCGGCGAGGCCATTATGCTCAGCCGGTGGGCGTGGCAGTGTTTGCCGGCACCCGGGTCCCAGAGGCCCCCCGTTTCCCCTGCGTCAAAGAAAGAAAGAAAGAAAAAACATGGCGCCGGCGTCGCGCGGCGCGCTCTCCTCCTAACCTCGCCCTCTTCTCACCCTCCCTTCACACACAACAGCCGAGCCCACCCCGGCCACCGCCTCCTCTCTCGCCCGGTCCGCCGTCTGGGCCAATCGGGAGGCAACGACGACGTGGCCAGAATGCGAGGGCAAGCCCGCCAACCTGTGGGAGGTGAGAGAGGAGAGAAAGAGAGAGAAAAAAAATACTCGTCCTTTCAACCTTCTTGTTCTCACGCCCCGGCCGCGCACTCCCCTCTCTCTCTCCACATCTAAGATGTTCACCGCCGCCGCCACCCTCCACGCCCACCGCCCCTGCCTGGGCCACCGCCCCATCTCCCCCACCGACGGCAGCGCCGGCCCGTACGTGTGGGAGAGCTATGGGAGCGTCCTGAGCCGGGCAACCCACTTGTCTGCCGCCCTCTCCACCACCCTGGCCCCCGCCCCCGTCTCGCCCGGCGACGCGGTCGGCGTCTACGGCTCCAACGCGCCCGCCTGGATGCTGGCCATGCAGGCCTGCAACCGGACGGGCGCCCGGTGCGTGCCCCTGTACGACACCCTGGGCGACGAGGCGGTGAGGTTTGTGCTGGCCCATGCGGGCGCGGCCGTCGTCTTTTGCGGGGCGGACAAGCTGGGGGCGCTGGCGACGGCTCTCACGCCCGGAAGACCACCGCATCCGGTCGCGGGCACCCCCGTCGTCCACACCATCATCGTCTGGGGCACGCCCGCGGGGAGCGGAGTGGGCGAGGAGGCGCTGTCTGCTGCGGCGGCCACCACAGGTGCGCGCGTTGTGAGCTTTGAAGCCTTCGAAGCGGCCGGCGCGGCCGTCTCCCCGCTCCCACTCCCCGCCCCGGCCACCGCCGCCGACATCTGCACCATCATGTACACGTCCGGCACGACGGGCGACCCAAAGGGCGTACTCATCAGCCACGGCGCGGTGTTGACCACCGTCGCGGGCCAGCGGGCGGGCATGGATCAGATGGGCGGGCCCATGGGCGAACGGTTCACCCCCGACGACGTCATGCTGTCCTACCTGCCCTTGGCCCACATCTTTGACCGGGCCCTGGAGGAGCTGTTCCTGGCGGTGGGCGGGCGCATCGGGTACTGGCGGGGGCGGATCGACGGCGTCCTGGACGACATCCAAGCGCTCAGGCCGACCCTCTTCATCGGCGTGCCCCGCGTCTTCGACCGCGTGTACGCGGGGGTCCAGGCCCAGCTGGCCCGGGCGTCCCCCCTGCGGCGCGCCATCTTCTCCGTGGCCACCTGGCACAAGGCCCGGGGCCTGGCGGCGGGCCTGCACTGGGGGGCCGCCTCCCCGCTGGCCGACGCGCTCGTGTTCTCCAAGGTCAAGGCCCGCCTGGGCGGCCGCACCCGCCTGGTCGTCTCCGGCTCCGCCCCGCTGGCCCCCAAGGTGGAGGCCTTCCTCCGCGTCGCCATGTGCTGCCCCGTGCTGCAGGGGTACGGGCTGACGGAGACGTGTTCGTCCTCCTTTGTCGCGCCGCCGTCCGCGGACCAGGCGGGGCGGGTGGGCGGGCCGTTGCCGCTGCTCCACATGTGCCTGGAGTCCGTCCCCGACATGGGGTACGACGCCACGGCGACCCCGCCGCGGGGGGAGGTCCTGATTAGGGGGCCGACCGTGTTTGCGGGGTATTACAGGGATGCCGAGCAGACGGCCGCCGTGTTGGACCCTGACGGCTGGTTCCACACGGGCGACGTCGGGGAGGTGCGGGCGGACGGCTCCCTCCGCCTCATCGACCGCAAAAAAGCCCTATTCAAGCTGGCCCAGGGCGAGTACATCTCGCCGGAGCGGGTGGAGGCGGCCCTGGCGGGGAGCGGCCTGGTGGAGCAGGTGTGGGTGACGGGCGACTCGCTGGCCGCCTTCCCGGTCGCGGTCGCCGTGCCGCGGGAGGACGCGCTGCGCAAGCTGTTGGCGTCCACCCCGTCCATTGCCAAATTGGGGGCTCTGCCGCCTGCGTCGGCGGGGTGCGAGGCGTTGTGCGAGGTGCCGGGCGCAGCTGCGGCGGTCGCAGCCGCGCTGGCGGCCGCGGCGGCCGCGGCCGGGCTGCGACCCTTTGAGGTGCCGCGCGCGGTGGCGCTGGAGCCGGAGGCCTGGACGCCCGAGGGTGGGCTGATGACGCCGACCTTCAAGCTGAAGCGGCCGGCCCTGGGGTCCAAATACAAGGCCGTTGTTTCGGATTTGTACGCTGGGGTGGAAGATGCGCCCGTGCATGGGTTGTGAGCCACACCACACTTTACGCTCGCGCTTCCCGCCTCCTTTTTTGTCGGAAATGATGCAGTCCCTCCTGCGCTCGCCGCTGGGCGTGTCCGCCCCCTGTGCGGTGCCCGCGTCCCGGGGGTCCCTGGTGGTGGTGGCGTCCACGCGGCCGCAGTGGAAGGTGCGAGGAGGGAGGAGACAAGAGGGAAAATGGCGCGGCTCACGTGCGGGCGGCGCGCTCCCTTCGCCACCATTTTTGGGGGCCAGGGGGGTGCCTTGGCGCGCTGAAAGGTCCGCCCTGAGAGTGACCTCGGGTATGCCTGGTCGCCCAGTGCGTGGCTGGTGGTGGGCGCCTCAAGAACAGAGGCTCGCCCCGGCGACGAGAAAAAAAAAAAGGCGGGGGGCGGCAGCCGCCGCCGCTGGCTTGACTCTCTCCTTCCGTCGTGGCCCCGCGTTCTCCGGCCTAGTCCCTCTTTCATCTGGCCATGAACATCATGGCAGGCGATGTATGCTGCGATTACACTGTGTGCACAGCCCAATTAAAGGCCGGGCCTTGAACCGCCGCGCGCGACGCAAAAGAGCCCCCCCCCTTCCGATGCGGCCCTAGCCAAAACCTCACCTCGCATCATCAACTCTCATTCATCACGCACAGGCCGTCAAGGCCAAGACCAAGCTCCGCCCCAAGAAGTCCACCCCCTCCGACCGCCGGCACGTGGGCGCGACCTACCCGGAGCTGCCGCCCCCGCCGCCCGCTTACACTGTGGTGGAGGCCGGGCCCAAGAAATGATGAGGCAGACAGACAAGAGCAAAGAAGCGGGGGGGGGGGGGTGGGGGGATGAAAAAAAGATGGGGGTGGTCACAGGGAGAGCAGAGAGGGCGAGTAAGTGTCGAAAAAACGCAATTTTTTGTATGAGTGCGTGGCTCTGATGTCCGGGGCGTGTGCGTGTGTGTGTGTGCGTGCGTGTGCGTGGGGCGTGTGTGCGCGTGCGGGCTCCAGCAGAGACGGGAGAGAGACAGGTTTTGCCGCTGTCTGGACGCTGTAGTTCACTCTTGGCTCTCGCCTTCTCTCTCGCACACGCGCGAGCACCGAGCAACACGCGTTGCGTCCACGCACAGACTCACACATCACTCATGCGCCTCTGTGTCTCTGCTCGCCCCCTGGCGGCCAAGCCGGCCGTGGGCGGGCGCCGACGGGTGGCGGCGAACGCGGTAAGGAAAAAAGAAGAGGAGCGGCGGATTTGGCGGCGGCGCTTCCTCCTTTTTGCGGTCACACGCCGCCCACCGCTGGCGCTGCGCCCTCTTCGCCACGGTCCCTGTCCCGGGGAAGGCATGTGTGCTGGGGAACATACGGCTATGCCATCGAAGTGTGCCTACACGCCGGGTTGGGCGTGCTGGGGCGCGCGAGAGCCAGCCAGCAAAGCTCGCACCACACCCGACCCACTCTCAACCTCTCAACCTCTCCCCCTCTCTTTCACAGGAGGTCAAGACCGCCGACGCCGCGCCCGAACCGCCGTCCGCATCCACGGACGCGGACGGCGTTGCCGCTGCCCCGACATCGCCGCCGCCCGCCCCTGAAAAAAAGGCCGCCGCCGTGCCGGAGGGGAAGGCCGAAATCTACATCGGCTTTGAAAAGGGGGACTACGCCCCTCGGGACGGGCGGACGGGGCGGGTGATCGTGGACGACCCCTCAAAGTATCCCGACCGGTCCGTCTACGTGGGCGGGTGGCCGGGCGGGGAGGTCGCGCTCAAGTCCTGGGCGCCCAAGGCCGCGGCGGAGGCGGCCAAGGAGGAGGAGGGGGGCAGCAGCGGCGCTCCAGGTGGGGGGGGGAAGAAGGCCACGCCGGCCATCCCCAAGCCGGCCGCGGGCGCGAAGGCTGCGGCCGCGCCCATCTACCTGGGCCACGCCAAGGATGATTACGCCGGCCGGCGGGAGGGCGCGCCCGGGCGGTTCATCCAGGACGACCCGGCAAAGTACCCGGGCCGGGAGGACCTGGGGCCCCTCATCTCCGCGATCGGCGGCTTTGCGGGCGGGGAGGTGGGCGTCAAGACCTTCGCCGCGACCGGCCAGATCCCGGTGGCGGCGCCCGGGTCGGGCGCGGGGCGGCGCCAGTTCTCGCCCGTCGCCCTGGGCCTGGTCGTCGCGGGCGCGGCGGGCCTGGGCGGCGCCCTGCTCAACTCCGGGGTCGAGGTCGCGGAGGGGGTGGTGGAAGGCCTCGAGGGCGTGGGCGCGGCCGGTGGCGGGGCGGCGGCGGCGGGCGCGGCCACCGCGGCGGGGCGGGCCCTGCTGGACCCGTCCACCCGCACCCTGCTCGCCCTTGGCGGCGGCGCGCTGGCGGCGACGGGCGGGATCTTTGCGGTGCGGGGCGCGGTCATGGGCGCGCGCGACCGGGCAGCCGCGGCGGCCGAGACGGTGGCGGACGGCGCGAAGGCCGCCGCTTTTTGGGTGTTGGTCTTCCTGGCGTTCAAGCTGGTGCTGGAATCGACGTGAGAGGGGGGGGGGGGAGAGGAGAGGCACAGCATGAGTGCATCCATTTTGTTTTTGAACAAGCAGAGTGGTTTGGGTGTGTTTCATTTGTTGACAGTGGGGTGAAGAAAGAGAGAGATGTGGAGAGCGGTGCGTGCGTGCGAGCACACACCCCCACGACACCACAGTCCTTTTTCTGAATACAGGATGAAGGGGACGGTGGACAGCAGCGCCTCGGACATGCCGCACAAGAAAAAGAGAGGACGCGTGTAAAGGGCCCGTCTTTTTGTTTTTGTTTTTCAACCTTTCATGAGATGGAGATGAATGGACAAGGGCGAGTAAAATAGAGCACGGCGCGTTCTTTTTGCGTCAACAGGGACGTCACCTCAATCCAACCACGGCCCCCCTTCTCTCACTCACCACTCGTTACCGTGCAGCGGGGGCCCGCGCCGGGGCGGGCCCCGGCGACCACACACCCCTCTCTTCAAACCCCCCACACACACCTCCCTCCTCTCTTGTTTCACTCCGCATCTGGGTCCGTGGTGGCCCCCTCCTCCGTGCCGCCCTCGTCCGAGTCATCTGCCTCCTCGTCCTCGTCCTCCGTCGCCGCCTCCTCGTCCTCCGCCTTGGCCCGCCGGCTGGGCCGCTCCCCGGCGGAGCCCCCGCCACCCGCAGACCCGCCGCGCCCGCGCTTGGCTCCCGGCTGGGGGCGCTCGACGCCGTCGTCGCCGCCCTCCTCGTCCGAGGTGGGGCCCTGGTCGGTGGACTAGTGAGAGAGAAATGGGGAGAGCGAGCGGTGTGAGCGTGAGAGAGAGAGCAGATCGAGAGGGAAGCAACGTTGATGCTCTCGTCTCTCTCTCTCTCCCTCTCTCCCAAAATTTCCTCTCCCCCCTCTCTCCTGCTGCCCTGCCTCTCACCTCCTCCTCCTCCTCGCCCGACTCAAAGTCCTCGTCCGCGGACGCGTCCTCGATAGGGGCTCCCACCAGGGCGGCCGTGCCCAGGGCTGGGCCGCCCTCGTCCTCATCGTAGTCCTGTTGGGTGGGAGGGAGTGGGAGAGTGAAAAAAAGATGGCGAGCCCAGGGTGTGGAGAAAAGAAGAGAGAAAACCACCCGAAGACCCGGGCGCCCCCAAAACCAGGCAGCCATTCTCGGCCGCCTTTCTCGGCCGTGTGCACACATGCACGGCCCCGCCCGCTCTGCGCTCTGGGTGAACAAAGTAACTCACGTCTTCCTCATCGTCTTCCTCCTCCGTGAAGTCGTCCTCCTCCTCATCGAAGTCCTCCTCCTCGTCCTCCTCGTCCTCAGGGTCGTCGTCTGCGGGCGCGCCCCCTGCGGGGTCCCCAGCCTCCTCGTCGCCCGACGGGTTGTCGTCCTCCTCCTCGCCGCCCGAGGCGGGGTCGTCCACCTGTGTATGTCGTGGGGTGTGTGGGTGAAAAGGCGCCCCGCCACCCGTCGCGCGTGCGTGCTGTGTCTCTCTCCCCACCGTTGCTGTTGCTGCCTGAAAAATGGAGAGCGGGTTGGAATCGCGGGTTTTTTTTCTTTTTCTTTTTTTCCTCCACCCCCTTACCTCCTCGTCGAATTCTTCCTCGCCGGACGGCGGGTCGTCATCCTCGCCATCCTCGTCATCACCATCGATCGGCTTGGCGACCGGCGGGGCGAGGGACGGGTGTCCTGCTGGTGGTGGTGAAGGAGAGAGCACATTGGGCAGAGAATTGACTGGTTTAGCCGAGAGCGGCCGCCGCATGGGGAGAGAGGGGTGCCTCGCCCGCGCCGCCGCCACCGCCGCCTCCCCTCCCAGCACGCTTTTCCAATGACGCAAGGTTGGTGGATGGCCACCCAGCCATCCCCGAAGACGGTCAGGAGCGAGGTCAAGACGCCCCCCCCCCTCCCCCTCCCCGTCCCTCCCCCACCCCCACCCCCCGCCAGCACGTAAACAACCTCTCGCGTTCTTTTCCAGGCGGCGCGCTCTCACGCACACACCCCGCGCGCACTCCACTCTCTCCCACTCCCGTACCTTTGGCGGGCACCATCGCAGCCAGCGGATCCGGTAGCGCGACGGGGTGGGCGACGAGCAGGGCCATGGAGTGTGGCTTTGGGTTGGAAAGAGGAGACCGGAGAAAGCAAACTGGAAAGTGGAGGGCGGCGAAGGGGGGTGAGCAAGAGAAGCGAGTTCACAGCATCAGTCCTCGCTTTTCTCATTTCTCTCTCAATCGCAGGGAGTTGCGGCGCACATCAACCCTTGCATGGCCAGCGAGGAGGACCCTGATGACCGGCGCAAGCGCTTGAAAGCGATGCGGGAGGCTGCAGCAGACGGTGAGAGCAGAGGAGCGAGGCATGCGCATCTCGCTTTATTTTTTCTCAACCTTCCTCATCATGACGTCTTTTTCGATTTTTCAAACCCCGCCCCCGCACCCCAATTCCAACCACAGTAGCCCTCCCACCCACCACCTCTGCCCCGACCACCCTGGCCAACCCACTTCTGGATGGTGGCGGGCCTGGGACAGGTCTTGCAAGCGACGCCGCGGGCGTCTCCATCTTCAGCGACCCTGCGAGGGCGCTGGCGGGCGCGGCGGCGGCGCACGCGGCGGCGGTGGCATCCGCGGCGACTGGCGGCAGCGCCCGCGGCGGCGCCCGCGGCGGCGGCGGTGGTGGTGGTGGTGGCGCCGCACGGGGCGCCCCCGCCGGCCCCCGTGGCTGCCCACCCCCACCGCCGGGCCTGCTCCCTCCACCACCACCCGGCTGGGTTGGCGGCGGCCCCGCCCGCGCCGGCGCTGCCTTCCCGGCCGCATTTGGCCGTGACGGCGGCGGTGGCGGGCGTGGACGAGGGGGCCGGGGAGGCCGCTTTGACGGCGGTGGCCGGGCTGGGCGCGGCGGCGGCCGCGGCCACGGCGGCCGCGGTCGCGGCCCCCTGGTGGCCTTCGGCGAGGCCGCCTTCCTCCGCCCCTCCATGCTGGAGGACCCCTGGGTCGCGCTGGGGGCGCCGCCCGTGAGTGCGGGGGTGGGTGGTGGAGTGGCGGGCGGGAGTGGAGGCGGCGTCGCGGACGCGGAGGGGGCGACTGACCGGCCATGGCACTAGGGATGGGGATGGATGGGTTCAATGTCTTTTCTTTTTGTTCAACCCCGCACAGCATTCATTGGTTACCCGATCTCCTTTCCTCCATATGTGATGACCTTTGTGTGTTTCGCCCGCGCTGGAGCACGCTGTGATGCGTCGTTGCCTTTGTTCTGGGCGGGCCATATTGTTTGCACACAACAAAAACCGCCCCCTCCCCCCCCTCCCCCCCCCCCCATCATCAATCATCACCTCCTCGCTCTCTCTCACACCTTCCCGTACGCCCCTAGGTCCGATCGCAGCCCCGTCAGCCCCACCTCAGTCATCACGCTGAAGCCGTCACCCCCCGCCGCCGTGACCAGGACCTTGGCATCAAAGGGCGAGGCGTGCGCGTTCGGGTTGCAGAAGGCCTCAAAGAGGGCCAGCTCCCCCGGGTCGCCCTCGAACCGAAACTCGGTGGCCGGCCACCGCTGCGGGCGCGTGGCGGCCGCCTTTTCGGAGAAAGTGGCGACCAGGGCGGCTAGGGCGGCGTGCAGGGCTGCCGCGCGGGCGGGGGAGAAGGGCAGGGTGATGGTGGTGGTGCCGGCGGTGAGGCGGAGGGCTGGGTGGACATAGAAATGGTGTGTGGGTGGGTGGGGGTGGGGGGGGGGGGGGGATGAGGGATGAGATGATGGGAGGCGTTTTTGACAGCCGGAGGGGACCCAATTCTTCTATGCACCACACAACCACACAAACAGGCATTCAACTCACTCTGCTGTGTCGTGGGGCTGGCGGAGGCCCGGCAGGTCAGGGCGCGAGGCCGGGACGCGCGCACTAGGGCCGGTGGCTGACGGCAGGCGGCTAGCATTGGCGCCGCAGGCGGGTGAGCGCACGCGCACGCGGGCGCGCTTCGGGCAATAATACCGTGCACAGCAGCGCGAGGCTGGGTGGCTGATGTAGTCGCCTGCATTGGGAGTGTGTCGGAGTGCTGGGGCGGAGCGTGCGTGTGGGCGCGTGGAAAAAAAAAGAGGAGTAAACGCAACCCTCATCTCTTCAACCTCGTCCCCCTCTCTGCCCGCCCCAGCGGCACTCTCCACGCCGACGCACAATCACGCCCTCCCTCTCACTTCCAATCCCTCTTCTCCCCCCACCACCACCACCACCCCCATCTCTCCCACACAATGCACTTTCTTTTCAATTTCAAAAAATCATCAGTACACAAAAGGCACCAGGCGCCAGGGGACGAGCGCGCAATACCGGTCCCAGTCCTTGCCGTACTTGCGGGCGCATGCTTCTCCATCCCGGAGGTCGCGGTGGACTGTGCAGGGGGATGATGGATATGAGAGAGAGAAGGAGAGAAAGTGTGTGTGAGTGCGTGCGTGTCTTTCTGGGACCCCGAGCTCCCACCCCATCAAATCCCTTCCAACAGCAGCCCCCCCTCGCTTCTCTTTTTTCTTCTTCTTCTTCTTCTTCCAACTCACCCAGCAGCACCCCAAAGTAGAGGGCGTAAAAGTACGGCACGCACGAGCCCGTCCCGCACGGTAGGCACCAGGCCAGTCCCAGCAGCCAGTCCCCCAGGTAATTGATGTGGCGGGCGGACCCCCACCAGCCAGACACGAGCAGGCGGCGGCCGGTGGCGGTCGTGATCGTCTTCAGGTGGGCGAGCTTGGGGTTGGCCGGGTCACTCCGGAACGCGTCTTTCTGGGAGTTGGACCCCCGGAAGATCGCGTAGCCGATGCCAAACAGCGCGTAGATCCCCATGGACGCCACCCTGGAGAGCGGTGCGGGGAAGTCGGCGGCGTACCGGGCCGGGAGCGAGTAAATGAACGGCACCCAGGCCAGGTCGCCAAAGGCCAGCATGAAGCCAAACCCGTCGGTCGTGATGTCCATCGTCGTCAGGATCGCCCTCTCGTGCGCCAGGGCGTCCGCCACGTACAGGGTGTGGAAGGCGGTGACCATGGCGAGGGGCGGCGGGATGGTGGACGAGGTGGAGAGGGCCGAGGCGCAGGCGGCCAGGTCGAGCACCACCCAGCCGATCAGGCCGGGGTAGAGCTCACAAAATTCTTTCCAGTCGAAGCATGCCACGCGTGCGGCGAGGCCGCCAAAAAAGCCGGGAGGCAGCCCCAGGCCACCCCTGGGGTTGAGCTCCCGGCCCATGAAGAAGTTGTAGAGGTGGGACGGGGTGTCGCCGCCCAGTGCCAGGAGGGGCTTGGAGGCCGCGGGGCCGGCCCGGCCCCGGAAGGAGGCGGCAAACAGGCCGGCCGAGAGCAGGCCCGACCACGCGCAGGCGGCCGTGAGGAGGGGCACCACGTTGTCGTGCGCCCAGGCCAGGCGCAGGGGGGTGCGGCCGCCGCCGCCCCGGGCGGGCCCGAAGGGCAGCCAGGGCGGCAGGCGGGGCGGCGGCCGGCCGGCCTGGGCGGCAGCGGCCGACGACGGCGAGAAGCCCACGAGGGCGACCACCAGCAGCGTGACCCCCAGGTTGGCCAGCCCCGTGAGCTTGTAGGCCAGGCGCCGCCCGTCCCGCAGGGGGGCGCCCAGGGCGGCCGGCCCGGGCAGCAGGGCGTGCAGGCCGGCCTGGAAGGCGAACCAGGCGGGGACCGCCCAGAAGGCGGGCCAGGTGAAGAGCGGGCGGGGCAGGCCGGGCCAGGGGCCGCCCGCCCGGGCGCGGGACACCAGGTCGCCCGCCCCGCCCACGCACCCGTTCGCCCCGTTGCAGGCGGCGATGAGGGCGTAGCAGACGGCCGGCAGGCCCAGGATGAGGAGGGCGGGGCCGAGGCGGGGCCCTAAGAACTCGTACTCGACGTGGCGGGCGGGCGCGGCGGGCGTGGAGAGGAGGAGCGAGCGAGCGAGTTTGAGGCGGGCGGCCGGCGCGGCCGTTGATGGCGTCGCTGCTCCTCGTTGCATCGACGGCGGCGGCGAGGGCGACCGCCCGCCCTGCCTGCCCTTCTCAGGCGTGGCTAGGCGGGACGAGCGCCGCGTGGGGGTGGGTGCGGCCGGCATCGTGGGCGGTGCGGGGGCGGACGCGCGGCGACTTCTTTTCTCTTCGGAAAACAGCCGCGAGCGAGAAAAAAGGAGCTTTGCAAACCCCACCAAGCACTTTCTCCTCTCCTCTCATCACACACAACCGAGTTTTTTCCGTCCGCCTCTCCCCTTCCTTTCCTTCCCCTCCAACACCTCCCAAAAACAAAAAGCATTATGCAGCGCGCCCTGGCTTCCCGCGCGCCCGTGGCCGCCCCGGTCGCCACCAAGGCCGGCGCCCGCCGGCCCATCCGCGCGGCCGCCCCGCGCATTGTCGCGCAGGCCGTCAAGACGTCGGAGGCCAAGACGTACGTCGCCCAGGAAATCCCGGGGCCCATGGGGGACGCCATCAACGCCGTCCGCTTCCTGTCCATCGACGGCGTCAACGCCGCCAACTCGGGCCACCCGGGCCTGCCCATGGGCTGCGCGCCCATGGCCACCGTCCTGTTCACCAAAATCTTCAACGCCGACCCGGCTGACCCCAAGTGGGCCGACCGGGACCGCTTCGTCCTGTCCGCGGGCCACGGCTCCATGCTCCAGTACTCCCTGCTCCACCTGATGGGCTACAAGGGCATGCAGGTGCGTGTTGGGGTGGGGAGGAGAGAGTGGGGAGGGAGAGAGAGAGCGAATTGCCGGCGCGGCTAGCCGGCGGCGGGCGAGGGCGGAGAGGAGGAGCGAGCAAGGGGGCTCTGCTCTTGCCGCGACGGGACCCTTGCGCGCGTTGAATCGCCCCGCAGTCTCTCCGGTCTGCTAGTTACGTATATGTTGCTACCCCTGGAGGAGAGGCCGGGCCCAATGGCCGCGCGCTTCCTCCTCAAACCCTGGGTGAGGCCACCCCCGATTCCGGGCGCTCTCTCGCATTTTTGTGTGGCCCCACATTTGCGCTCAGCCGTTGCTGTCCGCCTTTGAGGGTGTCGCGTCCCACCAGCCCGCCCGCACGCCCGGCCGTGTGGCCCGGGGCCGATGCTGATCGCTCATGGCATGAGGCCGAGGCGGAACGGCAGACGCCGCGGGCAGCAGGCGGCTTCCGAACGCTCAGGGCACCCAGCGCGGGCCCGGCGCCCTTTTCTGCTCTCTCTCGCGATTTGCTTTCCCTCTCACCACCCGCCTCCCCCGCGCGCCCTCCTCCCCGCACCTTCTCTCCCCTCACAGATCGACGACCTCAAGCAGTTCCGCCAGTGGGGCTCCCGCACGCCGGGCCACCCGGAGAACTTCGAGACCGAGGGCGTGGAGGTCACGACGGGTGAGCAAAAGAGAGGGAGGGGAGACAGAAGAGGAAAAAAAACAAGGGGGGGACAAGAGGGGCGCGGCCCGGCGGCTTGGCCCTCGCTCGCCCGCGCATCCACTCTCTCCTCTCCTCTCTCCCTCAACCTCACCCATCCTCTCTCATCTGCTCTGCTCCCCCCCCTCTCCTCTTTTCATCTCCCACCCCTTCCCAACACAGGCCCCCTCGGCCAGGGCATCTGCAACGCCGTCGGCCTGGCCGCCGCCGAAGCCCACCTGGGCGCCCGCTTCAACAAGCCCGACGCCAAGGTCGTCGACCACTACACCTACTGCATCATGGGCGACGGGTGCAACATGGAGGGCATTTCGACGGAGGCGGCCTCCCTCGCCGGCCACTGGGGCCTGGGCAAGCTGATCGTCCTGTACGATGACAACAAGATCTCCATCGACGGCCACACCGACATCTCCTTCACCGAGGACGTGTCCGCCCGGTACGCCGCCCAGGGCTGGCACTGCCAGCACGTCAAGGACGGCAACCTGGACCTGGCCGGCCTGGAGAAGGCGATCAACGCCGCCAAGGCCACCACGGACAAGCCGTCCTTCATCAAGGTGTCCACGCTCATCGGGTACGGCTCGCCCAACAAGGCGGACTCGCACGACGTCCACGGCGCGCCCCTGGGAAAGGACGAGACGGCCGCGACGCGCGCCAACCTCAAGTGGGACCACGGCGAGTTCGAGGTCCCGCAGACCGCCTACGACGTCTTCGGCGAGGTCGCCAAGCGCGGCCAGGCCAAGCACAAGGCCTGGGACGCGACGATGGCGGCGTACAAGGCCAAGTACCCGGCGGAGGCGGCCGAGCTGGCGTCCCTGCTGTCCAACAAGCTGCCCGCGGGCTGGGAGGCGGCCCTCCCGTCCTTTACGCCCGAGGACAAGGGCCTTGCCACCCGCCTGCACTCGCAGACCATGCTCAACGCGCTCGCGCCCGCCCTGCCCGGCTTCCTGGGCGGGTCCGCCGACCTGGCGCCCTCCAACATGACGCTCATGAAAATGTACGGCGACTTCCAGAAGAACAGCTACGCGGAGCGCAACCTGCGCTTCGGCGTGCGCGAGCACGCCATGGGCGCCATCTGCAACGGCCTGGCCCTGCACGGCACCGGCCTCATCCCCTACTGCGCCACCTTCTTCATTTTCACGGACTACATGCGGTCCGCGATGCGCATGTCCGCGCTCTCGCAGGCGGGCGTCATCTACGTGATGACCCACGACTCCATCGGCCTGGGCGAGGACGGCCCCACCCACCAGCCCATCGAGCACCTGGCCTCCTTCCGGGCGATGCCCTCCATGCTGACCATGCGCCCCGGCGACGGCAATGAGACGGCGGGCTGCTACAAGGCGGCCGTCAAGAACGCGTCGGGCGAGAACCCTGAGGGCAAGAAGCGCCCGTCCACCCTGGCCCTCTCCCGCCAGGGCATGCCCAACCAGCCCGGCACCTCCATCGAGGGGACGACCAAGGGCGGCTACATCGTCCACGGCGGCGACGGCAAGCCCGACGCCATCCTGATCGCGACCGGCTCCGAGCTGATGCTGGCGATCGACGCGGCCAAAGACCTGGAGGGGGCCGGCATGAAGGTGCGCGTCGTCTCCATGCCCTGCACGGAGCTCTTTGACGAGCAGACCGCGGCGTACAAGGAGTCCGTCCTGCCCAAGGCCGTCCGGGCCCGGGTGTCCGTGGAGGCCGGGTCGACCTTTGGCTGGGAGCGCTACACGACGACCGACGGCATCCAGATCGGTGTCGACACGTTCGGTGCGTCCGCCCCCGCCGACCGCCTGTACAAGGAGTTTGGCATCACCAAGGATGCGGTCGTTGCGGCGGCCAAGAAGGTGTCCGGCAAGTGAATGTGAGAGTGGTTGACGGATAAAAAACAACAACCAAAATTCATATCCCAAAAATGGAGAGAGCGGGTGTGGTGTTGAGCGCGCCTGGAGAGAGAGTTCCGTTTTGGTGCCCTCTCCTTCTTCTGACCTTGTGCCAATCTCGCATGGGGAGCCCCCGCATGATGAGCCTGGTGCGCATGAGAGAGTACTCTCTGTGCGCGCGGGTCGTGTGCGGGTGCGAGCTATGTGGAGCGCGAGCGAGCCCTTCCCCCCTGGGTGATGTGTGATGAGTCGGCTTTGTGTGAGTGTGTTTAAAAAAAGTTGGTGTCGGGGGCGAGGGAAGGGGGGGGGGGGGGGGGATGCCACACACCTTCTGGAATGGTGCTTGAATGTGTGTAAAGCTGGCCCCGCACCCGGCCAACACCAAAATGAAAAGAAGTAGAAAAGAGAACGCACGGGACGCGGGGAGTGAACGAGGGAAGAAGAAGGAGAGGCCTGCTGGGTTCACAGAACGCGCGCACGTATGTTTCCACTCCTCCATCGTTTCGCCCACCCCACGCCGCCCACCCACTCCTCACCATCCGCCCTCCCACCAGTCGCCCCCTCCGCCAGCCTGTGAGCCTGCGTGGCACTGTCACCACCGGTCGGGCCAACACCATGACAGGAGAAAGCGGGGCTGACCAGTCAGTCACAGCCCGCGTCGCGGCCGCGTCCGCCGCCCACGCAAAGCCGCCCGCCTTCACCCCACGCTTCGGGACGGCAGGGTTCAGGGCCGAGGCGGGGCTGCTGGACTCCACGGCGTTCCGGTGAGTGGAGGAGAGAGGAGAGAGGACGTGCGTGGAAGAACAGAAACGCGATGCCCGACCCCCGCCTCTCAACCATCTCTTTTTCACATCTTTTTAGTTGCGGCCTCCTCATGGCCGCCCGCTCCGCCCGGGCCGGCGGGTTGCCCGCGGGCGTATGCGTCACGGCCTCCCACAACCCGGCGCCGGACAACGGGTTCAAGCTGGTGGACCCGCCGCACGGTCACGGCCTCGACCCGGCGTGGGAAGGGGCGGCTGACGCGCTGGCTGGGCTGGACAGCCCGGAGGCCGTGGGCGCGGCTGCAGGCACCCTGCTGATGGGAGGCACCGTCACCCCGGGCGGGGCGGTCGTCCCTGCGCCGCAGGAGGCTGTCAATGAGGCCGCCCCGCACGCCGTGCTGCTGCTAGGACGGGACACGCGCCCCTCCTCGCCCGCCCTCTCCGCCGCGGTCGCGGCTGGCGCTGCCGCCCTGGCCCCGCCGCCCGCCCTTGCCCTGTTCGACCTGGGCATCACCACCACGCCCCGCCTACACTGGGCGGTCGCCCGCGCGTGCGAGAGCCTGCAGACAGGCGCACCCCTCGACCCGGACGCCTGGAGCGTGGGCGCGTATGCACGGGAGCTCGCGGCCGGGCATGCCTGCCTGGTGGCCGGCACGCGCCCCATCGCGTGGGACGCCTCCCCCGCCCCCACCCTGGCCGTCGACTGCGCGCACGGCGTGGGTGCGGCCCAGCTGGAAGCGCTGGCGGCAGCCACCGCCCCGGCCGGCCTGCGCCTGGCCGCGTTCAACCACCCACCACCGCCTGGTGATGGTGTTGGAGGCGGCCACGCCCTGAACAAAGACTGCGGGTCCGAGCACGTCCAGAAGACGCGCTCGCCTCCCAAGGCCTGGGTGCCTGGAGAGGCAGCTGAATCGCCCTCTCCTCCCCCGCCGGGTGCCCTGTGCGCGGCCCTGGACGGTGACGCGGACCGGGTCGTCTTCTTCACAAACAACAGTGAGGGCGGGGAAGGCTGCCAGCTGTTCGATGGGGACCGCATCGCCCTGCTGCTGGCAGCCTGGCTGGCACCCCTGATCGCGGCATTGCCGCCCTACCCAGAAACCAATTCCAAACCGTCCGTGGGCGTGGTCCAGACGGCGTACGCCAACGGGGCGGCGGCTGCCGCGGCGGCGAAAGCGTTGGGCGGGGCCGCGGGTGTGGCCCTGGCTGCGACGGGGGTGAAACACTTGCACGCCACCGCGGAGGCCCGTTTTGACGCGGGCATTTACTTTGAGGCCAACGGCCATGGGGCGGTCCTGCTGTCTGCCCGGTTGAAAGGCCACGCGGCCCGGTTGGCGGCCGATGCGGGCGCGCCGGCCACTGCGCGCGCGGCCGGGCGGGCAGTGGTCGCACTGGGCGCCGCCTGCAACCAGGCCGTCGGCTGCGCCCTGTCGGGGTTACTGCTCGTCGACGCCGCCCTGCGGTGCCTGGGCTGGGGCGCGGGCGACTGGGCGGGGATGTATGAGGACCTGCCGTCCGTGATGAGCGTGGTGAAAGTGAAGGACCGCAGCGTGATTCGCACGACGCCCGATGAGGGGACAGTCCTGGAGCCGCCGCGGCTGCAGGCCGCCCTGGACGCCGCGGCGGCGGGCGCGGGGCCGGGCGCGCGCACGTTTGTCCGCCCCAGCGGCACGGAGGACGTGGTGCGCGTGTACGCGGAGGCGGGCAGCGTGGCGGGGGCAAAGGCGTTGGCGGCAGAGGCGGAGGCGGCGGTGCAGGCGTGGGCGGGAGGGGTGTGATATGAGGAGACTGTGCAGGGTGATGAAAGTTGAATTCGGACGTGAGGCGACATAGCGAGAGAGAGAGCGCTATTTCAAGCACTCGCAGGTCACACACCTCCCTTCCTTTCCTTGGAGGTGCGGGTCGCGGTGAACGGAAGGTTGACAGGATAGAGAAAAATACTCGACTCTGGCTGATGATGAGGGACCGGAGGGAGAGGGCAGTTGCTGCCAATTAAGCTGCTCACTCTTTCATCTCTTCTGCCGTTCCGCGTGCAGCTGGCTGCGCATCCTTCTTTTGCTGTTCCTAACCCCGCGGCTGGACCAATAGACATTCCCATTACCCAGGTGCGTGTGCGTGGGATCAGTTGAGAACGGGCCTGCGTGCAAGGAGAGACGCTTTCTCTCTCTACCCGTCACTCGCGCTGACGTAGCCCGTGTTTTAAATTGCACGCTCCCGCCCCGACCCCGCCCGCCCCCGCCCCACCTCAGTCCGTCCCCTCACGGGCACTCCCACATCCATCTTGACGCAGGGAGTCGTGCGTGTGAACTCAGCCAGGCGCTCCCACGCCTCGTGAAGACAAACCTCGCACGTGCGACTGCAAAAAACAAAAACGACCTCCGATGCGGCCGCTCGCACCCTCCAGCGCCACCCGCCACGCCTCGGCCCCTGCCCCACCCCCACCCTCCCGGGCCTGGGGAGGGCGGGTGCCGGCGAAGCGGGGTCTGCCCCTCCTAGCCATGACGCCGGCGCCGACCCCAACGGAACCGGGCGCCCGCCCGGCGCAGGCGGGCGCGCCGCCGCCAGCGCCGCCAACCCCGTCCTCGAGCACCCCGCTCGCTGCTGGAGGCGCGGGCGCCCTGGCCGCCACGGGCGCCTCCACCCCCAACGCCTCCCTCGCCCACCACGGACCCCACCCCGAATGGGCGGACCTGCTCAACACGCCCGAACCGGACGACGCGGACGGGCCCAACTCCTCCCTGCTGGGCCCGCGCGCCCGGTCGGCGTCCGACGCGGGCGTGCTGCGCCGGAAGGGGCACCTCAAGGAACAGGACCCGCTGATCGAGTTCATGCTGGCCATGCACGCCACCCACACCGCCGACGAGGTCGCCGCCAAGTTTGAGGGCTGGGTGGCGGACCACCGGCGGGACCCGCACCGGTCCCGGCTGAAGCGGCTGATCCCAGGCATCGGCGCGTTTTTCACGCCCCTGCCCCTCACGCAGGCCCTGGCCGAGTATGACGAATTCTTCGCCCTCTCCCGCCGCGTGTACGTCCCTCCCAACTTTGCGGAGCTGCGCCACGTCCTCAACATCGCCCAGGTGCACGCGTCCGCGACCGCGGGCCTGGAGCTCATCACCTTTGACGCGGACGGGACGCTGTACGCGGACGGCGCCCACATGCGCCACGACTCCGACATGATCGCCCACATCGTCCGCCTGCTCCGGGCGGGCGTGCACGTAGCCATCGTGACGGCGGCAGGGTACCCGGGCGACGCGGCCCGGTTCGAGGCCCGGCTGCCGGGGCTGCTGTCCGCGTTTGCGGCCCTGGACCTGCCCGCGTCCGTCACCGACCGGTTCCACATCATGGGCGGGGAGTGCAACTACCTGCTCCGCGTCGTCCCGCCCGACGACGCGTTCGGGGCGGACGGCAACGCGTCCGACGGCAGCAAGGCCTCCGCCCGCCGCCGCCCGCGCCGCCTGGCGTTCGTGGACGACGGCGAGTGGAAGTCGCCCGAGATGGCGGCCTGGCGGGAGGCGGACGTGGCCGCCCTGCTCGACGCGGCGGAGGCCGTCCTCGTCGAGACGGCATCCCGCCTGGCCGTCCCCGTCTCGGTCGTCCGCAAGGAGCGGGCGGTGGGCGTCGTCCCCCTGGCACCGACCGTGTACGAGGTGCTGGAGGAGATGGCGATCACCGTGCAGGTCGAGCTCGGGGCGGCGGCGGCCGAACGCCCGCGCCCCAGCGGCGGCGGTGGTGGTGTTGGCGTCGGCGTCGGCGGCGGGAGCGGCCGCGCGGCCGCGGCGGCGGCGGCGGCTTCCTCGTCCTCGCCCACCTCCATCCCCACCCCGCCCACCATCCCGGACCTCCCCTTTTGCGCCTTCAACGGGGGCGGGGACGTCTTCGTTGATGTCGGCAACAAATCGCTCGGCTTAGAAGCCCTCAAATCGTACCTCGGCCTCGACCCGTCGGCCGTCCTGCACGTGGGCGACCGCTTCACGTCGTCGGGCAACGACGCCGCCACCCGGGACTGCTGCTCCATCCTGTGGGTGGCCAACCCGGAGGAGACGGACTTTTTCATCCGCATGCTGCTCGGGGATTTGGAGGAGCAAGGGCAGGCGGGGGTGGAGTGAATGAATGACAGGTGAACATGTTGTTGGTTGGGAAAAAAACACACCTTTTTGTTACTCTTCTCGCCCGAGTGGCCCGCACACACACACTCACGCACGGGTCTGTCGACGCGCCCCGCTTGTGGGGCCGGGGCCAGCATCCCCGCGGGGGGGAGTGCGCGCGCGGGAGGAGCGGGAGTTTTTTTTCTCTCCACTCCGCCCGCCCCCCCCCCCCCCCCCGTCATTTTGCTCCCTCTCTCTCTCTCTCTCCCGTCCCCGCCCCCACCTCAAGCCGCCACCGCCGCCCCCACCCGCGCCGACGCCATCATGTCGATGAACGCCTCGAAGCACACGTCCGCATCGTGCGGCCCGGGCGAGGCCTCGGGGTGGTACTGGATGGAGAGGGCGGACGAGGCCGGGACCGCCAGGCCGGCGCAGGTGCCGTCATTCAGGTTGATGTGCGTCACGACGGCGCCCTCCGGCAGGGAGGCCGGGTCGACCGCGAAGTTGTGGTTCTGGGCGGAGATCTCGATGCGGCCCGTGGGCGCCCGGATGGGGTGGTTGCCGCCGTGGTGGCCAAAGGGTAGCTTGTAAGTCGCCCCCCCGAGCGCCTGGCCCAGGACTTGGTGGCCCATGCAGATGCCGAACATGGGGCGGGCGCCCAGGAGGGCCCGCACCGTGTCCACGGCGTACGGCAGGGCGGACGGGTCGCCCGGCCCGTTGGACAGGAAGATGCCGTCCGGCTTCAGGGCGAGGATTGCGGGCGCGGGCGTGGCCGCGGGCACGACCGTCAGGCGGCAGCCCAGGGAGGCCAGGCGGCGCAAGATGTTGGTCTTGACGCCAAAGTCCAGGGCGACGACGTGGTACGGGGTGGCCGGCCGGGACGCGTGGCCGGGGGCGGCCCTCGGGTTGAACTCCCACTCCGGGAGGGTGCCCTCGGTCCACTCGTAGGGGGCGGCGCACGTCACCTCGGCCACGAGGTCGACGCCCACAATCGAGAACCCCCGCGCCCGGGCGACCAGGTCGGCCTCCGGCACGGCCGGGTCGTGGCAGATGACGGCGTTCAGGCAGCCAGCGTCGCGCAGGCGGAGGGTGACGGCCCGAGTGTCGATGCCGGCGATGCCGGGCACGCCCTGGGCCTTTAAAAAAGCGTCGAGCGTTTGGGTGGACCGGTAGTTGGAGACGGTCGCGGACAGGTCGCGCACGATGACGCCGCCCAGGTGGACGCGGTCGGACTCCATGTCGTCTGAGGGGGGGGAGGGGGGGGAAGTGATGTGTGGGGGGGGGGGGGGCAAGGGAGGGAGGGCGTGTGAGGGCGCGCGCGCACGGGCGTGTGTGTGTGAACAGGAGAGAGGGGGGGGCGTTGGGGAGGCGGCGAGGTCAGGGAGGCGTCGGCGGCCCCCCCAAGGCAAGGAGCGTTCCTACCAAACTCTGCCTCCTCGAGGGAGCGCGCCCGCCACCGAATTGAGGCCTCCGCTCTCCACAAACATGCCAAAGATGTGTGGAGCGGACGCCCGGCTACAGGCCGATGAGGTGCCGCCGCCAGCACGCCTCTCACTCGCGCGGCGACTGCCAAAAGACGAGCGCTTTGTTTTCCGTTCGCCCTAGAAAAAAAACGACGCTCCCAATTTCTTTACCTTTGTTGATGCCGACGTTGCCGATGTGGGGCACCGTGAACACGACAAACTGGCCCTTGTATGACGGGTCGGTCATGATCTCCTGGTAGCCTGTGAGAGGGGGAGGGGGGAGTGGAGGGGAGGGAGGGGAGCATTGAAGAGGGGCGCAGTCGGTCGGGCAGGCGTCGTGAGGGCGCGACTTTTTTCTTCTTCTCGCATCGCCGGCAGCCCTTGCTCTCATCAATTCACTCACCGCTCAGGGATGTGTTGAACACGCATTCCCCGATCGCGTCCGTGGCCGCCCCAAAGGGCCGGCCCCAGAAGACGGAGCCGTCCTCGAGGACGAGGCGGGAGGAGGGCGGGGCGCCCCAGGGGGCGGGGGCGGCCGCGGGCGGGGCGGGGCCGCGGAAGGACTGGGGCGCCACAACACGGCCCGCGGGCGCGAGGCGCGGGGTCGGGGCAGGGGCGGGTGACGCGGTCGACCGACTGCCAGCCGGGCCGGGCCGGGCGGGGCGGGCGGCCGCACGCACGCATGCAGAGGCGGAGCGCGCCGCCGCCTTCTGCTGCTGGGCGGCAGGGCAACGGGCCATGGTTTTGGAGTTTTGTTTTTGCGGGGGGGCTGTTTTGAATGCCGCTTCCTCGACCACGGTTAAAGGTGAAGGTGAGGAGGTGGGAGCGCCGCCGGGGAGTGGCGGGAGGGCGGGGACTCGCGGGCGCGGTGCGAGGGGACACAGGCGGAGAGGGGGCCGACTGTTAAAGAAAAAGGTGTGAGGTTGGGTTGGGTCCCTCCGACGGGGGGGGAAAAAAAAAAAAAAAAATCACAGAGTGCCTATCCCCTTTCGACACACGCCGCGCCTGTGCCTCGCCTCGCGCCCCCACCCCTGAGCCTGTGTGCGACGCCGTCCACGCCTTGCGCCTATCTCCCCCCCGAAAACGCGGGCCACTCAACACGGGAGCGATGCCCCCCCCGTCCACCTCCCTCCGCCCCACGCCGCATGCGCGGCCACTGGCCAGCCGCCGCCGCGGGGCCGCCCCCGCCCCGCCGGCCGCCGGCCCCTATGGCGGGCGCGGCCCTCCCCAGGGGGGCGCCTCAGGTGGCGGCTACGGTGACTCCGGCCTGATCCTGCCCGGCCACAACAACGGGGGCGGGCGTGGCGGCGGCGGTGGTGGGGGCCGCCTCATCCTCCCCGGCCAGTCCGGCGGGGGCAACCGTGGGGGGTCCGGCGGCCGTGGCGGCGGCGGCCAGCAGCAGCAGCAGGGCAACTCAGGCCCCTCTGTCTTTGGCGGGGGGCGGGCGCCCTCCGGCCCGGGCTCCCTGCCCTCGGGCGCGCCGACCGCCGTCTCGCCTACCGGCGTCGGCCTGGACGTGGCCGCCACCCCCAACTTCCGCCCGCCCTCGGGGTTCATGGAGGTCGGGGCGGAGGCGTCCTGGCTGTTGGATGACGGGCCAGACATCAATGTGAGCCCATGGAGAGAGAGAGAGAGAGGGCGATATTCAGGAGAGGAAAAAG
>Ga0315283_10000775_pt1 | contig 24199 bp, 28 predicted proteins | sample YL17G09_0_MG_FD_204541 | JGI IMG/M metagenome (GOLD analysis project Ga0315283, IMG submission 204541) | Sediment microbial communities from Yellowstone Lake, YNP, Wyoming, USA - YL17G09_0 | ecosystem: Environmental > Aquatic > Freshwater > Lake > Sediment | place: USA: Wyoming | collected...
GCAATCGATTCCACACCCAACCCGAGCAAGGTTCGGACCACCTGCCGGGCCTCTTCCGGGTCCAGGGCCTTCAGGACGCTCCCGTCGCTTCGGACCCGCTCATCCACCTCGAGGCGATATCTTCTGGGGATCAGCGGCTGGGGGAATTCCGCGAACAGGTCATAGGGGGCATAGCGCATCTCCCGGCCGATTTCCAGAACATCCCGAAAGCCCCGGGTAGTGATCAGTCCTGTCTTGGCCCCCTTGCGCTCGATGATGGCATTGATGACCAGGGTCGTCCCATGGATCAGCTCATCCAGCTTGGCCACAAAGTCCGGCGTGGCCGCTTCCAGCGCCCGTATCCCCTCTTCCACGGCATCCGAGGGGTCCCCGGGGGTGGTCAGGCACTTGCCGGTCTTGATCTCCCCGGTCTGATCGTTCAGCAGGACAAAGTCGGTAAAGGTGCCGCCGATATCACAGCCGAGCCGGTAATGTTTTTCTGGCATAAGTAAACCCTGTTGCCCCCAAAAGGGCGTTACAATCAAAAGGACGAATACAATCAGTTTGGCTCTAGGCTATGGGCAAGAGGCTATGGGGTAAAAAAATCCATCCCCATTGCCTATAGCCTCGTGCCTCTGGCCCTCATTGTTTCTCTTTTCTTTTAAAATATACTCGGCTCCTCAAATTCTCCGTAGGCCTCTTTGAACACCCGGGTCATTTCCCCCACCGTGCAATAGGCCCGGCAGCAATCCACCAGGAAGGGCATGACGTTTTTCTTTTCCCGGACAGCCTGCTCCAGCTCTCGCAGGGTACGGGAGACCTCGGCGCTTAACCGTTCCCGGCGCAGGGTCTGCAAGTCCTTGATTTTTTCTTCCGCCGATTCCTCCCGGTAGTCGTGGAGGGCCACGTCCTCTTCTTCCCCCTCCACATACTTGTTCACGCCCACCTTGATCAGCTCCCCTTCCTGGACCGCCTTTTCGAATTCATAGGCCTGCCGGGAAACCTTGCTTTGAATATACCCCTGGGCCACGGCCCGGACCACACCGCCTATTTTTTCGATCTCTTTCATTTCTTCCAGGATCTTGTCTTCCATCTGCTTGGTCAGGGTTTCAATGAAATAGGAGCCGGCCAGGGGATCCACCGTGTCGCGCAGTCCCACTTCCTCCATCAGGATCTCCAGGGTCCGCAGGGAAAGCAGGGCGGCCCGTTCCGTGGGGATGGTATAGGCCTCATCGAAGGAGCAGAGCGCCGTGGTCTGGGCCCCGCCCAGGGCCGCCGCCAGGGCGTAGTAGGCCCCGCGGATGATGTTGTTCTCCGGCTGGGCCTTGGTCAGCCCGTAGCCGCCGCCGCCGAAGAGGCCCCGGAGATACATGTTCTTGTCTTTTTTGACGTCGTACTTCTCCTTCAGGTTCTGGGCCCAGAGCTTCCGGGCGGCCCGGAACTTGGCCACCTGCTCCCAGAGGTTGCCGAAGATGTTAAAGTTGAAGGAGAAACGACCCACGAAGTCCTCGGCCGTATAGCCCCGGCGGACCACTTCGTCGATATAGGCATTGGCGATCAGGATGGCATAGGCGATCTCCTGGGCCGGCGTGGCGCCGGATTCCCGGATATGGTAGCCGCAGACGCTGACCGGGTTGCATTTGGGCAGCGTGTTCATGGAATATTCGATGGTGTCCCCGATCAGGGCCACCGCCGGCTCGATGGGAAAGATCCAGGCCCCGCGGCCGATCATCTCCTTGAGAATGTCGTTCTGGGGGGTGGCGCTGATCTGATCTTTCGTATAACCGTATTTTTCGCCCAGGGCCTGAAACATGGCCAGCATGATGGAGGCCACGGCGTTGATGGTCAGCCCGACACCGATCTTATCGAGCTGGATGTCTTTAAAGGCCACCTCGAAATCTCGCAGGGAATCCACGGCCATGCCCACTCGGCCCACCTCGCCCTCGGCCAGGGGATCGTCGGAATCCAGCCCCATCTGGGTGGGGAGGTCGAAGGCCACATTCAACCCGGTCTGGCCGTGGTTGATCATCAGCTTGAACCGTTCATTGGTCTCGGCCGGAGAGCCGAAGCCGGTATATTGCCGGGTAGTCCAGGCCCGACTGCGGTAACCCAGGGGGTGGATACCCCGAGTAAAAGGGTAGGTCCCCGGATCGGCCAGATCCCTTTCATACTGGAAACCGGCCGCCTCTAAATCCTCCGGGGTATACACCGGCTTAACCTTAATACCGGACTGCAGGAGTACTTCCTGGATCCCATCTTTTTTGTCTTTTTGATATTTGGCTACACCCATATTAACCCCCTAAGGAAAAACGATTAGTTCTTGTTGGAGCAATCCGCCCGGGCTTAGTAGCGGTCTTCTAAGATCCGGTTATATCCTGTCCCAAAAAGGCCCGGCGGACTTTCCCATCCTGCAACAGGTCTTCCGATCGACCGCTGGAGGTGATCCATCCGGTCTCCAGGACATACGCCCGCTGGGATATTTGCAGAGCCCCGCGGGCATTCTGCTCGACCAGCAGGATGGTCCGGCCCTCTTCCTGGAGCGCCTTAATGATGCGAAAAATCTCCTGAACGATCATGGGGGCCAGACCCAAGGACGGCTCATCCAGCAGGAGCAGTTTGGGGTTGGCCATTAATCCCCGACCGATGGCCAACATTTGCTGCTCCCCTCCGGAAAGGGTGCCCGCCCGCTGTTTTCGGCGCTCTTTAAGAATGGGGAAAAGGGAATAAATCCGCTCTATTTCCAGGATCAGCGCCTTTTTTCTCTCCTGCCGGGAACAGCCATAGGCCCCCATTTCCAGGTTTTCTTTGACCGTCAGGGGGCCAAAAAGCTGTCGGCTTTCCGGAACCTGGACGATTCCCAGACGGACCCGTCGCTGGGAATCCGTCCCGCTGACATCCTGCCCCATAAAAACAATCTTTCCTTTCCGGAGGCGATGGACACTGGAGAGGCAATTGAGCAAGGTCGTCTTGCCGGCCCCGTTGGCCCCGATCAAGGAAACGATTTCCCCCGGTTTAACTTCCAGGGAGACCCCTTTTAAGGCCTGGTTTCCGCCGTAAGAGGCTTCCAGGTTTTCTACCGCTAACATCAGACCTCGGTCCCCAAGTAAGCCGCCAGGACTTGGGGATCCTTCTGAATCGCCTCCGGGGGTCCTTCGGCGATCTTTTGCCCGAAGTTCAAAACCACGATCTGATCCGATATCTTCATGACCAGGTTCATGTCATGTTCGACTAACAGCACCGAAACCCCTTGGGAGCAGATCCGGCGGATCAGTTGGGCCACCTCCAGGGTCTCGGTCATATTCAAGCCGGCCACCGGTTCGTCCAGCAGAATCAAGTCGGGCTGGGAAGCCAGGGCTCGGGCCATTTCGATTCGCTTTTGATCCCCGTAAGACAGACTGGCCGCCGACCAGGGCCCCTGATTGCGGAGATTAAAAAAATCTAAAATCTCCCAGGCCTTCCGTTCGATCTCCCGCTCCTCCTGACGGACACCCGGAAGAAAAAAGAGGGAGGAGAGGAACTCCTTTTGCGTCCGGCTGTGCAGACCCACCATCACGTTTTCCAGGACGGTCATGTTTTGAAAAATCTGTATATTTTGAAAAGTCCGGGTCAGGCCCAGACAGGCCAGGCGATAAGGCCGCTGCCCGGTGACGGATTGCCCCTTAAAAAAAACCCGCCCTTTCTGAGGCCGATAAATTCCCGAAATAACATTGATCGCGGTAGTTTTGCCGGCGCCGTTGGGTCCGATCAGGGCGGTGATCCGCCCCCGGGGCAGGTCAAAACTTACATCCCCCAGCGCCATCAACCCCCCAAAACTGATAGAGACCTCCTGAACCTGCAGGATGAGATCCTTCACAATTGATGGACCTCTCTCGAGTCCATCACAACTCACCCTGGAGATCCGCACTGCTCAAGTTTCTTTTCCTGCCTCGGTACCGGTTTCGAAGGGCGACCACCACCCCTTCGGGTAAAAAGATTAAAATAAAGACCAGAATTAATCCATAAAAAATATCCTTATATTCATCAAAAAAATGCAGCATCACCGGCAAAGGGGTGATGAAAAAAGTCCCGAAAAGGGTTCCCCAGATACTGCCCATACCACCGACGATGACCATGGTCACCAATTCGATGGAAAAAAAGATATCGAAGGTTTTCGGGCTGATAAAGGTCAGATAGTGGGCATAAAGGCTCCCGGCCAGGGAGGCATAGAGAGCGCTCAAAACGAAGACCTTCACTTTATAGGCTTCGGTTTTTACGCCCAGGGAAGCGGCGGCCACTTCGCTCCCATGCAGGGCCCGGAGAGCCCGGCCAACCCGGGATTGGACCAGGTTTAAGGCCAAGGCAATCCCGACAAAAGTAAAGAACCAGATCAAATAATACATTTTTTGGTCGGAATCGAAAACCAGGGTCCCGATTTTCAGGTTGGGTATCCCGGGAAACCCGGAAGGACCGCCGGTGACCTGGTCCCACTGGATCATAACGATATTGACAATAATATTAAAACCGAGGGTGGCCATAACCAAATAATGGCCGTGTAATTTCAGGGTAGGGATGCCGATCAGCAAGGCCAGCAACCCGGTGACCAGCAACGCCAGGCCCATGGCGGTCCAGGGAGAGAAATGATAACTGACCGTCAAAATGCCGGAAAGATAGGCCCCCAAGCCATAAAAAGCGGCATGGCCCAGAGAGATCTGGCCGGCATACCCGATCAGCAGATTGAGCCCCACCACGATCAAGGTGTTCAGGCCGATGATATTGACCACGTTCAAATAATAAGGATTGTTGATGGCCAGGGGGAAGAGGAGGATTATCAAGCCCAGGAACAGCAAGCCCAGATAGGATTTATTTTTGATCCCTCCCCAGGTCATAGGCTTAGACCCGTTCCTTTTCGCCGAAGCCCAATAAGCCGCTCGGTTTCATAAACAGGACCAGGAGCAGGATGATAAAGGCCAGCACATCTTTATAGTTGGAGGAGATCAGCCCGGCCCCCAACGATTCCAAAACCCCCAACAACAAGCCACCGATGATGGCCCCAATAATATTTCCATACCCTCCCAAAACCGCGGCGGCAAACCCCTTTAACCCCAGCATGACGCCAATATCGTAAGACAAGGTAGTAATCGGGACGATAATGATGCCGGCAATGGCCCCCAAGGTCCCGCTCAGGGCAAAGGAGAGGAGGATCATGCGGTTGACATTGACTCCCATCAGGGCGGCGGCCCGGGGGTTGAAGGAGGTGGCCCGCATGGCCTTGCCCGTCAAACTGTGATTAAAAAATAAATGGAGGATGATCACCACGGCCACGGTAATAAAGAAGATCCAGACGCTTTGAGGCAGCACCGCGGCCCGAAAAATGATAAAGGGAGTATCCCCGCTGAAAGGAGGAAGGGCCATCTGGTTTTTCCCCCAGATCACTTTAAAGATCCCGCGCATCAGGATGGAAACCCCGATGGTAATAAATATCAGGACGATGACCGCACGGGACTTAGCCGGCCGGATGGCCAACCGCTCCACCAGACCCCCCACCAGCGTAACGGCGATGACCCCTAAAATGAAGGCCAGGGGCAGCGGCAGGCCCAGGCCCAGCAAAAAGGTATACATCATCATTCCGCCCAAGGTAATGAAATCCACCTGAGTGAAATTCACAATCCCGGTGGCATTATGGATAATACAAAAACCGAGGGCGATGAGGGCATAGATGCTGCCGGTGGTTAGGCCGGAAACAATGAATTGGGCTACTTGGTCGCCTAGGGGCATAAACGGTTTCTTTTTAGCTTTTTTGTCCCAGGTCCCCGCTCTCGATAGATCCCCCGGGTAAAAATCGTATAGAAAATTTCCGAAAGTTCTTCCAAGTTCACTTTCCCCTCCGGCCGATACCAGCGATAAGCCCAACTGACCATACCGAAAAAAGCGTAGGCACAGACCGTCAGGTCGATATCGAGCATCTCCCCCTGGTCCTGGAGTTGTTGCAGTATGGCAATGAGCCGGCTCACATACTCGCTTTGTTTCTGGTTTAGCTCTTCCCGATGGCCGGGGCTCAACGATCGTTGATCATGGACCAAGAGCTTCATTTTATCAAAATCCACGGCCGCCGTGGTATGAATTCGAAGGGTCAGGGCCAATTTTTCCTTTAATGGTCTGGGGCTCTGTTCAATCTCGGTCATTCGTTCCAAACCAGTCCGAATGACCTCCTCCAGAATCTGGTAGAGCAGTTGCTCTTTACTATCGAAATAATAATACAGGGAGGCATTATTAATCCCCGCGGCCTCGGCAATATCGCGGGTGGTAGTGTTTTCAAAACCCTTCTCGGCAAAAAGGCGGGCAGCCGCTTCCCGGATTTTTTTTCTTTTTTCTTCTTTGGCCATTGGCGGAACACCGTCCCCGAAAGGGTTGATTTAAGCGCTTGATTAAAGCTTATTCCCAAAACGGTTAAAAAGTCAAACAGATAAATTATTGACAAGGCCAGCCCTTTTGGGCTAAACCTATCTAAAAATACTTGGATTTTTGATCATCGTCCTTGTTTCGAATTAAGCAAATAGGAGGTGCCTTATGGCCTTTACCGATTTTTCCGGCTGCCATGTCCCGTTCGTAACGCCCTTTAAGGACGATTTCTGCCTGGATGAGGAGGGTTTGCGCCGCTTGATCAATTACTTGATCGAAGAGGAAAAAGTGGACGGCCTGGTCCCCTGCGGGACCACCGGGGAATCGCCCACGCTGGACCACGACGAACACAATAAGGTCATCGAGATCACCGTCAAGGAAGCCCGGGGACGGGTCCCGGTGATTGCCGGAACGGGCTCGAACAGCACCCAGGAAGCGATTATGATGACCCGGCACGCCGAAGAGGCAGGAGCCGACGCCACCCTGCAGGTGGGTCCCTACTACAATAAGCCGACCATGGACGGGATGCTGGCCCATTTTGAGGCCATCGCCAATAATACCAAGCTGCCTATCCTGATTTACAATATCCCGGGTCGGACGGGCAAGAACATCGAGCCCCAGACCATCATCCAACTGGCGGAAATCGATAATATCGTCGGCCTCAAGGATGCCTGCGCCGATCTCGCCCAGACCATGGAGATCATTGCCGGGACCAAGAGGAAAGGAAAGACCTTCTATGTCCTTTCCGGGGAAGACGCCCTGACCTACAGCATGATGGCCCTGGGCGGGGACGGGGCGATCAGCGCGGTAGCCAACGTGATCGGGAAGGAATATACCCAATTGTGCCGTTTAATGAAGGCCGGACAATGGGTCGAGGCCCGGGAAATCCATTATAACACCCTATCCTTAGTCAAAACGTTGTTCATCGAAACCAACCCGGTTCCGGTCAAAGAGGCTTTGCAGATGATGGGCCTCCCGTCCGGACCGCCGCGGCTCCCCTTGGTGCCCATGAAGCCGGCCAACCGGGAAAAACTGCGGAAGGATCTGGTGGCTGTGGGCCGGCTAAAAGGTTGATTCCCAGGAAAGGTTTTTTTCGTTGTCAAAAGGGGCGGATTAATCATCCCCTCGGGATGACAGTAGACAGTAAAGAGTAGTAACCGCAGGATAGGGTCCCGGCCCAAGGCGAGGTGGCCTTGGGCCGGGGAGGCGATCAGGAAGTTAGCGCCCCGTAGTTCCAGGGCAGGAAGCTGTCCGGGGACTGGGCGAGGGTTTGGCCATTCTTCAGTAACCAGGTCAGGCAATCTAAGGGGTTGACCCCGGCCAGTTGGCAGGTGTGGACGGGTGTCGTCTTGGCGGTGGAAAGACGCCTTTTAAGATCCGGGAAGAAAAGCCGTAAAATCCGGCAAACGCGAGTCCGGGGGTGAACCAGGCACAGTTTGACCGCCGCTTCCCAGAGTATCTCGGGAATCGGTCCCCGCTTGGTTCGGCTGAGGCGCCAGGACTCAAACTGCTCTTGAACGGATTCTAAGGTCAGGGTATTATCTATAGCGGGATCGTTCATCGGCTATCCTCCTCTTCAATGTATTCGGATAGCCTGAACTTATCTCATAGCGGACCGTGCTGCCAAGCACGCTTACCGGAAGGACACGATTCTCCGAGTACTCAATGTTGTTCCCGTCACTCATACTTTGATGTCTCCATTCATCAGCTTCCTGGCATCCAAAATAGCAAGAATCTGCTTGTCATGGATGGTAAGTTTTCTCTCCAACTGGATATCGCAAATTGCGACTTCAAATTATCAAATTCTTCGGCATTAGATCTAAAAGATCTTAACCAATCAAAGGCTTTGTGAAAAACCAGATCAGGGAGTTATACCATCCGGATGGGGACGGTTAACTGGGCTTCTTCCTTCGACTTGATTTTTTTGAGGTTTTTCGTTATCCTCTTTCAAAGACATCCTGAAGGATAGGAATTTCACCGTAGAGGGAGAATCGTTCATGAAAAGAAACTTGATCTGGATAGTTCTGATTATTGGAATGGTGAGTCTTTATGGCTGCGGCTACAATACAATCCAACAAAATGAGGAGGCGGTCAAGGCCGCCTGGGGGGACGTGGAATCCTCCTATCAGCGCCGCAATGACCTGATCCCCAACCTGGTGGAAACCGTCAAGGGCTACGCCAAGCAGGAAAAAGATACCCTGATCGCCGTGACGGAGGCCCGGGCCAAGGTGGGTAGTATCAAGATGGACAAGAGCATTATCGAGGACCCTAACGCCATGGCGCAGTTTCAAGGGGCCCAGTCCTCCATGAGCAGCGCTTTGTCCCGGTTAATGGTGGTGGTGGAACAATACCCGGACTTGAAATCAAACCAGAATTTTCTGGACCTCCAACACCAACTGGAGGGCACGGAAAACCGCATCAACGTGGCCCGGGGGAAATACAACAAGACCGTGGAGATTTTTAACACCTCCATCCGGACCTTTCCCAACAGCTTGACCAATAGCATTTTGCTGAAGCTGAAATTAAAAGAACCATTCAAGGCCGAGGCCGGAGCGGAGAAAGCGCCCCAGGTAAAGTTTTAGTCTACCGTTGCCGGTTGCAGGTTAAAAGAACGCTGAAGGGGGAAGGTTAATAGGGCTCCCCCCTCACCCCGGCCCTCTCCCTTGAGGGAGAGGGAGATCACCTGATGGAAAAATATTTTTCTTGGTTCTTACTATTATTCCTTATTTTTACCTCCTCGCCGGCAGTATGTCTGGAGGTGCCGGCGCTTCAGGGGGTTGTGAACGACTATGCCGGCCTGATCGCCCCGGAGGCCAAAGCCAAGCTGGAAAATGATCTTCGGGTCTTTGAGCAGAGCGATTCGACCCAGGTGGTTATCCTGACCATCCCTTCACTCGAAGGGGAAGACCTGGAAGGGTTCTCCATCCGGGTCGCCACCACCTGGAAGATCGGCCAGCAGACCAAAGACAATGGGGTGCTGCTGCTGGTGGCCAAGCAGGAACGAAAAATCCGAATTGAGGTAGGCAAAGGGTTGGAAGGGGTCCTTACGGATCTGCTGTCCGGGCGGATCATCGATCTGGTCATCAAGCCAAATTTCAAGCGAGGGGATTATAGCGGCGGTTTTGTCGCCGGGGTGGCCGCTATCATCGACGCCACCCGCGGCGAATTCAAAGGCGACGCCCATCGGCCGGCGGCCCAGCATAAAAAAGGAGCGCCTTCTTTTTTAACCCTGCTCCTTTTTTTAGGGATCGTCTTGCTTTTTCTGGGCAGCCTATCCCGTACTTTAGGTGGAATAACCGGCGCAGCCGGACTGCCCTTGATAACCAATCTGGGATTAATCCCGCTCGGGTTAACGGCCCTGATTATTCTGGGTCTGATCGGGTTCGGTTTGGGGTTTATGCTGCCCGCCCTTTTTTCCGCTGGTCGAGGTTCTTCTGGAGCCGGGTCCTGGTATGGAGGCGGCTTCTTTGGATCCGGGGGTAGCGGCTGGAGCGGAGGGAGCTCAGATGGCGGATTCAGCGGCGGCGGCGGCGACTTCGGCGGCGGCGGGGCCTCGGGGGACTGGTAAAGCAGTACGGTTGCTGGTTGCAAGTTGCTGGTTACCGGTTGAGGGACGACTCATTTAGACCCAAAGAACATGGCTGGCCAATTTAACCCGATTCAATGAGGAAATGAGTTGAAGGCGGAGCGTTTTTTCACATCCCGGGAAAAGGAAGAGATCAGCCGGGCTATCAAGTCCATGGAAACACGGACTAGTGGTGAAGTAGCGGTGATCCTGGTGGATCAGAGCGATCCCTATCCCGAAGGGGAATTCCTGGGAGGGATTTTAATCGGAGGGCTGCTGGCCTTTATGGTGGATCTGTGGTTCTTTCACGGCCAGATCTGGTATCTCATCCCGCTGCACTTCCTTTTTTTTCTCCCCTTGTACCTTCTATTTCAGAAAATCCCCATCTTGAAAACACCCTTCCTCGGGACCAGGAGAAAAGAGGCGGCGGTTAGAAGGAGGGCGTTGCAGGCTTTTTACGAAAAGGGGCTTTATAAAACTCACTTACATACCGGCGTGCTTTTTTTTCTTTCGATCCTGGAAAGGAAGGTCTGGGTCCTGGCCGATCAAGGGATTTATGAAAAAATAAAGCAGGAGACACTGAATCGATTCGCGGGGCAGGTGTCTGGCGGAGTCAGGGAGCGGCAAGCCGGGCAGGCTCTGGTCCAGGCCATCCAAGGAGTAGGGAATCTCCTGGCTGAGCATTTTCCCATAAGACCGGGGGATATGGACGAACTGCCCGATGAGGTGATGACCCTAAAAGACTAACCAAATGATAGGATCATGGGCCTGGGCGATTCCGATAGGCCCAGGCCCTTTCTTTTAAAGTCCGGTCCTGTTGATCGACCCGCAGTCCCAAGTATCTTTGATCTTCATAAAAACGATGCAAATAAGGGGTTTGCCGGAAGGTGGAAAGGTAGGCGTTTAACGGATCTGCCGCAACTCTGGTTTTGTTTAATACGATCCAATCCACTTCGAGAGTTGCCAGGGCGGCCGCCAGTTCATCCGGGGAAACCGGATTCATAGCCCAAAATGAATTGATGCCGGGAAGCTGTTGAAAAAAGGTAAAGACGCTGTCATCCAGCTTGGAGGAGATACCGCCAATCAATTGCTGCTGGTGAACCGTCTGATAATAATGGGTGCGAGTCTCCCCACCCCCTTCGGAATGGGTCCCGCTGTGAGTGAACAAAGGAAGGTCCAACAGCACCCCGGCTTTTCCTTTGGCCCGCTCCGCCAGATCCTGATAAACTTGAGGCACCTGGTAATTGGTTTTTTGGGCCAGGTAGGGAGTCGGCCAGAGGGCCAATTCAAAACCAACCAGTAAAAGCAGGCCTGAAAAGAGTAAGGTCCGGCGACCTTGCGCCGCCTTTCCCACCAGTTCTTTCAATATCAGGCAACCGACAATTATAGTAAAAAGCACTAAAGGCACCAGAAACCGGGATAAGGTTCGGGTGCTTTCCAATAAAGGCAGCTTGGGGAAAAGAATTCCGGGTAGGAGGAAAGACGGGTAGGCGATCCCATGGATCTTCAGATAAGGCCCGAGGCACATCATTAGAAAGACCGACCATCCCCCGACCCATAAGCGCAGTTCACGTTTCTGGGAAAAGAGCCCCAAGCCGGCCATCAACAGGAATATCCATACATAACCTAAAAACGCCGGGGTGGCCACCATCGGCCGACCGCTGTTCCAATCCAAAGCAATTCTTTGATAGACCCTGGATAACCAGGGATGGTGAGGCGCAAAAAAACCGGTCAGATCCACGCTGTAGTGAACAAAATCCTCCGGCAGACTTTTGATGGCCGACCGGGTCGCCTCATCGGTTAGAAAGGACCGGGTATAGGGAAAAGCGACCAGAACCGCGGTCACCAGCACCAGTCCTGACACCAGCAGGACGACGGCGGCCTCTTTTGGGGACGGCGGTGCCCAACGGAATCTTGAAGGCCGGTTCCATTTTTTTATTTTCCTGATGATATAAACCAGCAGCATCAAAAACAAAAGATATTCCGTCCGCATCATCCTGCTGATCTTTAGCATTTCCCATAATTCTTTCGGGATCAGCACCAGGATTACCGTCAAGCCCAGACCTGAGGCGATCAGAACCCTCCCCGGGCTGGAAAAATTCCCCCCCTGCTCCTCCGTTTCCCCCTTCACCGTCCACGGGAAAAGGTGATAGGCGACCAGGACGGCCCACCAGGCCAAACCGGCCACGAAATAATAAGGATAGTTATACACCGAAAGGCCCAATAAAATGCCGGCACCGATGGCCCGGCCATAACGATGGTCTTTGAAAAGAGGATAGCTGGCGAGCACAAAAAAGACGAAAAAATAGGGCTCGATCAGGCTCTGAGGACCGAAGTAGCTGGTCAGGACGGGCGAATGGGCAAAGGCCAGGGCGCCGATGAAGGCCAGGGCCGTCAACCGGGTCAAGGAAAAAAGCAAAAAATAGGCGGCTAATGAATTGACAAAGACGCTGACCCAGGTCAGGGCGTTGTGAAAAACCAGGAGCGGCACCAATGGCCGGAATAAAGTGTATAAAAGCCCGTCTATAAAATTATAGGTGTGGTGGACCATGTTCAGGCCCAGCGGGTGAAACTGGTATTTGTTTTGAAAGGGATTGGTTTTCAAGTCCAGCAGGGCGTGGGCCGTCCACCACTCATTCAAAGGATATTCGGCGGCGTCCATACCATCGCCCAGGATGTGAGTGGAAAAATGGGGCAGCAGATGAATGAAATGGATGGGAGCCAGAAGAAAAAGCAGGATCAGCCAGACCGCGTGCCTAAACGGCCGAGGCAATCGGGTTTTCATCGAAGGAACGATTCCGCATTGATTTACCGCCGCGCGGCACGGGAGGCCTTCCGCATCTGCCGGCAGACAGACTGAATCTGGGATTCGGTCAGGGTCAATCCCGAAGGCAGATACAGGCCCTTTTGGGCGATTTTTTCGGAAACGGGGAAGGGGCCGCTTTTTTTGGCCTTCAGCCGCCCGCTGCTGAAAACCGGCTGCAAATGCATGGGGATAAAAAAGGAGCGGGTATCCACCCCCTTTTCCTTCAGGAACCGCATCAGCTGATCCCGGGTTAACCCGAACTCCGCTTCCACCAGGAGTCCGTACATCCAATAGACATTTTTGGCCCAGGGTTTTTCGCCGGGCAGGGTAAGCCCGGAAAGACTTTCCAGTCCCTGGCCATATTCACGGGCCATCCAGCGTTTCTTTTGGATATGCCGCTCGATTTTTTTCAGTTGGGCTATCCCCAAGGCGGCCTGTAAATTCGTCATCCGGTAATTAAACCCCAGCTCGGTGTGCAGAAATCTTTTGTGAGGGTCGTGGGCCAGGTCTTTGAGCCTCCTGGCCCGGTCGGCCAGTCTGGGGTTGTCGGTGACCACCATCCCGCCTTCACCCGTGGTGATGATTTTATTGGCATAAAAGCTGAAACAACCCAGGTCGCTCAAGCTCCCGCATTTTTTCCCCTTATACTCGGCGCCATGAGCTTCGGCGGCATCCTCCACGACGGCCAAAGAATAGCGACGGGCAAGTTCCAGAATGGGGTCCATATCCACCGGATGGCCGTACAAATGAACGGGAAGAATGGCCTTCACTTTGAGGGGACCTTTTTTTTCCTGGAGGCGGAGATATTCCGAGACCCGGTTGGCGTCAAGGGCGAAGGTTTCGGGCTCCGAATCAATGAAAACTGGGCGGGCGCCGCAGTAACAGACTGCGAAGGCCGTGGCGGCCATGGTGAAGGTTGGCATCAGGACCTCATCGCCCGGCCCGATGGACAAAGCGGCTAAGGCCAGATGCAGGGCCGCCGTTCCGCTGGTGGTGGCGATACCATACCGGACACCGCAATAGTGGGCAAATTTTTCCTCAAAGTCCCTTAAGAACCTTCCCTGGGAGGAGATCCAGTTGCTTTTTACACAAGCCGTTACCTTGGCCAGTTCCTCCTTACCGATCGAGGGTTCATTGACTGGAATCATATCTAAAAATACTCCTTGTCATCCATCCCCGCGTAGGGGCCCTGCTTGATTTCAACGATTTTAGCCGGTTCCAGAACTCTCAGGCCGTGCCCGCCGAAGGCCAGGAGAATCGTATCTCCCGTGTTGAGGATACAGGTTCGGATGGGCCTTTGTTCCTCATCATAAAGAACGATTTCCACTTTCCCCCGAATTAGATGAAGCACTTCCTGAGTCACCCGAACGTCCCGGCTGATCTTCTTATGCACATGGGGCTTCACTTCAAAACCGGAAGGGTGGATCAGGATGCCCAACTGCTGGGAAAACTCATGGGGGCTGAAAAAACTCACCCCTTTTTCATCAAATTCACTGCGAATGATGATGGCGATCAATGTTTGGTCGGAATAAATCCGCTCAACCTGTTCACTCGATTTCATATCGGCCAAAGCCCCCTCCACCGTTTAAGAGATAAAAAACGGAATTACCCTCCAAAACGCAATCGAACCATAGTAAAAATGTACTTAGAGCCTCGCTTGACATACCCCGTGAAATGGGTGGCTGTTTTGGACTCCCCGGTCCGCCGCGGCAGGCAGCGATAGGGTATCTCCAGGATGCGGTATCCCCCCTTATAGGCCCGATAGAGCAAGTCAATACAATACTCGCCGTAGTCACCCCGAAAAGGAAGTGTTTCCAGCACCGGCCTTCGGAGGCCCACATAGCCGCTGGTATAATCCTTGATCGCCGGGCTCAAAACCAGGGAAGAAAGGCCGCAGATGACCCGGCTCAGGAAAGACCCCAGTTTGGAATGCCCCCGCTCCTCCCCCCCCGGGACATAGCGGGAGGCCACGACCACATCGTATTGGCCGAGCTTTTCGATCATTTCCGGAATCTTGTCGGGAGGGTGAGAAAAATCACAATCCATCCAAAAGATGATCTGGCCCCGGGATTGCTCAAAGCCTTCCTGCAGGGCGCTGGTAAGCCCCCTCCGGCCTATTCTCCTGTGCAGTCGAACCCGGGGATCCTTTTGAACCCATTCCGCAACCACCTCCCAGGTTCGATCCGGAGAATCGTCGTCCACCACGATGATTTCACTGTCCTCGGGAAGATACCCAAGGATCTCCCCAATCAGGGGTCCGATATTCCCGTATTCATTATAGGTTGGCAGTATGACCGAAACGCGACACATCAATCAATGAACCTCGAACTCTGAACGAATAATATTCCTTCGAGGGTCCCCGGCCCTCTTTATAGCGTAATCCCTTTTTTTTTAAAACTGTTTATTTTAAGAAGGTTCAGGAAGGATCTTCCTCTGCGGGAAGATGCTGGGTAAAATTACTTCATCTCCCACAACATTTCTTAAACTTATTCCCGCTTCCGCACGGGCAGGGCTCGTTGCGGCCGACCTTCTTTTCAACCGTCACAGGCTTTTGCGGATCCAGCAATCTTTCCAAGTCGGCAGTATCCTCCGGTCTATCCGGTTCTAATTCGATGGTACCCTGCCACCCCTTTTCTTCAAAAATGGCCGCGACTTCTTTAAATCTTTCTTCGGTCTGCACCCTGAGCACCGCGGGGTTCTTTTCAGTACCCAATTTAGCCGACCTTTTAACCGCAAACACCTTTTCCCGTTCCTCGCCCTCGAATGGTTTTCCCGTTTTTTTTCCGTCAAAGATTCTTTTTCCCATCGTTTCCTCTTTCTAAAAGCTGTTGCCCCCCCCGGGCCCTCGGCGGGTCCCGGCGAAGCTTGAAAATGGTACCGGATTAAAAAGTCACCGCGACAGCCCGAAATCCCAACCCATCCCAATCGCCAGCCAATGGGGAAGAAGCATGCGGGTCCGATCGAAATCGCAGCCCGCTTTTTCCACATGAGCTCGAATAATATCCCGAAAGGGATCCGCCGCCGCCACAATGGATGCCAGGACGAATGGAGCGCTGGCGGTTGTTCCCGGATGATTGGCGGCCTGGCAGGAAAGCGGCGAGTCGGAAATAAAATGGCTTCTGCAGACCGCCGGCCGCACCGGATAAGCGTCACAGTTGCCGTGCACCAGAAGCGGACAGCCGTCTTCGTACCCGGAAAGGTCCACCTGTTTTTCGTTAACCGCGGAAAGGCGGCCGGCCGACTGGGAACGGTCCCAGGCATGCCATTGTTCGGTTCGGCTCCGCAGTTTGTTTATCTGCTCCTTCTTCCATTCCCGCCTGATATATTGGACCAGGGTATGGGCTTCGGCCATGTTGGTCAGGATATAATACCGGCAGCAGTGGCCGCACCCCGCGGCACAGGACGGCAGGATATCCTCTTCGGCACGGAGCCGATTCAGCTTTTCTGCAATCGCCCTATCCATTGAAGCATAGACGCTCCGGACAAACCTTTCCCGGCGGGTGATCGGGATTTTAGCTTTAGATTTATTCATTCCGGGGCTTCCCAAACTTCCACTGCCCTTCTTCTTTGACCATATAGACCAACGTCCTTCCTGGATCACCTTGGTATCCCGCTGGTTGATCACCCCGACGGCAGCGTTGTTTTTCGTGTTTTTAGATGAACCTCACAACCTCCAAACCCATGGCCTCGCCAACATCGGCCATAGTCCGGTCTGCCGTCGCCAGGATTTCGGTGCCGATTTCCCTGGCTAAAGCCAGGTGCAGAGCATCCAGGGTCGCCAGGGATGAGTCGGAGAATTGGTTCAAGAGGTGAACAGCGGCGTTGGCCAACCCGAACGGCAAAGGATGACAAAGAATTATTTTCCGGCGGATATCCTCCTGAAAGGTGGAAAAGATTTCAATCTCTAACGAAGAATCAAAAAGTTTTTCTCTTCTGCGGCGGGCCAATAAGGATCTCATTTCAACTACGGTTAGATCGCTGGCAGCTACGGGACCCTGGTCCCTTATTAATTTTTCGACTTCATGGGATCCCTTCTCGTTAATATACCACTTGGCCAGAGCGCTGGTATCAAAATAGATCACCCTGCTCATCGGAGATCCCGTTCGGCACGGATCAAGGCCTCACTTCCCTTTTTCATTCGCGGCATTTTTTGACGCAAGTCCTGATGAGAGGGGATCATCCTGAGAGGGGAAACCGGAACAACCCGGGCAATAGGTTCCCCACGGCGGGTAATGGTAATCTCTCCTTCCTCGGCCAACAGTTTTTCCAATTGGGAAAGCGATTGGCGGGCCTCGCGAATATTCAATTGTTTCATGATGTTTTCCTTTTCATCTACAGGTACAATAAAATAGGCCCATTGGGAGGGATTGTCCAAATGTGACACATAATTGAAATATGTAGCACATTTATTTGGAAAAATAAAGGAAATTCAAGTGGCAACGCCCAAATCCTTAAAGATCTTTTTTTTTGAAGTCATTCCGTTTATAATTGGACCAGGCAGGCTATGAAAATACTCCAATTAAAGCAGGACGGCGGGAAACCGGGGACGAACGGGATGAGATCCGTTCGTATCGTTGCCGGGTTGTTTTTTTTCTTCCTGGTTCCAGGGTTTCTGGCACCCCCGTTCGGGTTCCCCGCCGGAAAGGGGAAAATGACAGATAAGATAGAGTGGCCGCCGGAGGCAGCCGGCTGGAAATGGGACCGGGAAGTAGCAACCTATAAGGGGGAGTCCCTCTACGACTATATTGATGGGGCGGCGGAAGTCTATCTGGCCTATAATTACCAGGAGGTATCTGCCCGCCGTTATGTAAAACCGAACCAGCCGGACATCATTGCCGATGTGTATCTAATGGGGTCATCGGAGGACGCCTTCGGGGTTTTCTCCTTAGAGCACCAGGACCCCGAAGCCGGAATCGGCCAGGGGTCGGAGTTCGGAGGCAGTCTGCTGCGTTTCTGGAAAGGAAGATATTTCGTGACCGTCCTGGGAAACGGGGCCGGAAAGGAATTGGAGGAAGCCGTTCTCAGCCTGGGGCGGGGACTGGCGAAGGGGATCAAAGAGACGGGGGATCCTCCCCGGCTGCTACGCTACCTGCCGGAAAATTCCAAGCTGCCAACGGCGGACCGGGTTTGCTTCGTTCGCAGCCATGTGCTTTTAAACCGGTGCTTTTTTATTTCTCATCAGAACATCCTCCGGCTCGCCAACGATGTTCAGGCCCTTCTCGCCCGGTATCCGCAAGGGAATAACAAGCTTCGTCTTCTGTTGATACGCTATCCTACGGCCGCCAAGGCCCGGTCGGCTTTGGCCGGCTTCCGGTCGGCCTATTTGCCGGAAGCCGGTCCAGGAGGTGCCGTGCGGACGGAAGACGGCGCCGGGACCAAAGCTGACCGTTTTGATAAATTCATAGGTATCGTCTTCGGCGCCGGGGATCCGGCGGAGGCGGACCAATGGGTACAAACCACGGTGGCTAAATTCAAAAAGGAGAGATTCTGATGAAAAAAAACACGGTGACCCGACGGGACTTTTTAAGGGGAACCGCCGGGATGGTGATGGCCGTGGGCCTCGGGACGCCGGCGCTCTCCGAGGCGGCAGCGGAAGACCGGGCCCGGGTGGTACTGATCCGACATTCAAAGGTAATGGGGACGAATGGCCGGGTGGACGCAACCATCCTGCAGCCCATGCTCGATGAGGCCGTCCAGACCCTCGCCGGCGAGAAAACCCCTTTAGCGGCTTGGCAAAAATTCTTTAAGAAGTCGGAGGTGGTGGGCATCAAGACCAATGTCTGGGCTAATCTGCCCACCCCGAAAGAGATGGAGGAGGCCATCCGCCGCCGGTTGCTGGAGGTGGGAATTCCGGAGGCCGCCCTGGCCGTGGATGACCGCGGCGTGCGGAGCAACCCGGTCTTTCAGAAATCCACTGCCCTGGTCAACGTGCGCCCGATCCGGACCCATCACTGGGCGGGGGTTGGAAGTTGCCTCAAGAATTACATCATGTTCGTCCGTTTTCCCTGGACCTACCACGGGGAGGCCTGTTCCGACCTGGGAAAGATCTGGACCCTGCCCGAGGTAAAAGGGAAAACCCGGCTGAACATCCTCGTGGCCCTGACCCCGCAGTTCTACGGGAGGGGGCCGCATTCGGTCGACCGGCGCTATTTCTGGCCCTACCAGGGCCTCATCGTGGGCACCGACCCGGTTTCGGTCGACGCCGTGGGGGCCGAGCTCCTCCGCAGGAAAAGGATAGCCTTCTTCGGGGAGGACCGGGAACTGGATGTCCAGCCGATTCATATCGTCGCGGCCGACAAAAAATACCACCTCGGTCCGAGCGATCTGAACCGGATCGAGATCATCAAACTGGGCTGGCAGGAGGATATGCTGTTTTAGCCTCCGCATTTTTCTCTTGATGCCGGCCCGCTCAAGTCCCACAACGACCCTTTCCAATTACTGATATACCCGTTATCCCCGCATACGGGACACCACCACAGGATATCTTCCGTTTCGAAATCAAGATCGCTTTCAATCATCCCCTGGCAGGGCTTACGCCCCGGCCGACGACGACAGCGAACCCGATATCGAGGGGGTACAATTAAATTCGGATGGGAGGCCATGACCACAATGGCGGTGAAATACTCCGCCAGTCGCCAGGCCGGGCCCGAAATGGGGGCTATGTCGCCGTCCTCGTCGAGGAAATGAGTCAAGTCGGTTATCCAGGTCCCGGACATTTAGCTATCCCTACCCATTGGGAAATTCCTTCAAAATATAATCCGTAAACAGCAGCAGATCATCCAACCGGTTTTCGATCACGTCAATCATCAGATCGATGTCCATACGTTGGTACTCGTGAACCAGTACATTCCTGAACCCCACCATTCCTTCGAGTTTTTTGGCCAGATCGGCGGAGATGGTCCGATTTGAGGCCAGCAATCGAAAACTCTCTTTGCTGTCCTTGGGCAAGCCGAGCTTTCGCAACTTAATCACATAGTTCGCAAGATCGATGCACTGTTCACAAGCCCGTTGAAGATTTAACGCCACGGCATCCTGGCGCAAATAATCTTCTTCAAAAGGTATTTCGCTGGGGAGCCCGTAATAGATTCCTATCTGTTTGATACAGCGTTCGATGCTCTCCTTTTTGTTCAAAATGATGTCGTTCATACTTGATGAAACCTCCCCCCGGAAATGGCATCGGCCACGATCTCGGCCCGTTCCTCGTTGAGTTTTTGGTAATACGAAAGGGTCAGCATCTCGAATTCTTCCGCGGCGAACTCGTTCCCAGCATAAATCCGGCAGTCTGCGACGACTACTTCCTTCTGAAGGACGGTAGGGACCCTGCGGAGGTTGATCAGGTCAACCTCTTTTTTCAGCAGAGATTCGAGATCAAAACGCAAATCACTCATTTGAAGCAAACCGGTCTTTTTCGCTGCTTCCGGCGGCAATAGCACGGCGATATCGACATCGCTATCCGGCCATTCTTGCTCGGTACCGTATGAGCCGAAAAGATATATGGCCTGGGTATCCGGATAATGTTCCAGGACTGTCCGGATGATTGCATCACGCTGGTTCATGGCTTACCCTCATGAATTTTCATAGTTTGCGTTTTGTCCCGGAGCATAAAATCATCCAGGAATTCTGAGGAGTAATCTCCGCTGGAAACGAGAAGATGATCCCGGGCGACGGTGAGGCGGTCGCGGAGGTAGGTGAGGTAGCTATGGATTCCGTAGCGCCAGGTGTCGCGGAATGCTTTAACCTGCTCCGGCTCGGCGTTCTTCTTGTCGGCTTGGGAGCGCCGCAGCAGGTCGTCGATCAGCACCTTGGGGTGGACTTTTTCCTGGATGTAAAGCGGCGGGGCCTGGACCACCAGGTCCGACCAGTCCTGTTCGTCTTTGCCGCGCCAGACCAGTTGGGGGTCCAGGTCGCGGTTGCGGCGCTGCTTTTCTTCTTCGAAGCCGGCCGCCCTCCGTTTATAGGCAACCCGGACCGGACTTTCGACTTCCTTGGCTACGACCGACTGGTATTCAGCGGTGGGGATGTTCTTCCGGGTGGCCTCGTCGTGGGTGAGGGTTTCGACGATCTTTTTCCTGTTCGTTACGCGTTTAGCCATATAATCCAACCCTTACGTCTTAAAAGAAATGGCTCCATTGTTCCCATTTCGAAAAGGCTCAAGCCCTGGGCATGACCCTTTGGCCGATTTATGACCCATTTGACCAGATACCGTGAGGCCTTTGTGAGGCGATTCGTGATCCATCGCGGCTCACTCTGACACCACTCGTGGCCGGTTTAGCGGGTTCATGCCGGGTTTAGCAATCCTCTGTTTGTCCTCTTTGTCCGGTTTATGTCCAGTTTGTGGGTTGCCTGAATTCATGTCCCCTTCTTACCCTTTTTCGATTTCCTCGCGGTCAACGTTGACCCTTCTACTTCAGGCGATGGCACGATTGGCAGGTTTATGGCACGATTACGTATTAGCATGTAGTGAGCGCTCCGTCCCGCTCCCTGTCGTTGAATGACACCTTTATCGAGCAATTCGTCAAGATCTCGCGCAGCCGTTCTTCGCGAACATCCAGCAAGATGCTGGTACTCCATGGTCATAATCTGCTGTTGGACCTTCAGCACATTCAAACAGGCGATCTGACGGTCATTGACCCCCAGTGATTCTATAACCTCCGTCGTCAGCCAGTCGCGCCAGAGGGCGATGGTAAACTCGCCGCCGCGCTGAGCGAAGTCGGGTTCAGGCAGATTGTGGGCCAGGCTTTCGCGGATCATCATAAGAGTCCCGGTACCGTATTTTTCGATGTACCGGGCAAGGAAAAGAGCCTCGCAAAGCCGGTGATTCCTGGCTATGGAGCCATGAGGGTGGCGTAGGCTTTCCGTTGTCAGCGGAGCTGGCAGAACCCCCGGATTCCACACCTCGACCCGGTCCGCAAAGGCGGAAACCTGCACGGCCCCCGCGGAAGTGTAGTCACGATGGGCTACGGCATTTACAATGGCTTCGCGGATCACCTCGGGAGGAATTTCATAGCGAACGGGCGCCTGCATGCTATCAACGCGAGTACCAACACTGCGATTGAGCTTGGACATGACGAAGTCCACGGCCATGTCCACTTGCCCGAAGACGCTGCCCTTGAAAATGCGGTAGAACGGCACCGGCCTCTGAATTTCTGTGCCGTGAAAATGCATGCACCGCACCTCGGCGCAAGGGAGAAAACGCTGGGGATCGCGCCCGAATAACAGCATTGAAGCGTTGGTGGGCTGCCCTTCAAAAAGCAAGTGGAGGTGGGTGAGAACAGCGGATAGAGGAGCTTTTTCCGGGAGGGGGAACTGCCGTTCAAAGCGGGCGAGACGTACGAATTCAGCCACCGCCCGGGCATCTAGATCTTTAATCGTTGCCTCCAGGCAGGGTCTTTCCTCGAAAGTGCGGGATTGAATAATGCCGCATGATTCCAGATGATCCACTAGGCTGGCATAAATTGCCGCGTTCAGTTCTGAGATGGTGTTGAACCGCTGACGAATGAGTTGGCTTCCAGCTTTACGGATGAGTTTCTGCATCTTGGGATGCCGATGCTTATCGCCTTTACCCTTGACGAAAACGAGACGGGGCTTCCCTTTAACGGTGGCGCGGTTAAATTCTCGCTCTGTGGGCGATAACTCCTCGGTGCCTTCGAATCCGTAATCATTGCCAAAAAGTCCGATATATACGTCGCAGCGATCCACTTCTGCGAGATAGACAGCATCCGCACGTCGGTCGGCGGCTGGTAGGTCTTCGAATAGAAAAGCCGTGAAGAAACGATGCAGCAAGGGGTCGTTTTCGATAAAGGCTTTCACCGCCCGGCGCTCTTTAGCCAGTTCCTTTTGAACGCTGCTGATGAAGATACTCCCCCGGGGTGCGCTCATGACGACTCTCCGGTTAAACCCGAGTACTGTTCAATCATCTTATTGAATTCAGATTCGACTTTCGCCGCAAAATCGGTTTCGATCTGGTAGACCTCGGTAAACTCGGCAAAAGCCCAGCGGCCGTAGGCTCCTAAATTATTTACACCGGGCACCCAGTAGGTCTCCATGGTTGCCTTTTTCTCTTTGGCGTCTTCCCTCCGGTAGCCCTTGATCTCAACAATAAGGTGGAGCAGGTCGTCCTCCTCTCGGCCATCGTCCACCAGCACAATGAAATCCGGGAGGTACGTGCGCTTCTCAGAGCCGTAGCGGTAGGGAACCTCCAGACCAAGGCCATGGTTCTTAACGTAAGCTCTAACCCGCGGATGGGCTTCGGCCACGCGGCAGAATTCGGCCTCCCAGTCGCTGTCGAGGATGACCCAGTTGATATGACAACGGCGGGCATCGGTCTCCCAGCGATCTCTCTTCGACGTGGTGAAGTTTACGTGGAGGGTGGAGCCGGTGGGGTTGTACTGTTGCTCTTGGGTTGAAAGCCCCTGGCCTTCGTCGAAGACCAGTTGCTGCTGCTGGGCCGATCCTTTACGTTTTCTGGGCTTTGGAATCGGGGTGATGAACTCGGCGCGACGACGGCCCTGGATGATCCGCTGGGTCGGCTGGCCTTCAGCATCAAGCTCCCAGTGCTGAACCGGGTATTCGTAGGGGGAGTTGAGGATCGGCTTTTCGAAGAACCGGTTTTCCATATCCAATCCTTCTCGGGTTAAGGGTGAGCAGAAAAATAAAAACGAAATTAAACAGATAGCCTGGAAATAGCATATCCCAACCCTATTGTCAATGTAAGGAAGGTAGCTGTGATCATTATTGAAGCGAAGAGATTTCTTGGTTTCATCGGGGTTCCCCCACCCCCTAACCCCCTCCCGCCGGGGGAGGGGGAATTATGGAATGGGCCACTTCCTGAATTCTAGTGAGCTAACTGCAAACGATGGGTCCGGGCGATTTGCTTCTTGAGTTCCGCGGGCACTCCGGCCTCGTCCGCGACCTCCGACCATCGGGCAACCGAATCGACCACCTGAGATAGAATGTCCGCTGCCCCTTTGATTCCGAATTGTTTGGCAACCGACAGAATGTCCGATCTGGTAAAATGGTCCCGCTTTCCGTTAAGGCTCATTTGGTGACGGTTGGTCCATTTTCCGGCGGAATTATAGGCCCAAACCACATCAAAAGCCGGGGAGAGGCGCCAAACACCATCCCGGTCCATCAGGAAGGCGATATTCCGTGTATGATCGTCCTGATTTCGGGCCGCCACATTGAAAGCCATACGCCGGAACATCTCCTGCATGGCCGGGTGCCCCAGGTTTAACTGCTGGATGACCGACAACGACTGTTCGTAGCCATATTCTCCCGCCGCATTGAAGTCGTAGTGGGCCAGAGCGCAAAGGGATTGCAGATGAACTTTCCCCCCCTGGTCGTCCCGATCAAAGCGGCGGGTCATGAAATGGGCCCGCCCGTTCTCTTGCAGCAGGCGGCAGGGCATCATCGTAATACCGGCCGCGACCGCCATTCGGTGGTAGGCATATTCGATCCGTCCGAAGCCTTGC
>Ga0315283_10000776_pt1 | contig 24189 bp, 25 predicted proteins | sample YL17G09_0_MG_FD_204541 | JGI IMG/M metagenome (GOLD analysis project Ga0315283, IMG submission 204541) | Sediment microbial communities from Yellowstone Lake, YNP, Wyoming, USA - YL17G09_0 | ecosystem: Environmental > Aquatic > Freshwater > Lake > Sediment | place: USA: Wyoming | collected...
TTCCCTCGGTGGAGGTCCGCCATCCTTACGATCCTTCTGGCGAGCGTGGTCGCATACTTCGTGAACGACACCGGCGTTTCGGCTGTGGGGATGGGCTTCGCGATGGCACTGGGAGGTCTGCTCTATGTGCCGCTCGCGCAGGAAGTCGTCAATATGGACGCAACATGATCGATCCGATCCCTCCCCGCCCCGATCAATCCGCGCAGTGGCTCCCTCCTGTGACGGGAACGGGGCAACCCCCGGCTCCAGGCGTCGCCACCCCCGGCGGACAGTGGCAGTCGCGGCCTCCTCCACCTCCACCCGACCGCGACCGTTTCGGGATAAGGAAGCGAGATGCCAGACCTCAGGCGACCTGGAAATGGTGGCAAGCCGTGCTTGTGTTCTTCCTGGGACTTGTCGTTGCCGGGATGATCGGAGCGGGGGTCGCGGCCGTTCTGCCGAGCGGTCAAAGCTTCTTCTGGATCGGCATCCTGGGGGAGTTCGTGCCCGTTCTGGTACTTGCCGGCTGGCTGCAGATGTTCCACAAGGGATGGGTCAAGGTGGTCGGCCTGCCCGTCAGGGTTTGGCGCGAGGTTGGCGCGGGGATGGTGGGAGGCGTTTTGGTCTACCTGATCGCCGGCATCGGGATCGGGGCCATCCTCTCCGCCCTGTTCGACCTGATATCCGGAGGCGGGGTCCAGACTCCCCAGCAACTCCCCGGAGAACTGAGCACCAGCGAGATCCTGCTGGCGATATTGCTCGCCGTAGTGTCGGCGCCGATCTGCGAGGAGTTCTTCTTCCGGGGCGTCCTCTTCCGCGCCATCCGAGCCAGGCGCTCCTACTGGACCGCCGCCGTCGGTTCTTCGCTGCTCTTCGGTTTCGCCCACTACGGCCCCGACCCGGACTCGGGCCTCGGAGGGGCGTTCCTTCTGGTCACGATGATGTTCTTCGTCGGTTTCGGCCTGTCCTTCGTCTACGAGCGGCGCGGGAACATCGTCGCGCCGATGGTGGCACACGCGACCTTCAACACCATCGGATTGATACTCATCATCGGGTCGTCGCACTAGGAGGATCGTCTTGGCTCTGTTTCCCAGCGAAGAGTGGTGGAGCGCCTACCTCGGAGGCATCAACGCCTCCGAGAACTACAAGGTGGTGGCGGCCGATTGGGAGGGCGACATCACCTTCGTGTTCGAGGCGGAGCCCGACAAGGACGTGCCTCTCGACATCTGGGCCTGGATGGACCTGTGGCACGGTGCTTGTCGCGGCGGTGCGTTCGTCTCCGCTGAGGAAGGCGCACGCGCGCCTTTCGTCATCCGTGCCCCCTACACACGCTGGAAACAGGTCATCCGCAAGGAACTGGATCCAATCAAGGGGATGATGCAGGGGAAGCTCAAGCTCCGCGGCGATCTTCCCAAGATCCTCCGCTACGTGAGTGCCGCGACCGAGCTGGTCAACATCGCGGGAACGGTCCCGACGGAGTTCATCGACGAGTGAAAGCCGTCGTCTACGAGGGTGTCGGGTCGGTCGCCGTCCGGGAAGTACCGGACGCGACCGTGGAGACCCCGTCGGACGCCGTCGTTCGCGTGACGACCGCCGCGATATGCGGATCCGACCTGCACTTCTTCCACGGGAAGGCACCACTGTATCCGGGTGACACGATCGGTCACGAGGCCGTCGGTGTCGTCGAGAGCCTCGGCGCCGACGTATCTCGATTCTCCGTGGGACAAAGAGTGGTCGTGGCGTTCGACATCGCGTGTGGAACCTGCTGGTTCTGCGAGCGCGGTCAGACGCAGCTGTGCGAGGACTTCGCGAATCTCGGCGCGGGCATGTTCGGCGGAGGTCTCGGGGGAGCCCAGGCCGAACTCGTCAGGGTGCCGCATGCCGACTTCAATCTGCTCGCCGTTCCCGAAGGGATGGAAGACGAGCGAGCCATCTTCGTGGGCGACGTCCTGACCACGGGGTACTACGGTGCCTCCATCGCCGGCATCCGAGAGGGCGACACGGTTGCCGTCGTCGGGGCGGGCCCGGTCGGCTATCTCTGCGCGCGGTCCGCCGTGATGCGCGGCGCCGCCGAGGTCGTCGTCCTCGACCGAGAAGCTGAAAGGCTCGCCCTCGTCACGGGGGCAAGTCCTGCCATCGTTGCGGTCAACGTGGACGAGCGGAATCCTCATATGGCGCTGTCTGAGGCGACGAGTGGCCGGGGAGCCGACGTGGCGATAGAGGCCGCGGGCAACCCAGACGCCTTCGACACGGCTCTCGACGTGGTCCGCCGAGGCGGGATCGTGTGCGTCGTCGGCATGTTCTCTGGCGAACAGGTCGAAGCTCCCCTCGGCGTCTGGTGGGCGCGGGCTCTGGACATCCGGTTCGCGGGCATCTGCCCCGTACATGCCTGGTGGGAGGAGACGATGGACCACGTGGAAGCCGGTCGGATCGATCCGACCCCGCTGATCTCGCACACCCTGTCGCTCGACGAGGCCGTCCTCGGATACGAGTTGTTCTCCTCCCGGCGCGCGACCAAGGTCCTGCTGAAGCCGTGATCGTCAGGATGGCGGACTCGGAGCCGAACGGTCTCGCAACCATGCTCGCCGATCTGTTGCGCGCCAACATCCAACGCCACCCGCGTCGGATGATGCTGTTCCGACACGCTTGCGTTGGGATACGGGCATCCGACATCGGATTGTCCGCGACCCTCGACATCGAGCCGGGAAGGGTGACGGTCTCGAACGGCCTCGCCAAGGAACGACTCGACGTCAAGGTGCGTTCCGACGGCGCGACCCTGATAGAGCTCACGACGGTCCCGCTGATCGCGGGTGTTCCGAACGTGTTCCGGTCCGAGGGCCGCTCGGTGGTTCGGAAGCTGTCGGCCGGAACGCTCAAGGTGGCGGGACTCAGCCGTCACCCCTTCGTGCTCATGCGCCTGATGAAGCTGCTGTCTGCGCACTGATCTGTGCGCCCGGCCTCTCCACCGGGTTAGTCTGACCCGATGGCACCGCAGGACATCGCCGAAGGGGTACTCGCCGGAGACAGGCGGGCGGTCGCGCGCGCGATCTCCATGGTCGAGGACGGTTCCGCGGAGTTGCCCGAGCTCTCCTCGCTGATCTACTCGAGTACCGGTCGGGCCTACACGGTCGGACTTACCGGTGCGCCGGGAGCCGGCAAGTCGAGTCTCACCCAGCAACTGATCAAGGCCGCGCGGTCGCGCGACCTGACGGTTGGGGTCATCGCCATAGACCCGACCTCCCCGTTCACTGGAGGCGCCCTGCTGGGAGACCGGCTGAGGATGCAGACGCACGCGACCGATCCGGGAGTGTTCATCCGATCGATGGCGACGCGTGGGCATCTCGGAGGGCTCGCGCTGGCGGTCCCCGAGGCCATCAGGATCCTCGATGCCTCCGGGCGTGACCTCGTCGTCGTGGAAACGGTCGGAGTGGGACAGATCGAAGTGGATGTCGCGAAGTCCGCCGACACCACGCTCGTTGTCGTGAATCCCGGTTGGGGCGACTCCATCCAGGTGGCGAAGGCCGGCATACTCGAGATCGCAGACGTCTTCATCGTTAACAAGGCTGACAGGGAAGGCGCCGACAGGGCCGTTCGGGACCTGGAAACCATGATCGGCCTGGGTTCGAGCGACGCGTGGGCCCCGCCCGTTGTGGTCACCTCGGCCACGAAGGAGGAGGGCACGGACGCGATGTGGGACGCCATCCACGCGCATCGTGCCTACCTCGATGAAGATGACCGACTGATCCTGAAGCGTGGGGCCCGTCTCTTGAGCGAGGTCGAGGACATGGTTTCCCAGACTCTCAAAGGCCGGGCTGCCGCGATGCTCGAAGAAGCCCCAGATCTGGTTTCCGATCTGCGCGAGCTCCGAACCGACCCTTACGCCGCTGCGGCCGCGATAGTCGCCAGGGTCGCCGGTTCCTAGGAGCCCTGCTCTGCCAGGTCTCTCTCATGCAACGTATTGCAGGAAGGCCGCTACAATCTCCTCGAGAGGAGGGTGGGGAGATTGCTGGCGATAGCGGCTCAGGCATTCGGCATCGGTCTGCTGCTCACGATGTTCGGCTTCGGGTTCCGGCACGGGATCGACTGGGACCACATCGCTGCTATCACCGACATCACGAGTTCCCAGGAGAACAAGCGTGAAGCGATCCTGTTCGGGGAGCTGTACGCGCTGGGCCACGGCACCGTGGTTCTGGCGATCGGTGCGCTCGCGATCTTCCTCGGTGCCAAGCTGCCGAGCAGCGTCGACGACTTCATGTCTCGCGTCGTCGGAGCGACGCTGATCCTGCTGGGCGTCTACGTCATCGTTTCCCTGATCCGGCATGGCCGGGACTTCCGTATGCGCAGTCGCTGGATGCTCATCTTCACCGGCGTGAGGAAGAGCACGCGCTGGGTGAAGCAGAAGGTTGGCGCCACCTCAGGGATGACGGCGGACGACGTCGTGGATCTGACCGCATTCGAGCTCGCCGAAGGGCAGGATCCGACCGATCCGTCCATGTGGCATCACGGTCACCATGGTCGTCCGGGTCACCATCACCACAAGATGCCCGAAAAGGACGATGAGTTCGTGCAGTACGGGAAGTGGACGGCCTTCACGGTGGGTATGTTGCACGGTATCGGTGGAGAGACACCGACACAGGCCTTGTTGTTCGCGGGTCTCGCGGTGGGGGCAGGGTCGGGGACCACCACCCAGCTAGAGAGCATCGCTGCGTTGTTCGTGTTCTTGGTCGGGCTCTTCTGCTCGAACACCCTTCTCGTTCTGGGTTCCGCCTTCGGGTTCCTCTCGGCGGCGAAGAACTTCAAGATCTATGTGGTCGTCGCGCTCATGACCGCGTTCTTCAGTCTCGTGATCGGCACGATCCTCCTCACGGGCGGGAGCGCGATCCTGCCGGCGATATTCGGCGGCTAGCTACTGGCACTTCGCGCACAAGCCAGAGATGGCGAAGTGCGTCAGGTCCGGAGCGAAGCCCCGATGCTTCTTCACCAGATCCAGCAGAGACCTGGCTTCCTTCATGGAAAGGTCGTCCGTATTGCCGCAACGCGAGCAGACGAGGTGCACGTGTTCGGGCTCGTCCGCCAGGTGGTACTCGGGTCCGCCTTCGAGGTGAGCGTGGGAGAGGATGCCGACGTCTTCGAGCATCGAGATCGTCCTGTAGACGGTGGACGGGTTCACCCCGGGCATCCGCTGCTGAACCTTGCGGGCGATCGCTGCAGGACTTATGTGGCCTTGCGCGCGCATGACTTCCGAGACGATCGCCCTTCGCTGCGGAGTCATGCGGAAGCCCTTAGCCTTCAGGACCTCCATCATGTCTATGCGCTCTTCCACGAGGCGGATTCTAGCATCCCGTTGCAGGTGCAACGAGCAGCGCTGAGCCGGGGTCGGCAGGTGGCGCGGTGAAGTACCTTGGAATCTGATCATTCACCAACCACTGACTTAGGAGGACCGATGGGCGAATTCGTTCGTCTCGAGGTGAGCGACGGAGTCGGCACCATCCGTCTGGATCGCCCCAAACTCAACGCCATCGACAGCCAGGTGACCGAGGAGATCGCCGAGTGCGCCAAAGAGGCGGAACGGCAGGACGACGTCGGGGCCATCGTCGTGTGGGGCGGCCGGAAGGTCTTCGCCGCGGGAGCGGACGTCAAGCAGCTCTCGACCCTGAACTCCATCGAGGTCAAGCCGATCATCACTCACATGCAGGAGTGCCTGAACATCCTCGAGGACGTTCCGAAGATCACTATCGCGGCCATAAACGGTTTCGCGCTGGGGGGAGGCCTCGAGTTGGCCATGGCGGCCGACCTGCGCTACGCGGCCGCCGGAGCGAAACTCGGTCAGCCGGAGATCCAGCTGGGCATCATCCCCGGTGCGGGGGGCACGCAGAGATTGCCCAGATTGGTCGGTTTGGGCCGCGCGAAGGACATGATCTACACCGGTCGTTCCGTCAGGGCTGAGGAAGCGTTGGAGATAGGGCTGGTGGACCGAGTCTTCCCGGCCGACGAGGTGTACGAACGCGCGGTGGAAGACGCCCGCAAGTTCGCGAACGGGCCCACCCAGGCGCTCCGCGCCGCCAAGATCGCCATCAATTGGGGGACCAAGGCCGATCTCGGGTCCGGGCTCATCATCGAGCGAGAGGCATTCATCGACCTCTTCTCGACAGAGGACCAGAAGACCGGGATGCGCTCTCTCCTGGAGGACGGACCCGGAAAGGCGAAGTTTCAGGGTCGGTAGGATCACCTCGGAATAGCCCCTGACCTGCACAGATGCGGGTCGGTCTTCCTCCACTTGCCTAAATCCGATAAATTGCCTAGGATTCCTCTGGAAATGGGAAGCCAGTCATGGCATTCTTCGTTTCAAGGAGTAGAGCCCGGCGGACAGCGCCAGGCACGAGAGCAGGAGAGATGCGCGATGGCAGACGATTCCTACAAGGGCGCGAGGGTTCGCTCACTGCCGCGCCCTAACCGCAGCTACGGCTCGGGAAGGGTATGTGCGGCAGAGGGTTGCGGCACGAAGTTGTCGGTCTATAACCGTTGGGTGTTCTGCTGGCAGCACGAACCCCTTCACAGCTACTCCCCGCGAGGGCGTCGCAAGAAGCGGCAAGCGGCCTAGATCCTTCTCGACCCGTCCAGAGAGGTTCTTCTCCCGCCCCTGAAGGGGTATCATCGGCCCCGTTGTTGGAGCCGGCGGGGAGAGTATGGGCAGAACCGTTCTCGTTGTTGATGACGACCCGATATCCGTGTGCTGGCCCGCGTCACCCTTCAGTCGGCCGGATATCGCGTGATCGAGGCATCCTGCGGTCCCGACGCGCTCGTGATGATCCAGACCGAAGGCCCCGACGTCATGTTTCTGGACATCCGGATGCCGGACATGGACGGGTGGGAGGTACTCGAGAGACTCAAGGGGGCCGACCTGCTGGACGATCTGAGGGTCGTCATGTTCTCGGCCCACGAGATGGCTTCGGCTCCCGAGCGCGTCAGGGAAAGGGGCGGTGCCGGGTTCTTGGCGAAGCCCTTCATGCCCGAGGAACTCGTTGATGCGGTCGGAAGCGCCGTAGCCGAGAACGCACCGCTGCTGGACGAGGGGGCCGTCGCAGGCGACTTCGGGACAGCGCTGGCCGCCATGTTGCTTCCCTACGAGCGCGTAGAGGTGGACGCGGAGGCGCTGATCCGCGTGACCATGTCGTTCTTCCACAGATGCCTGCTGTGTCTGACCGACAGGAGGATCATCGTCTTTAGGCCGGCCTGGCCCTGGGGATACAAGGCGTTCCTCACTCTTGACCGAGGTGACTGCGTGGTGGATCGCATCAAGAAGAAGGTGGACGGCTCAACCTTGATGGTCATCAAGAGCTCGCAAGGGGTCCACTGCTTCTACCTGTCTCGCAGGTGGAGCGATCATGCGGAAGCTCTGGAGCGGGCGCTCGGCCCGTCACGCGTCTAGGATCGCCGACCGGCGGAGCCGCACGGAGTTCACCAGAGCTATCTCGTCGGCCTTCGCCAGGTCATCGACGGTCAATCGCCCTTCCTCCAGCTCGCCGGACTCGAGAAGGACAGCCCGGTGGATGCCTGGAAGGAGGCCCGACTCGGCTGGGGGCGTGACCCAGAGATCCCCGAACCGGAGGACGACGTTGGACGATGTCGCTTCGGTGATCTCTCCGCGTTCGTTCACGAGGACGACGTCATCGGCCTCCGGACGATCCATGAGCGCATCTTCGTAGATACGGCGATCGGTCGTCTTGTGGCCGAGGGAAACGTCCGTCGAGTTGACGCGCGTTTGCGCGACGGCTAACCGAACCGGATCCAGTGAGCCCAAAGGGGTCCTTGACGCGACAGCACTTCCGTCGCGCGACAGCGTTAGGCGGGCCTTGGCGATGCCGGGGTCTCGCACCGCGTCAAGCGCTTCGGTCACGGTTTCGAGATCGAAGTGGAAACCGAAGTAGGCGGCCGAGAAAGCCATGCGATCCAGGTGCCGGTCGAGCCACAGGAACTCGCGATCCTCGCACCGGATGCTTTCCAGCAGATCGAAGTCGGCGTTCATGGAAGCCAGGCTACCGGGTGTCAGGAGGTGATGGTTAGCCGGTGGTGCTGGGGACCACGGTTTGAGTCGGAGTCGGGCAGGAGCGTTCCTTGAGAACCAAAGGCTTCTGCGGCTTCCCCAGGAAGTCGAAGAGGTCGACCATGTCGCTGGCTTGCGCGTTCCGTTGGGTCATGCCGGACGAAGTGTCCAACGGCGGCAGATCGTGCAGGCGCTGGATGAGTCGCAGTACGGAGGTGAAGTCTAGGGTGCGGCTGTCAACGTGCGGATCCACGAATGGCGAGATCAGCAGCATCGGCACGCGCAGGCCGTAGCCGAACAGGTCCACGTGCGGTGGCACGACGTGGTCGTAGAAGCCGCCGTAGTCGTCCCATACGAGGACGATAGCCGTGTCCTTCCAGTACTGGGACTGCATGATCGAGTTGACCTGTCGCACGGTCCAGTTCTCGCCCTGGCAGATGCTCATGGGCGGGTGATCGCTGTCCACGAAGGACGGCGTGACCCACGACACGTCCGGCAGGTGTCCGGCCTGCACGTCCTTGACGAACTGCTCGACCGGCACTCGGTTCCTCCACGCCGCCGGCGAGTTACGGACGGTGGAGATCTGCCTCAGAGGGTCCACCCACGAGTTATCGCCACGGTAGTACTTCCACGACACGCCGGCGGCCTGCAATTGGCCAGGAACGCTGGGGATGTCGGCGCACGGCCAGCGCGTCTCCCAGAAGGTCGTGAGCGCGGGGATGTTCGGGAGCTCCTGCAGAGCGTAGGCCTCGTTCTGCTGGGCCGGTGTCAGGTCTTTGAACGAGTATGCCCTCTCGGTCTTGTCGTCGCAGAACTCGCGCGCCACGCCGTTGGTCCCGTACTGGCCTTCGCGCTCCTGTTCGACGAAGCGGTCCGTTTGAGCGGAGACCGTCCACAGCTGTTCGGGCCCGGTGGGTCCGTAGACGCTGGAGAAGAAGCGGTCGTCCAACACGAAGTGCTTGGCGTACTGCCAATAGTTGGGGATGTCGGACTGTTGCAGCTGAACGTACGGGCGCGTCTTGTCGTCGGGCGACATCAGGTCGAAGCAGTTCATGCGGCCGCCGTTGATAGCCCGCAGACCGGCCGTGAAGGAATGGGGTACGTCGAGCGCGGTGTCGCCTGCCGGCTTGAGCTTGACAGTCTTGCCGTTGCACATCTGACCGGTTGTCGTTCCGTCTACTCCGGGGAAGGTGCCGAACATCGTGTCGAAGGTCCGGTTCTCCTTCACGATGAAGACGATGTGCTTGATCTTGGCCTTCGCCTGCTCGGTCATACGCGCCTGGGTGGCAGCCTGTTGGGCCGCCTCGCCGCCAGTGATGCTGCTTAGAAACCCGGTACCTCCATCAGCGCTCGGCGAGGGTGAAGATGTGTCCTTCGACCCGCTGCATGCTGCGGCGAGCACGACGACGACGGTTGCGACCACTGCCGAACGCGATAGCGATCTACGAGGGAACATGCCCGCCCTGTATATCAGATGGCTAGGTCTTGGGCCCAAGGGGCCGCAGGAAGCCTTCCCCCGCAATCTACGGTTGAAGGTAGAGACCATATGCGTGGTTCGATGAGGAGTGAGCTAGCGATGATGCGTCCAACAGGACCGATGGAAGGACTCCAGATAGGTGTTCCGGTCGAGATCCCCTGCCGCGGTGTTGAGCTTCTGGAGAACCCGCTGCTGAACAAGGACGCGGCCTTCACCCAGGAAGAACGCGACCTGTTCGGCTTGAGGGGGTTCCTGCCATCGCACGTTTCCACTATCGCGGAGCAGGTCGAACTGGAACTCGAGCACGTTCGCCGCAAGGAAGACGACCTGGAGAAGTTCATCGGGCTGGCGGCACTTCAGGACCGCAACGAGACGCTCTTCTACAGACTGCTCGTCGAGAATCTCGAGGAGTTCATGCCGATCGTGTACACACCGGTCGTCGGTCGGGCCTGCCAGCAGTACTCGCACATCTTCCGGCGCCCTCGTGGACTCTGGATCACACCGGACGATGCCGACCACATCCCCGAGCTGTTGCGCAACGCCCGTCACGAGGAAGTGCGCTTGATCGTCGTGACCGACAACGAGCGCATCCTCGGTCTAGGCGACCAAGGCGCCGGCGGCATGGGTATCCCGGTCGGCAAGCTCGCGCTTTACACGGCCGGCGCCGGGATCTACCCCTCGATGACCTTGCCTGTGTCGCTCGATGTCGGCACGGACAACGAGAGGTTGCTCAAGGACCCCCTGTACCTCGGTTACCGGTCGCCGCGCCTGCGTGGCCAGGCATACGATGAATTCGTCGAGATGTTCGTCGAAGGGGTGCTGGAGGTCTTCCCGCACTGTGCCGTTCAGTGGGAGGACTTCAAGCAGCACAACGCGATCCGGATCCTCGATCGCTACCGCCACCGCATAACCAGCTTCAACGACGACATCCAGGGGACGTCGGGCGTCGTTGCCGCGGGACTGATCGTGGCCATGATGCAGCTGCGCGAGCCGCTGTCGGCGCAACGGCTGGTGTTCCTGGGCTCGGGTGCGGCAGGGATCGGCATCGCGAGACTCGTCCGCGCGGAGATGATCCGCGAAGGTGGACTTGCCGAGGACGAACGAGCGCCGATCGTGATGCTGGATTCCCACGGCCTCGTCTTCGAGGGGCGTACTCCGCTCGATCGGGACAAGGAAGAGTTCATGCTGAGTAGCGAGGAGATGGGCGCCTTCGGATTCTCGGGCAGCGCCTCCTACGACCTGGAGACGGTCATCGCGCACGTCAAGCCGACCATCCTGATCGGCACGAGCGGCACGGCTGGGGCGTTCACGGAAGGGGCCATCCGTGAGATGGCGAAGCACGCGCGGACCCCGATCGTGCTGCCCTTGTCGAACCCCACCTCCAAGACCGAGGCGTTGCCGGCGGACATATTGGAGTGGACCGAAGGACGAGCGTTGATAGCGACCGGCAGCCCGTTCGATCCGGTCGAGTACGAAGGGAAGACGCATCTGATCGGCCAAGCGAACAACGCGTTCGTGTTCCCGGGCGTGGGGCTGGGCGTGATCGTGTCGGAGGCGCGAGAGGTCACCGACACCATGTTCCTCGTGGCGGCCCGCAAGCTCGCGGAGATGGTCGAGCCCGAACGCCTATCCCAAGGGGCCCTGTATCCGTCGCAGAACGATCTGCGGGCGGTGTCGAGGGAGATCGCTATCGCGGTCGTACGCGAAGCGCGCCGGGCGGGGGTCGGCCGAGCCTTCCACGATGACGAGATCGAGCGCGTCGTCGACGTGAACATGTGGGATCCGACCTACGTGGAGTACAAGCCGGAGGTGACCGAACACCTCTGAGGGGCGGTCTTCTGAGGGGCCGGCCTCGGGCTAGGTCGTCCAGGTTGCTTGGGCTGAGACGTTCCTCAGCGTTCCGGTAGAATCCGGCGCGTCGGATCAGGCCGGCTCTCAGCAGGAGGGATCCCTTGAACATCGTCGTATGCGTGAAGCGCGTTCCCGACACAGCGGCCGATAAGAACCTTGAGCCGGGGACCTTCACACTGGATCGAGAGAACGTCGAAACGATAGTGAACCCCGTGGATGAGTACGGGATCGAGGAGGCTCTGAAGCTCAAGGAACAGCATGGTGGCGAGGTCACCGTGCTGACGATGGGCCCCGTGGGCGCCGAGAAGGACGCCGTCCGGAAGGCCTTGGCCATGGGCGCGGACAAGGGCGTCATGGTCACCGACGATGCTCTGCGCGGCTCGGACGCGATGGCGACCGCCTATACCCTCTCCCTGGCGCTGGCCCAGCAGGACTTCGATCTGGTCATCATGGGTGCCGAGGCCACCGACTCCCGCAACTCGCTCGTCCCTCAGGCCGTCGCGCAGTATCTCGCGCTTCCCGGTTTGACGTTCGTCAAGAAGATCGAGCAGGTGACCGAAGGCACGATCCGGGTGGAGCGCGAGGTGGAAGGCGGCTACGACGTCATCGAGGCACCCCTGCCGGCCATCGTTTCGGTGGTCAAGGGCATCAACGAGCCTCGCTACGCGACCTTGAAAGGCATCATGGGCGCCAAAGGCAAACCGGTAGAGATCCTCTCGGCCGAGGACATCGGTATCGACGCCGGCGAAGTGGGAGCTGCAGGATCGAAGACGGAGGTGCTCTCCGCCGAACCTCGGCCTCCGAAGCAGCAGGGCGAGATCGTGACGGATGAGGGAGACGGCGCTTCGCGTTTGGCCGACTTCCTCCAGACCAACAAGTTCATCTAGGAGGCGGCGTGAGCGAGATCTGGGTAGTCGTAGATCACGAGGGCGGGGAGCCGCGCAAGGTCTCCTTCCAGATGCTGGCCGCTGCCCGCGGCGTTGGCGAAGATGTCGTCGCCGTGTACTTGGGAAGCGGATCCGACGTCGCGATGGACAAGCTGGCGGCGCACGGCGCCTCGAAGGCGTTGGTCGCCGAGGTAGCGGAAGGAACGCAACCGTCGATAGATGCGCTCGCGTCCTTGATAGCCGAGCGTTCTCCGGCGGCCGTGCTGATCGCCTCGAGCGATGCCGGCAAGGATCTGGCAGGCGGCGTCGCCGCCAAGGTCGGCGCGGGGGTTCTGGCCGACGTGGTGGGTCTCGAGGGGACGACCGATGCACTCGTCGCCACGAAGTCCGTGTTCGGTGGCGCGACTTCGGTCAAGTGCCGGGTGAAGGGTTCGCCTCAGATCATCTGCGTGAAAGCGAACGCCTTCGTTGCCGAGGAGACACCAGTGGCGCTTTCCGAGGAGCGCGTGTCGGTCGCGGTCGAGGATCCCGCCGCGCGCATCCTCGAGAGCGCGAAGACCGAGGCCGGCGGTCGCCCCAATGTTGAGGAAGCGTCGGTGATCGTCTCCGGCGGCAGGGGGGTTGGCGGCGCCGAGAACTTCGCGATGATCGAAGCGCTGGCGGACTCACTCGGGGCCGGCGTGGGTGCCTCGCGGGCCGCCGTGGACGCGGGTTGGTACCCGCACCAGCACCAGGTCGGGCAGACGGGCAAGACCGTGTCGCCCCAGCTCTATCTGGCGGTGGGCATCAGCGGAGCGATCCAGCACCGTGCCGGGATGCAGACCTCCAAGACCATCGTCGCGATCAACAAGGATCCGGACGCGCCGCTACTTCAACTGGCCGACTTCGCAGTGGTCGGGGACCTCTTCAAGGTGGTTCCTGCTCTCACCGAAGAGATCCACAAGCGCAAGGGAAGCTGAACCGGCCGCGTCCGGGGTCCGTGCTAGCCTCGATGGCATGACCAAAGGAAGGGTCCTGGTGGGCATGTCCGGCGGGGTTGATTCCTCGGTGGCCGCATGCCTTCTGGTCGAGCAGGGATACGAGGTGCTCGGCTCTCACATGAAGCTCGTGCACCTCACGATGGGCGGCGTGGATCACGGTTGTTGCGGCCCCGACGCCCGCCGTGACGCCACGCTGGTGGCCAATCGTCTCGGGATCCCTTTCGAGACTTTCGATGTCTCCGATGAGTTCGAGGAGACGGTCATCGACGACTACTTCGGGGAACACGAGGCCGGTCGCACGCCGAACCCCTGCGCGAGGTGCAACGAGCACATCAAGTTCGGCGCCTTCCTGAGGCGCGCCGACGAACTCGGCTGCGACTTCGTCGCGACCGGCCACTATTCGCGGGCTGCGCGGACCGAAGACGGCCGCTGGCGCCTGCTGCGCGCCGCCGATCCTGCGAAGGACCAGTCCTACGTCTTGCACATGATGGGGCAGCAGCAGTTGTCGCGTTCCCTATTCCCTCTGGGCGAGATGACCAAGGATCGAACCCGGGCCGAAGCCCGACGTTTCGGACTGCTGGAGATCGCGACGAAACCCGATTCGCAGGAGGTCTGCTTCGTTCCCGATGACGACCACGTCGGATTCCTGGAGGAGTTCCTCCCTCGCATGATCCGAGAGGGCGAGATGGTGGACACCGAGGGCAACGTGCTGGGCACCCATCAGGGGTCGTTCCGGTACACGATCGGACAGCGCCGGGGTTTGGGCGTCTCGACGGGTCAACCCAACTACGTGCTGGACATCGATACCGCCGCCAACCGCGTCGTGGTTGGGTCTGACGAACTCCTCTCGCGGAGCAGACTCGTCGCGGATCGACTCTCATGGGTGGCGGGTGAGCCGCCGTCCGATGGGCCGTTCGAAGCTGCTGCTCGTGTCCGCTACAAGGGGGAGGACACCCCCGCGGTGATCGAGGTCGAAGGCGAGATCGGGAAGGTGGAGTTCCGTAGCCCGGTACGTGCTGTCGCGCCGGGCCAGAGCGTCGTGTTCTACCGGGGCGAGGAGTGCCTCGGCGGCGGCCGCATCCTGGAGGCGTTCTGATGGCTCTGCTGAAGAAGAGGGCTCACGCTTTCGACATGCACGTCCAAGACATGACGCTACGCATCACCGCGTCTCCCGATCTCTACGAGGAATGCCGAGCATCGGCGATGCAGTTCTGGGACCAGCTCCATTCCTTCGCGCTGCGCAACCAGCGATTCGGCACCAGCAAGCTCCCAGTCGAACTGGCGGATGATGCGCCCCCGCTGATGATGGACATCGCACGTAAGACGGCACTGGCCGGTGTCGGCCCCATGTATGCGTTCGAAGGCGCGGTGACCGACTACGTCGGCCGGTTCCTCGCCAGTCAGTCGGGAGAAGCCGTCATCTCCAGCGGAGGCGGCTATTTCGCCCTCACCCGCAAGCGCACGAAGCTCACGGTGTTCCACGGCGAAGAGAAGGACGATGGGTTGGCGATAGTGGTTGACCCGAAGTTCGGACAGCTCGGCGTCTACACCACCATGGGAAGGCGGGATCTGCCGGTCGAAAGCGTCGACGGTTTGATCGTTCTGGCGAGTTCCTGCACCCTGGCGGATGCGGTAGGCGTCTATTCACTGGGGCTGATGGCGAAGCCCGACCCTCTCAAGAAGACGCTCGCATACCTCCAGAGCATCGAAGGGGTTCTCGGTGGCATCGTCATCCGAGGCGGAGACATCGGGGTTGCAGGCGCGGTGGAGATAGCGGCCTAGCCGTGGGAACCGACCGCGATCTCGACAGAGCGCGCGCCGCGGCGAAGCTGCGGGTCGAAGAGCTGCGCGAGCTGATCAACCGCCACGAGTTCCTTTACCACGTCAAGGATGCCCCCGAAGTGCCGGATGCGGCGTTCGACGAGCTGGTCCAAGAGCTCGGTCGTCTCGAGGAGGCCTTCCCCGAACTGATCACACCGGATTCCCCGACCCAGCGAGTGGGCGGCGTGCCCGTGGATCTGTTCTTGCCCGTCACGCACCGCGCGCCGATGATGTCGCTGGACAACGTGTTCTCGGTCGACGAACTCCGTTCTTGGGCCGACCGGGTGCAGAAAGGTATCGGTGGCGCCTCGACCGCCGACTTCGCTTGTGAGCTGAAGATAGACGGGGTTGCGGTTGCGCTCACGTACGAGAACGGCGTGCTGGTCAAAGGGGCGACCCGTGGCGACGGCACGACGGGGGAGGACATCACCGCGAACGTCCGAACCATCCGATCGATCCCGCGGAGATTGATGGTCGCTTCGCCTCCTTCGCTCCTGGAGGTTCGCGGCGAGATCTACTTCCCGTCCAAGGCCTTCGCGCGTCTCAATGAAGCTCTCGTCGAACGCGGCGAGAAACCGTTCGCCAATGCGAGGAATGCGGCGGCCGGATCCCTGCGCCAGAAGGACCCGAAGGTGACGGCATCGCGGCCTCTGTCGGTCTGGTGTCACTCGTTCGGCTTCGCCCATGGCATCGAGTTCGATTCGCATCACGGGTTCCTGGAATGGTGCTCGGAAGCCGGATTGCCGGTGCAGCCGACGGCCGCGGTGGCCAACTCGCTCGCGGAGGTCGAGACCTACATCGCTCGGTGGGAGAAGGATCGCCACAGCGTCGACTGGGAGATAGACGGCGTCGTCGTGAAGGTGGACCGGATCGCCATGCAGAGCGAACTGGGAGCGACCAGCAAGGCACCTCGGTGGGCGATCGCCTACAAGTTCCCCCCAGAAGAGCGAACGACGCTTCTGAAGGGCATCGAAGTCCACGTGGGCCGAACCGGGAAGGTCACGCCTTTCGCATGGTTGGAGCCGGTGTTCGTCGGCGGGGTCACGGTCGCGTCCGCAACACTTCACAACGAGGACGAGGTCAGGCGCAAGGACGTTCGCAAGGGCGACACGGTGATCGTTCGCCGCGCGGGCGATGTCATACCTGAGGTCCTAGGCCCCGTCTCTTCGAAGCGGCCGTCCGGTTCCAGGCCCTGGAGGATGCCGGCCAAGTGCCCCGCCTGCGGGACGGTGTTGGTGCGCGGCGACGATGAGGCCGACTACCGGTGTCCGAACAAGCGCGAGTGTCCGATGCAGAGTGAAGAGTGGTTGTTCCATTTCGCGTCACGTGAGGCCATGGACATCGAGGGTCTCGGGTTCAAGACCGTGCAGGCCTTGATGGAGCGCGGCCTACTCACGGACCCCGGCGATGTCTATTCGCTCACGCCGGAAGCATTGGCGGGACTTCCCGGTTTCCGGGAGAAGTCGATCGCTAATCTACTCGCGGCGATCGAGGGCTCGAAAGATCGGCCGGTCTGGCGGTTCCTCGTGAGTCTCAACATCCGTCACGTGGGGTCGCACGTCGCGCAGGTGTTGGCGCAGGCGTTCGGCTCGGTGGACGCGCTGGCGGCCGCGGACGTCGAAGCGATGAACACGGTCGAAGGGGTCGGCCCTGAGATCTCGTCCAGCGTTCACGACTGGTTCCGCGACCCTGAGAACCTGGCCACGCTAGAGACTCTTCGCGCTGCTGGCCTGAGGTTCGCCGACGAGGTCAAGGCCGCGCCGACGGAGGGGCCGCTCAGCGGGAAGACGATGGTGCTGACCGGCGGCCTACCCACGCTTTCGCGCGACGAGGCGACGCGTCTCGCCGAGGAAGCTGGTGGGCGGGTTTCATCGAGCGTTTCCAAGAAGACCGACTTCGTCATCGTTGGGGAGAGCCCGGGCTCGAAGTACGAGAAGGCGATTTCCCTCGGTGTCGAGGTCATCGATGAGGCCGAGTTCCTTCGACGCCTCGGCAGATAGCCCGGCACCGCTAGACTCTCCGACATGCCTGTAGAGATAGATATCGAACATGTGGCGAAGTTGGCGCGCCTGGCCCTGACCGACGAGGAGAAGGCTCAACTGCACGATCAGCTGGGCGTGATCCTCGAACATGCCGCCAAGGTCGGTGAGGTCGCCGCGGACGATGTTCCGCCTACGGCCTATGCGATACCGCGGTCGAACGTTCTTCGTCCAGACGTGCCGAAGCCTTCCCTGTCCCACGAGGAGGCGCTCTACAACGCGCCCGACTCGGAAGAGGGGCGATTCAAGGTGCCGCGCATCGTGGAGATGGACTGAATGGCTCTCTGCGATCTGACCGCAACCGAACTCGGCACGAAACTCCGCGCGGGGGACATAACATCCGCTGAACTCACGGAGTCGGCCCTCGGGCGGATCGGCGATGTCGATCAGGATGTCCACGCGTTCATAACCGTTACCGACACGGATGCACGGGCCACCGCGGGCGGAGTTGATCGAGATCTTGCGCGTGGCGAGAGTCTGTCCCCGGCGGCCGGCATCCCCCTGGCCGTGAAAGACGTCTTCACGACGCGTGGCACCCTGACGACCTGCGGCTCGCGGATCCTCGAGAACTTCGTGCCGCTCTACGACGCCACGGCCTGGTCTCGATTGAACGGGGCCGGTGCGGTCATGGTAGGCAAGACCAACATGGACGAGTTCGCCATGGGTTCCTCTAACGAGAACTCCGCGTTCGGTCCGGTACGCAACCCTTGGAACCTGGACACGGTGCCGGGGGGGTCGTCCGGCGGTTCGGCGGCTGCTGTCGCGGCGGGCGAGGCCGTGTGGGCGCTGGGCTCCGACACGGGCGGCTCGGTCCGTCAGCCGGCTTCGCTGTGCGGCGTGGTTGGGCTCAAGCCGACCTACGGTCTCATCTCCCGCTACGGATTGATCGCTTTCGCGAGCAGCCTCGACCATGTCGGAACGTTCACCCGCAGCGTGGAAGATGCTGCGCTGCTGCTCTCGCTCATCGCCGGCCACGACGAGATGGACGCGACGAGTCTCGATGCGCCACTGGTCGAATACGCGGAAGGACTGGATGCGGGCGTCGCCGGCCTGCGCATAGGTGTCGTCGATGACTCGCTCGGCGAAGGCGTCCAGCCGGGCGTGCGTGACTCGGTGCGAGCGGCGATCGACAGGCTGTCCGCGCTGGGTGCCCAGATCGGCGAGGTGTCGTTGCCGAATGCCGCGTACGCACTGTCCGCCTACTACCTCATCGCCCCGAGCGAAGCTTCCTCCAACTTGGCTCGCTACGACGGCGTGCGTTACGGCGTGAGGGTGGATGCGGAGGATTCGGTCCAGATGATGACGCAGACCCGCGGCGCCGGGTTCGGCCCGGAAGTGAAGCGCCGCATCATGCTTGGGACCTACGCGCTATCCGCGGGGTACTACGAGGCCTACTACGGCCAGGCGCAGAAGGTCCGCACGTTGATCATCCGCGACTACCTCGCCGCGTTCGAGAACTACGACGTGTTGCTGTCACCGACATCTCCCGAAACCGCTTTCCGCATCGGGGAGAAGACGGGCGACCCGCTCTCGATGTACCTGTCGGATGTGTTCACCATCCCGGCGAACCTGGCGGGCGTTCCCTCGATAAGCGTTCCGTGTGGTCTGGACGAGGCGGGTCTTCCCGTGGGTCTGCAGCTGACGGCCCCGGTGCTTCAGGAGCAGCGGCTCCTGCGTGCTGCATTCGCGTTCGAGAAGGACCTGGGCTTCGACGCGAAACCGCCCATGTTGCAGGCGACACGGGGATGAGGAACTCCTCGTGATCATTCGCCGGAAGCGGCCCGGACCGCTTCCGCTTCTTCCCCCGGCGTAGCGGGCTTGCCCTGCGTCGTGACTATCAGAGCTACCGACACCACGACTATCGCACCTGCCAGTACCGTGCGCGCCGTCAGCGGTTCGTTGAGGATCACCGAGCCCAGGAACACTGCGACTACGGGGTTGACGTACGCGTACGTCGAGGCGAGCTCAGTTGGCGCCGAGCGTATGAGCCAGACGTAAGACGAGTAGCCGACCAGCGAACCGAAGACCACCAGATAGAGCAGGGCCAACATCGACGAAACCCGGAATGTCGAGGGGTCCAGTCCCGACAGTTCACCGCGGATCACGCCGGCGGCCACTAACATCGCCCCGCCGGCGAGCATCTCCATCGCGGTACCGACGAGCGGCCGCGCGGGTAGACGCGCGTCCCGCGCGTATAGCGAACCCAACGTCCATGAGAGAGCAGCACCGATCACCATCACCGTTCCCGCGACGTTCTTGTCCCCCTGTATGGAGCCACCCACCAGAAGGGCCGCGCCGAAGAAGCCGGTGATCAATCCGATCGTGACTCGAGGCTGCAGCCTGCGCCCGAACAGGATCCGGTCGAAGAACGCGATCCAAAGTGGGACCATCGCCACGATCAGCGCGGTTAGTCCGGAGGGGACGGTCTTCTCGGCCACCATGATCATCCCGTTGCTGCACATCAGCAGCAGCGCGCCGATGATCGCCGCCGAACGCCAATGCCTGCGGGTCGGCCGGTCACCCTCGCGATCCCCTCGGCGTATCGCCCAGGCATAGAGCAGGGTTCCCGCCAACAGGAATCGGACACCTCCGGCCAGCAACGGAGGCAGGGAACGAACGCTGACGGCGATGGCTAGATACGTGGTGCCCCAGACGATCCAGACGGTCACGAGGGCGGCCCAGATGTTGCCGCGGCCCGCGGCTCGTTTGGAGGGTTGCATACCCCAAGGATAGTCAGCCTGTATCGTGTCCGACGATGGACTACGAAACCGTGATAGGCCTCGAGTGCCACGTGGAGCTTTCGACCGAGACCAAGATGTTCTGTGGCTGCTCGGCGAAGTTCGGCGCTCCGCCCAACACGAACGTGTGTCCCGTATGCCTCGGCCACCCGGGGACCCTGCCGGTTCCGAACGAGAAGGCGATCGAGTACATCGTCAAGATCGGCCTCGCCCTCGACTGCGACATAGCGCCGCACTCTGTCTTCCATCGCAAGAACTACTTCTACCCGGACATGCCGAAGGACTTCCAGATATCTCAGTACGACCTTCCCATCTGCATCGACGGCCACCTCGACATCGAGGTCGGTGGGGAGGCGCGCCGCATCGGGATCACGCGCGTTCACATGGAAGAGGACACCGGCAAGACGACCCATGCCGGGGAGACCGGACGCATACATGACGCCGACTACGCGCTGGTCGACTTCAACCGCGCGGGTGTTCCATTGGTCGAATGCGTTTCCGAGCCCGACATCCGTTCGCCCGAGGAGGCCGCTGCATACCTCCGCGAACTGCGCGCCACCCTGCTCTCTCTCGATGTCTCCGATGTCCGCATGGAAGAGGGTTCATTGAGGTGCGACGGGAACATCTCTCTTCGACCTGTTGGCTCGACCGACTTCGGTACGAAGGTCGAGATCAAGAACATGAACTCCATCCGATCCCTCGAGCGCGCCCTGCGATACGAACAGGAGCGTCAGGCCGCGGCGCTCGAAGCCGGCGAGAAGCTGGTGCAGGAGACCCGTCACTGGAACGAGAACGAGGGCCGCACCACGTCGATGCGCTCGAAGGAAGAGGCCTTCGACTACAGGTACTTCCCGGAGCCCGACCTCCCGATGTTGGAGCCCGACCGCGACTGGATCGAAGCCATCCGCGCGTCGCTGCCGGAGCTTCCGGCCGCGCGCCGTGAGCGCTACGTGCGCGAGCTGGGCCTGACGGCGGAGCAGTCCAACGCCATCGTGGGCGATCGGCATCTCTCTCAGCTCTTCGAGGACACTGCGGCCGAGTTCGACGCCGTTCCGGCGAAGGTAGTTGCGAACTGGGTTGTGCAGAACCTCGCCGCCGTTATGAACGACCGCGGCATCGCCTCCGAACAGCTAACGCTGGAGCCGTCACGGTTCGCTGAGGTGATCCTCATGGTGGATGACGGAACCATCTCCATCACCGCAGGCAAGCAGGTGCTCGACGAGATGGTCGTTACCGGCAAACCGGCGGCTGAGATCGTCCAGGAGAAGGGACTGCGCCAGATCTCGGACACTTCCGCACTCGAGGCATGGGTGGACGAGGCCATCGCAGAGAACCCGGGCCCGGTCGAGCAGTTCCGAAGCGGGAAGGAAGGGGTGATCGGCTTCCTCGTAGGTCAGGTGATGAAGAAGTCCGGCGGCTCCGCCAACCCCAAAGCGGTCGGGGACATGCTCCGCGAGCGCTTGACCTAGCTCATGCCCCGCCGCAACCGCGAGCTTGAACCCGACCCGGATGAGGACGAGCAGCCCGAACAGACTCGGCATCACTGGTTCTGGCGCTTGCTGTGGTTCGCGACCCGTCCGATCAGACGCGCGTGGTCGTCGGACGACACGTTGGATGATTTCGCGCTCGTACACATGACCAGCGCGATGGGAGACGCCCTCTTCGCGATAGCCCTGGCGGACTCCGTCTTCTTCTCGCTGCCAGTCGGGGAGGCTCGCACCGAGGTTGCGGGCTACCTGTTGCTGACCGTGGCTCCGCTCGCGGTCGCGGCGCCGCTACTCGTTCCGCTGCTCGACCGCGCGGGCCCCCGGCGCGCTATCTCGATGGGCGCAGCACTCGGTCGCGCTGCGCTTGCCGTCTACCTCGCTCCCCGGGCCCAGACGAACGTCCTGTTCGCTGTCGCGTTCGGCATCCTCGTTCTGTCGAAGATCCACGGGATCACGAAGAACGGCCTGACGGTCGCGTACGCACCGCCCGACGAACGCGGTGTGAGATCCAACGCGCGCCTTAGCAGATGGGCGGTTGCGGGTGCGCTGATCGTCGCGGGGCCGGGGGTGGCGGTGTTGAGGCTCTCCGGCATGGCGCCGTTGCTGTACGTCGCCGCGGGCGCGTTCGTCGTGTCCGGCCTCTTGAATCTCAGGTTGCCCCAGCCGCGGGTACGGAACACGGGGGGAGTGGTGGCCAAGCGCGGCCGCATACCGGAGCTCACCGTGGCGGCGTTCGGCGTCGGCGCGCTGCGAGCGGCCAGCGGCTTCCTTCTCTTCCTCTTGGCCTTCGCTCTCCGTACCAGCGATCAGCCGACCTACTGGTTCGGGGTTCTGGCCGCCGCGGCCGCGATAGGAGGATTCTTGGGCGACGTCCTCGCGCCCAGAGCCCCGCGGAATCTTCGCGAAGAGGGGCTGGTTCTATCCGCATTCCTGGTCGCCGGCGTCGCCGGTGTCGCGGCGTTCGAGCTCTACGGTCTCGGCGCCCTCGCCGTGTTCTGCGCGATCGCCGGCACGGGAACCGAGTTCGGCCGCTTGGCCTTCCAGAGCCTGATGCAGCGACTGGTACCGACCGGGGCGCAAGGGCGAGCTTTCGTCAGGTACGAGGTCGCCTTCCAGCTCGCTTGGGTGGCGGGGGCGTTCATCCCGGCCATGATCTACATCCCCTTCCGGACCGGGGTGCTCATCCTCGGCGTGTTCTATTCGATCGCCGGCGCCGTCTATCTGGGTCTGCCATTCCTCGCTCGCCGTCACGGCCTACTCCTGCCGAACGGCAGCCTTTCGCCGCCGGAGGACCCGCTCGACATCCCGACCCAGGATTGGTGACGCATCCGTTAGCATCGGTTCCCAACAGGGAGGGTGCGGTGGCGGAGTTCACGGCGATCGGCCGAGCGGGCGAAGTGCCCGACGGCGAGATGAAGGTCTTCGAGATAGATGGCTACGCGGTGGCCGTGGCCAACGTCGGCGGGACCCTGTACGCGTTCCAGGACGAGTGCACCCATCAGACGTGTTCTCTCGGTGAGGGCGACGTCGAGGGGAACGCGGTCGTATGTCTCTGTCACAACGCAGAGTTCGACATCCGCAGTGGAGAGCCGCTTTCGGGCCCGGCGACGATGCCGGTGCCGGTGTACGAGGTTCGTGAGGAGAACGGCGAACTCCAGGTAGCGATCTGATGCGTCGGGCGGTCATCGTCGGCGCCAACGCCTGCGGCGCCTCGGCCGCGAGTGTCCTGCGCGACGAGGGTTTCGACGGGGACATCGTGCTGATCGGCGAAGAGCCATACCCGCCCTACGAACGACCGCCGCTCTCCAAGGAGTATCTGCGCGGGGAGCAGACGCTCGATCGATCGTACATGCGACCTCTCGACTGGTACGCCGAGCAGAACATCGACGCGCGCTTCGGCACTCGCGCAACGGACATCGACACCGGGTCGAAGCTCCTGACGCTCGATGGGGGAGAAGAGATCGCCTACGACTCGCTCCTGATCGCGACCGGTATACGCAACCGGCCGCTCGACGTTCCCGGCGCGGATCTTCCGGGCGTGTTAGGTCTTCGCACAGCGGCCGATGCGGACCGCATCCGCGAACTCGCGGCAACGGCTACGCGCGTCACGGTCGTCGGCATGGGCTTCATCGGAGCCGAGGTTGCGGCCTCGCTCCGCGAGATGGGCGTCGAAGTGACGGTGGTCGAGTTCTTCGAGACCGCCCTGTTCCGGGTGCTCGGGGCTGAGCTCGGTGGCGTCATCGAGGAGATCCACCGCGAACACGGCGTCGATATGCGGTTCGGCGAAGGGGTCGAGGCATTCGTTGGCGATGATCGCGTCAGGTCCGTGGTGACCTCGAGCGGGGCCAGTATCGAGTGCGACTTCGCGGTCGTCGGTGTCGGCACGGTCCCCAACTCCGAGCTCGCACAGGCAGCGGGTCTCGCGTGCGACGACGGCATCCTGGTGGACGCGAGCCTTCGGACGACCGCTCCGGACGTCCTCGCTGGTGGTGATGTAGCCAACCACGATCACCCTCGGTTCGGGCGCGTGAGGGTCGAGCACTTCGACAACGCCGTCAAGATGGGAGCCACCGCCGCGCGCAACATGCTCGGGGCCGAGGAGGTCTTCGACGACGTGCACTGGTTCTGGTCGGACCAGTACGACGCGAACCTCCAGATGGCCGGTTTCGCGCCGACCTTCGATGAGGTCGTCATCCGCGGCAGCCTGGGGGATCGCGCCGGGTTCTCGGTGTTCTACCTCAAAGGCGGGGCGGTCGCGCAGGTCTTCGGATTGAACCGGCCCCGCGACGTCCGCAGGGCGATGCCCTTGATCAAAGTGGGCGTCCATGCAGATCCCATCGCGCTGGCCGACGAGGCGACCGATCTGCGCACGCTCGGTGCGTAGGG
>Ga0315283_10000777_pt1 | contig 24179 bp, 19 predicted proteins | sample YL17G09_0_MG_FD_204541 | JGI IMG/M metagenome (GOLD analysis project Ga0315283, IMG submission 204541) | Sediment microbial communities from Yellowstone Lake, YNP, Wyoming, USA - YL17G09_0 | ecosystem: Environmental > Aquatic > Freshwater > Lake > Sediment | place: USA: Wyoming | collected...
GCGGTCGCGGGCGCCTTGCGCCAGCAGCGGGAGCGCCTCGCGCAGCCGGCGGGTGGCCACGCGGGCCTGGTGAATGCCCTCGACGTCGCCCTTCAGCGACAGCGGCCACTGCCGGAGAAACTCCTCGGCCGGCCGGTTGACGAGCAGCACGGGTCGAGCCATGGCGCGCATTGGCACTATTATAGGGGCAGAGCGCTCATGCACCTGGCGGCCATCGACATCGGCACCAATTCTCTGCACATGATCATCGTCCGGGTCACCTCGGACGGCGGGTTCGAGGTGATTGGCCGGGAGAAGGACATGGTGCGCCTCGGCGCCGGCGGCCTCGAAGGCCGCCCGCTCAACGACGGCTCCATGGCGGCCGCGCTCCAGACGATCGCGCGCTTCAAGCGACTCGCCGACTCGCGCGAGGTCGACGAGATCATCGCGGTCGCGACCAGCGCCGTGCGCGAGGCGCCCAACGGCGGCGACTTCCTCCAGGCGATCCAGGACCGTACGGGCATCCAGGCGCGGGTCATCACCGGCATCCAGGAAGCGCGCCTCATCCATCGCGCGGCCGTGCACGGCATCGACGTCGGCGGCGGGAAGGCCGTCGTCATCGACATCGGCGGCGGGAGCACGGAGATCACGTACGGCACGGCGTCGGCCATCGAACAGGCCCGCAGCTTCCGGCTCGGCGTCATCCGCCTCGGCGAGCGCTTCGCCCAGACCGACCCGCTCTCGGACGCCGACCAGCGCAAGCTGATCCGTCACATCCAGTACGAGCTCGAGCACTACGTCACCGACCTCGCCGGATCCGGGTTTACGAGGGTGATCGGCACATCGGGGACGATTCTGTCGATCGGGGCGCTGGCGCTCGAGGCGCCGGCGGACACCACGCTGCATCACCGCCGGGTGACGGCGAAGGCGATCCGCTCCCTCCACAAGACGCTCCCCGCGATGACGCTCGAGGAGCGCCTGCGCCTGCCGGGACTCGACCCGAAGCGCGCGGACCTGGTGGTGTCCGGCGTCGTGCTGATCGACACCATCCTCCGGCAGCTCGGCGCCGAGGAGCTGACGCTGTGCGACCTCTCGCTGCGCGAGGGCGCGGTGCTCGACTACATTCACCGCAACCGCGGCCGCATCGAGCGGATCGAGCAGTACCCCGACATCCGCCGCCGCAGCGTCGTCGAGCTGGCGCAACGCTGCAACTACGCGGCGGAGCACGCCCAGCAGGTCGCCCGCCTCTCGCTGTCGCTCTTCGATCAGACCCGCGCGACGCACGGCCTCGACGACCGGGCCCGCGAGTGGCTGGAGCTGGCGGCCCTGCTCCACGACATCGGCGAGCACATCTCGTATGAACGCCACCACCGCCACTCGTACTATCTGGTGAAGAACGGCGGGCTGCGCGGCTTCGAGCCCGACGAGGTCGAGCTGCTGGCGCTGGTGGCGCGGTACCACCGCCGGGGCGCGCCGAAGAAGGCGCATGACAGCTTTGCGACCCTGCCCCGCCAGATGCGGACGACGGTCCGTTGGCTGTCGGGGATGGTGCGGCTGGCCGAGAGCCTCGACCGCAGCCGCGCGCAACTGGTCGAGTCGGTCACGCTGCAGCAGCGGGTGCGGGATTGCCAGCTGCGCGTGATCGGCCGCGGCGACATCGAGCTCGAGCTCTGGGCGGCGCAGCGCAACACCGGGCCCCTCGAGCGCGAGCTCGGACGGGCGATCCGCGTGACGTCGCCGCATCATCGGAGCGTCCACGGCAAGGATCCGGCGGATGCCGACTGACACGGACGCAGGCGGCTCCAGGTTGTGTTCTCATCAGGTGAGGAGCGAGTCGTGCACATCATCAGCAGACACGGCGGCGGGCTGGCGGCGGTGCTCGTGACGGGGTTGATCGCGGCGTGCGCCGCGCCGGTGGCTGCGGTCGATCCGCCGGCCTTCGACGGCGGCAAGGCCTACGACCACGTGCGGGCAATGGTGGGTTTCGGCCCGAGGCCGGCCGGATCCGCCGCGCTCGAACAGACCCGCCAGTACATCCGCGCGCAGTTCGCCGCCATGGGCGTCCAGGTCGCCGACCAGGCCTTCGACGCCGAGACGCCCAACGGGAAGGTCAGGATGGTGAACGTGCGCGCCACGATTCCCGGCACGCGCCCGGAGCGCATCATCTTCGCCGGTCACTACGACACGAAGGTCTTCCGCGACTTCCGGTTCGTCGGCGCGAACGACGGCGGATCGAGCGCCGCCCTGCTCATCGAACTGGCGCGGGTCCTCAAGGCGCGCAAGAACACGTTCACCCTCGAATTCCTGTTCCTCGATGGTGAAGAGGCGGTGGTGGACTGGTACCTGGAATTCCCCTGCGCCGCGGGGCGCTGCCACGACAACACCTACGGCAGCCGCTACTACGTGGCCCAGGCCAAGAAAGCGGGCGAGCTGGGCCAGATCAAAGCGCTGATCCTCGGCGATATGATCGGCGACCGCGATCTGGTGATCAAGCGCGAGACCAAATCCACGCCGTGGCTGACGGACCTGATCTGGGGAGCGGCCAGGACGCTCGGCCACCAGACCACGTTCGTGGCCGAGCCGTTCGAGGTCGAGGACGACCACGTCCCCTTCCTCGACGCCGGCGTGCCCGCCGTGGACGTCATCGATCTCGACTATCCGCCGTGGCACACCGCCGAAGACACCCTCGACAAGGTGAGCGCGCGCAGCATGGAAACGGTCGGGCGGGTGCTGGCGGCGGCGCTGCCGAAGATCGAGGCCAGGCTGAGCGGGCCGGGACGTTAGCGGGTCCGATTCGTCTGCCGCCGTTGCTGCCACGCGGCCGCCCAGAACAGCAGCGCGCCGGACGCCGCGACGCCGCCCGCGACCAGCGTCGCGAGCCAGAACCCGCGGACGATGCCGGGCCGCATGACGCCCGGAATCGTGACCGCCGAGCCCGCGCCCTGCTGATGCAGCGCCTGCTGGGTGAGATAGTCGCGCCCGGACTGAATCACGACCCCGTCGAACACGACGTTCCAGAGCACGACGAGCAGGACGGCCCACGCCAGCAGCGCCGCGCGGCGGCGAACCTGCCACCAGCGTCGGCCGCACATCGGCGCTTCGGCGGAGTCCGCGGCGGTGCCCGTCTCGCCAGAGGCGGTTGCACAACCCGTTCTCCCGCCTGTGGACTGGGTGCTCACGCAGGTTGTGAACCCGTTCCTATTGGACATAGCGGATGATGAGCAGCGTCATGTCGTCGCCCTGGTTCTCGCCGCGCGCGAAGACGCGCGCCGACGCGATGAGGGCCTCGCGCATGGCGGCCGTCGACGCCGTGCGATTCGCCACGACGCACTCGATGAGCCGCTCGTCGCCGTATTCCTCGCCTTCCGGGTTCTGGGCCTCCGAAATGCCGTCGCTGAACACGACCAGCGTGTCGCCGGGCGACAGGGTCAGGGTTTCCTGCTCGTAGCTGGCGAAGTCGAACATGCCGAGGATCATGCCGCCCGTCTCGAGGCGGCTCGTGCCGTCCGGGCGCAGGAGCACGGGGGCGTTGTGGCCGCCGTTCGAGTAGGTCAGCCGCCCCCCGGACTCGAGCACGCCGTAGAACATGGTGACGAACTTCGACTCGATGTTGCGGCGCTTCAAGCCGAGGTTGATCGTCGTCAGCACCTCGGCCGGCCCCGCCGACTCGGTCGACTCGACGGTGAACATCCCCTGCACGGCCGCCGTCAGCAGCGCCGCCGGCGCGCCCTTGCCCGACACGTCGCCCAGCGCGAAGCCCAGGCCGTTGGCGCCGATCTCGAGGTAGTCGAAGAAGTCGCCGCCGATGGCGCGGCACGGCACGGAGGTCCCGGCCACCTCGTAGAACGCGCCCGTGCATTCGCCCGGCGGCATCAGGGCCTGCTGGATTTCGGCGGCGATGCGCAGTTCCTGCTCGAGCCGCGCCTTCTCGCTCGCTTCTCGGTACAGGCGCGCGTTCTCGATCGCGACCGCCGCTTCGGTCGCCAGCGTCTCGAGGGCCGACCGGGTCACCGGGGAGAGAATCGCGCCGCGCTCGCGGCTGTCGAGATACAGGACGCCGATACGTTTCTGCCCGAGATCCGCCTGGGCCTGTTCGACGTATTGCACCAGCACGAGGGGCACGCACATCACGTGGCGGATGCCGAGCGCCACGGTGCCGGTGTGGGCCGCGGCCATATCTCCGTCCAGCAGGTCGGCGACGATACGCGCTTCGCCCGTCTCGAACACCTGCTCGGGAATCTTGCGGCTGGTCTCGAAGCTCTTGCCCGACAGCGTGACCCGCCCGCGGCCGCGGGCCATCTTGAACTCGAGTTTGTTGTCGGCCCCGGCGAGCATGATGAAACCGCGCTCGGCCGACGCGACCTCAATGGACGAGTCGATGACCATCGCGAGCACTTCGTCGAGCACCCGGCCCGAGCCCAGCGCCCGCAGCCCTTCGAGCAGCGTCGAGACCTGGCGCAGATCCCCGGCCGCCGACGTGGCCCGCGAGACCGACGCGGTAGTGCCGCCGGTGTCCAGCTGAAACACGAGCTGGCAGTCGCCGCTCTGACCGAGACGGATGGTCTCCCCGTGCGTCAGCGCGTGCTCGGTGATCTGGGTGCCGTTGACGAAGGTGCCGAAGCGCGAGCCTTTGTCGCGCAGCACGAACCGGTCGCCCTCTTTCGTGATGTCCGCGTGGTCGCGCGACACGTCGGTGCCCGCCAGCCGCACGTGCGACTCGCTGCGCCGCCCGAGCGTCGTGACCGGATCCGTAATCGGCACCGTCCGGCGCCCCGTCTGATCGACCACTTCCAGCCCCGCTGTGTTCATGCCCGTCTCCGTCTCGCAATCCGCCAGATGAGAACCACCGCCGCCAGAGCAGCCACGGTGTACGACGCCCAGGCCGGCAGCTGGCCGGTCGCCGCCCGCCCCATGTACAACGCGCCGAAAACCAGCACGACCAGCGCCGCCACCGCCACCCAGGCCGGCCGCGCCGCGGTGCGCCCCTGGCCGGGCCGCGTCGCCGGTGCGTCAGCGGTGGCGCGGCCGCACTTGAAGCAGATGATGGCCTTGTCCGAAATCTCGATTCCGCAATGACGACAGTTCACGTGATCGTGGTCCTGGAAGTAGCGATTATATACTGCACCGATGGTTCCGATCGGTGACGTGATCCCGACCCGCACGCGCCCGGCGCTCACCGCCGTCCTGGTGCTGGCCGCCCTCGCGCTGGTCGGGCCGCCCGCCCTCCGGCCGTGGACGATGGCCTGGCTCGCCGACGGCCTGGCGATCGGAATCTTCGGGCGCGCGCTCGAGGACCGCATGGGACGCGCCCGATTCGCGGTGTTCGCCGGCATCGGCGCCGTCTCGGCGGCGGCCGTCGCCGCGCTCATCGCGCCCGTCCCCCTGGCGCTGGTCGCCGCCGGCGGGCTCGCCGCGGCCGTCTCTGGCGGGCATCTGGCGCGCTTTCCCGGCGCGCCCGTGCTCGCGCTGGTGCCGGTGCCGTTCGGCCTCCACATCATCGAGATTCCCGCCTGGTTCATCGCCGGGGTCTGGGGCGTGGTCCACCTGGCCACCGCGCTCGGCTCCGACGCCGCGGCCGCCACCCTCGCATCGCTCGCCGGGTGGATCGCCGCGGGCGTGCTCGGCGTCGTGCTCGCCCGGCCTTTCAGCCGAAGCGAGCGCGACCACATCGACTGGTGGGGCGCGGCGCGGCCCTGACCCGCTTCGGCTGGGCCCTTCGACTGCCCCCGCTTCGGCTCGGCGGATCCGGCAAGTTCAGATAGGATCGTCGGTAGCCATGAAGCACTTCAGCATCCGCATGCTTGCGCTCATCCTTGTCATCGTCGGCGGCGCCATCGGCCTTCGCGCGCAGCGACAGATAGCCGCGCCAGGTGCACCCGCGCTCGGTCGCGCGCATCACGCCCTGATCGTGACGCTGGACCCGGCCGCCCACCGGCTCGCGGCCACCGACACGGTGTCCTGGCCCGGCGTGCCGGTCGCCGTCCAGCACATCTTCCTGCTGAATCGAAACCTCAAGGTGACGAAGTCCGAACCTCCAGCCCTGGAGATCCCGGCGGACATGGTCATCAAGATTCTCGGCGTGAGCCCGGAAGCGGCCGTGCGGCTCAAGGCCTACCAGGTCGACCTGCCGGGCGGCAAACTGGCGCTGACCGTGACGTATGAAGGCCCCGTCAACGTGCCGCTCACCGACCCCAAGGAAGAGTACACGCGCGGCTTTCGGGAGACCTCCGGCCTGATTGGCCCCGAAGGCGTGTATCTGTCGGGCGCCACGTTCTGGCACCCGGTTTTCAGCCAGGACCTTGTCACGTTCAGCGTCGATGCCGCCGTGCCCGAGGGCTGGCACATCATCAGCCAGGGCAACGGCACGTCGAAGGGTCCGGACGGCCGCGCGAAGTGGGAATCGGGCGGCGAGATGGACGAGATCTATCTCGTCGGCGGGCCGCTGCAGGTGTTCAAGGACTCGGCCGGCACCGTCGAGACGCTCGTCTACCTGCACGATCGCGATGGCGCGACCGCGGGCAAGTACCTCGCGGCGACGGCGCAGTACCTGGAGATGTACCGCAACCTGATCGGCCCGTATCCCTACGGCAAGTTCGCGCTGGTCGAGAACTTCTGGGAAACGGGCTACGGCATGCCGACCTTCACGCTGCTCGGGCCGCAGATCATCCGGTTCCCGTTCATCATCAACTCGTCGTACCCGCACGAGATTCTGCACAACTGGTGGGGCAATTCGGTCTTCGTCGACTACGGCACCGGCAACTGGTGCGAAGGTCTGACGGCGTACATGGCGGATCACCTGATTCAGGAGCAGCGGGGCACGGCGGACGAGTACCGCCGATCGACGCTGCAGAAGTACCGCGACTACGTGAGGACGGGCCGCGACTTCCCGCTCTCGGAGTTCCGCGGCCGCTTCAGCGCCGCCACTGAGGCCGTCGGGTACGGCAAGGCCCTGATGGGCTACCACATGCTGCGGCTGCACATCGGCGACGATGCGTTCCGCAAGACGACCGCGACGTTCTACCGGGAGTTCCGCGGCAAGCGCGCGACGTTCCGCGATTTCCAGAAGGTCGCGGAGACCGTGAGCGGCACGAGGCTGGGCTGGCTGTTCGACGACCTCATCACCCGCGCCAGCGCGCCAGTCCTCAAGGTGAAGACCGGCCCGGCCAGCGTGCGCCAGGAGGGCGGGCGGTTCATCGTGGACGGCCTGCTGCAGCAGACGCAGGCGGGCGCGCCGTTCGTGATCGCGGTGCCGGTCGCCGTGCAGACGGCGCGCGGCGTCGTGGTGACCACTGTCCGCATGGAGAAGGCGCAGCAGCCGTTTTCGATCACGACTGAGACGGCGCCGCTGGCGGTCTCGGTCGATCCGCGGTTCGACGTCTTCCGACGCCTCGACCCGCGCGAGACGCCGCCGTCGATCGGTCAGATTTTCGGCGAACAGGCCATTCTCGCGGTGCTGCCGTCCGATGCGCCGCCGGCGACGCTCGAGGCGTATCGCGCCCTGCTGGTAGGCTGGCAGAGCGACGCGCACCAGATCACGGTGAAGCTCGACACCGAGGTGGCGAGCCTGCCGGCCGACCGCGCCGTGTGGGTCATCGGTCGCACCAACAAACTGGCGAAGGTGTTCGCCGGCCGGCCCGGCATGAAGGTCGATGCGGCGCAGATCGAGATCGACGGCGAGAAGATGGCGTTCGCCGCCCATACCCTCGTCGCCACGTTCAGGCATCCGGGCAACGCCGAAAAGGCGATTGGCTGGATCGCCGCGGATCCGGTGGCGGCGCTGCCCGGGCTCGGCCGCAAACTCCCCCACTACGGCAAGTACTCGTACCTCGGCTTCGAAGGCGACGAGCCGGTCAACACCATCAAGGGCCAGTGGCAGCACTCCGACTCGCCGCTGCGCGTCGACCTGAGGCCGGAAGCCGAGCGCACCGCGAAGCTCGACCCGCTGCCGCCGGACACGCGCAAGGCGCTCGCCGAGCTGCCGCCGGTGTTCTCGCAGAAAGCCCTCGGCGACCATGTACGCTACCTCGCCTCGCCGGAGCTACAGGGCCGCGGGCTGGGCAGCGCCGGCCTCGAGGCGGCCGCGAAATACGTCGCCGACCAGTTCACGGCGTACGGCCTGATTCCGGGCGGCGACACCAACACGTACTTCCAGCGCTTCACGGTGCCGAAGGGCGAGGACGGCCAGCCGCACGACGTGGCGAATGTGATCGGGATCCTGCCCGGGACCAACTCCGCCATGAAGGACCAGAGCGCGCTGCTGATCGCGCACGTCGATCACCTCGGCCTCGGATGGCCTGATGTGCACAAGGGCGACGAGGGCAAGGCGCACCCCGGCGCGGACGACAACGCCAGCGGCGTCGCGGTGATGCTCGAGCTGGCCCGCACGCTGGCGGCCGGTGAAAAACCCGCGCGCACCATCGTCTTCATCGCCTTGACCGGCGAAGAAGCCGGCCGGCTCGGCTCGAAGCACTACGTCGAGCACCCGGTGCGTCCGCTCGCCGGTGTCGAGGGCGTGATCAACCTCGACACGGTCGGCCGGCTGGGCACGCAGAGGCTGACGGCACTCGGCACCGGGACCGCGACGGAGTGGCAGCACATCTTCCGTGGCGCGTCGTTCGTGACGGGCGTCGAGAGCCGCAACGTGCCCGAGTCCATCGAGTCGTCGGACCAGGTGAGTTTCATCGAGAAGGGCGTGCCGGCCGTCCAGATCTTCACGGCGGCGCACACCGACTACCACCGCCCGACGGATACCGCCGACAAGATCGACTTTGCGGGGCTGGTGAAGGTCGCTGCGTGGGTGAAGGAAGGCATTGCGTACCTGGCCGAGCGGCCCGAGCCGCTGACGAGCACGCTCACACCTGCGGGCGAAGCCCCGCCAAAGCCGTCTGGCGGAAGCCCCCAGGCGACGGCGGGCGCGCCACCCGCGAGACGGGTCTCCTTCGGGACCGTGCCGGACTTCGCGTTCCCGGGGCCCGGGGTGAAGGTGACCGGCCTGGTGCCTGATTCCCCGGCCGCGAAGGCTGGCGTCAAGGAAGGCGACATCCTGCTGCGCATCAACGACAAAGAAGTGACCAACCTGCAGGAGTTCTCGAATATTCTTCGAACGCTGACGCCCGGCCAGAGCGTGCCCGTCCTCATCAAGCGCGGAACCGAGGACGTCAAGCTGCAGGTGACCCTGACCGAACGATAGGACCCACACGCGCCGGCCTGCTCCCGGGCGAGCCGACGCAGGCATACTGAAGGAGATAGGAATGTCACGAACGACCATCACCGCCACCCTGGTGGCGCTTGCGCTCGCGTGGCCGGCTCTCGGGCTGGCTCAGGACAGCTCGTGGCGGCTGCCGATCGGCGACCCGGCCCGCAAGGACCGCGACGTCGCGATGGTGCTCGACACGATCGTCGACACGAAGGCCAACAAGCCCCTGACATCCGGCGAGATGGCCGCCGCGCTCGACGACGTGCGGGTGCTGTTCATCGGCGAGAGCCACACCGACATCGCGTTCCATCGCGTGCAGCTGCAGGTCATCCGCGAGTTGCAGAAGCGCGGCCGCGAGGTGCTCATCGGCCTCGAGATGTATCCGTACACGGAGCAGGCCTCCCTGGATCTCTGGAACACGGGCAAGGAGAGCGAAGACGACTTCGTAACCGCGTCGAAGTGGTACAAGAACTGGGGCTACCACTGGCACTATTACCGCGACATCTTCCTGTTCTCCCGCGAGAACCGCCTCAAGATGTTCGCGGTGAACACGCCGCGCGAGGTCGTGTCGGCCGTCCGCAAGAAGGGGTTCCAGAACCTGACGCCCGAAGAGGCCGCGCGCATTCCGCCGAAGGTCGACGTCGACAACGAGGATCACAAGAAGCTGTTCCGGGCATTCTTCGCCGGCGAAGCGAACATGATGCACACGATGAGTGCGCAGATGTTCGACGGCATGTTCGCCGCGCAGTGCACGTGGGACGCGTCGATGGGTTACAACGCCGTCCAGAACCTGAAGAAGTTCGGCGGGCCCAAGGCCATCATGGTCGTCCTCATCGGCTCGGGCCATGTCGCCTACAACCTCGGCGTGCAGCGCCAAGCCGGCCTGTGGTTCGACGGCAAGATGGCGTCGATCGTTCCCGTCGCCGTGGCTGACTCCAAGGGCAAGCCGATGGGCAACGTGCAGGCATCGTACGCCGACTACCTCTGGGGCCTGCCGCCCGAGCAGGAGGAGCTGTACCCGTCGCTCGGCATCTCGACGCGGGAGAACAAGGCGGAACCTCCGCTGGAGGTGATCGACGTGCCGAAGACCTCGATCGGCGGCCTCGCCGGCTTCCAGGTCGGCGATGTGCTGCAGACGATGGACGGGACGTCGCTGAAGGACAAGGAGACGCTGAACCGGCTGCTGGCCGACAAGCGCTGGGCGGACTCGGCGACCTTCACCGTCGCGCGCGCCGGCCAGACGGTAACCGTGACGCCGATCTTCCGCCGCGCGTGGGCCCCGGCCGCGAAATAGACAGTTGGGGTCAGACTCGAACAGCACTGACCGGTAGTTCGAGTCTGACCCCAACTGCGACTTCCGGCGGCCGGCTGAATCGATCAGCCGGCCGTCGGCGTCTTTATGAGAGAATGACGGCGCCAGAGGCGCCGAACCCATGTCGGAACTTCCGCTCACGCCGCTGCCGCCGCTGCCTCCCTTCCTGCCGGTCATCCCGCTGCGCGAGACGGTCGTGTTTCCGCTGACGCTGCAGCCGCTGGCCGTGAACCGCCCGGTGTCGGTTGATTCGATTCACCGCGCCCTCGCCGCCGATCGCCTGCTGCTGCTCGTGCAGCAGATCGGCGACGTCGAGGATCCGAACCCGGAATCGCTGCACAGAATCGGCACGGTGGCCATCATTCGGCAGATGGCGACCACGCCCGGCGCCATCCAGGTCATCGTCGAGGGACTGGTGCGGGCGCGGATCACCGACATCACGCGGACCGAACTCGTTTTGCAGGCGGCCGTCGAGACGATGCCCGACGACCAGACCCAGGATCTCGAGGTCGACGCCTACGTGCATCGCCTGCGCGAGCTGAGCGATCGCGCGCTGGCGCACGCCAGCGGCCTGCCCCAGGAGCTGAAATCCGTCGTCGCGGGGATCGACAGCCCGCTGCGCCTGGGATACGTCATCGCCAGCATGCTCGACATGAAGGGCGACGAGAAGCAGCGCCTGCTCGAGGAGCCGCGGCTGGTCGACAAGATGAAAGCTGTCGCCAAGGAGCTGGCGCGCGAAGTTTCGCTGCTCGAACTGAAAGGCAAGATCGAGTCGGAAGCCCAGGCGGAGATGAGCGACGCGCAGCGGGAGTACTACTTGCGCCAGCAGCTCAAAGCGATTCGCGAGGAGCTGGGCGAGGCCGAGGGCGCCGAAACCGGGGAGCTCTCCGAGCGCGTCGCGCAGGCAAAACTTCCCGAGCACGTCGCCAAGGCCGCGGGCCGGGAGGTCAAGCGCCTCGAGCGCATGACGCCCGCGTCTCCCGAGTACCAGATGATCCGGACGTACGTGGACTGGATCCTCGAGGTGCCCTGGAACGTGACGACCGAGGATCGCCTCGACCTCATCGAAGCGCGGCGCGTCCTCGACGAAGACCACTACGACCTCGACCGCGTCAAGGATCGCATCGTCGAGTACCTCGCCGTCCGCAAGCTCAAGGGCGACATGAAGGGCCCGATTCTTTGCTTCGTCGGCCCACCGGGCGTCGGCAAGACGTCGCTGGGTCAGTCGATCGCCCGGGCCATGAACCGGAAGTTCGTCCGCATCTCGCTTGGCGGCGTCCGGGACGAGGCCGAGATCCGCGGCCACCGGCGCACTTATATCGGCGCGATCCCCGGCCGCATCGTCCAGGCCCTGAAGCAGGCCGGATCGATGAACCCCGTATTCATGCTCGACGAAATCGACAAGGTGAGCGTCGGGTATCAGGGTGACCCGGCCTCCGCGCTGCTGGAGGTGCTCGACCCGGCGCAGAACCACACGTTCCGCGACCACTACCTCGAGGTGGCGACCGATCTCTCGAAGGTGCTCTTCATCGCGACGGCGAACCAGCTCGGCACGATCCACCGCGCCCTGCTCGACCGCATGGAGATCATCGAGCTGACCGGCTACACCGACCTGGAGAAGCAGCAGATCGCGCGGCGCTATCTGATTCCGCGTCAGCTGGCCGACCACGGGCTGCCGCCGTCTTCGGTCGAGCTGACCGATCCCGCCCTGTTGCGTCTGGTCGGCGAGTACACCCGGGAAGCCGGCGTGCGCAATCTCGAGCGGCAGCTCGGCACGATTTCCCGCAAGGTGGCGGCGCGGGTGGCGACCGGGTCGGTGGATCTCGCCACGCTCGCGGACGCAGGCGTGGTCGCCACCATAGACGAGGGCGATCTTCAGCCGTATCTGGGCCCGCCGCGCTTCCGCCGGGACGTGACATTCAGGACGTCGCGGCCCGGCGTGGCGACGGGTGTCGCCTGGACCGAGAGCGGCGGCGACGTGCTCTACATCGAAGCGACGATGATGGCGGCGGGGCACGGGCAGATCACGCTCACCGGCCATCTCGGCAACGTGATGCAGGAATCCGCGCGGGCGGCCGTCAGCCACCTGCGGTCGTCGGCCGAGAGCCTGGGCCTGCCGGCGGACATCTTCAAGAAGCACGATCTGCACGTGCACGTGCCTGCGGGCGCCATCCCGAAGGACGGCCCCTCGGCCGGCGTCACGATGGCGACGGCGATCCTGTCAGCCATTCGGAAGCAACCGGTCCGGTCGGACGTGGCGATGACCGGCGAAATCACGCTGAGCGGCGCCGTGCTGCCCGTCGGCGGCATCCGCGAGAAGGCGCTCGCGGCACGGCGATACGGCATCACGACGTTCATCCTGCCCGAGCGCAACGCAGTGGACATCCCCGATCTGCCGGAGGAAGTGCGCCGCGACATGACCTTCGTGCCCGTATCGCTGCTCGACGAGGTGCTCAAGCTGGCGCTCCCGCCCGAGGACGCTCCGGTGGTGGCGCCGGCGCTGCCCGCCGCGGAACAGGTGCTCGCTGCCGCCGCCGAGCCTGTGGCCGGCGACTCGAACCAGCCGGCGGCGAACGAGACGGCCGACACCGCCGAACCCGAACCGGTTCCCGCCATCGGCGCGCCGCCCCGATCATCGTCGTCGTGATGGACGGCATCCTCGCGGGCGAGAGCCGCGCGCCCGTCATCGCCTTCTACATCTCCGGCCACGGGTTCGGGCACGCCTCGCGGATCATCGAAACGATGAATGCGGTGGCGTCGGCCCGGCCCGACGCCGACCTGGTGGTGCGCACGACGGCGGCGCGATGGCTGTTCGACGTCACCGTGCGCGGCCGCTTCGAATACCACGAGGTGCCCTGCGACACCGGGGTCATCCAGACCGACAGCCTGCACCTCGACATCCCGGCCACGATTCGTGACGCGTCCGCGTTCATGGCGACCATCGACGCCCGGGCGGACGCGGAAGCGGCGTTCCTGCGCGCGCGCGGCGTGACGCTGGTCGTCGGCGACCTGCCGCCGCTGGCGTTCGCGGCCGCCAGGCGCGCCGGCCTGCCGTCGGTTGCGACTGGCAACTTCACGTGGGACTGGATCTACGCGGGCTATCCCGAGGAGATTGCCGGCGCGCCGGATCTGGTGCCGGCGATTCGGCGGGCGTACCAGCAGGCATCGCTGACGCTCCGCCTGCCGATGTGGGGCGGCTTCGAGGAGTGGGGTTCGCCGATGGTCGACCTGCCCTTCGTCGCCCGGCACTCCACGCGCGATCCGGGCGAGGTGCGGCGCGCCATCGGCATCGCCGAGGACCGCCGGATGGTGCTGGCGTCGTTCGGGGGGCTCGGGATCCACGGACTGGCGCTGGCGCCGCTCGCGGCCCTCGACGGCTACACGGTCGTGACGACCGGGCACGCCCTCGGCCTGAGCGGAGACGTGCCCCGCGACGTGGTGCTGCTGGACGATCGGGAGGTCTACATGCGGGGCCTGCGCTACGAGGATCTCGTCCGGGCGGCCGACGTGGTGGTGACCAAGCCGGGCTACGGCATCATCGCCGAGTGCCTGGCCAACGACACCGCCATCCTCTACACGTCACGCGGACGCTTCGTGGAGTACGAGGTGCTGGTGGAGGCGATGCCACGGTTCCTGCGGTGCCGTTTTCTCGGCCACGACGATCTGTTCAGCGGCCGCTGGCAGCCGCACCTCGACGCGCTGCTCGCCCAGCCCGCGCCGCCAGACCGCCCGCCGACCGACGGCGCGCAGGTCGCCGCCCGCCACCTCCTCGGGGTCGGGGCGCATTAGCGATCGCGCCTGAAGAATGGGGACGGGGCCAATTTCCCCGGGACGAACTTTCTACAACGTCGCTCCGAGACCACACATTCGTCATCGTCTGCGGGGCGCGATGCCGCGACAGGCGGCAACCGCGTCAGTGGGCGCCGTTACCGCCCCGGCCGCGCTGCGGCTGTTGCGGCGGCGACCCCGTCCCGAGCTTGTCGAGTCTGCGCGTGCGCATGTTGTAGACGTCGCCGGCCGACAGCACGAAGTACGGCTTCTCCCACGGCTGGTAGAGGCGAGTGTTGTCGTGGATGGCCACCTTCCACTTCCCCGTCACCTCGAACCGGTCGCCCGTCACGATGATGGCCGTGCCCTCCGAGAGGCCAATCCCGAGCAGCGTCGGGTACTTCTGGATGACGAGAGTCAGGTCGTCCCAGCGATTGCGGGTGTTGATGTGCTGGTCGATGGCCGACCGTCGCAGAAAGTTGAACCCGTGCTCGTGTTCGGGCTCGGGCGTCATCATAATCTGCGCGCCGGCCACCGCGCCCCGCACGAGGTAGTCGCCCTGGATCGTCGCGCCGGCCGAACTGCCGCCGATGACGCCGCCGCGCTCGAGGACCTTGTGGAACTCGCGGTAGGTCAGCGTGTTCATGTAGGAGTCGACGATGTTCCACTGGCGGCCGCCGTCGAACCACACGGCGCTCGCCTCGCCTAGATCTTTCACAAAGGCCTCGGCGTCGGCCACCTTCGGATCGTGCGTGTGGAGCATCTTGACGTTCTTTACGCCGCGCTTGATCCACGGCGCGATCACGTCCGCCTCCTTGTAGACCCGGATCGTGCCGTCGGGGTTCTTGTTGCCGCCCGCGGTCGGCACGACGATGAGTTTCGCCTCGAGGCCTCCAGCCAGCGCGATGAACTTCTCGGGGATCCCGGTGCCCTCGAGGTTGCCGCCGCCCACGATGACCAGCGTCCCTTTCGCCGGCCCGTACTCGGGCGGGTCGTCCACCGCAGATCGCACGAGCCCTGCTGCCCCCTCGAGTCGTGCTGCCCCCGCGAACCCTGGCGCTCCCACGAGCGCCGCCCCGGACGACACCGCCACGCTCAGGCACACGACCGCCGCCAGCCACAGTTTTCGACCGCCCATCGCCGCCTCCAATAATTAGGGTCTGACCCAATTCCTCATTTCGGTCTCGTTTCCACGGCCGAGTACGCAGAATCTACCACCCTGAGCCGCCCCGCACGTGGCAGAAACTGAAATTGGTGCCTGACCCCAATTCCCTGACCGCCCGGCAGGGCGGCAGAAACTGGAATTCGAGTCTGACCCCAATGGCGCGGTGTTGGACGTTCGCACGGTTATCCGGTAGCATCTGCCGATTCAACCCAAGGAGCACCCGATGTTCACACGCCGCCGCTTGCTGTCGCTGGCCGCCGTCTCGGCCGGCACGACCATGGCCCCCCGCATCGCGATCGCGCAACCCGACGACCAGGCCCCGGTGCCGCCGTCGATCGCGGCGCTGGCCTCGATGAAGGCGATGGCGACTCCCATCACCAACGAGGAACGCCGGGGGCGCGTCGAAAGGGCGCGGGCCCTGATGAGCGCCAGCAAGATTGACGCGGTGCTCCTGGCAGGCGGCACGAGCACCGTGTACTTCACCAACGTCCGCTGGTGGCTCAGCGAGCGGTTCTTCGGCGTCTTTCTGACCGCGAAGGGCGACCATTTCGCGGTCTGCCCGGCCTTCGAAGAGGGGCGCGCCCGGGAGCAGTTGACGGCCGGCCCGCTCGACAACATTCCGGTGCTGACGTGGCACGAGCACGAAGACCCGTACGCGCTGTCGGCGAAGGGCCTCCGGGACAGGGGTATCGCGGCGGGCCGGCTCGGTATCGAGGAAACCGTGCGCTTCGTGTTCAGCGACGGGCTCGCCAAGGCGGCTCCCGCGATCGCGCCGGTGAGCGGCACGCCCGTGACAGCCGGTTGTCGCGGGGTGAAGGACGCCCACGAGATCGCTCTCATGCGGCTGGCCGCGCACGTGACGTTGCGCGCGTACGCCGCCGCCTGGAAGGCGCTCAAGGAAGGCATGACGCAGTCCGAATTCGGGACGCTCGTCTCGGCCGCGCACACGAAGCTCGGCTTCTCAGGCAGCGCAGGTGTGCAGACCGGCGTCTACTCCGCGCTGCCCCACGGCTCGGTGGCGCCGCAGGTCATCCGCGAAGGCACCATTCTCCTCATCGACGGCGGCTGCAGCGTCGAGGGCTACAGCTCCGACATCAGCCGGACGTTCGTCCTGGGCCGCCCGACCGACAAAATGAAGCAGGTCTTCGACATCGTCCGCCGCGCCCAGGATGCGGCGCTGAAGACGGCCAGGCCCGGGCTGCCCTGCGAGGCGGTCGACGCCGCAGCGCGCAAGGTGGTGGAGGGTGCCGGGTACGGCCCCGGCTACACGTACTTCTCGCACCGCCTCGGCCACGGCATGGGGATGGACGGACACGAGTGGCCGTATCTGGTCAGGGGCAACACGCTGCCGATGGCGCCGGGGATGACCTTCAGCAACGAGCCTGGCGTCTACATCCGCGGCGAGTTCGGCGTGCGGTGCGAGGACGACATGCTCATCACGCCAAGTGGCGCGGAGCTGTTCACGCCGCAGGCGCCGTCGCTGGAGGATCCGTTCGGATCGGGCACGCCGTAGCCACACCGGGGACGGGGCGCTTTTCGCCCCCGCCAGCACGGCAAACAGCGCCCCCGGGGACGCAGAAACCCGCCCCGTCCCCGGTTAAGGCGCTCTACTTGACGGCGCGATAGACGTAGGCGGGCGGGATGTTGCGCCAGATGGTGTGCGTGGATGCCACATCGGAGAATTGCTCGAGCAGCCGATGGCGGAAGCGGCGCGCCAGCGGCCACACGATGCCCGCCAGGTGCGCGAACGTCACGAAGCGCCCCCCAGGCACGAGCACGTCGACGACGGCGGCGAGGATCGCATCCTGCTGCGCGGGCGTGAAGGACGCAAACGGCAGCCCCGACACGATGCAGTCGCACGAGGCGTGGCCGCGCGACTCCAGATGCGCCCGCACGGACACCGCCGAGTCGTGGAAGACCTGAACGCCCGGGCATCGCTTGCGCGTGGCGGCGGCAAATGATTCATTGGCTTCGATCGCGAAAAACGTGGTCCCCGGCTGGATCTTCCGGAGGATCACCTCCGTGAAGGCCCCGGTGCCGGGACCGAACTCCACGACGGTCGACGCGCGACCGAGCTCGGCGACATCAGTGATGAGTTCCGCCAGCCGCCGCGAACTCGGGGCCACGGCGCCGACCGACATCGGCTTGCGCACGAACTCGCCAAGAACGTGAAGTCTTTCCATCGCGCGAACAACACCTCAGCCGACGCCGCCGGCCCGGCCCGGCATGATGAACGCGAGCCGCCCCATGATACCGCGAGCGGGGAGTCGGTGCACGGCCGCGCACGACCGCACACGGCCGCGCGTTCAGGTCTCCAGCCGCTCGTACTTCCAGGTCTCGCTGTCGATCAGCAGGTAGGACACCCCGACCGGATCGAGCCCGATGGACCGGATGCCCTGCCGCACCTCGTCGCTGTAGGCATGGTGATGACCGGAGAGGTGCAGGCGGGGCCGCATGGCGGCGAGCACCTCGTTGATCGGCGTCTTGCCGACATCCTGCCGCCGGCCGCGCACGTCCATGTAGAACGGCCGCGCGGACTCGTGCGACAGGAAGATGTCCACGCCGGGCAGCCGCGTGCAGGCCTCGACCTCGGCCCGCACGAAGTGCCGGCGCTTGTCGTCCCGGGCCGGCGGCGGAAACCCGCTCGCCGGCGTCGGGCCGAGGCGCGGCCTCGGCAGTTCCCCGGACGCCCGCTCGTACCAGGTCGGGGCCAGCGTCCCGCCCAGCCCCGCGACGGTCACCGCGCCGAGTGTGATTGACTGCCCGTTCGGCAGATACACCAGGTTGGGCAGCACGCGGCGGCCGTCCATGACTTCTGCCACGACCTCGAGATTGTCGTTATTGCCTTTGATCCAGTGGAGGGTGCGCGGCGGCGCCTCGTACTCGCCGCGCGCGCCGCCGAGGTCGCCGACGGTCAGCCAGATCTCGATCTCCGAGTGCCGCACCATGATCGTGTGCACCGACGCGAAGTCGCCGTGCACGTCTCCGAGGGCGCCAATCTTCATCGTCCGGCTGGATCATCCGGCCGCGGTGGCCGCCGTCTGCGCGGGGACGAGCAGATCCTGCTTGTCCCAGATGAAGTCCTGCTTGCTGTAGACCGCCAGCTCGTAGTCCTTGCCCATGAAGATCGCGGAGACCGGGCAGGCTTCTTCGCAGTAGCCGCAGAAGATGCAGCGGGTCTTGTGAATCTGATAGGTCTTCGCGTAGCGCGGGCCGGCCTGCACCGTGCCGTCGTTCTCCGCCGCTTCGAGGTAGATCGCGTCAGCGGGGCACGCCACCGAGCACAGCCCGCAGGCCACGCACTTCTCGAGACCGTTCTCGTCCCGCATCAGCACCTGTTTCCCGCGGTACCTCGGGAACACCGGCACCTTCTGCTCGGGGTAGTTGACCGTGATCGGCTTCTTGAAGATGTGCCGCAGCGTCGTCGCGAACCCGACGAGAAAAGGACGAATCATCCGTCATGCCTCCGCGCCGCCACTCCGGCGCATGGGTCGAGGCCCCCAACAGCCTCAGGCTGAACAGCGCATTCATCATAACACGTTCATCTTCAGCGGTTTGACAGCCCTTCGGAGCGGTCGGTATAGTCGTACCGTTGGCTGACATGCGCAGACACACGCCCGCCTGAACCGTGGGACACCAAGCCGGTTACCTGTCGCCGCAGCAACTGCTGCTGGTCACCTTGATCGTCAAGATCGCGGTGATGGCGGTGCTGGCGACCATGCTGGTCCGCTACCACCGTTTCCGCGATCTGCTCATCAGCGAGCGCCGGGCGTGGCCGATGCGGCTGTTCTTCGCCTTCGGCCTCGGGCTGCCGGTCGCGGTGGGCGTCGTGGCCCGGCTGCTGCTGGGGTACAACGCCCTCGACCTGACGCTGGAGGGCGCGTTCCTCGCCGGGCTGGTGACGGGCCCGTGGGCAGGCGCCCTGACCGGCGTCCTCATCGGCACGCCGGGGTTGATCACCAAGGAATGGGGCGCCCTGCCCTTTGCCGTGGGCTGCGGCTTCGCGGCGGGCGGCCTGCGCGAGGCCTGCCCGAAAGAGGCGATCTGGAAGTTCTCGCCGTTCGTCTTCGGCGATCTCCACAAGTATCTGTGGCAGATGGTGCGCAGCTTCAAGTTCGACTGGCAGGTCCCGCTGCTGCTGGCGCCGATCTCGCTCGAACTCATCCGGCAGGTGATCGGGCACCGCTGGCCGACGCGCCTCTACTTCATCGACCCGACGACGCCGTTCCAGGCCCTGATGGTCTTCCTCGCGACCGTGCTGTGCATCGCGACGCCGATCAAGATCTGGAACAACGCGCGGGTCGAGCACCGGCTGCAGGAGCAGGAGAAGCTCCTGATGCGCGCGCGCATCGACGCGCTCTCGCACCAGATCAACCCGCACTTCCTGTTCAACACGCTCGCGTCGATCTCGTCGCTGGTCCGCACGAAGCCCGAGACGGCGCGGATGCTGATCCTCAAGCTGTCGAACATGCTCCGCCGGCGGCTGCGCCAGCAGGATCATTTCATCCCGCTGCGTGAGGAGCTGACCTCGGTCGACGAGTATCTCGACATCGAAGTCATCCGCTTCGGCTCGCAGCTGCAGGTCGAGAAGGACATCAGCCCGGACACGCTGGACGTGCCGGTGCCGAGCATGATCCTGCAGCCGCTGGTCGAGAACTCGATCAAGCACGGCATCGCGCCCAAGGTCGGCGGCGGCCGCATCCTGCTCCGCGCCGCGCGCGAGGACGAACACCTGGTGATCGAGATCCACGACAATGGCCTGGGCATGTCCGACGACCGCCTGCAGAACGCGCTCACTGGCGGCATCGGCCTGAGCAACGTCGACGAGCGCCTGCGCGTCGTCTACGGGACCCAGTGCAGCGTGCGCCTGACCAGCGCCCCGGGACAAGGCACCATCGCCCGGATTGAGATTCCCCTCGCGTTGCCGGAGGAGCCCTCCGCATGATGACCACAGAGCTACACGCCGTCGTCGTGGACGACGAACAACCGGCCCGCGAGGAGCTCATCTTCCTGCTCGGCCAGATCGACGCCGTCACGGTGGTCGGCCAGGCCGACAACGGCGTCAGCGCCCTCTCGCTCATCGAGGACGTCGCGCCGCACGTCGCCTTTCTCGACGTGCAGATGCCGGGCCTGACCGGCTTCGAGGTGGCCCGCCTGCTGCTCGACAAGCCGTCGCCGGCCCACATCGTCTTCGTCACCGCGTATGACCAGTACGCGGTGGATGCGTTCGACGTGAACGCGGTCGACTACCTGCTGAAGCCGGTCGAGCAGGCCCGCCTCGATCAGGCGGTCCAGCGCGTCCGGCAGCGGATGTCGGTCGATCAGCCGCGCGACGATCGCTTCGACGCCCTGGTCCGGCTGATGGCCGACCGCCATGGGCGCCGCGATCAGCTCGCGCTCAAGGTCGGCGACCGCTATCTGCTCGTCCAGGCCGACGAGGTCATCTTCGCATCGCTCGATGGCGATACAATACAGATGGCGACCAGTCAGCTCGTCGGGACGTCCAATTATCGGACCCTCGACGAACTCCAGGCGCGCCTGGATCCCGACGTGTTCTGGCGCGTGCACCGATCGCATCTCGTGAACATCAACAAGATCAAGGAGATAGTCCCTTGGTTCAGCCGGAATTACATGCTCAGGATGAAGGACGGGAAAGCCACGGAGATCCCGGTCAGTCGGTCCCAGACCAAGCGTCTGCGGGACTACCTGAAGCTCTAACGAACGACGGCCATCCGTTCGAGGCCAGCCCAGTCGAGTCGCACGCCATCGAGCCGGAGGGTTGGGGGTTCGCGCCATCGGCGCCGGCGTCGGCCCCGGCTCAGGCGACGTCTGCCGCCGCGGCTCCCGCCGCGCCCCCGTCCCACACGTGGGCGATGGTCCGCGACGAGATCGTGGCATGGGTGAAGACGCTCGGGTCGGCGGCGGTCTATGCGACGCTCATCGTCACCTTCGGCTTCCAGGTGGCCCGCGTCGAAGGCCAGAGCATGGCGCCCACGCTGCAGGATCAGGACCGCCTCATCGTCAACAAGGCGATCTACCGGCTGAGCGCCCCGCGCCGCGGCGACATCGTGATGCTCTTCTACCCGCTCAACCCGGACAAGTCGTTCGTGAAGCGGGTGATCGCCGAAGAGGGCGACTCGGTGCGGATCACTGACGGCCGGGTGTACGTGAACGACATCCCGCTCGACGACAGCTACGTCCCGACCGAGTATCGCAGCCACGACGACTGGGGCCCGTCGCAGATTCCCGAAGGCTACTATTTCGTCATGGGCGACCACCGGAACAACAGCTCCGACAGCCGGCACTGGGGCATGGTCCCGAAGAAGTACATCATCGGGAAGGTGCAGGTGCGCTGGTGGCCGCTGCAGCAGTCCAAGGTGTTCTGAAACTACGCGCCGAGCGGCTCGCGGGTGGCGTAGAGCTGTTCGATGACGTGCGCCCAGCGCTGCTCGACGATCTTGCGGCGGACCTTCAGGGTGGGTGTCAGCTCGCCCGACTCGATCGACATCTCCTTGGGCAGCAGGGCGAAGCGCTTGATCTTCTCGAACTGCGCCAGATCGACGTTGATCGCGTCGAGCAGGGCCTGGTAGAGCGCGTGCGCGTCCTGGCGGCGCACCAGCTGCTCCCGTGAGCCCGAAGGCGCCCCGGCCTCGCGCAGCTGCGCTTCCAGCACGACGAAGTCCGGCACGATGAGCACGGCCGGGAAGTTCCGGCGGTCGCCGATCAGGATGGCCTCCTGCACGATCGGGTGGGCCTTCAGCCGCATCTCGATCGGCGCCGGCGCGATGTTCTTGCCGCCCGACGTCACGATCAAGTCCTTCTTCCGGTCCGTGATGATCAGATAGCCGTCCGAGTCGAGGTGCCCGATGTCGCCGGTGTACAGCCAGCCGTCGCGCAGCGTGGCCGCGGTGTCCTCGGGCCTGTTGAAGTAGCCCTGCATGATGTTCGGTCCGCGCGCCAGGATCTCGCCGTCTTCGGCAATCCGCACCTCGACGCCGGGGACCGGCTTGCCCACCGTACCCAGACGCGGCGAATCGATCGGGTTGATGGTGATGACCGGCGAGCTCTCGGTGAGGCCGTAGCCCTCGTAGATGTGCAGACCGCACGCGTAGAAAAACTCCGCCGTGGTTTGCGCCAGCGGCGCGCTGCCGGACACCATGATGCGCAGGCGGCCGCCGACGCGCGCGCGGATCTTCTTGAGCACCAGCGCATCGGCGATCGGAAACTGCATCGCGGCCGCCGCCGGTACCCGCTGCCCCGTGAGCCGGGCCTCCGACCGCGCGAAGGCCACGCCCATGGCCCAGCGGAAGAGCAGCCTTCGCGGCCGCGGCGCGCCCGCCACGGCGTCCAGGACCGCGTGGTGGAACTTCTCGTACACCCGCGGCACGCCGGTCATCATCGTCGGCTTCACGCGGACCAGATCGCGGCTCACCGTCTGCAGCGACTCGGCGAAGGTCACCTCAGTGCCGGCCAGCAGGAACAGGTACAGCGCCAGCCGCTCGAAGGTGTGGCTGAGCGGCAGGAACGACAGCGCCGAGTCGCGCTGGGTCAGCCCCAGGATGACGTTGGCCGCGCGCACGTTCGACAGGATGTTGGCGTGCGTCAGGATGACGCCCTTCGGATGACCGGTCGTGCCGGACGTGTAGATGAACGTCGCGACGTCGGATGGCCGGACGCCGCGGGCGCCGGCTTCGAACTGCGCGATCAGGCCAGGATCCGCCTCGACCCGTGCGCGGCCGTCTCCAATGACGTCGGCCATCGATCGGACGACGGGGTGGCCCTCCGGCGCCGGGGCCAGCGGCTCGGTCGCCTCCACGGGCAGGATGGCCACAAGGTCGGGCAGTTCCGGCGCGATCTCCCGCAATTTGGCGAGCTGGACGTCGTCTGACACGATGACGACCTTCACGCCCGCATCACGGAGGATGAACTGGGTCTGGGCGGCCGACAGCGTCGGGTACACCGGCACGGTGATGGCGCCCGTGGTGAGCGCGGCCATGTCGGCAATCGACCACTCGGGCCGGCTCTCGCAGACGATGCCGACGCGGTCGCCGGCGCCGACGCCCAGCGCGCGGATGCCGTAGGCGAAGGCGCGGACCTGTTCGAGGTAGCCCTTCGAGGACACCGCCGTGAAGCCGTCAGCGACGCACCGGCGCAGGTGCGCAGGGCGGTCGAACCGCGCCGCCACGTCGAACGGCAGGTCGGCCAGAGTCGTGACGTCTACGGTGTGATCAGTTTGCGCAGTCATGCTGTGAGAGTGCTAACGCTAGACCAGTTGGCCGACCAGCGTCAACCGTGAATGCGCACGGCATGACCAATCGGCGGCACGGGCAGACCGTTTAGTCAGTACCCGGCCCGCTTATCGACAATGTTCGCTGGTTGTTCGCCTTGAAGGAATTTTTCGAAGTTGGCGGCGAACAGGTCCGTCGCGGCGTCCCAGTAGTCCTCCCGGAAGCCGCCGACGTGCGGGGTGAGCAGGACTTCCAACCGTCCGTCCGGACTCATGACCTGCGTGATGCGGATGGCGTGACCCGCCAGAGCGGGTCAACAGCCCGGGTGTCCGTTCGGCGCGTCCAGACGCCCGAGCGCCCGCCGCGCTTCTCGATCAGGCGGATGTCGCCGATCACCACGCCGCGATCCACGGCTTTGACCATGTCGTAGATCGTGAGGCCCGCGGCAGCGACCGCGGTCAGCGCCTCCATCTCGACGCCAGTCGGGCCGGTGGTGCGCGCGCGGACCTCGATCTCGTACCCGAGGCGGCG
>Ga0315283_10000778_pt1 | contig 24175 bp, 25 predicted proteins | sample YL17G09_0_MG_FD_204541 | JGI IMG/M metagenome (GOLD analysis project Ga0315283, IMG submission 204541) | Sediment microbial communities from Yellowstone Lake, YNP, Wyoming, USA - YL17G09_0 | ecosystem: Environmental > Aquatic > Freshwater > Lake > Sediment | place: USA: Wyoming | collected...
CCTGTGGGAAGGGCGCTATCGCTCCACCGTGATCGACGCCGAAGCCTACCTGCTAACCTGCATGCGTTATATCGAGCTCAACCCGGTGCGCGCGCAAAGCATGGTCGAGCATCCGGCGGATTACCCCTGGTCGAGTTACCGAGGCAATGCGCTCGGCGCCGAGGATGCGTTGCTTGCCCCGCACGAGCTGTATCGCCGGCTGGGAAGATCGGCCGAGGAGCGCCAATCGAGCTATCGGCAGCTTTTCCGGGGGCAGCTAGCCAAGACCGACATCGATGCGATCCGGGAGGCGACGAACAAGGCTTGGGCTTTGGGTAACGATCGATTTCGGGCCAAGATCGAAGCGCTTGCGGGCCGGCGCGCCACGCCGCTTCCCAAGGGACGGCCGTCGAAGAGTGCGGGAAATGGAGTCTGACCCCAATTCCGCGCGGTGATTTGCTCGCGGTGGTTTCCGTCGACGGCGTGAACGTGGTGAGCGGCGAAACCGCGGCATCCGCGCAAGGTGGCTATGTGATCGAGCGCGGCAGGCCGCTATCCATCGCTGGCTGGCGCAAGAGCCTGGAGAAAATCGCTGCGTTCTATTTCACCGATCTGGGCGATTCCTATGCCGCCCGCACCGGCCGCCCGGACAACGTGGGCGTGATCGGTGTCGCGTTGTTCCGGCGCAAGCCGGAGCCGCTCGCAGAGCTGGAGCAACCGAAGGCGCGCGCCGAAGCCGGTGCTTCCAACGACAGCGCGCCGCGCTCGGACGCTCCCTCGGCAGTAGAGAAAAAAATCGGCACCGGCCACGGCCGCAGCCAGAATGCTCCCGCGCGCTACGTCGAATTCGAGCGCGAATCGGACCGGCCGGCAGAGGTCATCGCCATCCACTATGACACCTACGCCAATCAGGTCGCGCGCGGCGTGATCCGCGAAGAGCGCAATCTGCCTTCGCCTTTCCCGGGCGGATTCGTTCCGGACCCGCCGCAGCGCGGATAGTCGCGCGCCGGGCGGCTCCGACGAGACGCAGGGCCATGGACCTTTATCCGGCAGTTCATTCACCGCCAAGGACGCCAAGGACGCGAAGGAAAAGAAGTGTACGAATTCATCAGCACGTTAACCCTTTGGGTGAGTTCGGTCAGACATGCCTATCGCCTTCCTTTGCGTCCTTGGCGTCCCTGGCGGTGCAACTGCTTTTTCTCGGGTGCACCATGCTCCCGGCTAGAATGGCGCTGGTGACCGCAAATACCGTCCCCGACGAGCAGTTGATGTTGCGCTATCGCGACGGCGATGCCGCGGCGTTCGATGCGTTATATGGACGCCATCGCGGCGGGGTGTTCCGCTACGTGTTGCGCCAGGTTGGCCTGCGCTCGGCCGCGGAGGAGGTGTTTCAGGAGACCTGGATGAACATCATTTCCTCTCGGGTGCGCTATCGGGTCGAAGCGCGGTTCGCGACTTTTCTCTATCACGTCGCCCATAATTGCGTGATCGACCATTTTCGCCGCAAGACGCCGCTGCACCTGATCTCGCTCGATGACGATCCGGACGAAGCCATCCAGGTTGCTGGACCGGACCGGGATCAACCCGAGCGCGCGGTGGCGTTGCGTCAATCGGCCGCGAAACTTCTGAATGCGCTGGCGTTGTTGCCGCCCGAGCAGCGCGAAGTTTTTCTGTTGCACGAAGAAGGCGGCCTGACGCTGGAGGAAATTGCCGCTGTGACCGGCGTCGGAAGGGAAACCGTCAAAAGCCGCTTGCGCTATGCGCTCGCCAAGCTGCGCGAGGGAATCGAGCATGAAGCCGACGTCGCCTGAAGACCGCGATCTGGAAAAAATGAGCGCGGAAGTCTCCGAGCGCTACCGCGCTGGCGCGGACGATGAACCGCCGGCGCGGCTGGATGCTGCCGTCCTGGCGGCCGCCCGTCGCGAAGTAGCGCAACCACGGCAACGGCGCAACTGGCAGGTGCCGGCATCCATTGCCGCCATGCTTGTGCTTGGCGTTTCCCTGGTACTGCTGGTGCGCGATAACGAACCGCCGCTGCCGTCCCTCGACCGGCCCGCCGCCGATGAAGCAAAGCTGGCGAAGCCCGCGCCGCCGCAACTGGCAATGAAGGCGCAACCCAAGGCGCGCGCGGACTTTGATCGTGAAGACAGGCCTTCGCGCGAGCGTAGCGCACGCCCGAATCGCGAACCCGTGGCGCGCGATCAAGTGGCCGCAAAACAAGAAAATGCGGTGCAGGAGAATGCGGCAGCCGGGGCATCGGCTCCGCCGGTTGCGGCTCCCGCACCCGCTGCGGCGACTGTCGCCGGGACGGCCAAGCCTGTCGAACAGGAGCAGTCCCGGATCGCAGAATCCAGCGAAGTTTTGCCGAGCAAGAAGGCCAAGGCGGCGGCCGATGCGGCGCCGGAATCCCGTGTCAGCGCTCAGGCGTTGCGCAAGGAAGACAGTGCGGAGGGTCCGGTTCAGCCGCAGGATTGGCTCAGGAAAATCGATGACTTGCTGCGCGCAGGCAAAGATGCCGATGCACGAGAGCAATTGCTGGGTTTCCGCAAGCAATTTCCCAACTATCCCCTTTCCCAACGGCTGCAGGCCTTGCTGCCGCTGGATCAGCGCTAAAGATTTTCTCTCGGTTTCCGATATCCGTTAGGGGCTCGGGACTTGGGCAGCACGATTGTCGGCACGATAGCGCGATCCCGCGTCAAACAACAACGATCAGGCTGTCGGGGCTCCTATGCCAGTTTCGCAAAAACTCTTCGACGAAATGAAAGTCGGCGGCAAGCTGCCCTCGCCGTCGGGTGTGGCGCTGCGTCTGATCGAATTGACGCGCAACGAAGATGTGTCGATCGACGAAATCGCCAAAGCGATGCAGGCGGATCCGGCGCTGTCCGGTCGCGTGATCAGATTTGCCAACATGGCCTTCAGCGGTTCGCGCCGCCCGGTTGTATCGGTTGCCGACGCAATTCAACGCACCGGCACGAATGTCGTGCGCCAGTTGGTTCTCGGCTTTTCGGTGCTCGGACACAATCGAGCGGGAATCTGCCGCAATTTCGACTATTCGCGATTCTGGTCGCGCTCGCTGGCTACCGCGATAGCGGCAAATGCGCTCTGTCTGCGCATGCGTGCGACGGCCCCGGAAGAGGCATTCACATGCGGTTTGCTCGCCGACGTCGGCAGTCTGGCGCTTGCCACGCTGTATCCGAAGGAATATTCGGTTGTGCTCGAAGCGCAGCGAGATGCCGCGCCGCGTGTCCGGGCGGAATCCGAACGCAGGGAATTCAGAACGGACCATTCCGAGCTGGGCGCAGCGATGCTCGAGGACTGGAAGCTCCCGAGACAGTTCGTCGAAGCAATCCAGCGCCACGAAGATCCGGATACGGCCAAGGCGACCCCGGGTTCGCGAGACTATCTGCTGCTGCATATGTTGTCGCTGGCTGCCGCCATTGGCACCTACAGCGTTTCATCGGAGCCCGCGCGCAAGGCCATGGTGCCGGACCTCGTTCTCGCGGCGGCCAAAATCGGGCTGGATGCGGATGTGCTGGGTGTGAGCGTCGACCATGTCGTGGCTGAGTGGAGGGAGTGGGGCAAGATCCTCGACGTAAAGACCCAGGACGTAGCCGCATTCGAGCAGCATGCGGCAAAAACCACGGAGGACATCGAACCGGACCGCACCAGACCACAGCAGGGCGCCGGTCCGATGAGCATTCTGATCGCCGATCATGACGCGGCCATACGCGTCGAGCTCGAGCAGACTCTACGGCAACAAGGCCACAAGGTCGCGGTAGCGGTGAACGGCCGCGAGGCGCTGAAGCTCGCAGTCGAAGTGAAGCCACAACTGGTGATTTCCGACTGGGTCTTGCCGGAACTCGACGGTCTGATGCTTTGCCGCGCGTTGCGGGAAACCGAAGAAGGCAGAAGGATGTACTTCATTCTGCTCACCGACATGGCGCACGACGACGAGCTGGTTGAGGGCTTCGAGGCGGGCGTGGACGACTACGTGACCAAGCCGTTCAATCCGCACGTTCTGAACGCTCGGCTTCGTGCCGCGGAGCGTGTGATCCGCATGCAGGAGGAGACGCAGCGCGACAGCCAGAATCTGCGCAAATTCGCCACCGAGCTTGCAGTCGCGAACCGTCGCCTGCAACAGGCGGCCCTGACAGACCCTTTGACCGGCTTGTCCAACCGACGCCATCTGATGGAACGAATCGAGCAAGAGTGGGCCATCGCCTCGCGCAATCAGCGCCCATTTGCGCTGATGATGGTCGACATCGATGCTTTCAAGCAGGTCAACGACAATCATGGGCATGAAGTGGGCGATCAGGTGCTCAACAAGGTCGCGGCGCTATTGCGTCAAGGCGCGCGTGTCGAGGACGTAGTCGGGCGGCTGGGTGGAGACGAATTTGTCGTGGTCTGTCCGGAGGCGAATCTGGCTATTGGGGTGCGACTCGCGGAACAGCTGCGTCAGAATCTGGCGCAGCAGACTATTCAGATGGGCAGCGTCTCGCTGCAGGTCACAGTGAGCATAGGCGTATCCCAGCAAGATGCGACCGCCTCCACTGTGGATGAAGTCTTGCGACGTGCCGATGCAGCCCTTTATCGGGCCAAGCGCGCCGGTCGCAACCGGGTATCCGGCGACTCCGGGTCCCAGGCCGCGAAATAAATTATTCAGCCTTACAACTTGAGGGCGAGGGTGAGGCCATCGCCGATGGGCAACAGCGAAAGATGGATTCGTAAATCGGATCGGAGCCGATCATTGAACTGCCTTATGGCTTGGGTATCTTCACTTTTTGATTTTTTATCGATTACTTGCCCACCCCATAGGGTGTTGTCCACCGCAATCAGGCCACCGCTGCGCACCAAGGCGAGTGCCCGCTCGTAGTAAGCGAGATAGTTGATCTTGTCCGCATCGATAAATGCGAAATCGAAAGAACCGGCTTTTCCGGATGCAATCAATTCATCGAGCGTGGACAACGCTGGTGCGATTCTCAGATCGATCTTGGCGGCCACACCGGCCTCCATCCAATACTTCCGTGCGATTGCGGTCCATTTCTCGGACACGTCGCACGCTACGATGTGCCCGTCGGCGGGCAGGACAAGCGCTACGGCCAGGCTGCTGTAACCGGTGAATACCCCGACTTCGAGGCAGTTCTTCGCGCTCACGAGCTTGACCAGAAGCTGCATGAACTGGCCTTGCTCCGGGCCGATTTGCATCATCGACATGCTGTCTTTTGCGGTCTCCGCACGCAGTCGCTGCAAGATTTCAGGTTCCCGTACCGAGTGCTCAACCAGATAGGTGTAGAGCGCGTTGGAAAGTGAGAGCGTTTTATTGGCCATGACGGGAGACAGTCGGGGGGGCGGAGCTTAAGAGCTGCGCATCGGATCCACAGAGGAAGGCATGCTAATGCAATGTGCCAGTCGATGGCGATAAACTGCAATCCCATCAGGGGAAGCTCTGAACAGGTGTCTTCCCGGCGAAGCTTGTCCCCGAATGATTCTATCGGGGAGCGGGGAACCAGGTTTCTTAACAAAACATGGATTCCCGCTTTCGCGGGAATGACAAATCAGGACATGTTCAGAGGTTCCTTAGGCGGCAGGAGCGCGCGCGCTCACCACACCGGGCAGCCGATCGCGCTTCCAGCTCTCCATGGCCCAGCGCCACAGGGCAGAAATACCGTCAGCGCAAACCTCATCGGGCGGCGAGTGCTTCAGGAATCTCAGGACATCGGCAAGGATGACGGCTGCCCGATCCGGCTTCACGGGATCGGCGAGGGTCTGCTTCGAAAGCTTTTCGCCTGCCGCGTTCAGCGCGATCGGCAGGTGCAGGTAGGCCGGCGCGGGCAGACCCAGCACTCTTTGCAGATAGATCTGCCGCGGTGTCGAGGCCAGCAGGTCGGCGCCACGCACCACGTGCGTAATGCCTTGCGCGGAATCGTCGACCACGCAGGCCAGGTGGTAGGCAAATACGTGATCGGCGCGAAAAAGCACGAAGTCGCCGAGTTCACGCGCGAGATCCTGACGCACGCGACCCTGCAGGAGATCCCTGAATTCAATCGCCGTGCCTGCGGTGCGCACGCGCCACGCTCGTGCCGCGCGTCCTGGCGGCAGACCCATGCGGCAGGTTCCGGGATAGACTGGTCCGTCCGGTGCGTCCCCTGCGGCATCGCCGATCTCTTTGCGGCTGCAAGCGCAGGCGTAGACGAGGCCCCGGGTGCGCAGTTGGTCCACAGCCGCCTGATAGGCGGCCATGCGCGCGCTCTGAAATACCACGTCGCCATCCCAGGCCATCTGGAATTCTTCAAGGCATCGAAGGATCGAGTCGACCGAACCCGGCACAACGCGCGGAGGATCCAAATCGTCGATGCGCAATGCCCAGCTACCGGCGTGCGACTTTGCGTCGAGGTAGCTGCCGACGGCGGCGACCATCGAGCCGAAGTGCAGGGGACCCGAAGGCGTCGGCGCGAATCTCCCACGGTAGATTGTCACGAAGGTCTCGTTCGAAACCAGAACCTAAAATAGTCACCGCAAAGACGCAAAGGTACGCAAAGCAAGAACAGAGGAGGAAATGAAATATTCACGTGCTGCAATCCTGAGCGCAATCCGCACCTGTTGCAATACAGGCCAACGCTGCGTTCAGGAACCATCCCGATTTGCTTTCCTTTGCGTACCTTTGCGTCTTTGCGGTGACAGGAATGCGTGCAGGCCTTTAGCGCGGCAGCGAGCGAGCGAAGCGAACATAGCAGATCGCGGCGGTGAAGAAGATCATCGCTAGCACGATCTGCGCAAGCGCCAGGGCCTGGCCGGCGCCGCGCTCGCTCCACGCGCGCACCACCCCTTCGGCGAAGTAGGCCAGGATCAGCATCGACGACCACTGGTAGGTGTAACGCTTGCCGCGCAGCACGCCAAACAGCGGCAGCAGCAAGGGCAGCGCTTTCAGGGCGAGCGCCGAGCCGCCCGCGCGCAGCGGTGCCAGCCACAATTCCCATGCAATGCATAAAAACATGAGTGCGATGAGGCTGGCGCCGGCGATGAGTCGGGCAATGCGTATCATGCGCGGCTCGCCTGCGCGAGCCTCACCAGTTCGGTGCGCACCTCGCCGGCGTCCTTGACCTCGCCCGCGAATTCGATGCGCAGCATTTCCCCATCGGCGCGCACATCGAATCCGTCGCAGTCGACGCCGATCATCGCGGCGCTTGCCGGTGCTTTGCCCCGCGCGTGAAGGCAATAGTCAACCAGGTTATGCGCATGCTCCGCGTTCATATGCTCGATGATGTCGTCTTCCGAATTCGAGATCGGATAGCGCGGCGCCAGATAACTTTCGGCTGCGATCGTGTGGATACTGCCGAACCCCGCGATATAGCGCAGCGAGCGCGGTTCGATGCGAAAGAAGCGGAAGCCGCCGATCTGCAGATATTGTCGAGCCTGCGGAAAATAACGCAGGTAACGCGACGCGATTGCGGCGGCATCCAGCGGCGCGATGTCGCCGATCATGCTCACGCGCGCCTGCTCCTGCAGATCGCGGGTCAGCGCAGAAACCAGAAAGCCGGTTTTGGGGTCGCGGTCCGCGTTCTGGGTATGCTCGGCAAGATGACTGATCAGCACCACGACCCGCCCCTGTTGGTCGGTGCAGAACGGCAACGAAGAGGCGTACGGATATCCGGGAAATTGCAGCGACTGCGTGGCCAGCACGCCGCTTGCAAACTTGCGCACCAACCGGCGCGCCTCATCTCCTTTGGTCATCGCTTCTCACTTTCCACCGGAAAAGAACCTTTCACCGCCAAGGACGCCAAGGACGCCAAGGACGCCAAGGTAAATCAAAGACGAGGCAGGATACGAATATCAGTTCTCGTGGGTACGACTGGGCGTGTGCGACATTTTCCTATCGCGATTTGTTTCTCTCCGGTTTTCCTTCGCGTCCTTGGCGTACCCCTCAAGGGGGTATTGTGAGGAATCCTTGGCGGTGAGCGTTTTATTGGTCACGCACTTGCGAGCTTCCGCGCAACCTCGGCGAGCCGCGTGCCGAGCACAATGCACAGGCGCCGTTCATGCTCGCTGATCGGCTGATCGGCGTTGGCGCCGGCGAGGTGGCTGGCCCCGTAGGGCGTACCGCCGCCGCGAGTGCTCATCAGTTCAGGCTCGGAATAAGGCACGCCGACGATCAGCATGCCGTGATGGATGAGCGGCAGCATCATGGACAGCAGCGTCGACTCCTGTCCGCCGTGCATCGACGCGGTGGAGGTAAAAACCGCCGCCGGCTTGCCGCTCATGACGCCTTTGAGCCACAAGCCCCCGGTTCCGTCGATGAAATACTTCAGGGAAGCGGCCATGTTGCCAAAGCGTGTCGGGCTGCCAAGCGCCAACCCGGCGCATTCCTCGAGGTCGCTGTACTCGACATAGGGCGCCCCGGCATCGGGCACGGCGGGCTCGGTTGCCTGCGTCACCGCGGACACCTTCGGAACGGTGCGCAGCCTGGCGCCCATTTGCGGCACTTTCTCGACGCCGCGCGCGACGAATTGCGCCATCTGCCTTACTGCGCCGGTCTGGCTGTAGTACAGAATCAAGATTTCCTGCATCGCTGTTTTCCTGCCCCGGAAGCCAGTATTATATCGGGAGAATATTGCCATTCGACGCGAACCCCCCCATCCGATCCCTCAAAGACATTGTTTGGCAGTTCCTGTTGCTGGGGCGCTTCGTTGTGCTGGTTTACCGGCGCTTCACGGAAGAGCGCTGCTTCCAGCTTTGCGGCAGCCTCACGTTTACCACAATGCTCGCGCTGGTGCCGCTGATCACCATCATGGCCACGGTCATGACCGCGTTTCCGGTGTTCGACAGTGTCGTCGAGACGCTGAAGGCCTATGTGGCCGCCAATCTGGTACCGACCGGGTCCTCGAGGCTGATTACCGTCTACGTGCAGCAGTTCGCGGAAAACGCCGCGCGCCTGACGGCGCTCGGCATCGTGCTGCTGGGTGTCACGGCCATCATGCTTATGCTGACCATCGACCGCGCGTTCAACACCATCTGGCGGGTCAAGCGGCCGCGCTCTTTGATCCAGCGGGTGTTGATCTACTGGTCGGTGCTGACCATCGGGCCCATGCTGATCGGCGGCAGCCTGTCGCTGACCTCCTGGCTGGTCAGGCAGTCAATGGGCCTCGGCGTGCAGGCGCCGGAACTCCTGGTCGCGATTCTGAAACTGGGGCCGCTGTTGATGACTTCGGTCGCATTCGGATTTCTATATCGCACGGTACCGAACCGGCAGGTTACGGTACTCGATGCGGTGGTCGGCGGGATCATCGCCGCGTTTGCATTCGAAGCAATGAAGAGCGGCTTCGGCCGTTTCGTCGCCAACTTTGCCAGCTACAAACTGGTCTACGGCACGTTCGCCAGCCTGCCGATACTGCTGATGTGGATCTATCTCTCCTGGGTGGTGATTGTCTTTGCCGCGGCAATCACCGCGGTGCTGCCTTACTGGCGCAGCGGCGGCGTGCTTGTCAAGCAAGCGCCCGGGGCGCAGTTCGTCTCAACCATGGAAATTCTCAGGATGCTCTATCGGGCTTATCTCGACGGCTACGTGCTCAACCTCAACCAGTTGCACAGGGCCTTGAAGTTGTCGTGGGAGGAAGCCGAGACGATCCTGGAAAAACTGGAGGCGGCGGGCTGGGTCGCGAAACTCCAGGGTAATGGCTGGGTGCTTGCGCGCGATGCGGGAAGCATCCCGATCAAGGAGATATTCAGGCTGTTCGTGTTCGGGCGGGATGCCGCGGAAGTCAGCGAAGAATCCGCAATCCGCAAGCTCGTTGAGAGCGTAGCTTCCTCGGTGGATGGCGAACTGGACCTCAGCCTGAGAGACTTGTTCGCAACCGGCGGCAGTTCCCGCGCCACGCGCGGCGCATGAGCGGAACCATGCGAAAACACATCGGCCGCCTGTTTCTGGTCCTGGTCCTGGCATGGATGGGAGCAGCGTGCGCCGTTGACAATTTCACGCTGACCGATACGCAAGGCAAGTCGCACAGTCTTGCCGGCTACCGGGGCAAATGGTTGATCGTGAATTTCTGGGCAACCTGGTGTGCGCCCTGCCTGGAAGAGATACCGGACCTGGTGGCGATCAGAGAGTCGCGCAAAGATCTCGAAGTCATCGGCGTCGCCATGGAATTCCAGGATGCCAGGCAGGTCGTGCAGTTCGCCGATGGCATGTTCGTCAACTACCCGATCGTGCTCGGCGATCGCAAGATTTCCGAACGCATCGGCAAAGTGGATGGACTGCCGACCACATTCATCTATGACCCGCAGGGCAGGCTCGCGCAGCGGCACGTCGGCAAGATCACGCGCAAACAGATCGAGCGCCTGATCGGCGTCAAGAAAGCCGTGCTGCCGGACCTGGCCGTCGCCGAGATAGCGGGTGGGCGCGATGATGATGCGCAGGTTGAATAGATCCCGATTGCCATCGGTTCATGCGCAAATTGATTTGAGGCGCCCGGCTGCCTGCTGCAATTCGATCGTCGAGGGGGAACTGCCGGTGCGGCTCTGATATTCGATCTTGCCTTCTTTCAGGCCGCGTTCTGCGATTGTTACGCGATGCGGCACGCCGATCAATTCGAGATCGGCGAACATCACGCCCGCACGCTCGTCGCGGTCGTCGAGCAGCACGTCGATGCCGGCCGCCTGCAGTTCATCGTGAAGTTCATCCGCAACCCTTTTCACCTGCGCGCTCTTGCGATAGCCGATGGGCGCGATCGCAATCCGGAACGGCGCCATCGGCAATGGCCATACGATGCCCTTTTCGTCGTGCCCCTGTTCGATGGCGGCAGCGACGATGCGCGAGACGCCGATGCCGTAGCAGCCCATTTCCAGAACTTGCGGCTTGCCGTCCTCGTCGAGGAAGGTCGCCTTCATGGCTTCGGAATATTTGGTCCGCAACTGGAAGATGTGGCCGACCTCGATGCCGCGGCAGATCTCGAGCCGGCCGTTGCCGTCCGGTGACGGGTCGCCGGCGATGGCATTGCGAATGTCGGCGATGAGCGCCGGCTCGGGCAGGTCGCGGCCGAAGTTGACCCCGGACAGGTGAAAACCGGCTTCGTTGGCGCCGCAAACGAAATCGCTCATCACCGCAACCGCGCGATCGGCGATGACCATGACATCGGCGGGCGCTCCCGCCGGGCCGATATACCCGGGACGGCAGCCGATGCGGGCCTCGATTTCCTTGTCGGTCGCGAAGCGGAAAGGATCGAGTCCCGGGAGCTTCGCCGCCTTGACTTCGTTCAACTGATGATCGCCGCGAACCAGCAACATGAACATCCTGCCCTCGTTCACCACCGCGAGCGCTTTTACGGATTGCGACAGCGGCAGTTTCAGCAGCGCGCTCACGTCTTCACATGTCGTTTTGCCCGGCGTGGGCACCTTGTGCATGTTCTGCTTCGCTGCTGCTCGCGGCTGCGCCGGCGTCACCGCCTCGGCCAGTTCGACATTGGCAGCGTAGTCGGAGGCGGACGAATAGGCGATGGCGTCTTCGCCCGCATCCGCGAGCACGTGAAATTCATGCGAGCCGGTGCCGCCGATCGCGCCGGTATCCGCCGCGACCGCGCGAAATTTGAGGCCGAGCCGGCTGAAGATGCGCGAATAGGCGTCATACATGTTGCGGTACTCGCGTTCGAGGTCCCGGTAATTCGCATGGAAGGAGTAGGCGTCCTTCATCACGAACTCGCGCGCGCGCATGACCCCGAAGCGCGGCCTGATCTCATCGCGAAACTTGGTCTGGATCTGATAGAAATTCAGCGGCAACTGACGATAGGAACGGACTTCCCGGCGCGCGATATCGGTGATCACCTCCTCGTGCGTCGGGCCGAAACAGAAGTCGCGGTCGTGGCGATCCTTGATCCTGAGCATCTGCGGGCCGAACACGTCCCAGCGGCCGCTTTCCTGCCAGAGTTCGGCCGGCTGCACCGCGGGCATCAACAATTCCACCGCCCCCGCTCGATTCATTTCCTCGCGCACGATGTGCTCGACCCTTCGCAGCACGCGCAAGCCGAGCGGCATCCAGGTGTAGAGCCCGCTGCCGAGTTTCTTGATGAGGCCTGCGCGCAGCATCAATTTGTGGCTGAGCAATTCGGCTTCGCTGGGGGCTTCCTTGAGCGTGGAGATGAAGAACTGCGAGGTGCGCATGCGCCCGATTGCGTTATCGAAAAGCCGCTATTCTACAGGGCGGCAAAGGGGCCGACGACGGCCGCGCCGTTTGCGCCCGCGGCGCTTGCGATGGGATCGGGGCGCTGAAGGCCGCGACGGCGCAATATTTCAAGGGGGCGAGCGTGTTGGGAAAGTGGAAAATCGGTCGCTGGGTAAACCGCGAAGTCAGCGTCGAAGTCAGCGAGCAGGAGGGCATCCGCTCCCTGCATCTGGGCAGCGATACGGTGCAAAGCTCGATGAAGCTCGACGACCCTTATGAATTGGTGCTGTCGTATACGCGCGCGATGATGGCGTTTCTGTTGTTCCGCCCACAGCCCGAGCACATCCTCATGATCGGCCTGGGCGGCGGCTCGCTGGCCAAGTTCGTGCACAAGCATCTGCCCGATACCAGAAGCACCGTCATCGAATCCGAGCCCAAGGTGATCGCCGTGGCGCGGCAGTATTTTCATCTCCCGCCGGACGATGAACGCCTGGTCGTGGAAGCGGCCGAGGGCGGCGCCTGGATAGTGGCGCATCCGGATTGCTGCGATGTGCTGATGGTGGACGGCTACGACCGCAACGAGCAGGTTCCCGCGCTGTGTTCGCAGGATTTCTATGCGAGTGCACGCGCCGCGCTGTGCGATGAGGGCGTTCTGGTGGTGAATCTGTGGAGCTCGGACAGTCGTTTCGATGCCTACCTGCAGCGCATCGAAAGCGCATTCGATGCCGTGGTCTGTGTACCGGCGCAAAGGCGCGGAAATATGGCGGTTCTGGCGTTCCGCCGTTCGCCGGGGCGGCCGCGCTGGGACGATTTGCGGGCCGCAGCCCGCTCCCTGCAATCGCGCTACGGCCTTGAATTCCTGACATTTGTCGAAGGATTACGGGAGCTCAATCCGCGATCCGCGGCACGCCTTCTGGTGTGATACCGAATTGCGGAACTTCTTTTCTGCCGCGTTTTGTGGAAAAATCCGCCCATCGAGAATCGGCGTGGGGTGGCTCACATGATTGATCGTGACGGCTATCGCCCGAATGTAGGAATCATTCTTTGCAACGTCAGGAACGAGGTTTTCTGGGGCAAGCGGATCAAGGAGCACGCCTGGCAGTTCCCGCAGGGCGGGATCAAGGGTGGCGAGACGCCCGAGCAGGCGATGTACCGCGAGCTGAAGGAAGAGGTCGGCCTCGACCCCTGCCATGTGAAGATCCTCGGGCGGACTCGTGAATGGTTGCGCTATGACGTGCCGCAGAACTGGGTTCGGCGCGAGACTCGCAGCCCGTATCGCGGGCAAAAACAGATCTGGTTCCTGCTCAGGCTGGTGGGGCGCGACTGCGATGTCAGCCTGCGCCAGTGTGAGCATCCGGAGTTCGATGCCTGGCGCTGGCATGATTACTGGATTCCGCTGGAAAACGTGATCGAGTTCAAGCGCGAGGTTTACCAGCGTGCGTTGCAGGAACTGGTGCGTTACCTGAATGCGTCGCGCGCGCACCGCAATGACGAGCAGCGTGCACCGCGATCGGTCACGCCGTTGGAGGGCTGATTTGCACAAGCTCCGGCGCCAGCGCCGGAGCTTCCAGTTCGACGACGACCAGCAGCGCCTTGTTTTCACCTTTCCAGTAGTCCGCGGCGTCCACCAATGCGCCCATGGCGGCGGCGAATTCTTCGGGCTCGGCCCGCGCAAAACCCGTCGCATTCCGCAGTACCAGCAGCGTACCGGCGCCGTCATCGTGCTTCAGATCGAGCAGGCAGTCGTAAAAAGCATCCCAGTTATGGCCGAAATAGTCGGGAAAGTGCAGTGCCTTGGCGATCGCGTTCAGAAAGGCGTTCTTGTCGCGGGCAGCAGGCAACCTGACCGTCACGACCCGCAATTTCCTGCACGCGGCGGATTCCAGCGCGGCGTCGGACAAGGGGGCATGGCAGCGGAATACGCCGCCCGCACCCGAATCGATGAGTTTGAAGAAATCGGCTTTCATTCGCACCGTTTCTCCGCCTTCTTTGCAATCGTCGAAGCGTTTAGCCTGCATTGGCGGGGCGGACAGACGCGCCTCCGATGGTCGTCGGCCATGGCCCGGCTGATGGCCATCCACCCGCGGAATAAATCATGCAAGTCGAACAATCGTATTGAAAATCCGGCGGCCGGGAGCGTAACATGGGAGCAAGTTGCCGGTCAGAAGCATACGACGGCTGCAAAGGATAATGATTGAAGTCACGGCGCAGCAACTACGATGTGACCAACCGCGTCGATACCACCGACACGGCTTCGGCTAATGGCGAAGTCAATCACCTATTACTCGGGCTGTATCCGAACGCGTCCACCCACGTGATCAATCGCTGCTTCCGCGATCTGGCGCGGCTGCACGCGGGCGACTATCCCGGTTATCGCGCCTGCGACACCGGATATCACGACCTCCAGCATTCGCTCGAAGTCACCCTGGCGATGGCGCGGTTGATGGACGGTTACGAGCGCAGCCGGGATCGCGGCGCTGAGCTCGGCGTCAGGCTGTTCCGCTTCGGCATCGTTACGGCGCTGTTTCACGACATTGGCTACCTGCGCAAAGAGAACGACACCCGGCACAAGTATGGCGCGGAATACACCCTGAAGCATGTGTCCCGCGGGGCGAAATTCCTACAAGACTACATGAACCGCATCGGCATGGCCGAACTCGCGCCGATTGCGTCGCGCATCATCCACTTTACCGGTTACGAAATACCGATCGCCAAGATCGACGTGCCGAACCAGACGTTCCGGCTGATCGGCAACATGCTCGGCACCGCTGACATCATCGCCCAGATGGCCGATCGCTGCTATCTGGAGAAGTGCCGCGATCGCCTGTTTCCGGAATTCGTCGAAGGCGGGCTTGCCGCGCGCGACGAGGCCGATCGGCGCACCAGCGTGATGTTCAGGTCTGTCGAGCATCTGATGCAGAAGACGCCGCATTTCTACGAAACGGCAACGGTTCGCATGAACGATCAGCTTGGCAGCGCTCACGGCTATGTCGGCAGGCACTTCGGCGGGCAGAATCTGTACTTCGACGAAATCGAAAGGAACATGCGGTATGCATCTGCCGTCGCTGACCGGCGCGACCTGTCCCTGCTGCGCCGCGAACCGCCTAAATCCCGCAAAGAAGCGGTCGAAGTCGTCTAGTTTCTCTGGCCTACGCTGAGCAGAATCTTGCCGACGTGCTCGCTTGATTCCATGAGCGCGTGCGCTGCGTCTGCCTGCTCCAGCCCGAACGTCCGGTAAATTACCGGCCGGATTGTTCCCGCCTCGATCAGCGGCCACACCTTTTCGCGAAGCGCCCGCGCAATGCTTGCCTTGACCTCGACTGTCCGCGGGCGCAGTGTCGAACCCGTGATCGTCAGGCGCCGGCGCAGGATGTCGGTCATGTCCAGCGAAGATTTGGTGCCGCCCATGAACGCAATCAGCGACAGCCTGCCGTCATCCGCGAGGCAAGCCAGCTCGCGCGGCACGTAGTCGCCGCCGACCATGTCCAGAATGACATCGACACCGCGGCCCCCGGTCAGCTCTTTGATCACCGCGACGAAGTCCTCGTTGCGGTAGTTGATCGCGCGGGCCGCGCCGAGTTTCTCGCACGCCGCACATTTTTCCGCGCTCCCTGCGGTAACAAAGACACGATGACCGAAGGCGCGCGCCATCTGGATGGCGGTGACGCCGATGCCGCTGGAGCCGCCTTGCACCAGCAGCGTCTCGTCGTTTTTCAGCGCGCCGCGCTGGAACACATTGACCCAGACGGTGAAGAAGGTTTCGGGCAGGCCCGCGGCTTCCTCCAGCGTCAGGCCCTTTGGAACCGGCAGGCATTGCACCGAGGGCGCCGCGACGTACTCGGCATAGCCGCCACCGGTCACCAGTGCGCAGACTTCGTCGCCGATCTTCCAGCCGCTTACCTGCGGCGCCGACTTAGTGCCGGGCTGCGGGCCTAAGGCAACGACGGTGCCCGAGACTTCAAGACCGGGAATGTCGGATGCCCCCGGCGGTGGCGGATAGCCGCCTTTGCGTTGCAGGACATCCGGACGGTTCACGCCGGCGGCCGCCACTTCGATCAACACTTCCCCTGCGGCGGGCACAGGTACCGGACGTTGACCGGGGCGCAGCACGTCCGGTCCGCCGGGCGTGGAGATTTCGATTGCTCGCATCTGGGATGGCATGGGTGTGGGCATGATTGGCGTGGCCTGGTAGGGGGATCGGTGCTTTATAGCATTTTGCGCGGCGGTCCTCGCAAGTTTGCGCCTGGCGGGGGCTTGCGGCATCATTCGGCGCTCTTTCACAGAAAATAAATCAGCGGGGGAATGCCATGGAGTATCGCAAGCTCGGCAACAGCGGGTTGAAGGTTTCGCCATTGTGCCTCGGCACCATGATGTTCGGCGATCGTACCGATGCAACGGAAGCCGCCCGCATCATCGGTGCCGCTTTTGATGCGGGCGTCAATTTCATCGACACCGCCGACGTGTATGCGAAAGGCGAATCGGAGCGCATTACCGGCAAGCTGATTGCGTCCAATCGCGATCATTGGGTGCTCGCCACCAAAGTCGGCAGCGCCATGGGTCTGGGTCCTAACGAGGTGGGCCTCGGGCGCAAATGGATCATGCAGGCGATCGACGGCAGCCTGAAACGGCTCGGCGGCGACTATGTCGATATCTACTATCTGCATCGCGATTTCGACGATGCGGCTCTGGAGGAAACGGTCGTCGCCATGGGCGACATCATCCGTTCGGGCAAGGCGCGCTATTTCGGGTTGTCCAACTTCCGCGGCTGGCGCATCGCCGAGATTGTCGGCCTGTGCCGCGCCATGAACGTGCCGCAACCCATCGTCTGCCAGCCTTACTACAACGCGATGAACCGCCAGCCGGAAGTCGAAATCCTGCCGGCATGCCGCTACTACGGCATCGGCGTCGTGCCTTACAGTCCGCTCGCCCGCGGCGTGCTGACTGGAAAATACCGGCCGAATGAGGCGCCGCCCGAAGGCACGCGCGCCGGGCGCGCGGACAAGCGCATGATGGAAACCGAATTCCGCAAGGAATCGCTGGCGATCGCGCAGAAGATCCGCGCCTTTGCCGAAAAGAAGGGCACGAGCGCCGGACACTTTGCGATCAACTGGGTGCTCAACAACGCGATTGTCACCAGCGTCATTGGTGGACCGCGCACCCTCGAGCAGTGGCAGGACTATCTGAAAGCGCTCGAGTTCAAGTTCGAACCCAGGGGTGAAGCGCTGGTGGATTCCCTGGTGTCCATTGGGCATCCGTCGACACCGGGGTACAACGATCCGCAGTACCCGCTGGTCGGGCGCGTCCCGCTCGTCGGCTGAGGCGAGCATGAAGCATTCCCCTGTTGCAGTTGTCACCGGAGGTTCACGCGGCATCGGACGCGCGATCGTCGAGGTGCTGGCGTCGCGTGGATACCGTGTCCTGTTCACCTATGCCAATCGGGAAGGCGATGCGGCTGTCGTCGAATCGGCGGTCAAAGCCGCGGGCGGCGAAGCGAAGAAATTGCGCGCCGACGTGGCGGATGCGAAATCCGCCAAGGCAGTAGTCCAATCCGCTCTGGATGCATTCGGCCGCATCGACGTGCTGGTCAACAACGCCGGCACGCATCTGCCGGATGTCTCCATTGCGGACACGTCGCCGGAAGAATGGGATCGGGTGCTTCGCGTGAACCTGTACGGAACGTTCCACATGGTCCAGGCCGTGCTGCCGCACATGCGCGCCCGCAAGGGTGGCAACATCGTCAACCTGTCGTCCAATATCACCAGCCGCTTTGCGGCGCGGAGCTGTGTCTATACCGTTTCGAAAGTCGGGGTCGAAGCCCTGACCCGCATCCTGTCGAAGGAAGAGGGCCGCAATGGCATCCGCGTGAATGCGGTTGCCCCCGGCCCGATCCGGACCGACATGCTGGAGGAAACGATGGTCAAGATCGGTCCCGAGCGCGCCGATGCATTCATCAAATCGATCCCTCTCGGGCGCAAGGGCGAGCCGAAGGAAATCGCCGAAGCCGTGGCTTTCCTGGTTTCCGATGCCGCCAGCTACATGACCGGGCAGATCGTGTTCGTCAACGGCGGCGGGCCGGGCGGTTAGTGAATCAGCGGAACAGGACTCTAAGTTCATGCCTCTGATCCGGCCGGAACGGTCCGGCGATTTCGAACCGGTTCACGCACTTCCGCTGGCTTCGTTTGGCCGCGATGCGCAAGCGCGATTGGTCGATCGTTTGCGCGCAGCCGGAAAAATTGCAACGGCGCTCGTGGCCGAAGAAAATGACCGCATTTTTGGACACGTTGTGTTCTCGAAGATTGTGGCGAGTTCTGAGGGAGGCGAGGTGAGCGCGCTGGCGTTGGCGCCGCTTGCGGTGGTGCCCGCGTTTCAGCGTCTCGGGTTCGGCAGCGCGCTCGTGAGCGCGGGACTGGGACGCTGCCGGTCGGAACAGCACTCGCGCGTGCTGGTGCTTGGCGATCCGGTCTACTTTGCGCGCTACGGGCTGAAGTGTCCGTTCCCCGAAGGCGGCAATGCTTTCATGGCGATCGAACTCGAGCCCGGCGCATTCGCCGGGGTTTCAGGCATGGTGCGCTACGGCCACGAATTCGACGATCTCGAGTAAAGAGACTGAACCTCGACGCAAATACGCTACGTGCGTATACCCTACGTGCCTGGCACGTCGGAGTTATGCGCGTAGCCCGGTATGCCGTGAGCGGCACCCTTTTAGCACGTCGGAGTTATGGGCGTCAGCTCGGTTATGGCAACGCCGGTTATGGTCGAATACCCTGGCGAAGTCCGGAGTACCCTTTTAGCCTGCATTATTCATGAATACTATGAAAGTAACCGACGGTGTGTCAGCAATCATTCGGGGTTCGTGAATTATCCAGGTTAGATCGGTATCCCCTTGTGGGAATCCCTCTTGTGGGAACCCCTCTGGGGACCCTTTATAGTCCTCGATTGTTCTAGACGAAGGTGCCCAAAGATGGAGATCAACGGAATCGCTCACATTCAACTCACGGTTAATGATCTGCAGCGAGCCACACCCTTCTACGAAAAGGTCCTGGGCTTTATGGGAATGAAAGCGGTTGTGAAGGCGCCCAATTTTCTCTACATGATCGGTGGAAGAACGGCCGTCGGTATTATTCGCTCATCCGAAGAGAACAGAACCTACGCGTTCGATCAGCGGCGCATTGGCCTCCATCACATTTGCTTCCGCGCTCGGTCAAGGGAGGACATCGACGCCCTGCATGGGTTTCTCGTCGAACACGAGGTGAAGGTCGTTCACGCGCCCGAGGATGGGCCTTGGGCGCCTGGCTATTACTCGGTGCTTTTCGAGGATCCCGAAGGAATTCGGTTGGAGGTCAATTTCGTTCCCGGAAAGGGGCATTTCGAACACCCAGAGCAATTGCCTTTGAAGAGTATGCAGGGGTACCAGAACTACCCCGCCTGAAAGGCGGCTCAACACTGGGGCTAGCGGGAGCGTTGAGTTGGGGGTGCGCTTTCAGGGTCCTCGTCCGACTGGCAAGGGTCACATCGCGCCTTCGGTCGAAGGGCGCTTCCGGCCATTATGCATAGTCCCCAGTTATGAATAGTTCGTTGGCGTAACCGTCGAATTGCCATCGTAAACTGCGTTGCATGTGGTAGCGACACCTTTTCTCGGGAACGACGGTCCGGGCTCGCTGCAGCGCATTTCGGGTAGAATTTCGCGCCCACGATTGCCCATTTGGCCCGCCCACATTCTGTGCAGCGGCTGAAGCATCCGGCGCACACAATTTAAAAGCGAAGGGGTCTGAAGATGATGAAACAAGCACTGCTCGGCGCGTTTGTCGCTGTCGCCATAACCACTATGGCTTCGGCCCAGAGCTTCAAGATGACAACGCCTTTCGCTCCGGGTGTCGCCGTGCCTGACAAGATCGAGTCCTCGATCGGGACCTTGAACTTGGACTATGGTTACCCGTCCGCCGATACCGTCGGCAAGATCTACGACAACCTGGACCGTTCGCGGGCGCTGCAGGCCTATCTGCTGGCGATTCCCATCGTCAACCAGGCGGGCATGCGCGATTCAATCCGCAAGTTCGGGCCCGATAACCAGACCGACGTGATCTGGGAAGATCTGGTCGATCCGAGAACCGTAGAGCTGACGGCGAACGACAACACGATGTACAACTTCATCTGGGTCGACACCAGCAAGGGACCGTTGGTGGCCGAGATTCCGCCCAAGGTGCTGGGGCTCGTCAACGACTTCTGGTACAAGTGGGTGGCCGACGTTGGCATCACCGGAGCCGACAGGGGCGAGGGCGGCAAGTACCTCCTGCTGCCGCCTGGATTCAAGGGCGACATCCCGCCGGGGTATAACGTCGTGCGGCCAAGTACCTTCGGCAGCTGGCTCGTATTTCGCGCCTTCCTTGTGGACGGGTCAACCCGACCCGGCGTTGACTCGGTCAAGAAGAACCTGCGGATCTATCGCCTGGCCGACGCCGCGAACCCGCCGCCCATGAAATTCGTCAATGCCTCGGGGATTCCATCGAACTTCGTCGCACCGGGAGACTATTCGTTCTGGAGCCTGTTGAACCAGGTCATCCAGGAGGAGCCGGCGCAGGGTTCCGATCCCACCACGTTGGGCCTGTTTGCCTCGATCGGCATCGTCAAGGGCCAGCCCTTCAATCCCGATGAGCGGATGAAGAAGATCTTGACCGACGCCGCGAATATCGGCGCCGTGACTGCGCGGGCCATCGCCTTCAAGATACGTTCGAAGCAGGCGTATTTCTATCCGGACAGTGCGTGGCGCCTGCCGTTTTTCGGCGGCTACAAGTTCGAGGTGGCGCCCGGTGTCAGCAACCTCGATGGTGCGGCCTTCTACTATTACTTTGCCACCGGCGTCACGCCTGCGATGGAGGAGAAGATGGTGGGCCGGGGATCGCAATACCCCTGGTCAGTGCAGGATGCGAAGGGCAATCCCTTTGATGGCGGCAAGACCTACAAGCTGCGCCTGCCGCCGAACATCCCGGTCAAGGATTTCTGGTCGGTCATCGTCTACGACAACCAGACCCGCTCGATGGTGCAGACCGACCAGAAGGCCCCGAGTGTCAGTAGCCAGAACAAGGGGGTCAAGGTCAATGCGGACGGCTCGGTGGATGTCTACTTCGGACCCAAGGCACCGATGGGAATGGAGAACAACTGGGTGCAAACGATTCCAGGCAAAGGCTGGTTCATGATCCTTCGCCTGTACGGTCCGCTGGAGCCGTGGTTCAACAAGACATGGCGGCCCGGCGAAATCGAGCTGCAACCCTGATCGCGGTACCAAAACCCCTTTGACGGGTGCCTCGGCGCCCGTTTTCCATTCCGGGCGAACCGTGACAGTTCCGTGCGCATTGGTGAATGACCGCTTCCATTCACCAGCAATGTCGGCAAGGGGTCGAACTGGGACCGTCAATGATCAGGCGGCTCGCGGCCAAAAGCGGACATTTCAAATAAGACTAAGCGGTGCGGTTCAGTGCGACTTTGGGAGAGTACTACTAAGGCTTTCTACATGCTTGCGCAAACACCGCCCATAGGCGACAGGTCCTTTCCCATTTTCTGAAATGCAGGCAAGTTCAATTGAGTGCCTCGTCTCGAAGTCGTAACCGCTTAAGTCAGGAATGCCCGGTGAGCGTCGCAGCGGGATGCCTGTGGATGGGCCCTGCTTTGTCTGAACAGCCGGGTTCACCTTGCTACGTATTGGCAGCAACATGGAATCCGGCATGCCAAGCACCCGGCAGGCCTGTTCGCCTTCGATCAGGTAACTCGTGCGCATATCACCCTGCGCGTCGTCGTACCCGAGCTTCCAGAGTTCCGCAAAAGCGCGAGCCTGATGTATGTTGCTACCGGCCAGGCGCCACACTTCATCGGTGATGGCTTTGTCCGTGCCAGCCACGCCGAGATACACAACGCAAACGCCGACGTGACGGGTGGTGGGCTTCTCAGCCGCGTGCGCTGGCATCGTCAGGATCAAGGCCAGCATTGTGAGACCGATGATGATGTATTGCGTCATGATGTGATCTCCTTACCAGCGCGGCTCAACCCGATCCGACATCGCCGCCCGGCGTGGTGTGCGCTCCCAGGCAAATAGGGAATAGAGCACGCACAGGGGCGGCACCAGGAAGACCATGATGGCCCATACCCATTTGCTGTGCCTGGCGGCATTGACCATGGTGGCCACCCACCACCACAGGCACCCGATCGCGACCACCGCGCCAACCAGCACTACCAGCGCGACCGCTGTCATGCTGTCATCGATGCCGCCACCTTTGGCGGCATGCGCGTTCGTCACCATGACGGCCAGCATGGTGATGATCGCTGCGCCGAGTGCGCAGCCGCAGATTGTTTCTGCCCAGCTGTGTTCGGGTTTCATGGTGATTCTCCCGGTCGACAGATTAAACTGCCTTGGCTCCTTTGTTGGTGTCGGGAGGACGATACGGGAATTGCCTGCCCGACGCCTGCCCCTACACGCCATTTGTTTACCCGCGTGCGCCAACCCGGGGTCTTAGCCCTATGTCGTAGGGATCGCCTTGGTACTAGTTGGACGTGGGGGGGCGAGACTCTCTGCTCCCACTACGCACACCACGGAGGGACTGGAGAATCTGCGCTCTAGGGCGTGTTCGATGCCGACAGGTGAATGCCTGCTTTCGGTCGAAAGCGGCCGGCGGCGATTGCCAAAACTGACACTGGCCGTCAAATCATGTTGCGACCACTACAACTCATCGGATGGTTCCGCCGATCTTTTTTCCCTTGGTTTCCTTTGCGCCCTAAAAGGGTACTCCACGCTTCGCGAGGGTATTCGCGTCCTTCGCGTCGAGGTTCTCTTTAGGCCAGAAGTTTTTCCAGCGCAGCGCGCATGTCGGCGGGCACCGCAGTCGCGCGGCGCGACGCGCGGTCCACGTACACATGGACGAAATAGCCCTGCGCCGAGGCTGAGTTCTCCTCGTTTCGGAATAATCCGATTTCGTAGCGCACGCTGCTGTTGCCCACCCTGGCGACCCGCAGACCGGCATGGACCACGTCCGGAAAACTGAGCGGGGCGAAGTATTCGCATTGGGTTTCCACCACCAGGCCGATCACCGTGCTCCTCACCAGGTCCAGCGCGCCCTGCTCGATCAGATACTGATTCACCACGGTGTCGAAGTAACTGTAGTAGACGACATTGTTCACGTGGCCATAGATATCGTTGTCCGCCCAGCGCGTGGGAATGGCCTGGAAGTGGCGGTAGCCATCGCGCGGCTCCGGTGTCGGTCGAGTCATGTCAGTCCCTGGTAGTCATCTAAATCGGAAATCAAACACGAACCACGGAGGACACGGAGGACACGGAGGAAAAGCAATGCATGAAATGGCGAAATCATGGGTTTTTCCGTGATTGCACGGATAAGAGGCATGACTGCAACATGGTTACTGTCCTGCAACCCGGCAAAAAATCGATATTTCCATTCTCTCCGTTTTCCTCCGTGTCCTCCGTGTCCTCCGTGGTTCAAGGTTTATCCTTTATCGCCATGAAGGCAGCACCGACCGCCCGGCGAATAGCCCGCTCGCGCCGAGCGCTTCCTCGATGCGCAACGCTTCGTTCCACTTGGCCATGCGTTCCGAGCGCGCGAAGGAGCCGACCTTGAGTTGGCCCGCATCCCAGCCCGCGGCGAGGTGCACGATGGTGACGTCTTCGGTTTCGCCCGAGCGCGCGGAGACGATGGTCCCCCAGCCGGCACGCTTTCCGGCGTCCAGCGCGGCCTTCGTTTCGGTCACGGTGCCGGCCTGGTTGGGTTTGATGAGAACGGCATTGCAGGCGCCGGACGCCGCCGCATCCTTCACGCGCGCGGCATTGGTCACCAGAAAATCGTCACCGATGATCTGTACTTTCTTGCCGGCCGCCGCGGTGAATTTCTTCATGCCTTCTGCGTCGTCTTCGGCGAGCGGGTCTTCGATCGACACGATCGGATAGCGCTCCAGCCAGCCGAGCAGCAATGCGCACAAGCCGTCGCTGTCGAGTTCGCGGCTTTCCAGTCCGAGCCGATAGCGGCCCCCGCGGCCGAACTCCGATGCGGC
>Ga0315283_10000784_pt1 | contig 24113 bp, 26 predicted proteins | sample YL17G09_0_MG_FD_204541 | JGI IMG/M metagenome (GOLD analysis project Ga0315283, IMG submission 204541) | Sediment microbial communities from Yellowstone Lake, YNP, Wyoming, USA - YL17G09_0 | ecosystem: Environmental > Aquatic > Freshwater > Lake > Sediment | place: USA: Wyoming | collected...
CGCCGGTCAGGTCGCTGGTCAGGCCGACGACGACGCCGAGCGAGGTCATCAGGAGCGCCCACACCATCTGGTTGGTCAGCGGGTGGAACACCGTGCGCAGGAGTTGCGGCAGCACGATCAGGCGAAAGGCTTGCGGCGCGGTCATGCCGAGCGAGCGTGCCGCGCGCATCTGCGTCGGCGGCACGGCGCGCAGCCCGCCGCGGAAGGTCTCGGCGAGGTAACCGGCATTGTTGAACGAGATGCCGATCAGCAGCGCGGGAAAGGAATCGACGAAAATGCCCAGCGAGCCGAGGCCGAAGTAGGTCATGTAGATCTGGAACAGCGCCGGCGTGTTGCGCGCCGTTTCCACCCACGTCGTGGCGAACCCGCGGGCGAACCGGCTGTTCGAGTTGCGCGCCAGCGCCAGTCCGATGCCGCAGATGACGCCGATCACCATGGATAGCAGCGCCGTCTCGACCGTGACAAGCGCGCCCGCCAGCATGGCCGGCAGCGCATCCATCGCCTGGTGCCAGTGAAACGTGTAGTTCATTGCGCTGCCATTCTGCGCACGAGCGGCCGGGCCGGAGGGCGGTTCAGACGAAGGCCCGGTCCGTGGGGACCGGGCCCCTGCCCGTTGGAGCTCAGTAGTACACGCCCTTGATCGTGAGTTCCGGCAGCGTGCCGCCGACCCACTTGGCGTTCAGTTCCTGCGCGCGGCCCGTGCGCACCTGCTGGTTGACGAACAGGTTGAGGTAATTGATGAAGCCGTATTCCTGGCGCAGCGTGATCAGGGACACGTGGTCGATGTCGTACGGCGCGTCACCGCCCATCATCAGGTCTTTGTACTTGCCGGCCTTGACCGTGGCGGCCGCGACGGTCGACGTGACCACGGTGGCTTCGATCTGGCCCTGCGCGAGCGCGAGGAAGACGTCGGCCTGCGTCTGGTAGGCGCGGAACGAGCCCTTGGGGTCGTTCCACTTCTTGACGTCCTTCTCCAGCGCGATCGCCTCGAAGGTTCCGCTGACCGACCCGGTCTTCTTGCCCTTGAGCGAGGTGTAGGCGTTGATGTTGGCGCCCTTCTTGGTCAGCACCACCATCTTGAACGCGAAGTAGGGAATCGAGAAGCCGATCGTCTTGGCGCGCTGCAGCGTGTCGGAGGTCGAGGCGACGCCGACGTCGGCGCGGTTGGAGACGAGCGCCGGGATGCGATCGGGGAATGGCGTTTCGACGATCTCCGCCTTGACGCCGAGCGCCTTGGCGAGGTCGTTGCAGGTGTCGACGTCGAAGCCGATCGGCTCGTTCTTCTCGTCGCGCGATCCCATGGGCGGAAAGTCGAGCACCACGGCGCAGCGCAGCTTGCCGGAGGCGATGATGTCGTCGAGCTTGTCGGCCTTGGCGATCGGTGACAGCAGCAGGCTCATGGCCCCTGCAGCAGCTACCAGCAGTTTGAAGTTCACGGTTGTTCCTTTCTTTGGGATGGGGATCAGGGAGACCCGGTGATGTCGTCCGCGCCGGGAACGCTCATTATTGCATGCGGCACGGGCGCGCGCCCGGGACTCGATCGCGCGCCGGAACCCGTCAGGCCAGCCCCCACGCGAAAGCGTCCGCGGGGTCGAAGACCAGCGTCGCGTCGAGCGTGACGTAGGCGCGACCGTGGATCAGCGGCAGCACGGCTTCTGCGGGCACGTCCGGCAGCGGCGCCGCCGGGCGCGTATAGCGGCCGGTGAAGACGCTGCCGATCACGCTTTCCTGGCGCCAGGGAGCCCCCGGCATCAGCTTGCCGTCGGCGGCGAGGCACGCGAGCTTCGCACTCGTGCCGGTGCCGCAGGGCGAGCGGTCGTAGGCACCGCCCGGGCAGAGCACGAAGTTGCGGGCATCGTTGCCCGGAGCGGCCGCCGGTCCGACCAGTTCGACGTGATCGACCTCGGCGCCCGCCCGTCCGGTCACGCGCTGTTGCCGCAGCGCGTCACGAACGCGCGCTGCGAACGCGGTCAAGTCCGCGACACGGCCGGCTTCGAGCGGCAGGCCGTGATCGGCGCACAGGAAGAACCAGTTGCCGCCCCATGCCACGTCGCCGTGGACGACGCCGTGGCCCGGGACGTCCACGCGCACCCGCTGCGCGTGGCGGTACGACGGCACGTTGGCCACGGTCACCGTGCCGTCGGGATGCAAGGTCGTGATGACGGTGCCGACCGGGGTCTCGATCCGATGATCGCCGGGCTGCACGCGGCCGAGGTGCGCCAGCGTGGCGACGAGGCCGATCGTGCCGTGGCCGCACATGCCGAGGTAGCCGACGTTGTTGAAGAAGATCACGCCGCAGGTGCTGGCGGCATCCACCGGCGTGCACAGCAGCGCACCGACCAGCACGTCGGAGCCGCGCGGCTCGTTGACGATTGCGCTTCGCCACGCATCGTGCGCTTCGCGAAAGCGCTGCCGGCGCTGCGCCATGTCGCCGTTGCCGAGGTCGGGGCCGCCACTGACGACCACCCGCGTGGGTTCGCCGCCGGTGTGGGAGTCGATCACGCGGGTCGGTACGGGGGGCTCTGTCTTCATGTCGGCGGATGATGCTATGGAGGCGCGCGCAAGTGAACGAGGCCGGGGGGGGGCGCCACCGCCGGCACGGGGCAGGCCGCGGATCGTTCGCTTGCCACGGCGGGTGATTCGACAACCGATGATACCCGCGAAAATCGCATTCCGGCAGCGGCCGTCCGGCGACGCGGGCGCGCCCGCGACGGGCTCCTCACTCCAGGAACCAGGCGAGGACTGTCTTGGCGATGAAGCCGAGCATGCCGAAGGCGAGCACGAAGAACAGCACGAACGTGCCGAGCTTGCCCGCCTTGGACTCCCGCGCGAGGTTGCCGATGATGAACAGCATGAACAGCATGAAGCCGCCGAGCCCGAAGGTGAGGCCGAACTCGGAGATCTGCTGCTCTGTGAGGCCGAACATGGCGATGCGGCGCGGTGAGAGGCGCGGTCAGTAACGCAGCGGGAGCGACGAGGCGTCCACGAGGTCCCGGTAGGCGTGCCAGGTGGCGTGCCCGAGCACCGGAATGGCAATGACGAATCCCGCCATCAGCGTCGCCATCGACAGCGCGGTGGCGACCATGATGATGAGGGCCCAGACCGCCATGGCGAACGGATTTTCGCCGACGGCGCGAATGCTGGTAAGCAGCGCGCTCCGCAGATCGATGACCCGCCCCAGCAGCAGCGGCGGCGATACCACGGTCGCGGCGAAAACGATCGCCGCGCCGAGCCCGCCCAGCATCAGCCAGAGCAGAAACAGGACATTGCCCTGGGTCGACGCCGCATACCGCAGGAAGGTCTCCGGCCCCGTGATGGGTGTCGTCACGAAGAGCGCGAACAGCCCGGCCGACACCAGCACCCACAGCGTGCCTGCGGCACCGAGCAGCAGGCCGAGCCACACGAGCGGTCGGGTGCCGCGCCGCCACGCGGTGATCGCGTCCTTGATCGTGGGCTGCTCGCCGCGCGCGAGGAGACGGCTCAATTCGTAGAGTCCGGTCGCGAGGATCGGACCGACGAGGACGAACCCGGAAAACGCGCCGCTTGCGAGCGACCAGTGGCCGCGGGAAACGGCGAGCATCGCGAGCCCCCCCGCGGCGACGAGCAGGCCGTGGAACAGGCTGGGCCACGGGGTGCGCGTGACATCGCGCCAGCCGAGCAGGAGCCAATGCAGCGGGCGGGAGACCGGGACACGGCGGACGGGCAGCAGCGTGGGCCGGGCGGGCGTGCGGGCGGGAGGCGAGGGCGGAGACGCCATGCGGCGGAGGTCGCGGGAGGTGGATTCGCAGCCATTCTCGGGCTCGCGTGTGCCATTGTCCAGGCAGGCGCGTTGGCTGCGCGCAACGCGCGCGCGGTGTCCGCTCCTCGCCGGGCCTCGAATGCGGCATTTCGGGCGGAAATGGCTTAGACTCGCCGCTGACGATCTTTCCCGACCTCACCCCGCCCGCAATGCCTCACCCGGCGCTAGACACGATCGCCTGTCCGGACTGCGATCTGCCGCAGACCATCCCGCCGCTGCCGCCGGGCGGGAGTGCGCGTTGCGCGCGTTGCCACGAGACGATCGCCCGCAATCCCTCCGACCCGATCGATCGCCCGCTGGCCTTCACCGTCGCGGCCGCGATCGTCTTCCTCATTGCCAACACGATGCCGCTGATGGGGCTGTCCGCCGTCGGCCGCGAGGCGACGACCACGATCATCGGCGGCGCCCACCAGATGTGGCTGGAGGGCAGCGAGCTCACGGCGCTGGCGGTCGCGTTCTGCGCCGTGATCGCGCCGGGCGGGCACATCCTGTTCATGCTCACGGTGCTGCTCGCGGTGCGCCATCCGCCGGCCCCGCGGTGGGTCGGCGACCTGCTCCGTTTCGCGGCGTTCATGCAGCCGTGGTCGATGAACGAGGTGATGCTGCTCGGCATCCTCGTCGCGCTGATCAAGATCTCGCAGCTCGCGGAGGTCGTTCCCGGCGTCGGCATCTATTCGGTGGGCGCCCTGGTCCTCCTGCTGGCGGCGGTCGCGGCGACCTTCGACCGGCACGTGGTCTGGACCCACGTCGAGTGGGCCGACGGCACGCATCCCCCGTCCGACCCGTACACGCGCTCCGGCGCGGGCGTTCCCGGATGAGCGCCGCCGCACTCGGCGCCGAGGCGGCCGGATATGTCTCGTGCACGACGTGCCGGCTGCTGTCCCGGCCGGCGCTGGCGGAAGCGCCCGGCTTTTGTCCCCGCTGCGGCGCCGAGCTGCGGCTGCGCCGCCCGCGCTCCATCGAGGTCACGTGGGCGCTCATCGTCGCCGCGGCGATCCTCTACATCCCGGCCAACGCGCTGCCGGTATTGACGACCACGACGCTGGGATCGGAGGAGTCCGACACCATCATCACCGGCGTCATCTATCTCTATCGTTCCGGATCGTGGTTCCTGGCGCTGATCGTGCTGGTCGCCAGCGTGATGATTCCGTTGGGCAAGCTCGTCGCGCTTTCCTACCTGTGCATCAGCGTGCAGCGCGGCTCGGCCAAGAACAACCACGACCGCACGCGCCTCTACCGCCTGGTCGAGCTGATCGGCCGCTGGTCGATGCTCGACGTGTTCGTCGACGCGTTCATCGTGGCGCTGGTGCAGTTGAAGCCGCTGATGTCGGTCGAGCCCGGGTCGGGGGTCGTCTACTTCATGGCGGTGGTGGTGCTGACGATGCTCGCGGCACAGTCGTTCGACCCGCGCCTCATCTGGGATGCCCATCCCCCTGCACGAGGACGCCATGGCTGAGCCCGTCGATTCCAAAGAGCTGCCGGTGGCGACGGTGGTCCGGCCGCGCCGCGCGCGGATATCGGTCGTCTGGATCGTCCCCGTGCTTGCCGCGATCGTCGCCATCGGGATCGTGGTCCAGCGATTCATCAGCGAAGGCCCGACGATCACGATCATCTTCCGCACCGCCGAAGGCGTCGAAGCCGGCAAGACGCTGATCAAGTACAAGGACGTCAACATCGGCCAGGTGACCGCGGTCAGCCTGACCGACGATTTCGCCAAGGTGGAAGTCAAGGCCAAGATCGCGAAGCATGCGGCCGGGCTGATGGTCGACGACGCGACGTTCTGGATCGTCCGCCCGAGCATCAGCCTGAGCGGAATTTCCGGGCTCTCCACGCTGCTGTCGGGCAACTACATCGGCTTCGAGGCCGGCAAGTCCTACGCCAGCGAGCGCGCGTTCACCGGGCTCGAGGTAGCACCGTTCATCGCGGGCCAGCCCGGCAAGCAGTTCGTATTGAAGGCCGCCGACCTCGGCTCGCTGGGGGCCGGCTCGCCGATCTACTTCCGGCGGTTGCCGGTCGGCCAGGTGATCTCCTACGGGCTCGCCAAGGACGGCAAGTCGGTCGAGGTGAAGATATTCGTCAACGCGCCGTACGACAAGTTCGTCAGTCACGAGACGCGGTTCTGGAACGCGAGCGGCGTCGACATCACGGTGGACGCGAACGGCTTCGGCGTTCACACCGAGTCGCTGGTCGCGCTGCTGGTGGGCGGCCTCGCCTTCGATACGCCGGATTTCCTGCCGGCGGCCCAGCCGGCGCTGGCCAACTGGATCTTCCCCCTCTACGGCGACCGCGCCACCGCGATGAAGGCGCCGGACGCCGTCGCCCGGCGCTACGTGCTCCATTTCCGCGAGTCGTTGCGCGGGTTGTCGATGGGGGCCCCCGTCACCTTCCTCGGGCTGCCGGCCGGCGAGGTGACGAGCATCGGCCTGTCGTTCGACGAGAAGTCGACGAACATCGGGACGCGGGTGGTGATCACCTTCTTCCCCGAACGGCTGCTGTCGTACGCCGACCCGGAGATGGCCGCGAAGTTCGAGGCGGCGCTGGCCAAGAGCACGCAGAAGCGCCACTCGTTCCTGCAGCGGCTGGTCGAAGAGCGGGGCCTGCGCGCGCAGTTGCGCAGCGGCAGCCTGATCACCGGGCAGCTGTACGTGGCGTTCGAGTATTTCCCGAAAGCCCCCAAGGCGAAGGTCGATTGGAATCCGGAGACGCCCGAGCTGCCGGTCATGAGCAGCAATCTCGTCGAACTCGAAGCGAAGCTGACGAGCATCCTCGACAAGATCGACAAGATGCCGCTCGATGCGATCGGCGATTCGCTGAAGAAGGATCTCGACAACCTCGGCGAGACGCTGACCGACGCGAGGAAGCTGATCGGCAGCACGGACACCCTGGTCGGCAACGTCGACAGCAAGCTCGTGCCGTCGTTGAAAACGGATCTCGAGGCGCTGCAGCGCGTGCTGCAGGCCACCGAGCAGGCGATGAAGAACGTCGATGCCACGCTGCTGGGCCCGAACGCTCCCGCGCAGCAGGAGTTGCGCGACGCGCTGACGGAGTTCACCCGTGCCGCGCGCAGCCTGCGGGTGCTGCTCGACTATCTGGAACGGCATCCCGAGTCGCCGCTCCGCGGCAAGACCCAATCGTCGAGCGGAGGAAAATGATGCGCCGTCGTGCCGTCCTCGCGGTCCTGTGCGCCGTTGCCGCCCTTGCGGCGGGCTGCGGCACATCGCCTCCCTCCCGCTTCTACACGCTCAACTCGACCACGGCCCCGGCGGCGGCCCCGTCGAACCTGTTCATCGCGGTCGGGCCCGTGACGATACCTGCCGTCGTCGATCGCCCGGAGATCGTGGTGAGCATCGGGCAGAACGAACTGCGGATGGATGATTTCAACCGCTGGGCGGCGCCGCTGCAGGACAGCCTCGCGCGCACCATCGCGGAAAATCTGGTGGTGATGCTGGGCACGCCGCGCGTGATCCTGTTCCCGCAGCAGCTCGCCACGGACCCGGAATACCGGGTCGCGGTCGAGGTGAGAACGTTCGAATCGGCGCCGGGCACCGCGATCAGACTGGACGCCGTGTGGACGCTGCGCCGGACGAAGGACGGCAAGACCGAGACCGGGCGCACGTCGGTGCGCGAAGCCGTTCCGGAGAGCAGTTACGAAGCGCTCGCCGCCGCCCACAGCCGAGCGGTTGCCCGCCTCTCCCAGGACATCGCCGACGCCGTGCGCGCGCTGCAGCGTGCCCCGGCCTGAGATGGTGAGCCCCCACGCTCACTACGCTCGCTGCCCCCCGAGGGGGAGCACAGTGCCCTTCGGGCGGCCGGGCGGGCACTGATCTGACCCTCGTCTATCTGCACGGGTTCCGCTCGTCGCCACGCAGCATCAAGGCGCAGCTCTTCGTGCGCCGGGTGGCCGCCCTGCCCGCTGCAGCGCGCCCGCGCCTTTACGTCCCCGATCTGCAGCACGACCCGGCGGACGCGGTCGCCGGTGTGGCGGCGTGGATCGAGCGCGAAGTTGGCGCACCCGCGGACGAGCTCACGCTGATCGGCAGCTCGCTCGGCGGCTACTACGCCACGCATCTCGCCGAGCGCTTCGGCGCGCGGGCGGTGCTGATCAACCCGGCGCTCCGCCCCTGCGACGATCTGCGCGCGTACCTCGGTCCGCAGGTCAACCTGTACTCGGGCGAGACCTTCGAAGTCATCGAGGCCCATTTCGCCGCACTGCGCGCGCTGAAGGTGGCGCGCATCACGCGGCCCGCGCGCTACTTCCTGCTGGCGCGCACCGGCGACGAAGTCCTCGACTGGCGCGAGGCGGTCGCGTTCTACGGCGGCGCATCGCAATACCTGCTGGGCGGCGGCGATCACGGCTGGACCGACTTCGACGCCGAAGTGCCGGCGGTGCTGCGATTCGCCGGCTGCGGGCGGCAGGCGTTATCATTGTGATCGCGCGCTCATTGGGGCGCGCCCTGCGGCGCGGATGGCGTGAGTCCGCGCCCGAACATTCGTCGGGAGATTGCCATGCACATCCGCTTCGAGTCCGCTGGCGGACCGGGACGACCACCCGTCCCCCTGTCCTGCGCGCTGTCCTGCGCCGCCGTGCTGATCGCCGCGCTGACCCTGCCGCACACGGCTGCGGCGCAGGGCAAGGACGACCTGTGGGAAGTGACGACCCGGATGGAGATACCGGGCATGCCGCCGGGGATGTCGATGCCGGCGCAGACCAGCCGCGTCTGCGTCGCGAAGAGCGGCAAGGACGACGACTACGTTCCCAGGCGCGAGAACTGCCGCGTGCTGGACAGCAAGCGCACCGGCAGTACGCTCGCCTACCGGATGGCCTGCACCGGCAAGGACCCGATGGACGTCGCCGGCGAAATGACTTTCGGCACCAACAGCTATCAGGGCCGGATGCTGATGAGCGGCAAGATGGAGGGGCAGCCGATGGAGATGACGCAGACCTATTCCGGCAAGCGCGTCGGCGACTGCACGGCGCCGGCGAAGTGACGCCGCGACACCGCCCGCTGCGCGGGTGAAGCCGGGCGGCGCCGCGCATCGGCGAAGCAGTACACTAGCCGCATGCCCAAACCGACGCTTGCCGACAAGCTGGTGGTCGCGATTTCGTCGCGGGCGCTGTTCGACCTGACCGAGAGCCACCGCATCTACACCGAGGACGGCGTCGATGCCTATCACCGCTACCAGGTCGAGCACGAGAATGAAATCCTGGCGCCGGGGCCGGCGTTCGCGCTGGCGCAGAAGCTGCTGCGCCTCAATCGCCCCGACAAGCAGTACGTCGAAGTCATCCTGCTGTCGCGCAACAGCGCCGACACCGGGCTGCGCGTGTTCAACGCGATCAAGCATTACGCGCTCGACATCACGCGCGCGGCGTTCACCAAGGGCGAGGCGACGTCGCGCTACGTCCCGGCGTTCGGCGCGCACCTCTTTCTTTCCGCCGACACCGGCGACGTGAAGCGGGCGCTCGCCGACGGCTACGCGGCGGCAACGATCGTCGCCGGCGCGGTCGAGCGGGCGGAAACGGACGACCTGCGGCTCGCCTTCGACGGCGACGCGGTGCTGTTCTCCGACGAAGCCGAGCGCGTCTACCAGGAGCAGGGGCTCGTCGCGTTCGCGAAAAGCGAGACGGTCGCCGCGCGCGAGCCGCTGTCGGGCGGGCCGTTCAAGGAATTCCTCGCCGCGCTGCACCGTATCCAGGCCGACTTCCCGGAGGATCGCAGTCCGATCCGCACGGCGCTCGTGACCGCGCGCAGCGCGCCGGCGCACGAGCGCGTCATCCGCACGCTGCGCGCGTGGAACATTCGCATCGACGAGGCGTTCTTCCTCGGCGGGCTCGACAAGGGCGACGTGCTGCGCGCGTTCGGCGCCGACATCTTCTTCGACGATCAGCGCACGCATGTCGAATCGGCGGCAAGGCATGGCGCCGCCGGCCACGTGCCGCATGGTGTCGCGAACGAGGAATAATGGACCTGACCCCATTATTCCACGACGGACCAAAGGGACCGTGAGCGTCCCCGCCAGCCCGTTCACGCTGGCGCACTGGCGGCGCAGCGTGGCCGAGCATTACGCAGCTGTCCGCTCGTATGCCGGCAGCGACCCGGAGGCCGTGCCGCTGAGGTTCCGCGCGGCCCGCGAGCAGCTCTTCCGCGAACACCCCGACAGTCCGATCGCGCCGGAGCGCCGCGGCGCCTGGCCGGGCCTCGCCTGGTTCGCCTACGATCCGTCGTGGCGCGTGACGGCGTCGATCGAACGCATCGCTGCATGCACCGAATTCGAGATCGCGCTCGCCGCCGACGGCATCCTGCGCTGCGCGCGCGTCGGCCACGTCCGTTTCGCGTTGCGGGGCGAGTCGGCGACACTCGCCGTGTACTGGCTCGAGGGCTACGGCGGCGGGCTGTGGCTGCCGTTCTCCGACGCGTCGAGCGGCCGCGAAACCTACGGCGGGGGCCGTTATCTCTACGACACGATCAAGGGTGCCGATCTCGGCGGCGCCGACGATCGCCTCGTGCTCGATTTCAACTTCGCGTACAACCCCTCATGCGCGTACGACGACCGCTGGTCGTGCCCGCTGTCGCCGCCGGAGAACCGGCTGCCGTTCGCGGTGACCGCCGGGGAACGGATGGCGTAGCCCGGGCTACGCGTCGACGATCCGCCCGTGGAACGGATACTGCGGATCGTTGTAGCCGGGGGTCGACGGATGGCCCGGGGCGACCAGCGAATCGACCAGCGCCTCGTCGTCGGCGCTCCACGGCGTGTCGAGCGCGCTGACGTAGTCCTGCCACTGCTCCAGCGTGCGCGGACCGGCGATCACCGACGTCACGATCTCGTTCGCCCACATCCACGCCAGGGCGAACTGGGTCAGCGTCCGTCCGGTCTTTGCGGCGTGTTGCCGGAGCTGGTCGGCGATGGCCAGCGACTCCGCGCGGAACTCGGTCTCCATCATCCGGGGATCCTTGCGGGCGCCGCGCGAATCTTCCGGCGCGGCCGCCCCCGGCGCGTATTTTCCGGTGAGCACGCCGCGCGCGAGCGGCGAGTAGGGCGCGACGCCGATGCCGTAGTAGTCGCAGGCGGGCAGGATCTCGACCTCGGGCATGCGCTTCAGCAGGTTGTAGTACGGCTGGCAGACGGCGGGCGGCGGCACGCCCTGCGCCTCGCATTCGCTGACCACCTCGGCGATCCGCCAGCCGCGGAAATTCGACAGTCCGAAGTAGCGAATCTTGCCGGCGCGGATCAGATCGCCCATCGCGCCGACCGCCTCGGCCAGCGACGCGTCGGCGAAATCGCGGTGCAGGTAGTAGATGTCGATGCAGTCGGTCGCCAGGCGCGTGAGGCTGTCGTCGCAGGCCTGCAGGATCCAGCGGCGCGAGAGGCCGCCGTCGCGCGGCGCCTTGGTCATCACGTTGCCGACCTTGGTCGCGAGGATCCAGTGCCGGCGATTCGCGGCGATCGCCGCGCCGACCATCCGCTCCGACTCGCCCTTGTTGTAGACGTCGGCGGTGTCGATGAAATTGACGCCGGCGGCGAAGGCCGCATCGATGATCCGTCGCGTGGTCGCGGCATCCGTCCGGTCGCCGAACATCATCGTCCCGAGGCAGATTGCCGAAACGTCGAGGCCGGAGGATCCGAGCCGCCGGTAGGTGATCGCCATGGTGCTTCGCTCCTGTTGCGCTTCGATCAGCGGGGCCGGCGACTATGCCGCAAGCGCGCGTCCGGCGCAACGCGACGCGCGCGAAGGCTATAATGCGCGCCCTGACCGCTCTCCCACGGGCGGCGCCGCCCCACTCTCCCATGCATGTCTTCTTCGAGGACGACGGCCACTGCAAGGCCGGGACCATCCTCGCCGACAACGACGCGTCGCTGCAGGTCGAAGCCGCTTCGGGCAAGCGCCTGAAGATCAAGGCCGCGACGGTGCTGCTGCGCTTCGCCGAGCCGTCGCCGGCGGCGCTGCTGGCCGAGGCGCTGAAGCTCGCCGGCGAGCTCGATCCCGATTTCCTGTGGGAAGTGTCCGCTGCGGACGAGTTCGGATTCGCCGACCTCGCGCGCGAGTACTTCGGCCACGCGCCGCGGCCGGTCGAGGCCGCCGCCACCGCATTCGCGCTGCACGCGGCGCCGATGTATTTCTACAAGCGCGGCAAGGGACGCTACCGGAAAGCGCCTGCCGACGCGTTGAAGGCAGCGCTTGCCTCCGTCGAGCGCAAGCGGCGCGAGGCCGAGCAGACGGCGACATGGATCGCCGATCTTCGCGCCCACCGGCTGCCCGCCCCGCTGGCCGCGAAGCTGCCGATGCTGCTCTACGGCCCGGACAAGAACTCGCTCGAGTGGAAGGCGCTGATGGCGGCGTGCGACGCGCTGCAGACGAACCCCGTCGCGCTGCTCGCGCAATGCGGGGCGATACCGTCGTCGCACGACTACCACTACAACCGCTTTCTGGCCGAAGCCTTTCCGCGGGGCCTCGCGTTTCCCGCGGCGGGCACGCTCGTTGCGGCGCCGGAATTGCCGCTGGCGCCGGTGCGCGCATTCTCGATCGACGACGCGACCACCACCGAAATCGACGATGCGTTCTCGGTGCGCGACCTGCCGAACGGCAATTACGAGGTCGGCATCCACATCGCCGCACCGGCGCTCGGCATCCGGCGTGGATCGCCGCTCGACGCGGCCGCGCGGGCGCGGCTGTCCACTGTCTACATGCCGGGCCGCAAGATCACGATGCTGCCCGACGAGGCGATCGCGGCGTTCACGCTGGCGGAAGGCGAGAGCGTGCCCGCGCTGTCGCTGTACGCGGAAGTCGGCGCGGACGGCACCGTGCTCCGCCACGCGACGCGGGTCAACCGCGTTCCGATGGCCGCGAATCTGCGGCTGGGGGAGATCGGCGACGTGTTCGCCGACGACTTGCCGACGCGCTCGGACCCGCCATGGAACGCGGAACTGCGCGTGTTGTGGAAGATGGCGCAGAAGCTCTTCGCCGCCCGCGGCAAGGCGGACATCGAGCGGGTCGACTACAGCTTCTACGTCGACTGGGATGCCGCCCCCGACGGGCGGGTCGCGATCGAGCAGCGGCTGCGCGGCTCGCCGCTCGACAAGCTCATTTCGGAGTTGATGATCTTCGTCAACAACACCTGGGGCAAGCTCCTGTCCGACGCCCGCGTCGCCGGTCTCTACCGCGTCCAGTCCGGCGGCAAGGTGAAGATGAGCACGCGCCCGGGCGAACACCAGGGCCTCGGGCTCGCGCACTACCTGTGGGCGAGTTCGCCGCTGCGGCGCTACAGCGACCTCCTGAACCAGCAGCAGCTGCTGGCCGTGCTCGCCGGCGACAAGCCGCCCTATGCGGACGTTGACGCCGAGCTCTTCGCGGCGCTGACCGATTTCGAGGCGACGTACTCGCACTATGCCGAGTTCCAGGATCGGATCGAGCACTACTGGTGCCTGCGCTGGCTCCAGCAGGAACAGGTGACCGAAACGTACGCGACGGTGATCCGCGAGAACCTGATCCGGTTCGAGCGGCTGCCGCTTCTGGTTCGACTTGCCGACCTGCCGACCTTCGCCCCGGAAACTTCGGTCAGGGTCGCGATCGGCCGCATCGACCTGTTGACGGCGACGCTCGAATGCCGCTACGCCGCCCCTGCGGTGCCCGCGTGACGCCGGAAGGGGGCGGGGCACCGGAGGCCAAGCTACAATAGCGCAACCCACTCTGCGCTACGCTTCCTTGCCGCGCCGCCCCTCCTCATCCAAGGCTCCATCCCCGGCCTCGCCGGCCGCCGGCCACGCGGCGCCGACGGCCAACGTGCGCTTGTTTGCGGCGGCCGGCGAAACGCCGGCGGAGGGACCGGAACAACGCGAACGGCCGCTGCTGCCGGCCGCGCCCCGCCGCGGACCCAACAGGCCGCGCGCCGCGATGGCGGCCGCCCGGGCGACGCTGTCCGGCCTCACCGTCGACGACTGGTATCGGCGTCCCGGACGGGAGGCGCGGTTCCGTTCCGCGATTACCTACGCCGCGGCCGGCTCGCTGTTGATACACGCGGTGCTGTTCGCGCTCAAATTCCAGATGTTCGATCCGCGCAAGATGGCCGACCGCGGACCGCCGCTCGAAGTCGCGCTGGTCAACGCCAAGTCGATGCAGAAGCCGACCAAGGCCGACATCCTGGCGCAGGCAAACCTCGATGGTGGCGGCAACACCGACGCCGACCGGCGCGCCCGGACCCCGCTGCCGATTCCGCCGCGAAGCACGCAAAGCAGCGACATTGCGATGACGACGAAGAAGGCGGAGGCGCTGGAACGCCGCGCGCAGGAGCTGATGACCCAGCTGAACGCCGGAACGACGGCGGCGCTCGCGTTGCCCGAGCCGGCGCCGGTGCCCGACAAGACCCCGCCGCTGGCCGTCGCGGACGCGACGCAGAGGACCCTCGAAGTGATGCGCCTCGAAGCGCAGATCGCGCGCGACATGGATGCCTACCAGAAGCTGCCGAAGCGCCGCCAGGTCGGCGTCCGGGCCGAGGAATACCGGTTTGCGCGCTACGTCGAGGACTGGCGGCAGAAAGTGGAACGGGTCGGCAACCTCAATTATCCCGAGGCGGCGCGGCAGTTGAAGCTCTACGGCAACCTGATCCTCACCGTGTCGATACGCGCCGACGGCAGCGTCGAAAAGGTGGTGATCGAGCGCTCGTCGGGCAACCGGGTGCTCGACGCCGCGGCTACCCGGATCGTCGAGATGGCGGCGCCGTATTCTGCGTTCCCGTCGGAGATCCGCCGCGATACCGAGATCCTCGACATCACCCGCACGTGGACGTTCGCCCGGGGCGACGAGCTGCGCAGCGACTGAGCAGCTCCCGCAATGACCGACCGCTACGCCGTGATCGGCAACCCGATCGCGCATTCGAAATCGCCCGAGATCCAGGCGGCGTTCGCCCGGCAGACCGGGCAGGACATGAGCTACGAGCGGCTGCAGGCTCCCCTCGCCGGCTTCGCCGCGACGGCGATGCGATTCGCGCGTGAAGGCGGCCGGGGCGCCAACGTCACGGTGCCGTTCAAGCTGGAAGCCTTCGCGCTCGCGCAGGCAAGGAGCGCGCGCGCCGAACGCGCGGGTGCCTCCAACACGCTGGCGTGGCGCGGCACGCACTGGTTCGGCGACAACACCGACGGCGTGGGTCTCGTCCGCGATCTCACCGTCAACGTCGGGGCGGCACTGGCCGGCCGCGATCTCCTCGTCCTCGGTGCGGGCGGCGCGGCGCGCGGCATCCTCGGGCCTCTGCTCGCGGCGGGACCGCGATCGCTCGTGATCGGCAACCGGACGGCGGCGCGCGCCGAGGAACTCGCCCGACTCTTTGCCGCCGAGGGACCGATCGCGGCACGGACCTTCGGCGATCTCGGCGGGCGGCGTTTCGATCTGGTGATCGACGCGACGAGCGCCAACCTGACGACCGCGGGCGACGGCGATGCCGCCGCGCTCCTGCCCTGGCCGGAAACGATCTTCGCCCCCGGTGCGCTCGCGTACGACCTCAAGTACGCGGCGCTGCCGACGGCTTTTCTGCAGTGGGCGCGAAGGCACGGCGCAGACCGTGCGGTCGACGGTCTCGGCATGCTGATAGAGCAGGCGGCGGAGAGCTTCCTGCTGTGGCGCGGCGTGCGGCCGGACACAGCGCCGGCATTCGCGTTGTTCCGCTAGCCGGGCCATTCCGATGCTGACCCGCGTCCTGGCGGTTGCCTTGTCCGCGCTCGTCGCGCTCGCGTTGCTCTGGATCGTGTGGATCGCCGCGCAAATCCTCTGGTACCGGACGCACGCGCCGCGCGAAACGGCGTTCATGGCGCAGCGGATGGAAGAAGCGCGCACCCGGAACCCGAAGGCGCAGCTGCGCTACCAATGGGTGCCGTACAACCGCATCTCGCCGCATCTCAAGCGGGCGCTGATCGCCGCCGAGGACGCCAAGTTCGTCGAGCATGACGGATTCGACTGGGACGGCATCCGCAAGGCGCTGGAGAAGAACCGAAGAAAGGGCCAGATCGTCAGCGGTGGTTCCACGATCACGCAGCAGCTCGCGAAAAACCTGTTCCTGTCGCCGGCCAGGAGCTACGCGCGGAAGGCCGAAGAGGCCGTCGTCACGGTCCTGCTCGAATTGCTGCTGCCCAAACGGCGGATCTACGAGCTCTACCTCAACGCGATCGAATGGGGCAATGGCGTGTTCGGCGCCGAAGCGGCAGCGCGGCGCTACTTCGACGCCAGCGCCGCCGACCTCACCGCCGAACAGGCGGCAAGGCTCGCCGCAATGACGCCCAGCCCGCGCGTGTTCGAGCGCAACCCGGGCTCGGACTATCTCTCGGGCCGCGTCGCGACGATCCTTGCGCGGATGCCGGGGGCCGCGATCCCCTGACGGGCGCGGAGTCCGCCGCAGGGCGGCCCGCGGGAGTAGAATGCGCTCCGTCTCCACTGCCGGCACATCGCTCTTGGTCGCGCTCCGCTCATGCCCGATTTCACCGACACCGTTGCGACCGAACGGCACGCGGCGCGCGCCAGCGTGCAGGACGAGCTCGCCGAAGTCACGGCGCTGCTGCGCCGGCATCGCCTGGTCGAAGGGCTGGTCCACGCGCAACTGAGAGACTCGTCGGCCGCCGCCAATCCGGAATTGACCGAAAGCCCGGTCTACAAGCGCAGCAAGGCGGCGCTGCAGGAGAAGCTCGACCACCTGCACCCGGCCGACATCGCCTACATCCTCGAGGCGCTGCCGCTCGGCGAGCGGCTCTACGTCTGGGATCTCGTCCGCGCCTCCTGCGAGGGCGACATCCTGCTCGAGGTGTCCGACGCCGTCCGCGAGTCGCTCATCTCCTCGATGGACACCGAGGAACTGGTCGCCGCGACCGAGACCCTCGAGGCGGACGAAATCGCGGAGCTGGCGCCCGATCTCCCGCAGGAGGTGATGGACGATGTGTTCCAGAGCCTGCCGGTCGAGGAGCGCGAGCAGTTGCGCGCCGCGATGTCCTTCGACGACGACATGGTCGGCGCGCTGATGGACTTCGAGGACGTCAGCGTGCGCCCGGATGTCACGCTCGAGGTGGTGCTGCGCTACCTGCGCCGTTTCGACCTGCTGCCGTCGCAGACCGATCAATTGTTCGTCGTCGACCGCGAAGAGACTCTGCTCGGCGTGCTGCCGGTGCACCGGCTGCTGGTCACCGACCCGGACGTGACGGTGGGAGAGGTGATGCTGCCGCCGGCGGTCAAGCTGCTGCAACACGAAAAAGCCGACGAAGCGGCGCACGCGTTCGAGCGCTACGACCTCGTCTCGGCGCCCGTTGTCGACACCAACGACAAGCTGGTCGGACGGGTCACCGTGGACGAGATTCTCGACTTCGTCCGCGAGCGGGGGCAGGAGGAAATGCTGGCGCAGGCCGGCCTCCGCGAAGAGGAGGATGTCTTCGCGTCGGTCTGGGCGTCGTTTCGCAACCGCTGGGCGTGGCTGGCGATCAACCTCGTCACGGCTTTCATCGCCTCGCGCGTGATCGGCGTGTTCGAGGGTTCGATCGAAAAGCTCGTGGCGCTGGCCGCGCTGATGCCCATCGTCGCCGGGATCGGCGGCAACTCGGGCAATCAGACCATCACGATGATCGTGCGCGCCGTGGCGCTCGGCCAGGTGGCGCTCGCCAACGCGAAACAGCTGGTCAGGAAGGAGATCACGGTCAGCCTCGTCAACGGCGTGATCTGGGGCGGGGTGATGGGGCTCGTCGCGACGCTGCTGTACAAGGACGTCAAGCTCGGTCTCGTGATGGTGTCGGCGATGACGCTCAACCTGATCCTCGCTGCGTTCATGGGCGTGCTGATCCCGATGATGCTGCTCAAGTTCGACCGCGACCCGGCGGTCGGCTCGTCGGTGCTGATCACGGCGGTGACCGACTCCGGCGGGTTCTTCATCTTCCTCGGGCTCGCCACGGTGTTTCTGCTGTAGCCTGCTTGCCGCAGCCCGGGTCGAGCGCCAGCGAAACCCGGGGCAACGGTGTCCATTGCCCCAGCCACCCGGGTTTCGCTGGCGCTCAACCTGGGCGACGCCGGTCGGTGCGCGGGGAATAAGCCGCCGCCGGGGCCTGTTGGCGCAGGTGATTCCGACCATTCGACAGGAATTCGCATGATGTGCTCGTTCTGCACGCCGCCCGTCGCACCTGCCGCCCGACGGCTCCGCCGCGCTCCCCTTGCCGCCGCCTGAATCCGCCGCCGGGCTTCCGCATCCGGAACTGCTCGCCGCGATCCCGCGGCTGCGGCGGTACGCCCGCGTGCTGTGCGGCGATGTCACGCGGGCCGACGATCTCGTGCAGGACGCGCTCGCGCGCGCCTGGGAGAAGCGGGCATTGTGGAAAGCGGGGTCCGATTTGCGGGCATGGCTGTTCACCCTTATGCACAACGTGTTTGTGAACCAGCTGGCACTCGCACGGCGCGAGGCGGGCAACGTGTCGCTCGACGCCGAGGACGGGCGCGGCGCGGCGTGGCAGGCGCCGGCGCGCGGCAACCCGTTTGATCGCATCGAATTGCAGGAGCTGGTCGCGCAGATGGGCAGGCTTCCGGTCGAGCAGCGCGAAGTGCTGCTGCTGGCGGCGGTCGAGGAGATGCACTATGCGGAGATTGCCGCGGCGCTGGGGATCCCGATCGGGACCGTGATGTCGCGGCTCTCCCGCGCGCGCGAGAAACTGCGCCGCATGACGACCGAGCCGCCGTCGGCACTGAAGGTGATCAAATGAGGCGCCCGACCCACGGCGCACAACTGCGATGAGCGCTGCCCCCATCCTCGAATCCGATCTGCACGCCTATGCGGACCGCCAGCTGGCGCCGGAACAGACCGCGGCGGTCGAGGCCGCGCTGGCGCGCGAGCCGGCGCTCGCGGCGCGCGTTACCGACATCAGCGCGCAGAACGCGGCACTGCGCGATGCGCTGGACCCGATTCTCGCCGAGCGCATCCCGGAACGGCTCCTCGACGCGGCGCGCCCCCCGGCCGCCGGCGCGGCGCGTGGTGCCGGCGCGGGGCGCTGGCGGGTGCCTCTGTTTGCCGCGGCCGCGACCCTCGTGCTCGGCGTCGCGCTCGGCTGGTTCGTTCGCGATGCGCTGATCGAACGCGCCGGCACGCCGACGACCTTCGCGCGGCAGGCGGCGTTCGCGCATGCGCTCTACGCGACCGACGCGCGGCGCCCGGTCGAGGTGTGGGCGGCCGAGGAGAAGGGACTCGTCACGTGGCTCACCAAGCGCCTCGGTTTCCCGGTGCGCGCCCCCGATCTCAACAGCGTCGGCTACGCGCTGGTCGGCGGCCGGCTCGTCGCCGGCAACGAAAAGCCGACCGGGCTCTTCATGTACGAAAACGCCGATAAGCAGAGGCTCACTCTGCAGGTGCGCAAGCAGGCGCCCGGCACGCCCGAAACCGCGTTTCACTATGCGGTCGAGAACGGCGTCGGCGTGTTCTACTGGATCGACGAGGAATGCGGCTATGCGATGTCGGGGAACATCGATCGCACGCAGCTCCTGTCGGTCGCCCGCGTCGTCTACGGTCAGATCGCGGCGCTGGACGCGGCGCCGAAGTAGCCTGCCTGACCGCGTTCCCCGCGGTCATGACGTCAGCGTCATGACCCCGCGCGGCGTGCGCAACATCGCTGCGAAACGCGTCTCGCGGTCGAAGGTCACCGCGATCGTGCCGTCGAGGCCCAGCGCCGCGAGCGCGGCGCGAACCGGCGCGGGGTCGCGGCAGGTGGCGGCGAGCTGCGCGAGCGTGACGCCGGATGCAGGCAGCGTGTCGGCGGGGTGCTGCGGGACGTCCCACTGGATGAGCGTCGGCACGATGCCGCTGGCAGGCAGCGTGCCGTTGTCGGGGATCGTGATCCGCCAGCGGTAGTCGCCGCGCGCCATCGCGTGCACGGGGCCGAGCGCCAGCAGACACCCGCCGGCGGCGCGATCGATGGCGTCGGTGCGTGCCACCCAGTGAATCAGCCGCGGCCGTTCCAGCAGCTCGGACTGCAGCACCGGATTGTCGAGATCGAACCAGCGCGGCCGCGGCGGTTTCGTTCCCTGCGGATCGACGGCGATGATCTCGAGGTAAACGCGCGCGCCAAGCTTGAGCAGCGCGTTGTGCGTGCCCATCGCGACGTGCCTGCCACCGGGCTGGGGTGCGACGCCGGTGACGGTCGCCACGTAGTCGATGCCGTCGGCGAGCGTGGTCGCGGCAACGACGAGATGGTCGAGCGTGGCCGAACTCGCCGTGGTGCCTCGCGCACCGGGTTTCGCGTCGCTCAACCCGGGCTACCCGGCCGATTCATCGGGCGCGAAATCGAGTTCGACGCGCGCGCCGTTCGGGTCGAAGAAGAACACTTGCCAGAGGCCGGTGCCGGTCTGCTGGCGGCAGGCGTAGTGGACGCCCTGCGCAGCGAGCTTTTCCAGCGTCGCGGGCAGGCCGGTGGCGGTGAACGCCATGTGGTCGATGACCCCGGGCTTCAACGCCTCGCGCGGCCTGCCGCCCACGATATGCAGGATTGCCTGTTCACCGGCATAGAGCCACGCGCCGGGAAAGCCCAGATCGGGCCGGTAACCTTCCGCGAGGCCGACGTGTTCACGATAGAAATCGACGGTGCGCGCGACATCGTCGGTCAACACGGTGAAGTGGTTCATTCCGATCGCCGCCATGTTCGTCAGTCTCCCGGATGTGCCTCGAAGGTCGCGAAAAAATTGCGTGCCAGCGGGTAGTCGTCCTCATCCCAGGGATGGAACGACGGCCGCAGGTAACGGCCGATGTAGCGCAGCGAATCGCGCAGCACGCCGTCGCGGATCCAGAACCCGTACAGGTCCCGCAGCGTGCGCCGCCGCAGCAACTCGCCCTGGCTCGCGAGCATCCACGCGGTCCCCGCGGACAGGATGGCGTAGAACAGCGGGAAGGTCAGCGCGGCGCCGGCCAGGCGCGTCAGGTAGCCCGGGCAGACCGCATCGAGCGCATCGAACGCCACCGCCTTGTGCTCGATCTCCTCGGCAAAGTGCCACTCGAACAACCGGCGCATCCGCGGATCGGCATCGCGGAGCAATTGCCGGTCGAGAAAGATGTGGCCGAAATACGCGTTGACGTGCTCGATGGCGGCGATGTTCGCCAGGTGCAGGCGCTGCGGCAGGATCGGCTCGACGATCCGGTAGAGGAAGGTATCGACGACGCGCGTGAAGCGCTCGGTGCGGATGCCGTCCCGCTGCAGGTTCTGCCAATAGGCGTTGTGGGCGTTGCCGTGCAGCGCCTCCTGCCGGAAAAACGCCGCCAGTTCCTCCCGCTGCGCGGGGTCGTCGATGCGATCGACGACGCGCTTGAGCATGCGGATGTAATAGCGCTCGTTGTCCGGGATCAGCAGCGTGTAGACATCGAGCGTGCGCGTGCGCGCCGGGCTGCCGTCGAACCAGTAGCGCGGCACGTCGGACGGAAAATCCCACGCCGCATGGCGCGGCGTGACGCGGACGTCGGCGGCCGGCTTCGGGCGGCCGTGCTTCACCATGGGTCCCACCTGGCGTGCAGTTGTCATGGTGTCGGTGATTCTGGCACGAGTGCGGGGAAATGGGGGCGCGCAGTCGACGGCGCGGCGCCGTCAGATCAGGATGATGTCGTACTGCTCCTGCGTGTAGATCGATTCGACTTGCAGCGAAATCGGCTTGCCGATGAAATCGCCGAGCTGGGCGAGGCTCTGCGACTCCTCGTCGAGGAAGAGGTCGATCACCGACTGCGACGCGAGGATCCGGAATTCGCGCGCGTTGAACTGCTTCGCCTCGCGCAGGATCTCGCGCAGGATCTCGTAGCAGATCGTCTGCGCGGTCTTCAGCTGCCCGCGGCCCTGGCAGGTCGGGCACGGCTCGCACAGCACGTGGGCCAGCGATTCGCGCGTGCGCTTGCGCGTCATCTCGACCAGGCCCAGCTGCGTGAAGCCGTTCACCGTGAGCCGCGTGCGGTCCTTTTCCAGCGCGCGGTTGAGCTCCGCGAGCACCGCGGCGCGATGGTCGGCGTTCTCCATGTCGATGAAGTCGAGGATGATGATGCCGCCGAGGTTGCGCAGCCGCAGCTGCCGCGCGATCACCTGCGCCGCTTCGAGGTTGGTCTTGAAGATCGTGTCGTCGAAGCTGCGGCCGCCGACGAAGCCGCCGGTGTTGACGTCGATCGTCGTCATCGCTTCGGTCTGGTCGACGATCAGGTAGCCGCCGGACTTGAGGGCGACCCGCCGCGCCAGCGCCTTCTCGATTTCGTCCTCGACGGAGTTCAGGTCGAAGAGCGGCCGGTCGCCGGCATGATGCAGGACGCGCTCGACGAGCGTCGGCGTGTATTCGCGCGCGAATTCCTGCATCTTGACGAAGGTCTCGCGTGAGTCGACGACGATGCGCGTCGTTTCCTCGGTGGCCATGTCGCGGAGCACGCGCTGCGCGAGGCTCAGGTCCTGGTACAGCAGCGACGGCGCGGGGACCTCGCGCGCCCGGGCGTTGAGGTCGCTCCAGAGCTTGGTGAGATAGGTGATGTCGTTCTGCATCTCGCGCAGCGTGGCGGTCTCGGCCATGGTGCGGATGATGAAGCCGCCGGAAAGACCTTCGGGCAGCAGCTGCTGGAGCCTTTCGCGCAGCGTTTCGCGCTCGGTCTCGTCCTCGATCCGCTGCGAGATGCCGATGTGCGAATCCTGCGGCAGGAAGACGAGCAGCCGCCCGGCGAGGCTCACCTGCGTGGACAGCCGGGCGCCCTTGGTGCCGATCGGGTCCTTGACCACCTGCACCAGCAGCGCCTGGCCTTCGTGCAGGATCTTCTCGATCGGGCGCGTATCGGAGCCGCCGTGGCCGTTCTGCCGGTGTTCCCAGATATCGGCGATGTGCAGGAACGCGGCGCGCTCGAGGCCGATCTCGATGAACGCGCTCTGCATTCCCGGAAGGACCCGCGCCACGCGGCCGAGGCAGATGTTGCCGACCAGCCCGCGCGCGCTGGCGCGCTCCATGTGGAGTTCCTGCACGATGCCCTGCTCGAGCACCGCGACCCGGGTTTCCTGCGGGGTTACGTTGATGAGGATTTCATGGCTCATTGCACCCGTTATAGCACGGGGAAACCGATCTGCGCGAGTGCCTCGGCGGTCTCGAACAGCGGCAATCCCATCACGCCCGAGTAGGTACCCTCGATCCGGCGGATGAACGTCGCCGCCAGGCCCTGAATCGCATAGGCGCCGGCCTTGTCGAAGGACTCCCCGGTGGCGACGTAGCGGTCGATTTCCCCGGCGTCGAGCTCGCGCAGCGTGACGATCGACGACGACGGGACGACGATGGTCTGCTCTTCCCAGCGCAGCGCAATGGTGGTCAGCACCTGATGCGCGCGCCCCGACAGCAGGCGCAGCATCCGCGCGGCGTCGGCGGCGTCGGCAGGTTTGCCGAGGACTACGCCGTCGAGAACGACTTCGGTGTCGGCGCCGAGCACGGGTCGCGGCGGCAGCGCCCGTTTCTGCATCCAGTGCCAGCCGAGGGAGGCCTTGGCGCGCGCGATGCGCTTGACGTAGTTGGCGGCGGTTTCGTCGGGGCGTGATCGCTCGACCACGTCGCGGCCGCGGCCGGCGGCCTCGCGCAACCGCAGTTCGGCGACGTCGACGCCGAGCTGCAGCAGCAGTTCGTGGCGGCGAGGACTTTTCGAGGCGAGGTAGATGGCGCGGGCGCTCATGATCGATGGATTCTCCCCGGGTTGAACCTTCTCGGCATGGGCCGCGGCGCCATGGTCAATCGCGATGGTAAGGGTGGCCCGCGAGCAAGCTCGCGGCGCGGTAGATCTGCTCGGCGACGACCACCCGGACGAGGCCGTGCGGCAGCGTCAGCGCCGACAGCGAGACGACCTCGGCCGCGCTCTCTTTCACGGCGTCGGCGAGTCCATCGGCGCTGCCCACGACGAAGGCGACGGAGCGCGCATCGTCGCGCCAGCGCGCGAGACGGTCGGCCAGTACCCGCGTGGTCCACGGCTGCCCGCGCTCGTCGAGCGCGACGACCAATGCGCCCTTGCACGCCGCTACGATGCGCACTGCTTCGGCGGCGAGCAGCTGCGCGACCGGCTTGCCGCGCGTGCGCGGTTCCGGCTTCAGTTCGACCAACTCGAGCGCGAATTCCCGCGGCAGCCGGCGCGCGTAGTCGGCCCAGCCCGTGGCAACCCAGTCAGGCATGCGGTGGCCGAGCGCGACGACGCGCAGGTTCATGAAGGGTCACATGAAATTGGGGACAGACCCCGTTTTGCCGCCGTTGGTGAAATTGGGGACAGACCCCGTTTTGCCGCCGTTGGAAATCGACGACAGACGCCAATTTCAAGCAGGGGCAAAACGGGGTCTGTCCCCA
>Ga0315283_10000785_pt1 | contig 24105 bp, 28 predicted proteins | sample YL17G09_0_MG_FD_204541 | JGI IMG/M metagenome (GOLD analysis project Ga0315283, IMG submission 204541) | Sediment microbial communities from Yellowstone Lake, YNP, Wyoming, USA - YL17G09_0 | ecosystem: Environmental > Aquatic > Freshwater > Lake > Sediment | place: USA: Wyoming | collected...
GGCCAAGAGAAAAGAAAATCAAGGTAAACTCATTGTAGTTATATTACCGGATACAGGTGAGCGTTATCTCAGTACAGACCTATTCAAATAAGGAGAGTGAAAATGCGAGAAAAAGTCGAACAAACATTGGATAAAATCCGCCCCATGTTAATGACAGATGGCGGCAATGTTGAGTTGATTGACGTTACCGCTGATGGCGTGGTTAAGTTAAAACTAACCGGTTCTTGTGGTTGCTGTCCGATGAGCCAGATGACCTTAAAGATGGGAATCGAAAGGCTCTTAAAAGAAGAAGTCCCGGAAGTAAAGGAAGTTATTGCCATTTAGGTTATAAAAGCATAGAGAGAGAAGGTGAGGTTGATGAGAACCATAAAAGAAATCAATGAAAAGATTAAAAAAGGCCAGGTCGTCTGTGTCACTGCCGAAGAAATTATTGACCTGGTAGATAAAAAAGGGATTAAAAAGGCAGCTCAGGAAGTGGATGTAGTTACCACTGGTACATTTGGTCCGATGTGTTCGTCAGGTGTATATTTTAATATCGGGCATTCTAAGCCCAGGATAAAATTGGGCGGCGGAATCTGTAAGATTAATGATGTTGTAGCCTATGCCGGATTTGCCGCAGTGGATATTTATTTAGGCGCAACCGCCATCCCTGATGATGACCCACGCAATAAAATATTTCCCGGTGAATTTAAATATGGCGGTGGCCATGTGATTGAGGAACTTGTTGCGGGGAAAGATATTCGCCTCGAAGCAACAGCTTACGGAACAGACTGCTATCCGCGCAAGAAACTCGCAACCTTAATTAATATTAAGGATTTAAATGAGGCAGTATTATTTAATATCCGCAACTGTTATCAGAATTATAATGTGGCGGTGAATTTGTCGGATAAGATAATCTATACCTATATGGGTGAGTTGAAACCAAAATTGGGTAATGCCAATTATTGCTCTGCAGGCCAACTCTCACCGCTTTTGAAAGATCCCTATTATAAGACTATCGGTATTGGCAGCAAAATATACTTAGGCGGCGGAATTGGCTATGTTGCCTGGCAGGGCACACAGCATAATCCGACTGTTCCCAGAAAAGCTAACGGTGTACCTCAGGCGCCTGCCGGGACACTGGCTGTCATTGGAGATTTAAAACAGATGAGGCCAGAGTGGCTGTTGGGGACCAGTATGCTCGGATATGGCGTGACTTTGACTATAGGTATAGGTATTCCTATACCTATATTAAATGAAGAAATAATTAAATACGCGGCCATTAAAGATGAGGAGATCTATACCCAGATTGTGGATTATAGCTCATCCTATCCTCATATGATTCCCGGAAGTTTAGGTGAGGTAAACTACAGCCAATTAAAGTCGGGTAAGATTGTTGTGCAAGGTAAGGATGTGCCTACGGGTAATTTATCCAGTTATTCTAAGGCGCGCGAGATTGCCGAAGAATTAAAATCCTGGATTAAAAAAGGTGATTTTCTTTTGACTGAACCAGTGGCAGCTTTGCCTGGTCAGGAGTCGGGATATACCTTTAAGCCGTTAAAAGAAAGACCGATTGAGTAGGGTAGGAGGCAGCCATGATTTCCAAAAGAATTGTTCTGCATTTTCCGCATCGGCTGGTGGATCAGCCTATCGTCTGCAAGCTGGTTAAAGACTATGACCTGCAATTTAATATTTTAAAAGCCTATGTTACTCCTCAGGAAGAGGGGCTGATGATTTTGGAGTTGACCGGCGAAGAGGAAAAGTTTAACCAGGGGATAGAATATTTACAGTCCTGCGGGGTGAGGATTCAACCTTTAAGCCAGGATGTGATACGTAATGAAGCTAAATGCACTGACTGCGGGGTATGCGTTCCCATATGTCCTACGGCGGCATTGGTGGTTGATCCCCTAACGCGCAAAGTCCATTTTTACGACAACAAATGCATTGCCTGCGAACTCTGCGTTAAAATCTGTCCTCCCCGGGCCATGGAGGTGCATTTTTAATTAACGCAGATAATCGCAGATTACACGCGGATTTACGCGGATAGTTTAAGATAAAAAATCTGTACTAACGAGAATGGATAAATTAAAGAGATTAAAAGTAATATTAAAAAAAATGGGTTCAGTATTAATTGCCTTCTCAGGCGGTGTGGATAGCACTCTTTTGCTTAAAGTCGCGTCGTTAGCCTTACCGAAGAATCGAATTCTGGCGGTGACCGCTGATTCGGCAACTTATCCTAAAGAAGAATTATTATTTTCGCGAAAAATTGCCCAAGAGTTCGGGATTAAACATAGGGTCATTAAGACATCCGAATTAAAGGACGAGCGTTTTATTTCTAATCCGGTTAATCGTTGTTACTATTGTAAGAATGAGCTTTTTGCGAGATTAAAAGAGATAGCCCAAAAAAACAATTTAAAGGCAGTGGTTGATGCCAGCAATATCTCTGACCAAGAAGATTTTCGGCCCGGGGATAAAGCCAAAAAAGAACTAAAGATCCGTTCGCCTTTACAGGAAGCAGGCTTTGCTAAAGAGGACATCCGCAAGCTGAGTCGGGGCCTAGGCCTTAAAACTTGGGATAAGCCTTCGTTAGCCTGTTTAGCTTCAAGGATCCCTTACGGCGCGAGGATTAATTCAGGATTATTAAGGCGAATTAATGATGCAGAGAATAGTTTAAGAAAAATGGGTTTTAGGCAGGCAAGATTGAGGCACTACAATGGCCTTTGCCGTATCGAAGTCCTTAAGGAAGATATCCCGAAACTTATCCGCAAGCGCAATTTGGTTGTAGATAATTTAAAGAGATTTGGTTATAATTATATTACTGTGGACCTGGAAGGTTATCGTACAGGTAGTTTAAACGAGGTGATTAAGCAATGAAAAAAATATATTTAGATTATGCGGCGACTGCGCCCGCTGACCCGCAAGTTATTAGGGCCATGGAGCCATATTTTTTTGATAAATTTGGCAATCCTTCCAGTATCCATAGTTTTGGCCAGGAAGCAAAAAAGGGAGTTGAGGATGCAAGAGAGATTCTTGCCAAATTTTTAGGGGCAAAGCCTGAGGAGATAGTGTTTACTTCGGGAGGCACAGAATCCAATAATTTTGCCATTGAAGGCGCAGCTTTTGCATTAGAGAAGAAGGGAAACCATATTATTACTACAGCTATTGAGCATCACGCAGTGGGTGAGCCGTGTAAATTTTTAGAGAAAAGGGGTTTTAAAATTACTTATGTGGGAGTGGATAAACAGGGTTTAGTTCTTCCTGAAGATATTAAAAAAGCAATTACGGATAAAACTATACTCATCTCGGTAATGCAGGCTAATAACGAAATTGGCACAATTCAGCCAATTAGCCAAATCGGTAAAATTGCCCGAGAATTAGGGATTTATTTCCATACTGATGCCGTGCAGACAGTAGGGCATATCCCGGTTAATGTAAATGAATTAAATGTTGATTTACTCTCGCTTTCAGCGCATAAATTCTATGGCCCAAAAGGGGTGGGGGCCTTATATATAAGAAAAGGAACGCGCATGATGAAATTTTTACACGGCGGAGACCAGGAAAAAGGCCGGCGCGCCTCCACGCACAATACCCCTGGCATTGTAGGTTTAGGTAAAGCCATAGAATTGTGCCAGGCCAAGATGGACGAGGAGGCCAAATTTCAAGTAACCTTACGTGATAAATTAATTAAGGAGATCCCTGAAAAAATCCCTGAGGTTTATCTAAATGGGCATCCTACTAAAAGATTACCTAATAATGTTAATTTCTCAATAAAGTATATTGAAGGAGAATCTATTTTGCTGAATCTAGATATGCTAGGCGTTGCTGCTTCTACCGGTTCTGCTTGCACTTCTACATCTTTAGAGCCTTCGCACGTGCTGTTAGCCATCGGCTTATCGCATGAGATTGCCCATGGCTCACTGCGGATTACAATGGGCAGATGGACTAAAGAAGAAGATATAGATTATCTGTTAACTCACCTTCCCGGGATTGTCGAGAAACTCCGCGCTATGTCTCCGCTTTACGACAAAAAATAATGCAAGAAAAGATTATTGATTTCTTAAGAAAAAAACAGGATTATGCCTCAGGCGAAGAAATAAGTCATCGTTTAGGCATCAGCCGCCAAGCATTATGGAAACATATTCAGGAGCTCAAAGAGGCGGGTTACGATATCATAGCGGTCCCGCATTTAGGATACCGGATGATTTCTGCGCCGGATAGATTATTTCCTGCGGAAATATCCAGCCGTCTGAACACCAAATTTATCGGAAAAAAGATTTACTATTTTGATAGCGTTTCTTCAACCATGGATGTCGCAATGCAGCTGGGGCTTAAGAATGCAACGGAGGGGGCATTGGTTTTAACCGAATCCCAAACTAAAGGAAGAGGCAGATTAGGCAGGGAGTGGTTTTCTCCCCGCTATAAAGGGATATATTTATCCTTGATTTTAAAACCCAAGATATTGCCTAACCAGGCGCCCATACTTACTTTAATGGCTTCGGTAAGTATCTGCGAGGCAATAAAAGAAATAGCTGCTTTGGAGGCGCAGATAAAATGGCCGAATGACATATTGATGCACCAGAAAAAATTAGGCGGAATATTAACCGAGATAAATGCCGAGATGGATGAGATTCGTTTTATTGTTATTGGTATAGGCTTAAACGTAAATAACGATAAAAAAGCCTTAATTAGCGGCGCAACTTCCTTAAAAGAACAGAAAAAAGAGGGTATTAATCGCATAGAATTATTGCAAGAGATATTGCGCGCAATAGAGAGAAATTATTTAACCTTTCAAGAAAGAGGAGCCCAGTCCATTATTGATAAATGGCGCGATTACAATATAACTTTAGGAAAAAGAGTAAAAGTTTATTCCCATAAAGAACATATCGAGGGCCAGGCAGTAGATATCGATACGGACGGCAGTCTTTTGCTGAGGAGCGACTCGGGCCTGACGCAGAAGGTAAGCTCAGGAGACGTTGTGCATTGTAGATAGGTAAGATTGTTTTAACTATTATTTTAAAATTATTTACTTTGCAATTTCGATATAGATATATATAATAAAACATATTTTGTAACCAGGAGGCAAGGATGATGAAAAAGATATTAGTGGTTTTATTCTTAGGGTTATTTATTAACCAATTTGCCCAAGGAGCGCAAGCCATGGATAACAAGATTGTAGTCTTGGAAACAAACCAGGGTTCAATAGAGATTAAACTTTTCCCTGAGATAGCGCCAAAAGCCTGCGAGAATTTCCTAAAGCTGGCTGAGAAAGGCTACTATAACGGTATAGTCTTTCATCGGGCGATCAAAAACTTTATGATTCAAGGCGGAGACCCCACAGGGACAGGTATGGCAGGGGAATCTATCTGGGGCGGGCCTTTTGAAGACGAAGTCAGGCCCGATGTAAAATTTGACCGGCCCGGGCTACTAGCCATGGCTAATGCCGGACCGAATACCAATGGCAGCCAATTCTTTATCACCACAGTGCCTACTCCCTGGTTAAATATGCGCCATACTATTTTTGGTGAAGTTATTTCGGGCTACGAGGTAGTGCAGAAGATTGAAAATACGACTACCGGGCCGATGGATAAGCCCGTTGCCGAGCAAAAGATTATCAAGGCTTACGTAAAAAACAGCCCTTAAGATTATAAGGAAAAATCCATGTTTATCCACTGCGTGTTATTCGAAATTAAACCAAAAGAGGCCTTAGATTATCGTAAAGACAGTCGGATGTGGGCACGTTATGCCAAGAAAGCCAAGGGTTTTATTGCCTGCTTTGTCATGAAACGCGCAGGCTATAAAAATCAGTACGCATCGATTTACGAATGGAAAAGAAAAACTGATCACGATCGTTTTATGAAAAAATTCCACGACTGGCTAAAAGGTAAATCCCAGGCCAAGGTTAAAGTCTTGAATTACTATAACCTTAGGGAAATTGATAATCTGAGATAATTTAAGACTCTCCAAAACTGCCTACCTAATTTCTAAATCCTAAACTAAATTTATAATTGAACTGCCCATTGTTTAGCAGTAAAATAAAAAATGAAACTTTTTTGCTTTTCGCGCGTTTTAGATATTGGAGAAAGGAAAGGGCTTAAAGTATGCAGGGGTTAACGGACGAAGAGGTAATGCTGGAATACAAACAGGGAAGAATAGAAGCCATGGATGAGCTTTTACGCCGATATAAAAATCCAATTTATCATTTTGCTCTTCGTTTGGGCATAAGTGTGGCTGAAGCTGAAGAGATAACCCAGGAAGTATTCTTAAGGCTACATAGCAACAAAGATAATTATAGGCCATGCGGTAAATTCTCTTGCTGGATATTCAGCATTGCTCATAACTTATGCCTGGATAAGCTACGTAAGAAAAAATGGCAGTGTCTTTGGCCAAGAAAAGATGACGACTCAGAAGAATTAGCAGAATTCCCCAGTCCTGATCCTTCTCCGCAAGAGGTGGTATCAAGTAATGAGATATCCTATATTTTAAAAGACTGTATACAAAGCCTTCCCTTTCTCCAGAGAGAAGCTTTGATTTTACGCGAATACCAAAATTTAGATTACCAGGAAATAGCCAAAATTTTAAAAAAATCCCTGGGCGCAGTCAAGACTTTAATCCATCGAGCCAGGATTAACCTGAAGACTAAACTCACTCCTTACATAGAAGAGTTAAGAGGAGGATAAAATGTTTAAACGCCATGTTTTAAAGGAATTAAGCAGTTACTTAGATAACCAGCTTTCAGATAGAAAGAAATTTAGAGTAGAAAACCATCTTCAAGAATGTAAAATCTGCAGTCAAGAATTAGCTAAACTAAAAATACTCTCTGAAAAGCTTAAAACCTGGCAGGTTCCTGCTCTGGATACAAGTTTTGACAATTCCCTCAAAAATGAGATTGTGTCTTGGGAGCTTGAAGGAGGTCGATTTAAAATGAAAAAGAAAACCTTAACCATTTTAATCCCATCCGCTGCCTTGGCTGGGATTTTAGTTTTTCTTTTTGTAGGGCAAGTTTATATCAAAAGGGGCTTGCAAGGTAGCTTAAGAGAAGCATCTGATAATGTAGGTAAAGAGTATGTTACAAAACAACTCGGACCAATGTTTGGAAACTCTTCTGTTATATTATATTCCAAAATACCTTCTAACGATCTCGAATATATGGAGTACGACAAAATTGAGAAACTGCCTAAAATTGCTAAATTTGAATCATATGGTGCTAACGCTTTAACTGCGCCTACCGAGTCTTGGACGCCTAAAATTTCAACTGAAGGCATAGGTAGTACGTATGCGCAAGCTGGTCAAGGCTCAGTGATTGTAATTCAACCCATTTTGCCTACAACTGCCGAGGGAGAAAAGGTTATTCGCACTGCCCAGATACGATTGGAAGTAGAAGATGCTAAGGAAACCTATAAAAAAGCTTCAGAAATTTGCCAGGAATTAGGTGGTTATCTTGCAGAATCCAAATTCTATAAAGATCACGAGGAGCGGCAGTCCGGCAGTATCACTATACGTATCCCCAAAGATAAGTTTACTACTGCCTTGGATCGCCTGAGCGCTTTCGGCAAAGTGGAAAGTCTAAATACCACTAGCCAAGACGTAGCTCAGGAATACGCCAATCTTAAGTCTAAGTTAGATGCTACAATGATTGTGTATAACAAAATGCTTGAGGCATTACAAAAGAGACAGACTGCTATACCCGAAGCAATGAGGTTGGAATCAGAACTAACTCCGATATTGCAGCGTATCGAGACGCTTAAAAATCAGATTGAACTTCTGAATAATGCAGTAGCATTTACCACAGTTACCTTAAATTTTCACGAGTCAAAGGTTTCAGTTAAGACTTTAAAGGAAAGTATCAGATTTATCCGTGAAAGTATATTATCTACGGCAATTAATACAGTTAGATTTTTTGCTTCAGCTATACCAATAGTGGTTGTGGGGATAGCTTGGTTAGTTTTCGTGGTTGGTATGGCTCTTTTTATAAGATATTGGGTTAAACGTTTCTTTAAGCACGGTTAATCCTTAAAAATAAGGCTAGGGTTTTTCATCGTACTTTATTCCCTAGCCTTTTTTTGTTTCTGGAGGCCTTTTAAATTTTAATTGAATTCAATGGCTACTATGCTAAAATATTCTAAAAGAGGAGGAAATGATGGAGAAAAAAGATTTAGGTAAAACCTCAATAGGCATGCAAGCCAATTTAGCTGCACTTTTAAGTTATTTACTGGGCTTTATTACCGGGATTATCTTTTATATTGTGGAGAAAGAGAATAAGTTTGTGCGCTTCCATGCGATGCAGTCTATAGTAGTTTTCGGGTTTCTGTTTGTGGCATCGGTTATTCTACGGTTTATGCCGATTTTCGGCTGCATATTAGGTTTTTTGTTGTGGATTGTTTCAGTAATCCTTTGGATAATCCTCATGATTAAGGCCTACCAGGGAGAATATTTTAAGCTACCCGTGGCCGGCGATATCGCCGAAAAAAATTCTTAAATACACGCCTAGTTTAAATAATCCCGCTATTTTAATAAAATGGGTGTTTTTGGTTTAACGCGCCCTTTTTATTTTTTAAATTAAATTAAGATGAAAGAACGCATAGTTGTAGCAATGAGCGGCGGGGTGGATTCTTCCGTAGCAGCTGCTTTATTAAAGAAGCAAGGCTACGAGGTAATCGGGATAACCATGTGCTTTAATTTACCCGATTCGCTTAAGAAGAGGCCTATTTGTTGCGGAATGCAGGGCATAGAAGATGCCCGAAGAGTCGCCCATAAGTTAGGAATAAGGCATTATGTTTTAAATATGCAAAAAGAATTGGAGAAATGGGTGATTAAGGATTTCTGCCGGGAGTATCTAAGAGGCCGCACGCCTAATCCTTGCGTGCGTTGCAATCAGTATTTAAAGTTTGGTGTTTTATTAAAAAAAGCCCTTTCCCTGGATGCGCGGTTTATTGCCACAGGTCATTACGCCCGCATAAAAAAAAGCCAAAACTATATATTAAAAAAAGCCAAAGATAAAACTAAAGACCAATCTTATTTTATCTACCGGGTATCGCAAGGGAAACTCAAGCATATCATTTTTCCTTTAGGTAATCTATTGAAGACTGAAGTGAGAGAGTTGGCTAGAAAATTTGATTTGCCTGTAGCGGAAAAATTAGCCAGCCAGGAGATTTGTTTTTTAGCTAACGCGGATTACCGCGGATTTTTGTTACGCAGATTATCGCAGATGAAGAATAACGCACCTGCCTGCCGGCAGGCAGGGATAAACGCAGATATAAAAAGCGGGATAGTTGTGGATAAACAAGGTAATATATTAGGACGGCATCGCGGCATCGCCTTTTATACTATTGGCCAGCGTGAGGGCTTGGGTATTGCCAAGGGCTATCCCCTATATATAACCGAAATAGACGCGCATAAGAATCAGATAACCGCGGCTAAAAAAGAGGATGCTTATAGCAGGGGATTTCTACTTAAAGAGCCACACTTTATTTTTAAAGCCTTAAACCCCGCCCTTTCTGAAAAAATTAAAGAAGCTATCTTTAGTAGAAAGGGCGGGGTAAAAAAGAAAGTTGCCGTAAGAGTGAGAATAAGGTATAATCACAAAGAAGCATTAGCCGATATCGCGGCTTGGGGCGATAAAATTAAGGTTTGTTTCAGAAAACCGCAGTTTGCCGTAACCCCCGGACAATCAGCCGTATTTTACGACAAAGATATTGTTTTAGGCGGCGGTATTATTGATAAGGTATTGAATTAAAAACATGAAAAAAGAATTTAATGACTTGGAAGAAAAAATTAAAGATTTAAAAAAGAAGCGCAATGCCATCATCTTAGTGCATAATTATCAGCTTCCCGAAGTCCAGGATATCGCTGATTTTAGGGGTGATTCTTTAGAATTAAGCCGCATCGCCAGCAAGACCGAAGCAAAAGTGCTTATTTTTTGCGGTGTCCATTTCATGGCCGAGACTGCTTCGATCCTTTGCCCGACTAAATTAGTGATTATGCCGGATATAAATGCGGGTTGCCCAATGGCCAATATGCTTACTGCTGAAGACGTAAGGAAATTAAAAAAAGAGCATCCCAAGGCAGTAGCGGTAGGTTATGTGAACACTTCGGCTCTAGTTAAAGCAGAGTTAGACGTTTGTTGTACTTCGACTAATGCTGTAGCCGTAGTGAATGCCATAATAAAAGATTCCGCCGCAGGCGGATCCCTGTCCGTCCGGCAGGCGGGCGCCTTCGGCGGAAAAGAAGAGATAATTTTTGTCCCCGATAAATACCTTGCGGATTACGTATCTAAGCAGACAGGCAGAAAGCTTATCTCCTGGAACGGCTTCTGCCCTACGCACGTCAAGATATTACCCGAAGACATAAAAAGAGAAAAGGGATTTCATCCCAAGGCCAAGGTTATGGTGCATCCTGAATGCTTGCCGCAAGTTGTGGCTTTAGCGGATGTTGTGCTATCTACGAGTAAAATGTGCCAGTTTGCCAAGGAAACCGAGGCCAAAGAGATAATCGTAGGTACCGAAGTAGGTATCATCCATCGTTTAAAAAGCGATAATCCTACCAAAGAATTCTATCCAGCATCAGAACGGGCTGTATGTCCGAATATGAAACGTGCTACGCAGGAAAAAGTTCTTTGGGCGCTCGAAGAGCTTAAAGAAGAGGTAAGGGTTTCGGATGAAATCCGCCGCCGCGCCAAAAAAGCCATTGACAGGATGCTTGAGATTTAAATTCGCACATATAACTTATGTCGGAGCAAATTAAATTACTGCTCCCTGCCTGCCGGCAGGCAGGCATAAGTTATGTGCTCATTTAAGATGAATATACCCGTTGTCTACGAAGATGACTGGCTGATGGTTGCGGATAAACCTTCTGGGCTTTTGGTTATACCTACGCCTAAAAAAGAATCACGCACCCTCACGAGTATTTTAAATGATGACTTAAAAAATAAAGGTTTATCTTATCGCCTGCATCCCTGCCATCGTTTAGACAGAGAGACCTCGGGTTTAATCATTTACGCCAAAGGCAAATCAGCGCAGAAAAAAATGATGCAGGAGTTTAAAAATAAAAAAATAGAAAAAACCTACATTGCCTTTGCGCGGGGGTTATTCGCTAAGACCCAAGGCCAAATCAATATTCCCATCGAAGGCCAAAGGGCATTGACTAAATATAGGGTCTTACAAAATTACCAAGACCTAAGCCTAGTCGAGGTTGTCCCCTTAACCGGCCGCACCAATCAAATCCGAATCCACTTTCAACAAATAGGCCATCCCATTTTAGGCGAGACCAAATATGCCTTTCGCCGGGATTTTAAATTAAAGGCAAAGCGGCTATGCCTGCATGCCCGAGCCTTAAAGTTTGTGCACCCTTTGACTAAAGAGGGGGTTTCTTTAGTCGCGCCCTTGCCTTCGGATATGAAAGATTTGTTAAATGAACAGGGATAAATTTTAGTTAGGTATGTTAACCCTAAAATATATAATCTTAGGCATAGTCCAGGGGATAACCGAGTTTTTCCCAGTAAGCAGCTCTGCGCATCTGGTTATTCTGCAAAGAATTCTTGGAATAACCCAAGAAGGATTAGCCTTATCTATAGTTTTGCATTTGGGGACGGCATTGGCTTTGGTGGTATTTTTCTTCAAGGATATAATCGAGGCCCTGCGTAATAGGGCCATTTTACTGTTAATAATCATTGCTACCATAATTACAGGAATTATTGGCCTGACCGGAAAAGATTTCTTTGAACGCATTTTTAGTTCTACCAGGCTGGTGGCATTTGCCTTAATCTTTACGGGCTTAATACTCATTTTTTCCAAAAAATTTAGTTCTGGTAAAAGAGATATTTTAGATATTAAGGATGCATCGTTTCTTGGACTTGCGCAAGGGCTAGCCATTATCCCGGGGATCTCGCGTTCAGGGGTGACTATCTGTACGCTCTTGTTTAGCGGGGTTGACCAGGAGGCTAGTTTCAAATTCTCGTTTATTGCCGGTATCCCGGCTATACTCGGGGCAACCCTCTTAGAAGCCAAAAAGATTCAGTTTGCCTTTCAGGGAGAGCCGAAAAATTTTTTCTTAGGTTTTGTTTTTAGTTTTCTCTGTGGAATTTTAGCTTTAGGGATATTAAAAATGATATTGCGTAAAGCTAAACTGCATTATTTTGGATATTACTGTATTCTGATAGCAATAATTACGTTGCTATTTATAAGATAATTTATATATTTAATGCAGATAGGCGCTAGAAAAGCACGCAGACGGTCGCAGATAAATCTGCGAGAATCTGCGTTAGATTTGCGACAATCTGCGTTTAATCAATAAGATGAGTATTATCGTTTTAGGAACGGTTGCCCTGGATACGGTAAAGACGCCATGCGGAAAAAGGAAGAATATATTAGGCGGCTCAGCCGCGCATTTTGCTATGGCTGCGCGGTTATTTACCGATGTCAATCTATCCGCTATTATCGGCAGCGACTTTCCAAAAGCATATATTGATTTTCTGCGGCGTAAAGGCGTGATTTTAACTTCGTTGATTAAAGCAAAGGGCAATACTTTTAAATGGGAAGGCCGCTATCAAGGGGATTTAAATACCGCCTTTACGTTAAAGACAGAATTAGGGGTTCTTTCTGCCTTTAGGCCAGTAATTTCTAAGGAGCAGAGAAACATAAAATATATATTCTTGGCTAACGTCGACCCGGATATACAAAGGCATCTTTTAGAGAAGATGCATTCTCCCGGGCTTGTAGGTTTAGATAGTATGAATTATTGGATTAATCATAAACGCAATTCCCTTTTACGCTTATTAAAAAGAGTGGACATCTATGTTGCCAATGACCAGGAGGCCAGAAGCTTATCCGGCGAAAGTAATTTAATCCAGGCAGCCAAGTACCTGTATAGGCAAGGCCCAAAAATGATTTTAATTAAAAAAGGTGAAAACGGAGTTTTATTTTTTAGTGATAAATTTACCCCGCACCTTACCAAAGGTGCGGGGTTTATCTTTTCTCTGCCGGCTTATCCGGTAGAAAAAGTAATAGACCCTACCGGCGCAGGAGACACCTTTGCCGGAGGTTTTATGGGGTATTTAGCCAAAGCAAAAAATACCAGCGAAGCCACGCTCAAGAAAGCACTTGTTTACGGAACGGTTGCCGCTTCTTTTAATGTCGAGGCCTTTGGCTTGGAAAGAACGAGTCAACTGACCTTAAAAGATTTAGAACGCAGGATATCCGAATTCAGAAAATGCACTTTATTTTAATTTAACAAAATAGGTTAGAGTATGAAAGGCATAAAAGAAGAGTTTTTGCGGTTTATTAAATCTTATGGCGTCATCGGAGTAGCTATAGGTATTGTCATGGGTCAAGCCGTGGCTAAGATTATTAATGTCACTGTCGAGGGTTTGATTATGCCCGTATTAGAGGTGGTGTTACCCGGAAATAAATGGCAGGAAGCGGTATTGCATATAGGCAAGATTAATATCAAGCTTGGCCTGATAATTGCGGCATTAATTGATTTTTTCGCTATTTCCCTGGCGGTATTCTTTTTTGTGCGCTATATTTTAAGAGTAGAAACTCCGAAGAAATAAGGGGGTTATTATGTTAGAAGAAAAAATTTTGAATGATTATAAAGAGGCGATGAAGAACAAGGATGCACTGAAAGTTTCAACCTTAAGCTTCTTACGCGCACAATTTATTAATCTGGCAATGGAAAAGAAAAAGAAGAGCTTAGACGATAGCGATTGCGTCGTGGTTATAAAAAAATTGATTAAACAGCATCAGGATTCCATTGAGCAGTTTAAGCAAGGCAACCGCCAGGACTTAGTGGATAAGGAGACCAAAGAATTGGAGATTTTAAAATCATACCTACCCCCAGAGTTAGCTGAAGAAGAGGTTAAGAAGATCATTGAGGAAGCTGTTATTCTTACGGGGGCCCAGGATTTGAAGGATATGGGTAAGGTGATGAAAGAGGTAAGCGCAAAGATTGCGGGCAGGGCGGATAATAAATTAGTCAGCGACTTAGTAAAGGCTAAATTAGCAAAACCTCTTTAATTCACTCTTTTTTCTTGACCCCGTTAGAAATTGTGGTATTATAAAATTCTATATTTCTAACGGGGTTGACAAAACAAAGAAAGATAGTATTCTAATATAAAGCGTTTGATAGTAAGCCTGCCATTTTATTAAGTTCCAATGCACGAAACACACCTCCTAGAAAATATATTTCGATACCTTGATAAAGAAGAAAGCAAATCTTGTAAAAGAATTAGCAAAATTTATATATCGCTTTCTGAATTCGGCGGTATAAGCCAAGAGCATTTCCAAGAACAATATAAAAAAGAATCTCAAGGCACAAAATGGGAGGCTATTGAGATAGAATTCAAAAAAATTCCCTATGGTCCGGAATTAGAAATTACGCAGTTAGAATTTGAATAATCCTGTTTTTTACTGGATAGCCAAGTAGGATATCGGAGGTTAAACGTGAAATATGTGGTGATAAATAAAGAAGACCTGAATAAGTGGTTGGAGTATTTAAAGAAGAAAGCACGGCTCTATGCGCCTAAGAAAAAGGAAAACCAATTTATCTTCAGGCCAATTAAGGATGTAACCGAAATTACCTTAAAATATATTCCTACAATCTTGCCGCCCAAGAAGTATTATTATCCCCAGAAAGAAAAGTTGTTTAGATTCCAAGCTAAACCCTTTAAGACCGGAAGGGCGATAAAGGCGTTTGAGGAGTATATTCTTTTTGCCGTGCATACCTGCGATATCGCCGGTATCCAATGTATGGACGTTGTTTTTAGAGAGGGACCGGAAGACCCGAATTATCTGAACAGAAAAGAGAAAATGATTATTATAGGCATAGAGTGTCTGGAGTATTGCGATAAATACGCTAATTGTACTTCCATGGGTAATCACGAACCCAGGGGCGGCTATGATTTAATGATGATAGATCTTGGCGAAAAGTTCATCTTACATATTAATTCGGCAAAAGGAGAAAGGCTCATCCATGGATTAGCCTATATTAAAGAAGCAGATGATAAAGATATGTTTAATCTTGAACGCGTAAGGGAGGCCAAGAAGAAGGTATTCAAAGAAGAGTTCAATGCTTCTTTAATTAAAGTTTACGAAGCATTTGATAAACATTTCGCTCACCCAGTCTGGCAGGATGTGGGAAGGCGTTGCGTAGCCTGTGGGAATTGTACGACTGTATGTCCGACCTGTTACTGTTTCGATACAACCGATGAAATGGACTTATCCCTTAATCAGGGTATAAGATACCGTATCTGGAATTCCTGCCAGATGGATGATTTTGCTAAGGTGGCAGGTGGTGAGGATTTTCGCAAAGGCCGTGATGGTCGGCAAAGACACAGGTATTATAGAAAATTTAAATATCCGGTGGATAAATTTAACCGGTACTTTTGCACGGGTTGCGGAAGATGCACGCGCACCTGTATGGCCGAGATTAGTCTTGTGGAGACAGTGAATTCGCTGCTTGTCGAAGAAGGAGAACCGAAATGATTGACCGAGAGATACTCTTGGAAAAAATGAAGACCTCTCCTTATAAGCCGATGAGAGGTAGAATAATTGAGGCTCGGATGCTCACGGATAAAGAAAAATTTTTCCGTGTTGAACTGGAAGGAAAAATTAATCTTCATCATGAACCAGGACAGTTTGTGATGGTTTCGATATTCGGTTTTACCGAAGCGCCGATATCTGTTTGTTCTTCGCCTACAGATAAAGGTTATTTTGACCTTACAGTAAGGAATGTGGGAGTTTTTACCGATAGATTACATAAACTGGGTAAAGGCGATGTCGTAGGCATACGCGGGCCATTTGGTAAAGGTTTTCCCATCGATAACATGTTTGGCTACGATATACTTATCGTTGCCGGAGGCTTAGGGTTAGTTCCGATTCGGTCATTAATTAGATATATCACGTATAATAAAAATGATTTTGGTCATGTGCAGATACTCATTGGCTGCAAGACCCCTCAAGAGTTTTTATTCAAAGAAGAGACGCAGGAATGGATGAGGAGGTCTGAGATTAAAATGAATTGTACCGTAGATAAAGCTGATCCTGATTGGCACGGTAATGTCGGGTTGATTACTTCATTGATTCCAGGCGTGGATATTAACCCCGCAAGGACATATGCGGTTGTGGTCGGCCCGCCGATAATGTATAGATTTGTGATTAAAGAGCTTTTGAAGAAAAATATTCCCGAACATCAGATAATTGTTTCGCTGGAAAGAAGGATGCGCTGTGGTTTGGGAAAATGCGGCCATTGTCAGATTGAAGGCATTTATGTTTGTCAGTCTGGGCCAGTATTTGACTACAGTCAGCTAAGGAATTTTAAAGGAGAATGTCATGAAAAAGCAGTCTAAGCCAAAGGCGGCCTTTTTTGATTTTACGGATTGCGAGGGATGCCAGCTTCAATTTGCCAATATGGGCCCAACTCTCCTTGAGATAGTTAAGCTTGTGGATATCGTAAACTTCCGCGAGGTTATGTCTGAAGGTGGTCAAGACTACGATATCGCCTTTATCGAAGGAAGCATTACCACCGATAATGATGTAATACGGATAAAGAAAATTAGAGAGAAGGCAAAGGCAATAATTGCGCTGGGCTCTTGTGCAAGTATCGGCGGAGTAAATGGGATTAAAAACCGCACGCCTTTAGAAGTAGCTAAACAAAGAGTCTATGGCGAGAAGCAAGATACAGTCAATACGATTATCACCATGCCGGTACATAAAGTAGTCAAGGTTGATTATTTTATTCATGGCTGTCCCGTGTATATCCCCGAGGTTTTAAGCGCGATTAAATGTATTTTAATGGGCAAGCCCTATGTCGTACCTAATTATGCGGTTTGTACGGAATGTAAGATGAATGAAAATGTCTGCCGCTATGAAAAAGATGAGGAATGTCTGGGTCCGGTAACCAGAGCGGGTTGTAATTCCTGGTGCATTAATAACGGCAATAGATGTTATGGCTGCCGGGGCTTGGTAGATAATCCTGCAGTAGACGGTGCAAAAGATATTTTATTAAAATACGGACTTAAATTAGAAGACATATTAAAGCATTTTACTCTATATAATGATTCCATGGGAGACAAATATGATCAAGAGTTCAAATAAGATAAATTCTAAAGATGTAAAAGTAGACGTGCACTATTTGACCAGGGTAGAAGGGCATGGAAATATTGTTGTGGATGTGCAAGAAGGAAAACTTAGCAAATGCGAATTCCAGGTTATAGAATCTCCGCGTTTCTTTGAATCTATGCTGGTAGGTAGGTCTATTTGGGAAGCCCAGCATTTAACCAGTCGTATCTGCGGTATCTGCGCGTGTGGCCATAGCTTAGCAAGTATTAAAGCCGGTGAAGACGCTTTAGGTATTAAGCCATCGGATGAGACAATAATGTTGAGGAAGCTGCTTCTATATACTGAACAGATGGACAGTCATATTTTGCATATTTATATTTTGGTAGCACCTGATCTATTAGGCGTAAAAAGCATTATGCCTCTTGTTAAAACGCACAAGCCCGTAATTGAGATGGCGCTGCGCATGAAAAGAATGAGTGATTATGCCGGAGAGGTTCTTGCCGGCCGGCATATCCACCCCATAAGCTACGTAATAGGCGGGCTTACACAGTTACCTTCTCAGGAAGGCCTGGAAAAATTATATAAGCTGATGCTTGCGTCGCGCAAGGATGGTGAAGAAACAGTAAAGATATTAAAGAAGCTTAGGTTTCCGGAATTTCAAAGGTCAACTCAGTATATGTCTCTTGCATCTGACGATGAATACGCAATGTACGACGGAGATTTGGCGGTAAACGGTAAACAGAAGACAAAAGTCAGTGATTATAAGAAGCTTTTTAGTGAAAGCGTAGTTGATTATTCCCGGGCAAAGATAGCTTTGATAAATGGCAAATCTTACGCAGTGGGTGCGCTTTCCAGATTCAATAATAACTTTGATTTGCTCAACAAGAAAGCAAAAGCAGTAGCGCAAGAATTAGGCTTGAAGGCGCCCTGCTATAATCCTTACCTTAATACGGTGGCACAGTTGGTCGAATGGGTGCATTGTCTTGAAGAGTCGATAAAAATAATGGAGAAGATTTTAAAGGAAGGTTTGGATGAGAAAAAAATTGTGGTTTCGTCTTGGCCGAAAAGGAGTGAAGTCCAGAAAATTAAGTATAAACCTAATACAGGTATAGGTTGCGTAGAAGTGCCGCGGGGTTCTTTGTTTCATGAGTATTCTATTGACGAAAAAGGATTTATCACAGAGGCAAATTGCGTCATACCGACAAATCAAAATATGGGCAATTTAGAAGAGGATATGCGCAAGATTGTTCCAGAATTGCTTGGCAGAAGGACACAAGAAGAGATTACTTTAGATTTAGAAATGCTGGCTAGGTCATACGATCCTTGTATATCCTGTGCTACTCACATATTGGATGTAAAGTTTGTCTAAAAAAATAGCAGTAATAGGTATAGGCAATACTTTAAGGAGAGATGACGGAATAGGAATAATAATTCTGGAATCTCTCCTTAAGTTTTATAAAAGGAAAGATATAGATTATTTTAATTTTGGCAGCGCAAGTTTTGATTTGCTACAGAAAGTAAGAAGTTACGATATCGTTCTTTTTATCGATGGTGTCAGCGCAGATTTGCCAATCGGAGAACTTAAAATATTTGAATTATCAGATATAGAATATAAACCGAATATTTGCGCTTCCTCTACGCATGAACTTAATCTGAAGAGCATATTTGAAATCTCAAAGACCTTGGATCTAAAAGCCAGGATATATGTAGCTGGGGTACAGGCGGGAGATACCTCTTACGGAGAGGGCTTAAGTGATGCGTTAAGAAATAAAAAAGAGGATATTATAAAAAAGGTTAGTGCATTTATTAGTGAAACCTTATGTTCTCCTCATTAAAAGTAAAAAATTTTAGAATTTATTGGATAGGCATGTTTGTTTCGCTTATCGGCACCTGGATTCAGGCCGTTGCCCAAAGCTGGCTGGTGTTCGAATTGACTAATTCCGCCTTTTTATTAGGGGTAGTGGGTTTTTTGGGTTCCATCCCCGTATTTCTCCTGTCTTTATTCGGAGGAGTAGCCGCGGATAGGATGAATAAAAGAAATATCCTGATATTTACCCAGAGCGCCTTTATGGCGTTAGCTTTTATTTTAGCGGTGTTAACCCAGATGAAATTAATATCTCCAGCGCAAATAATGGTTATTGCCGTATTAAATGGCATAGTGATGGCCTTTGATGCCCCGAGTAGACAGGCAGTAGTGGTAGAGTTGGTAGGAAAGGAACATTTATTCAATGCCATTGCTTTAAATTCCTTAGCCTTTAATTCCAGCCGCGTAATCGGGCCTGCCCTGGCCGGTATATTTGTCGCCAGTATCGGGATGAGCGGTTGTTTCTATCTTAATGCCATAAGTTTTTTGGCGGTTCTCATTGCCCTTTTTTTAATCAAGGTAAAGAATGTTTCTAATACATATAAAAATAATTCTGCCCTTAATGATATTAAAGAGGGGTTAAAATTCCTAAGAAATAACCGCCTGATATTGATACTGATTACCATGGTGGGATTTTTAAGTTTGTTCGGCATTTCTTATGTCATACTTATGCCTATATTTGCCCGGGATATTTTGAAAGTGGGAGTTAAAGGATTGGGGATGCTTATGTCCAGCGCAGGCTGCGGAGCAGTAATTGCGGCGTTATTATTGGCGCGTTTGGGTGATTTTACACGCAAAGGCAAATTTTTGCTTTTATCTTGTATGGTATTTTCGATTTCCCTGATACTTTTTTCTTTATCCAAGGTTTATTTATTTTCTCTGATTACCTTGGCATTTGTAGGAGGTTCAAGTGTTGCGGCTATCGCTTTAATCAATACTTTATTGCAGACGAATGTTGCCCATGAATTTAGGGGCAGGGTGATGAGCGCGTTCATGTTTACCTTCGCCGGAATTATGCCTTTCGGCAATTTAATCGCCGGCAGCCTTTCGCAGGCCTTGGGTGTTTCTTTGACCGTGATGATTAGTGGTATTATCTGCACGGCATTCTTCGTTGCGATAAATATATTTTATCCTGAGATAAGGAAAATATAGTTTGCATTTTACCAGTATTTTGTTAGAATTATAATCATAAAAGGAGGTGAATTGATGAGGAAATTCGTATTTATAATTATAACTTTAGTTTTTGCTATTTACCTTACAGGTTGCGGTAAAAAACAGCCTAAACTGGAAGAGCTGCAGATACCTATGTCCGTGGAAACTCCAACTCTCAGCGCCGCCGCGCCTACCGAGACTAAGGCGCAGCCCGCAGCCAAAATCGAGGTATTGCCTGGCGCTCCTGGTGTTGGACCGGCAAAATTGCAACCCTTGCCTCCGTCCGGGCCTTATAAGCCTACGGCCATAGAGATCCAAACTGCATTAAAGAACGCGGGTTTCTATACTGGCAATATCGACGGCAAAATCGGGACTCAGACTAAAAAGGCCATTGAAGAGTTTCAAAAAGCCAATGGCCTTCAGGCCGACGGCAAAATCGGGACTAAAACCTGGGCAGCATTAAGCACTTATCTGAATCCTGTAGCTGAGACTAAGCCTAAGACCAAAAAATAGCCGGCCTGGCTTGAAAAGCAGGGAATATTGTTGTATACTTTATTATAGCCGATAAAGGTAAACCTCGGCCACGGTTGTGGCCGACGCGCCGGGTGAGTGCGACGTGCATCGAAAGGTGGGGGCACAAAGCTTCAGGCCTAATCCCGCCGCGCTTATGCGGTCGGGTATGGTAGCTGGGTTGCCGGAGGACGGTGAGGTGATAAAAAATCCGCTCACCTTTGTCGGCTGTTAATTTGTTAATGATAACCCCAACAAAAATGTTGGGGTTTTTTCTTTTTGAGTGTATAATAGGAAATATGTTAGAATTTCCTAAAGGCTTTTTCTGGGGTGCAGCTACATCTGCCTACCAGGTAGAAGGCGATAACCTCAATTGCGACTGGTGGGAATGGGAAAAAAGGACTGGCTTAAGGGAGGTATCGGGTCAGGCCTGCCGTCATTACCATCTTTATAAAGAGGATTTTGCCTTAGCCCAGTCACTTAACCATAATTGCCACCGTTTATCCATTGAATGGAGCCGCATTGAGCCTGAACAAGGCAAATTTTCCCAGCCAGAAATAGACCACTATATTGATGTTATCCTCTCCTTAAAAGAACGCAACATCGAGCCCATCGTTACGTTGCATCATTTTACCAATCCTTTATGGTTTACAAGATTAGGCGGCTGGTTGAACAAGAATGCGCCCCGGTATTTTTTGCGTTATGCCGAGAGAATTGCGCAGGCCTTAGGCGATAAGGTAAATTATTGGGTAACCGTAAATGAACCCATGGTCTATGTGTATCATTCCTATATTCTTGCGGTATGGCCGCCGCAAGAAAACTCATTACTCAAGGCAAAAAGAGTAACTGATAATCTGGCGATTTCTCATGCAAGGACTTATAAACTTATACATAGGATTTACCAAAGAAGAAATTTATCTTCTCCGAAGATAAGCATAGCTCAGAGCGTCCAGGCCTTTATCCGCTGCAGCCCTGCCCTGAAAAACAAAATCTCAGTTTTTTTAAAAGATAAATATTTTAACCTAGAATTTATTGAAAGGTTACTGCGCTATAAATCTCTTGATTTTATAGGTATAAATTATTATACCCGAAACCTGATCGATGCAGAAGGTTGGGGTTTGAAGAACTTGCTCCTAGGTACCTGTAAAAAGAACCACAGCGTTCTTGCGAAAAATTCCTTGGGATGGGATATATATCCCGAAGGCTTGTATCATCTTCTTCTAAAGTTAAAAAAGTATAAACTACCCCTGTTTATTTTGGAAAACGGCATATGTACCGAAGACGATAATGCCAGATGGGATTTCATTTCACAGCACCTAAGATATATGCATCGGGCCATGACCGAGGGGGTAAAGGTCCTGGGCTATATTTACTGGTCGCTTTTGGATAATTACGAATGGGATAAAGGGTTTGGCCCGCATTTTGGCCTTATCGAAGTAGATTACAATAGTTATAAGCGCACAGTCAGAGAGAGTGCCAAGAAATTCTCTTTGGTCTGTAACACGGGAAGGCTGGATTAGATGCAATTAATCAACAAGGATACAATTTTAGAGGAAATTCCTTTATTTGCAGGTTTAAGCGAGCAAGAACGCAATTTGATTAAAGAAAAGTGTAGTTTTATGGAGCATAAAAAGGGTGAAATTATTTATCAGGAAGGCTCTTTACCAAGCGCTCTTTATTGTGTGGTCTTAGGCAGGGTAGTTATTTTTACTCAGGACCAATCCGGCAATCGCAAGATTTTGGAGTATTTACACCGCGGAAAATATTTCGGGATTATTTCGCTCTTGACTGCCGAGCCGCATTCAGTAACTGCCCAGGCCATGAATGATTGCCTGCTTTTAGTAATCCAGAAGGATGATTTCGATTTTATTTTGAAGAAAATCCCAAGCCTCGCCATTGATTTAAGTAAAACCCTATCCCGCCGGCTTAAACGCAAAGATATCCACCAGAAGATTATCTTTGAAAGCACAATTATTTCAGTTTTTAGTTCTTATTCTCAGGCGGGTAAGACTATTTACGCCATGAATTTAGCCTTTAGCCTGTATAAAGAGACGCATAAGTCAGTAATTATCTTGGAGATCTGCCCGAAAGATAAAACGCATAGCCTACCCCAGCGATTAAGAGCCAACTGCGGATATCAGGTTCTTGATTTATGCGCTCAGGCGTTAGGCAATCCAAATGCAATAAGAGATTTTATTTTACATGATAAGTCCGGCATAGACCTGATTTGTTTTTCTTATCAACCCGAAGAAGAATCCTGCGTCAGGAGATTGGTGGCATTCTTAAGCCTTATCGTCAATGACTACCATTACATTATCTTGGATTTACCCAGCGATATGGACCGCACTATCTTGGAGATACTTAATCAATCGGATTTAATCCATATTTTAAGCAGCCCCGACCCGGTAGATTTAAAAAGAACAAATAATTTGGTTGAAAGGCTGAAAGAGGATTTCAAATTTAATCAGGATAAGATAAAGATTATTATTAATGAATACAAGCTTGCTAAGATTAGCACTGAAGAACAGGTAGGGTTTCTTAATCAACATATCTTTGCAACTTTGCCTAGAATAGAATTTGAGGCATCAGATAGGTTAGTTTTAGATGGGCCGGATTCCGAATATGCCAAGGCAGTAAGAAGGATAGCCCGGGGAGTAGGCGATTGCCTTACCGGCTTAGTCCTGGGAGTAGGCGTGGCCTATGGTTTTTGCCACATCGGAGTATTGAAAGTAATAGAAGAGGAAAAAATACCCATTGATGTTATCTCTGGTTCAAGTATCGGAGCGGTTATTGCCAGCCTCTGGGTAACCGGAAGGTCGGCAAAAGAAATACTGGAGATAACCAGGGATTTCAAAGAACCGAAGCATGTCTGGAATATTGTGGATTTAACCTTTCCCACGCTGGGTTTTATCAAGGGCAACAAACTCTACGAGTTTTTAAAAAAATATTTAGGCAACAAGACTTTCTACGACGTCAAGATCCCTTTAAAGATTGTGGCCAGCGACGTAAAGAGAAAGGAATCCAAGGTGTTAGATAAGGGATTGCTGGTGGATGCAATAATGGCAAGCTGTGCCATGCCCGGACTATTTAGGCCGTTTAAATTTAAAGAAAATATACTGCTTGACGGAGGGATAATCAACCCTTTGCCTACCGAGGTTTTATTTAAGATGGGAGTAAGGAAGATTATTGCGGTGAATGTTACTCCCTCGAGAGAAGATATCGTCGGGCAATATGAGAAGATCAGGGAAATGGTGATTAACTCTAAAGCCCAAAAGAAAATCAAGCGGTTTAACCTTAAAAACTATTTTATCGAACGCTATAAGACTAATATACTCGATATTATATTTAGCAGTATCGAAGTAATGCAATCAGAAGTAGCGCAAAAAGAAGCCCAATTAGCCGATATTGTTTTGCACCCGGATTTGTCGGGGCTGCACTGGTTAGAGTTGTATAAGTCAGAGGAATTTGTCAGGAGGGGAGAACAGGAAGCAAGGAGAAATTTAGGAAAGATTTGGCAGATTATTAATGAGTAGAAGGGGGTAAGATGAA
>Ga0315283_10000786_pt1 | contig 24104 bp, 21 predicted proteins | sample YL17G09_0_MG_FD_204541 | JGI IMG/M metagenome (GOLD analysis project Ga0315283, IMG submission 204541) | Sediment microbial communities from Yellowstone Lake, YNP, Wyoming, USA - YL17G09_0 | ecosystem: Environmental > Aquatic > Freshwater > Lake > Sediment | place: USA: Wyoming | collected...
AATGAAGGGGTAAGAATGTTCACAGGGGTCGCAGCTAATTTTTCCCTTACGGATGGACCGCTCCGCCTTGAAGCCCGTGGGTGCGCAGGATTATGGCGATTTGACCCTGCATCAACTTGAGGGGATTCACCAGACGTACGCTCCACTTTTAATTTCCTCTGGCGCGCCCTGCTTAGCTCTGTTTTTGATCCTTGCCGGTTTATATCATTTTCCAGCTCTGTCATAGGTCATCTCACATACCGGTGTTCAGTTTTTTGGTTATCTGCTTTTCGTTCCAATGCCAGCTCAATCAAACGGTCCACAAGCCTCGGGTAGGGTAATCCATTGGCTTCCCAAAGCTTTGGATACATGCTTATGCTGGTAAAACCTGGGATAGTGTTCAATTCATTCAAATAAAGCTCATCACTTTCCCGGTCCAGTAAAAAATCAACCCGAGCCATTCCCTGACAATCAATGGCTTTAAATGCCTTCACAGCAAGCTGCCTGGCATTTTGAGAAACAGCCTCTGGTATAGGCGCGGGGATTAACAATTCTGAGGCGTTATCCACATATTTCGCTTCATATGAGTAATATTCACGGCTCGGTATGACCTCTCCGGGTACTGATGCTTCGGGGTCATCATTACCAAGCACACTAACCTCGATCTCACGCCCATTCACTCCACGTTGGATCAAAATGCGCCGGTCGTATCTGGCAGCATCCATGAGACCTTCAAGTAAATCTGCCCGGTTTTGGCATTTGCTCACACCCACAGATGAGCCCAAATTAGCGGGTTTTGTAAAAAATGGGTAGGGTGCCATCTTCTCGGCTGCAGAAATGATCACATCCATATGTTTATCTAGATCACTTCTTAGCACCACCATTGTTTCCAAGACTGGGATCTTGTTGGCTTGCATCACACTCTGAAATACACCTTTATCCATTCCCACAGAAGAGCCCAGCACTCCCGCCCCAACGTATGCCATGTCAGCCATTTCCAGCAGGCCTTGTAGGGTGCCATCCTCTCCGTAGGTGCCGTGCAAAACTGGGAAAACAACGTCCAGGTTGGATAACAGGTCCAGCATGTTTCCATATTCGGAATTTCGGATGACATGGATACCTGCCCATGCGGGGTCGGGCAGCAACGCAGCAACCTGAAGCTTGTCCAATTCTCCGTTTTCCATGACATCAAGCACCTGTTCGCCGGTCAACCATGCACCCTCTCTGGTGATACCAATTTGGGTCACATCATAGCGATGTGGGTCGAGCACGCCCAAGACAGAGCGCGCAGACATCAGCGAGACCTCGTGCTCACCCGAGCGCCCGCCGAAGATAATACCAACCTGCAGCTTTCGACCCATTGCCATACTTATCCTTTACTGACCTGACCAATCACCTAAAAATTCAATTTCAGGTTCCAAACTCACACCATATTTCTCCATCACCTTTTCCTGAGCCAAACTAATCAAAGCCTTATAATCGCTGGCCGTAGCGTTTTCGTGATTGATGAAAAAATTGGCATGCGTACGGCTGATTTCAACCTTGCCTATCACCGTACCTTTCAACCCAGCTGCTTCAAGTAACCTTCCAGCATGGTCACCTGCAGGATTCTTGAAAATTGAACCCAGGGAAGCCCCGGAAGGTTGTGAGTTGTGCCGCATCGTTTTATAATCTTCCATCTTCACCCGAACTAATTCGGGGGTGCTGAGAGCTAGTTTTAACTCAGCTGACAGGACCACCACCCGACCAGGCTCGTGTTTGATTATGCTGCTCCTATATTCGTACACAAATCGTTCAACAGGCCATTTCTCCTGAGAAATATCGTGATGACCTGCATGGTCTATCTGATTTAGGTGCAAGATTTCTGCCATCACCAGGTTGCCAGACATGTCACCGTCATGTGCACCGGCATTCCCCACAATTGCACCGCCGACTGTGCCGGGGATGCCCGCTGCCCATTCCAGGCCCGTCAAACCCTTTGCTGCTGCGCGACGTGCCAAAGCACCCAAATTGGCGCCTGATTCAACCCACACCGTATGAGATTGTGTGTGGGTATTAAAACGGATTTGCTTTGCCCGGTTCAGAACCACTACCTGCCGAACACCTGCATCAGAAATCAATACATTTGAACCGCTGCCCAGAATGATGAAAGGTATCTCTAATTTCCATAAGAGTTTAGCCGTCTCTGCCAGCTCCTCAGATGAATCTGCTGTGATCATGGCATCTGCATCACCCCCGATGCGCGCTGCAGTGAAACGTTTGAGGGGAATATTCGCCTGCAAGCGTTCACCGAATGCATCACGAAGTATTTGGAGGGTTGTCAGAGAAATCATCGCTTATTTCCTGATTCGATGGTCACATATTCTCAACAAAATCTATCAGATACCTGATCAGCCTGGGGGAATGTAAAGGGTCTTTACACATCACCTCAAGTTCCTGCTTTGAAAAAACACTCTTCTTTTTGGTTAATGGTTTTAGAAAAAGTGATAGATATGGCTCCATTTCAGCATCATATGCCTGTGAGCTCATCATTTTCGGGGAATATCCCCGCGTTGCTGTCCTCATTGCGTTAGTCATCTGCCTCACTCCTTTCTTTTAATTGAGCTAATACGCGTGAATTGATTTGGTCAGCATCACCCGCAGATAGGACAATTAACACATCGCCGGCTATCAAGCGGTCAACCAGGAATGTGGTTGCCTTGGTAAAATCTGGGATGTATTGGGCATCCGGGTAGGTGATTGCAGCTACAATTTGCTGTGATGTGAACCCATCCTCAGGTTTCTGCTCACGCGCTGCATAAATATCTGTCACTAACACATGGTCCGCCAGTTCAAAGGCATCCACAAAATCATGGAATAATAAGCGGGTGCGTGAATATGTATGCGGTTGCCATACCACCCATAATCTGCTTTTGGGGTAGCGCATACGGGCAGCAGATAAGGTGGCACGAATTTCGGTTGGATGATGGGCATAATCGTCGATCAGTGTGATCCCATCGACCTCGCCACACACTTCAAACCGCCTGCCGGTACCGCAATACTCAGATAATGCTTTGCTTGCCTGGTCGACCGGCAGATGCATCTGGTGAGCCACAGCCAGGGCTGCCAAAGCATTTTGGACATTATGCCTGCCCGGTACGCGCAGGTTGGTTGGAGAATGTAGCTCAAATTTTTCATCAGGCAGTGAACATACGGTTTCAAAGCTCATTCCACCTACCAGATTGGGTTTGAGTGATTGTGCAATGTAGGTGATGGGCTGCTTGGATGAGCCATTATTGGAGTGGCGGATTGCGTAAGACAACACGTGTTGTCCACGAGCCTTCGCAATCTGACCTAACCTAACCGCTCCACCATCATTGGCACATACCAAAAGAGTCCCATCACTGCCAACCTGCGTGGCAAAATCATCAAACGCTTTGAAGAAATCATCAGCCGTTGGGTAACAGTCTGGATGATCATGCTCAATATTGGTAATCACGGCGATTTTAGGCTTGAGTCCCAGGAACATATGGTCATACTCATCAGCCTCAATGACGAATGCACTACCCTTACCTGCATGGGCATTTGTACCAAGATTATTTAAAACCCCGCCGGCAATAAATGACGGGTCCTGCTCCAGAAAGGTAAGCATCCATGCGATCATAGCGGTGGTGGTTGTCTTACCGTGTGCGCCTGCAACAGCAATTCCTATTTTTTCATCCATCAGACTTGATAAAAATTCGCTTCGTTTGAACACCGGGATACCTTGCTCTTGTGCTGCTATAACTTCGACATTGTCATCAGGAATGGCTGAAGAGCGGACCACCACCTGGGCACCCTCTATGTTCTCAGCCCGGTGACCAATGACAACCCGCACACCCTCTTCCTTCAGGCTTTTAGCCATGGGGGATAGGCTGCGATCAGAACCGGTCACCTGGTAACCGCTTTCCAGCAGTACCCGGGCAATGGCTGAGAGACCTGTACCACCAATTCCAATGAAATGGACCGATTTGCGTTCTGTCATAAAAAGACCACTATTACGAAAATAAATGCCAATGCAATGGCAAAATAAATAAAGGGGATACCCAACCAGGCAGGTGCCATATAACCAAGTAGCTTTAACGCCTCCTGCCCCTGAATAGTATTAGGGTCAGGGGGAATAATGTACGAGACCGCCTGGTAATTAGCCTGCGCCAGGAAATACCAGATTGAACCGATAATCAGATATCCATTCAATGCGCCAAGGAAGATACCCAATAATGAATCCTGAAACCGCTCCCGGACAAAACGGTCTCCACCCAGCCTGGGTAGGTTGGGTGTTTGATAACCAAAAAAGGTAAGGATGAGGATAATTGCTGTTCTCATCCAAAATTGGGATGTTGAACCAGGTTCGGCAAACGATTGGGATAATCCTTTTACATAGGTCTCAAGAACGGTGATGATGAACAATGCCAAAATCGCACTGGCAGTCACCATCATCTCTTTTGCCCATCCGCGCATGGCACCAATGACGGCAAACAAGACCACAAAACAGAAGAAGATAAAATTCAGATAAACCATCGTTTACACTTGCCCTGTCGATATGGCAACATCGCGTGATCCTGGTTTTGTTGATGAGTCTGCTAATTCCCGCAGCAATCTGCCAATTCTCGCAGCTGCGTCGGGCTTTGCCAAAGAGTGCATGGCTTGTGACATTCTTTCACGTTGCTCTTTATCTGCCATCAAATCTTTTACTTTTGGGATGATTTGTTCAGCCAGTTGCGAATCTTCAATCTGGATAGCTGCACCATTCCTCACTAGATAGCTGGCATTGACTCGTTGGTAGTGCCAGGCGTATGGATAGGGCACCAGGATTGCAGGGAGACCAAAAGCTGGTAGCTCTCCGAGTGTGGACGCCCCAGCCCGGGATAATGCCAGGTCAGCTAATGACATGGCGGCACCAATTTCGTCATATAAATAAGTAAATGGTCGATAGCGATTAAGCTGCTCACTGGATAAACCTGCCCGCGCTTCTTCTATCATTTGCCAATCCAGTTTTCCAGTTATGTGGATCACCTGCATCTCTTGCAACAGGTCTGGTAAAGCAGCAACTACAGCCTGGTTGATGGACCGCGCACCTTTACTGCCACCAAATACCAATAAAACAGGCAATTGCTCCTCAAGGGCGAAAAAGGTCCGAGCTTCAGTGGAAGTCCAGCCATCCAATCCTGGACGGAGAGGATATCCCGTGACGATCCTTGAGGGATGTTCCGGGAAAAATACCTTTGATTCTTCCACAGTAAGGGTGATGCAATCACTAAAACGGGCAATCGTCTTGAGAGCTTTTCCAGGCTCAATATCCGGTATATATAGCAGGCTCTTCGTGCGACTAGAAAGCCGGGCTGCCAACGCCATTGGGACAGCTACATAACCACCGGTAAAGAACAGCACATCTGGGCGGAATTTCCGAAGGATACGTCGGGACGAAAAAAAACCTCTCGTCAGCTGCCAGAGATTACCTGGCAAAGAACTCCAGCTAACCCCATGCACGCCTGCGGCAGGGATTGTTTCAAAACGCAATCCTTCCCTCTTCACCAAGTCTTCCTCCATGCCTCCACTGCCGCCCACCCACAATACGTGCAGCTCATCAGTTGGGGCTTGCCTGGTTTTAGCCGGTCCTCCCGGCAGCCGTTCAGGATTCGCGCTCATCAACTGTTTGAGGACTGACAGGGCGGGATACACGCCGCCGCCGGTCCCCCCCGCGCAAATTAACAACCGCATTGAAACCCTTCTCCTCATTTAGCTTGGATTTTTCTGCAACCCGAGAAATATTTAATAGTATTCCTACGGATGCCATAACGACCATTAAATTGGAACCTCCTGAACTGATAAATGGGAGTGCATTCCCAGCAAAAGGTAGCAACCCGACCATAACCAGCATATTAATAAGTGCTTCCAAACTCAACCAAAACGCAAGCCCACCAGCCAATAGCATTCCTAATCCATCCGGTGCTTTACGTGCAATGATCCAACCTCGCCACATTATTACCAGGAACAGGCAGACCAGCAAAACAGACCCCAATATTCCCGTCTCTTCGCCGACTACAGCAAAAACACTATCCGTGTGGGGAAAGGGAAGTCCATTCAGTTTGGTTTGTGATTTTCCGATTCCCACGCCAATCCAACCTCCACGCATAAAAGCTTCAAGAGAACGCCGAACGTGTTCCGAGTATTGTAGTGGGTCCTTAAGACCGGCAAGGAAGCTGTTCATCCGGTCTGGACCGGTAGGGAATATTCCTGACCTTAGAACGATTACCCCAACGATAATGCCAAGGACCATCATAAAGAGGAATTGTTTTAGCTCTCCACCAGCCAAAAAGAACATCATCGTGCCTAATAAGCCGATGGTTATTACGGCGCTCAGATCGGGTTGCAAGGCAATCAAACCTCCCACGACTCCCATGATTACACCGAGTGGGATCAGCGCCAGATATATATTCTTAAGAAAGCCACGCCGGTTGTGAAGCCATATTGAAAGATAGATAACGATTCCAAATTTTGCCAGCTCTGATGGTTGGATTGAGCCTCGGAATAAGCTTCTTACCGACCCCAGGCGGGTATCCTGGACAATGAGCACCGCCATCAGGGCAAAAATCACAACTGCCATGAGAGGCAAGGCAAGTTTCTTCCACCAGTGGTAATCCATCCAGGCGAGGAAAACCAACACCAGACTGCCGATACCCAGCCACCTCACCTGGCGCATGAAAATGTAAGTAGGTGACCCATAAACCTGGAAAGAGTAATCTGCGCTGGCAGAGTACACCATTAAAATCCCGAACAGGAGCAGAGAGATGACTGCTAGTAGCAAAGGTACATCAAAATTCAGGCGCTTCGGATGATGAGCTTTTACCGAGCCCTGATTAGAATATTTCTGGCTACCCTTTACATGCACGAAAGATTGATTACCCATCGTTTATAGGCCTCCCCGCGCTCCTCAAAGTCTCGGAATTCATCAAAACTGGTCCCGCCAGGCGAAAGCAGAACGATATCACTCGGTTCAACCACACGGGCTGCCAATTGCACTGCTTGTTCTAAACCCACACATATTTCTATTGTATATGGTCGCTTACCCGGTTCGCTAACTCCAACGGTAGAAGCAATCTTCCCTGCTGCCTCCCCAAACAGGATCAGGTGCTCTACCCTCTCGTGGATCAATTCAGCCAGACCATTCCAGGTCAATTTTTTATCCCGCCCTCCAGCCAGAAGCACGATAGGTCTGTGCAGGTCGGTGAGTGAATCAAACGAGTGAATGGCTGCCGATACGCGTTCTGGAGCAGTGGCGATCGAATCGTTATACCAATCTGCCCCCCGCCAGGAGGATATCCATTCCAGGCGGTGTGGAACTCCAGTAAACGATAAGATAGCTTCGCGCATACTGGCATATGGCAAATTGGAAGCCTGGCAGATGGCAAATGCGGCCATGGTGTTCTCCACATTGTGCCAACCCCGCAATTGGATTTCATCCACACGTACAACCTGGACACTTTCTTTCCCATCCCATAAGCTCAGCCAATCACCGTTGAGGTAAGCACCCTTCATCTCTTCTGGTGGTTTTCCCTTCCCAAATGAATATCGGCTGCCCTGGACAAGTCCGAGCAACCCCCAGGCTCTTGGGTCATCGCTGCCCAAGACAGCTGCACCATCGCTCATTTGATACTCGAGGATGCGCTGCTTGGCAGCGGAATAAGCATCCATCGTGACATGCCTATCTAAATGGTTGGGGGTGATATTCAGCACACAGGCAATATCGACAGATTTGGTCATGAGCTCTAACTGGAAACTTGAGAGTTCCATAACTGCTAAATCACTCGGCTGCATTTGTTCCAGCATCGCGATCAATGGTGAGCCAATATTCCCACCCACCCAAACTTTTCGATACCCTGTTCCCTGACCTGATCCAATCGCAACCTGGGCAATTTTCCCAACCAGGGTGGTAGTGGTTGTTTTACCTGCAGAACCTGTGATGCCAATTGTCCGGCAAGGGCAAGCCTCCAGGAAAATTTGCGAATCATTCGAAAGCGGGATGCTTCGCTGGATGGCTTCGACTATAAGGGGCATATCTAATGGAACACCACCCGATGGGCAGACCATGTCAGCACCATCGAGCAAAGCAATGGGGTGGCCTCCGAAGGACCATTCTATTCGGGCTGATATTTGTGGGTCAAGGTCGCTTAATTGATCGATTGCGCTTTGAAGCTGTTCAGCTGGTTTTTGATCATTGACAACCAACTGCGCCCCACGCGATGCAAGATAACGCGCCAGGGCAATTCCCTGTCTGGCGGCTCCAATCACGATCACGCGTTTTCCTTGCCAATCCATCATTTTAGCTTCTCAACATTTTTCTTAATCATCCGATCGCAATAGCTGCACCGATAATCGCAACCAACAACCCTATCAACCAAAAGCGCTGTACCACTTGCGTTTCACTCCATCCAATTAATTCAAAATGGTGGTGGAGAGGTGCCATTTTGAACAAACGTTTGCCTTTGGTGAGCTTAAAGTAACTCACTTGTAGGACCACACTAAAGATTTCGCTTAAAGGGATAACCGCAATTAATGGCAATAAAATCCATTGACCAGTCATAAGTGCGACAACTGCCAGGGTCGCACCCAATGGTAAAGAACCAACATCGCCCATGATCAGTAATGCCGGATGTACGTTAAACCAGAGGAAACCAAATAAGGCACCAACCAGTGTGAAACAGAATCGCGCCAGATACAATTGCCCCTGCATCAATGCAATCAACCCGAAGACTGCAAAACAGGTGGCAGAGATCAATCCAGCTAGGCCATCTAAGCCATCGGTAAAATTAATCGCGTTTGAAAATCCTACGATCAAGAACGTAGCTATCAAGATGTACCAAAATCCCAGAGAGAATTGAGCCTCCATCCAGGGAAGGTAAATTTGAGGGACTTGAAGCACGTATTGCAAACCGATAGCTATGATGATTCCAAAGATGATCTGGATGATGAACTTGGTGCGGGCTCGCATACCGCGTTCTTCTTTATTCTTACCCCGCAACTTTTTCCAATCATCCACACCGCCTAATATCCCAAAGACGATCATGGTTCCTATAGGTAGGAAAATTGATCGTCCTAGCAAAGTTAATCCGAGCAAGGATGCACCATTGAAAAGAACAGTGATAAGAAGCACTGGGAGTATAAACAGCACCCCTCCCATTGTAGGCGTGCCCAATTTGGAGATGTGCCCTTGGGGTCCATCAACCCGGATGGATTCCCCAATCTTCAAGTGCCTTAAGACGCGCAGTAATGGCTCACCCCAGATAACCGTCAGCATAAAGGAGAAACCGGCTAATGCTAATGCCAGAGCACTTTCTCTCATGACTGGTACTCCAGTGCAGCCACAATGCGATCCATCCTCATCATATTTGAGCCTTTTACCAAGACGACATCATCTGGTTTTAGATTTGGTTGCAAGTATTGGATGACCTGCTCGGCTTGATCAAGCATAGTGATTTTGTCTGGGGGTAAGCCTGCATCTAAAGCTGCCTGTGCGATGATTCGTCCAAGTTCACCCAGGGTAACCAGCTCGTCCACCACCTCAGCGGCGCGTATACCGACCATCTCGTGACCGCGTTGCTCATATAATCCAAGCTCGAGCATGTCTCCAAGTACTGCTACTTTACGCCCATTCAGGTCATGTAAAAGGTTTAGTGCTGCCAACATGGACTCAGGGGATGCGTTGTAGGTATCATCAAGGATCAAGGCACTATTTTTGGTCCGTACTGCAATCAAGCGCAATTCGTTGCTTGCAGACCGTAAACCGCTAACGATCTCTTGCCAGGTCAACCCATCCACCAGTCCAACCGCCGCTGCTCGCAATACCGTCTGAACAGAATGCCTGCCGATCAATGGCACTCGCAATTGCAGGATTTCGGCTGGACGGTTCTTATGTTGGCGATAATGCATCCAAAAGAGGATCCCCTCCAATCCAAGGCTTTCAACATTATCAGCCCAAAGGTCAACCATCTCATCCATACCGTAGAAAAAGACATGGGCATGTGTCTGGTCAGCCATCTTTCGGACCAATGGATCGTCATTATTGAGAATAGCAAAACCATCTTCAGGTAATGCCTGGACCAGCTCAGATTTACCTCGGGCAATTTCCTCTTGAGAGCCTGCTCGTGAAGCATGCACAGTACCAATGTTCGTTACAACACCAATGCGAGGAACGGCGAGGTCACATAGTAATTTGATCTCCCCGGGGACATAAAAACCCATCTCCAATACAGCCCTTTCGTGCTCCTCCGTCAGACTGAGCAAAGTCAAGGGCAAGCCAATTTCATTGTTTAGATTGCCTTTATTTTTTAAGGTAAGATAACGCTGGCTGAGAACTTCAGCAACCACCTCTTTTGTCGTCGACTTTCCAACACTGCCTGTGATTCCAATGACCTGCACATCCAGCTTACTTCGCCAAAATTTAGCCACCTGCTGTAGGGCATGGAGAGGATCCTCCACTTGAATGCAGAAAACCCCTTCAAGCCTGGACAGTTTGTCATTAAGATCTTCGGGTAGCAGGGATTGGCGTAAATCCAGCATCGGGAATTGGCTGCTAAAATCACGGCTGACAAGCGCATAACCAGCCCCTGCCTGAAACGCCTCACCGACATAATCGTGACCATCGTGATGTTCTCCAGGTAGAGCAATGAACAGCGCTCCGGGTGCGGTTTGACGTGAGTCGATCGCACCTTCCGTGATCAAGGACGTCGCCCTGTTTGGACGAATTCCAGTCAAAGCCTCGAGTACGTCAGCCAGTGATATCACGAATATGCACCTTAATGATTTGCCGTTCCTTGTACTGCACCATCCGGTGGAATGTCCATCAGTACCACCAGGCGTTCAACCATGTCATGAAAAACTGGAGCAGCTACGATAGAACCCCAGATTGAGCTGGTGGGTCTTTCCAGCCACACGTAAACCAAAAAACGAGGATTATCCACCGGACCCCATCCCACAAAGGAGGCATTGGTTTCCGTGCTGGAATACCCTGTGGGTGTGGCAATTTCCGCAGTACCTGTCTTACCAGCCACCCGATACCCATCCACCAAAGCATCGGAAGATTCTCCCTCCAACGAGTTGGCAAGCAGCTCAGTCAGGGTCTGAGCTGTATCCGCAGAAATTGGGTGACCGACTACCTGGGGTGTGGGGGTGTATTGGAATCCATCCCGAATCATCGATCGCATCACATGGGGCATCATCATCTCACCCTTACCATTGGCTACGGATGATATTGCCATGACCATTTGGATGGGTGTCACCGCGATACCTTGCCCAAATGAGTTGGTGCCTAGCTCTGCTTCATACCAATCGGTATCACCAGGCAGCTTCAGCCTTCCCGGAGCTTCACCAGCAAGGTCAATACCGGTAATGCGTCCAAAACCGAAATTCTGCATATATTTGTAAAACTGTCCTGTGCCTAATTGCGTAGCCACCCAGGTCAAGCAAACGTTGAGCGAGTGTGCCATACAACCCTGCATATTCTGAGGACCCCAGGCGCCCCAATCCCAGTTGTGGATGGTCAATCCACCGATCTCGATCGACCCAGAATCTACAAATTCTGTATCCGGTTTGACAGCACCATCATCGAAGGCGGCTGCCATTGTCAAAACTTTAAACACCGATCCAGGCTCATAATCCTCGCTTACCGCACGATTGAAGGGGGTATTACCGGTGAACACATTTGCATAATCCCAATATTTATTCGGGTTGAGTCGTGGTGTGCTGGCAATAGCTAACATCTCACCCGTATTTGGGTCCATAACCAGGATTACTCCACCATCCGCACCGCTATCATCCAAAGCTTTATTTAACACATCTTCAGCTGCTGCTTGTATTTCACGGTCGATGGTCAAGATCAGGTCTGCACCAGATTTTAGTTGCGGAATTTCAGATACCTCATAGGGATTCAATGACATCCAAACAGACTGTGGAGCACCGGCTAAAAGATCATTAAATTCAGCCTCCACTCCGAACATTCCGGTTCCCTCACGGTTGACGAACCCAAGAATATTCGCACCAAGCGTGTCCTCCGGATAATAGCGTTGCAGGCGTGGTCGATAGACCAATCCGTTCAGGCTGGGTCGTCCGGCCTCGCCGTAATCCACATTGGGTAGTTTGGCATAATTATTAGCCCAATCTTGTAATTGGGTTAATTCTTCCGGTGTGACAAAATCAGCCAGTTGGACATAGGCTGTCCCGGATATTTCAGCGCGATGGATCACCGAATATATCTCATCGGAGTATTCTGGATAATCATATTCGGGGTGGCTTGACAGGACTTTACTCAAAGCGAAGGATATGGTGTCAGCATTTTCAACGTTATCAACTTGCACACCGACTTCGTAAACCAGGGTGCTACCTGCCACCAAACGGCCCCACCGGTCATAGATATCTCCCCGGGGTGGGTAAAAAATGTGTAAAGTGCGGGAATAAAGATCTCCCTGAGAGACAAATTCAGTTCGCTCTGGGCTAAATTGAAGTCTCACGAGTTGGATGATGATCATCACGCCAGCCAAAAAAAACAGGATACCTAATAAATTAAATCGCCAACCGGTCAGGGTCTGACCGGCTTTATCATTTGCTGAATGGGTGGTATCAGGGTATTCACTCGCAGGAGGCTTCCGCCGTAACCGTCCTGCTGAGACTACTTGATCAGCCATATACCTTCTCATGGTCGGACCTCGCTGAAATATCTGGCTGTTTTTTGCACCTGGTCCGCTACCCAGACAAATAATGACTCTTTAAATTGGGGGTCAATCGTTGATGCGGTCACAACCATTGGCTCAGGTGGAGGTGCTAGTATGGTCGTCTGCCTGTCGATGTAACCTGGTACTTCTATATATTGGATATGGTCAGCATCAATCGGTTGCAAATTAAGGTCATTCACTCGCTCCTGCATGACCCGATATGAAGTAAGGATAGCCATCTGATTGGTTAGGTTGGCGATTCTCTGCTCCAATTCCTCAATTGGAACCATGGCCTCACCCGCATCATTGGTCAGGTAATGGTATCCATAAACCCGTACTTGCATTTCTTGGATCTGCCTGCCGATTGTTGCTGCCCTGGCTGTAACATTCAAGTAAATCCCTGCCACGATGGCAGTACTGACTAGTATCAGCAGGATCACTCCGATCATATACAGCTGTCTTCGCCAGGGTGCTTGTTCGTAAGCATGAGTAAGTTGTTGTATAGTTTCCATATTGTTTACCTATCTAAAAACCCGTCCGCTTTTGATTATTTGGACATGTATCTTTGTTAATTTCTCAGAATATCTCAATCTCCTTAATCATCATCAAAAGTAAACGGGTTTCTAGTGCAGGCTTGCAAGTCTTATGCCATTTTTCTATCGAATTCCTTATATCCTCTCCGCAATCCTAAGTCGAGCACTACGGGATCGAGGGTTATTACTAATTTCATCATCCTTTGGGCGAACTGGCTTGGCAGTCATGTCCCGCAGGGTTGCTAAATGACCACAGGTACAAATCGGCTGGCGAGGTGGGCATAGGCAGTCTTTATTTTCCTTGCGTATAAACTGCTTGACTATGCGGTCTTCCAACGAGTGGAATGAAATAACTGACAGCCTCCCTCCCGGAGTGAGCGCCTCAATTGTCTGAGGCAAGACATCTTCGAGAGCATCCAACTCGCCGTTCACTGCGATGCGTAAAGCCTGGAAAGTGCGTGTGGCAGGATGTATACCACTCTTACCTCCACCTGTCGCTCCCGCCACCACTTGTGCCAGCTGAGTGGTAGTGTGGATAGGCCTCGCCCTGACGATCGCTCGAGCTACTTGCCTGGACCTCCGCTCTTCTCCGTAGCGGTACAATAAGTCAGCCAGCTCAAACTCATCCAGGTAATTCACTAGGTCGGCTGCACGGACCTTTCCTTCCGGATCAAAGCGCATATCCAGGGGAGCCTCGGATTGGAATGAAAAACCTCTTGCAGGCGTGTCCAATTGCATCGAGGACAAACCTAAGTCTAAGAGGATACCATCCACCCGGTGCCAACCCAGATTCTCCGCTTGTTGCAGCAAAGAGCGATAGGAGGCTCGTACAAGGATGGCGCGACCACCGAATTCAGCTAGCTTCTCCTGAGCTTGGTCGAGTGCTTGGGGGTCAACATCCATTCCGAGCAATTGACCATCGGGATTACTTGCCTGGAGGATTCCCCAGGCATGCCCGCCTGCACCCAGCGTGCCATCGATGTACAACCCTTCACGGTGAGGTTGCATCGCGTGTATAATCTCATTGTAAAGAACTGGTAGGTGTGTCATCACCTATTATTTAGAGTTGCCGTCTTGCTGGAAATTCCTGGCAATACGGTATCATTCTACACTTGTGGAAAGATCGAGAACCTTAAACCGTTCAGTATTTGCTTCAACCTGATCCATTGCCTGTTGTAGGAGTGCCCATTCTTCAGATGACCAGATTTCAAAGTAACTTCCCTGTCCAACCAGGATTGTTTCCTGGTCACAGGATAGCCCAGCTTTCTGGCATAAAAAATCTGGGATCAGAATGCGACCTGCTTTATCAACTTCAAGACGATTGGCGGATCCAATGATCAACCTACGCAAAGCCCGTGCCAATGGATCAGTCAAACTCATCTGATCAAGGCGGTGTGAGATAGCTTCAAATGCTTTTGGTGTCAAGACCATCAAGTTTCGATCAAAACCACGTAGAATATATGCGCCATTTGCCATTAACTCGCGGAAACGCACCGGTACTGTCAGTCGGTCTTTGTTATCAATACTATGGCGGTACTCACCCAAAAACATATGTTCTAGTTATCCTCAATTTGCACGAAACGCCGGATTATCCGGCGTTCCCACTTCAACCCACTTTATACCATAATTCCCCACAGTATAGTCCAGTATATTGAAAAAATCAAGGATATTTAACCCCAATTTAATGACCAATTCATAAAAAACAGGAAATCCACATGCCCAAACAGCCTCTTAATGACTATCGCCCCCTGTTCGTCGGTTTAGATGCCCTCATCCCCATCATGGATGGCACCTATCGCTGTTATACCAATCTTGACAATGCCGCCTCCACACCCGCATTAAAAGCCGTCCAACAAACCGTGGACGACTTTTTGGTTTATTACAGCAGTGTCCATCGCGGTACTGGTTTTAAGAGCCAGCTTTCCACGCAAGCGTATGAACAAGCCCGCCAAATTGTAATGAGCTTTGTTGGTGCTAACCCCACGGACCATACCTGCATCTTTGGTAAGAATACGACTGAAGCCGTCAATAAACTTGCTCGGCGCTTCAAATTCGATCCCAAACGCAACATCGTCATCACCAGTGGGATGGAACACCACTCCAACGATCTACCCTGGCGGGCAGTCACACAGGTTATTCATGTTGGTCTAACCCCTGACGGGCAATTAGATGAAGCTGAATTGGATATCCAACTATCCAAGTATGCAGACCGGATCGCTCTGGTTGCACTCACCGGTGCCAGCAACGTGACCGGGTTTATTACCCCCATCCATCGACTGGCAGAGAAAGCCCATGCTGTTGGAGCATTATTCCTGGTGGATTGTGCCCAGCTGGCTCCTCACCGAAAAATCGCCATGCTACCCTTGGACCAGCCTGAGCATCTCGACTTTATCACCCTCTCAGCCCATAAAATGTATGCTCCATTTGGCACAGGCGCGCTCATCGGGCGAAAGGATATCTTTGAGCAGGGTGACCCGGATATGCCTGGTGGAGGCACGGTCGAGATCGTCACACTGGATAGCGTGGTATGGTCTGCCCCCCCCGAACGGGAGGAAGCTGGAAGTCCGAATACTGTCGGGGCTGTTGCTTTGGCAGCAGCCATACGACAACTCGAAAGCGTGGGCATGCCTGAGGTAGCACACCACGAAGCAGCCCTTACCCGCTATGCCCTGGAAGGGTTGAGCCGTATCCAGGGTGTGAAGGTCTTCGGTGACTACGATCCAATGCAGGCAGATAGTCGTCTGGGTGTGATTCCCATCCAGCTCGAGCGTATCCCCCATTTCCTGGCAGCAGCAATCCTGGGTTATGAATTTGGGATAGGTGTACGCAGTGGTTGTTTCTGTGCCCACCCATACATCCTGCATTTATTAGGGTTAAGCAAAGAAGAGTCCGCGGAAGTTCGGCGTCGCATGGTGACAGGCGATAAATCCGAAATGCCAGGCCTGATCAGAGCCTCGTTTGGGTTATACAATACCCTTGAAGAAGTAGACACTCTTCTGGGTGCTTTAAGTCACATCTCGAAGGGCGATTACAAGGGTAAGTACATTCAGGATAGGGCGACCGGCGAATATTTACCCATCGGTTGGCATCCAGACTTCGCTGCATATTTCAAGCTGTAGTTTATATAAGAACTAGACCTAGCAGGACTTCTGAGAGCTGCCAGGTCTAATTATCGGGTGTTTAGATTCCCGAGTAAAGAGGAGAATTAAAGCGGTGAATCTCTCACTGATTATTTCTACCTCCTGGCTGCGTCCATCACTGCCACGGCGGCGATATTTACAATGTTTCGCACATCATCACCGGTCTGCAGGACGTGGATCGGCGCTCCGACCCCCAATAGAATGGGGCCGATCGCCTGGGCATTCCCCAAGCGTGCCAGTAGTTTGTAGGCGACATTCGCAGCTTCAAGGGATGGAAAGACCAACACATTGGCATCTTTAACTTGGCTGAAAGGGTAACGCTGCTCGATCAGCTCGGCCACCACTGCCGTATCCGCCTGCATCTCGCCATCCACCGGGAAATCCGCCCCTCTTTCACGGATCAGTTTTACCGCCTGTCTGACTTTTTCAGATAATGGGTGAGGTGTGCTGCCAAAATTAGAGAATGAAAGCAAGGCAACCCTGGGCTCTATCTCAAGCTGGCAGGCGAAATCCGCGGCCAGGAAGGCAATATCTGCCAGATCTTCTGCACTCGGATCGATATTCACTGTGGCATCTGTGAAGAGGTAAGTACGCTTCCCTACAACCATGATATACACCCCGGCTGCGATCCGTTTTCCAGGCTGGGTATGGTGGATGCGCAGCGCGGGTCGGATGACATCCGGATAATCGAAGGTTAGGCCAGAAACGGACGCATCGGCATCTCCCATCTTGACCATCATGGCGGTAAATACATTGGGTTCCAATATCCTACGCCGGGCATGCCAGATTGTCACCCCATTGCGCTGCCGCAGCCGGCTGTAAGCCTCAGCATAGACTTCTGAGCTCTCAAAATTTTCAGGATCCAACACCATCATATCATCGTCCAAACCTAATGCTTCAAGTTTTCCACGGATAACTGTCTCACGTCCAACCAGAATAGGAATACCGATGCCCTCATCAAGGATCTGCGCCGCTGCCCGGATGATCTTTGTCTCTTCACCTTCGGCAAAGGCAATGCGTTTCTTGGGTGAAGCAGCTTTGGCTTTGCTCATGATGAAATATCTCACCTGTTCACCCATCCCTTGTCGGTATGCAAGCTGCACGCGATATTCATCCAGATCAATCGATTTACGCGCTATTCCCGTTTCCATCGCTGCCCGGGCAACTGCAGGCGATTCCCATAGCATCACCCGCGGGTCCAGCGGTTTGGGAATGATGTATTCTGGTCCGAATTTGAGCGATTCCAAACCATACGCCCTCAAAACACTGTCTGGCACATCTTCCCTGGTAAGGGCTGAGAGCGCCTTTGTAGCAGCCACCTTCATTTCCTCATTGATCGCTCTGGCGCGCACGTCTAGTGCCCCACGGAAGATGAATGGGAACCCAAGCACATTGTTGATCTGGTTGGGATAATCAGAGCGACCGGTAGCCACAATGGCGTCAGGTCGGGTTTCTTTTGCTAATTCATATTTGATCTCCGGGTCTGGGTTTGCCATGGCAAATATGAGCGGTCGCTCTGCCATGGTCTTCACCATCTCAGGCTTAAGGATATCCGCCACCGCCAATCCGTAAAAAACGTCCGCATCTCGCATCGCATCCGCCAGGCTGCGCTTATCTGTATCATTTGCCAGGCGTTCTTTATACGGGTTCATTCCCTCTGTGCGACCTTTGTATACCACACCACGCGTATCCACCAGCAGGATGTTCTCGCGCCTGGCGCCGAGGCGGATCATCAGCTCAGCGCAGGAAATGGCTGACGCCCCCGCCCCAGAAATTGTGATATGCACCTCATCCAGCTTCTTCCCAACCACCTCCAACCCGTTGATCAGCGCTGCGCCAGAGATTATGGCTGTTCCATGCTGGTCATCATGGAATACTGGGATATCCAACATATTCTTAAGAGTTTCTTCTATATAAAAGCACTCAGGAGCTTTAATATCCTCCAGGTTGATCCCACCAAATGTGGGGGAGATCGCAGCCACAGTCTGGATGATCACCTCCGGGTCATGCGAGTTGACCTCAATATCGAAAACGTCCACATCCGCAAAGCGTTTAAATAACACCCCCTTGCCTTCCATGACCGGTTTAGATGCCAATGCCCCCCTATCTCCCAGACCCAGGATGGCAGTCCCATTCGTGACGACTGCCACCAGGTTGCCTTTGGAGGTGTATTCATAGGCAGTCTCCGGGTCTTTTTCGATCTCCAAAACTGGCACCGCTACCCCGGGTGTGTATGCCAGGCTGAGGTCTCGCTGGGTCTCCATCGGTTTGGTGGGAACCACCGAGATCTTGCCAGGTTTTCCATCCAGATGGTGATATTCAAGAGCTTCTTCACGGGTGACTTTAGTCATGATCATTTCTCCTATTGACTAATAAGCAATATCAAAAGAGTCCTACTGATTATTTGTCATCAATTTTACCCCGGCTGGTTTGGTTAACGATGAATATCTGTTAATAAGAATATAACCGACTTCAAATAAAATAATTAGGCTAATGTAGGCTCTGTAATTCTAGCCTTCGCAGCAAGACAAGCAATACAAATGACACAGCCAGCAGAACCACTGATAATACCAGGGCGATCCCCAAACCCTGTTCAAACCCAACATAGATTGCCAGGGGCATGGTTTGGGTCTTGCCTTCCAGATTACCAGCAAATAGTAATGTCGCCCCAAATTCACCCAACGACCTCGTCCAACATAAAATGATCCCGGTCAACAAGGCACGACTGGCAAGCGGGAGCATAATATGGCGAAACACATGCCAGTTCGTGGCACCCTCCACTTTAGCTGCCTCATCTAATTGTGGGTCGATGGCAGCAAAACCAATCCTGGCGGAGCGTACTAAAAAAGGTGCCGACACAAAGACCTGTGCTATGACAACTGCCACTGTTGTAAAGGGCAAGTTGATACCGAGTAAACTCAACCAATCACCAAAGAGACCCTGCCTGCCAAATGCCATCAATAAAGCGATCCCGGCAACGGACGGTGGTAAGACGATCGGTAAATCCACGAGCACGTCGAAGAATGCTTTACCATGATATGTCCAATGAGCCTGGATATATGCAAGCGGTGTCCCAGTCAATAATGCCAAAAGGACGCTTATAGTGCTGGTAATCAGACTTAGTTTTAATGCCTTGAATGCACTCTCGGTGAATGCATAGGGAAATATCGTTATGTTAATCGAACGCCAAACGAGCGCCAGAATCGGCAAGCCAATCAAGGCAATTAAAACTAAACTTGGTATGACAAATACCCAACCAGGTGAATTACTTAATTTAGTACGGCGTATTATTCGTGGTGAGGGATTCATTTGTTATTGTCCTGGATTGAACCCCCACTTTTCCATGATCGCTTGCCCATCCGGAGATGTGATAAATGAGATAAATCCTGCTGCCAGGTATGGATTGGGAGAATTCGTGAGGATGGCGATCGGGTATTGGGCAATGATATTGAATTTTTCCGAGATGGGTATGGTAACCAGGTCCGGAGCAGCAAACGCATCGGTGACATAGACGATCCCTGCATCAGCCTCGCCTAATTCCACTTTGGTAACAACCTGTTTGACATCGGTTTCGTAGGATAGGACATTCGCCAGCACGGCTGAACTAAAACTCTCTCCATATTCAGGATCCTTGCTTATATTGAATAGAATCTGTTGTGCGTAATTCCCGGCAGGGACCGATGGGTCTGCGAGGATCAGTTTCAAGTTTAGTCTGGCTAAATCCTCTAAAGATTTCACACCAGCTGGGTTGTTCGATGGTAGGACCACAGCTAAGCGGTTGGTCGCAAAATCCTGATAAGAATTCGAAGCGATCAAATTATCCTTGATTAATATATCCATATTTTTGTGATCTGCGCTGGCGAATATATCTGTAAGAGCCCCCTGCTCGAGTTGGGTACGCAACACCTGTGAGCCGGCAAAGCTGAAATTAATCTTCACGCCCGGATGGATGGCTTCATACGCCTTTCCGATTTCCTGAAATGCATCTATCAATGAAGCTGCTGCAAAGACTGTGAGTGTGCGGGTTTTTGGTGCAACAGTTTGGAACCCGGATTGAGCCCCAGGATCTGCCGCACTTTCTATATCCGTGCTTACGGATATTCCGGCACCAGATACGCCACAAGCGCTTATACCGAAACATACTATTAGGAGAAGGGAGATAAGCAATTTGCTCATGATCATCACCTTACGACTGCCAGGGTGTAAATGCTTTACGGCACTCATCCAGCCAGCTGATGATGGACCTAAGCAGCTTGATCCGCAGGTCCAAGGCCAATTGGTTGAATGCCTGGTCCTTAGGGATATTGGAGCGAATTTCATCTAGCCGGATCAATCCCATCTGTACCTCTTGAGATTGAATACTGATTGTTTCCAGGATTTTTTGAGGATAATAATGTTGAATGAAATACAGCCGTGTGATAAATTCCACCCGGATCGCATGCACACTGCAGCTGGTCGGTGTATCGAGCCAGATATTGAAGCGCTGGTATCCAGTCTCCGAGAGATGCATAAACTGACGGGGTGGAAGCTTTTCCTGTTCTAAGGTCGTAGAGGTGATATACCCCTGAACTTCCAGCCTATTGAGAATGTTGTAGGTCTGGCTTTGGCTGACATGCCAGATAAACCCGAATTCATCCAACAGCCTCCTGTGCAGTTCATAGCCATAGCCAGGGTGTTGGTAAAGAAATCCTAAAAGAACATATTCAGGTGAAAGGCGGTGGTTCTGCTTTGTATCCATACTCACTCAGTGAGTATATATGTAAAGGAGATTAAGTGCAAGTATAATATGATGTTTTTATACGCACTTCACGTGGGATATTAGGCTTTGATGAAACATTTGTTTATTATCAACAAATTAAGCTGAATTCATGTATAATATAAGCATCGTTATCGGAATTATCTACTTTTCATTTTCGGGTGAAAAGTAATTAACAATTGTCGGGCTCCAAAAGTAAATAGACGACGAAGGTATAACCTTAAGGATCATCTATCATTGTCCCGGCAATATGGCAATCGCTGCATAGTATTTTCCCCTTTATCATCCATGCAGCCATGGCTTTGATTTGAAACTGACTTGAGAAATTTGATACGTTCTGTGTCTGGATAACCTGGACTGTAGAAAAGCAGGAAATGTATTTCTGGCAGAATAGGTTGGTGCTTAACTCGGATAGCTGATGAATCTAACTTGTGAAGATTGATTTGGTATTGATAAACTCATTCATAAAACTAGATTTATTTTCATGGACCAAAATCTATCCCGGTGCGCCCTGATTGGTCTGGTTGGGATTTAATCCCAAACAATGGATTGGATTATTAACAATCCTAAATTGACACTGAACTGAACCGAATACTCTCAGCGACATATCAGAGCCGTGACCCGAGGAGGAGGGGCGCGGCTAATATTTATTTTGGAGCGTTTTATGAACGATACTGTCGCTGGTGGAAAAGTAACCGCACTGAAGGTACAAAAACATCATCCCAATCGGGTCAACATCTACCTTGACAATGAGTTTTCCTTCGGGTTATCGCGCATTACTGCTGCCTGGCTTCAAGTTGGGCAGGAATTAAGCTCATCCAAGATTGCCAAATTACAAGCCGAAGACGCACGTGAAGTGGCATACGTGCAGGCGTTACACTTTTTGGATTATCGACCCCGCTCGCGGGCTGAGGTACGGCGTAACATGGAAAAGCATGCCGTCCCATCCGAAGTTATTAATGATGTATTCAAACGGTTGGAGCGCAGCGGGTTGGTAAATGACGAGCGCTTTGCCCAAGATTGGGTCGAGAACCGCAGTGAATTCCGCCCACGCAGTCGCAGAGCATTAGCATATGAGCTTCATCAGCGTGGTCTAAATGATTCAGCCATCGAGAAGGCTTTGGAAGGTTTGAATGAAGAAACCATGGCTTACCATGCAGCCCTCAAACAGGCACGCCGTTATGAAGACCTTCCTATACGGGATTTCAATAACAAACTTGGTAGCTTCCTGGCACGCCGGGGATTCTCCTACGAGGTCATCAAGCAAGCTGTGACGAGAGTGTGGGAAGAGAAACATGTGCAATTCGATGGATGAAAGCCCCATGCTGAAATTACCTTACGGATATTAACTGACAAGAGGTCATTACATGAATCCAGGTATTGTTGTAATCATCGCCATAATATCCCTGATAGCCGGCGTTGCTATCGGGTACACGTTATATACTTACCGCGCAAAACAGGAAAAAGCCAGGCTGCAAATTAAGGCTGAAAATATTCTGGTTGAAGCCGAGGAAAAAGCTAAAGAAGTCGAGCTGCAAGCAAAAGATAAAGCCATTCAATTCCGGCAGCAAGCAGACTCAGAAGTATCCCGCCGCCGCGCCGAAGTCACCCGGGAGGAAGACCGCCAGACGAAACGTAGAGAAGAGCTGGATAACCGCACCGACCGGCTGGAAAAACGTGAGGTAGCTTTAAACAAACGGCAGAGCGCTGTTGATAAACGCGCCAACGATGTTGAGCAGATGTATGAGGTTGAAGTGGCAGAGCTTCAACGCATATCAGAAATGTCACAGGAGGATGCCCGGGGGGTATTATTAGCTGAAGTGGAAAAAAGCGCTCGGGATGATATGGCACGCATCATCCGCCAGGTGGAAGCGGAAGCCCAGGAAGATGGTGACCGGCGGGCGCGTGAGATCATCACAACCGCCATACAACGGGTAGCTTCCGACCACGTCAGTGAGACCACCACATCCACTGTATCCATACCGTCTGACGAAATGAAGGGGCGCATTATCGGACGCAATGGGCGTAACATCCACGCGTTTGAGCAGGCTGCTGGTGTGGATGTAATTGTCGACGACACACCTGAAGCAGTCACCATTTCGTGTTTCGATCCTGTGCGCCGTGAGATTGCCCGCCGTTCCCTGGCAAAGCTGGTGCTTGACGGACGCATTCACCCTGCACACGTGGAAAAGGTCCTTAAAAACGAACAAAAAGAAGTAGAACGCATTATCGCTGAAGCTGGCGAGCAGGCTGCCTTTGACGCGGGGGTTCCAGGCCTCCATCCGGAGATAACCAAGATGCTGGGCAGGCTAAAATACCGCACATCTTACGGTCAAAACCAACTTGACCATGCAGTTGAGGTTGCCCGTCTTTCAGCAGTGATCGCCGCAGAGCTGGGTGCAAATGTTGAGATTTCCAAGGCTGCCGGTTTGCTCCACGACCTCGGCAAAGCCATGGATCATAACATGGAAGGCACGCATGCTCTGTTAGGGGCGGATTTTGCTAAACGGTATGGCATCAACCCCATTGTAGTCAATGCGATCGCTTCGCATCACCATGAGGTCGACCAGGAATCGGTTGAAGCTGCCATCGCCGAGTCTGCAGATGCCATCTCGGGTGCGCGCCCAGGGGCCCGTCGCGAAAGCCTGGAACAGTACATCCAGCGGGTGCGCGCTTTGGAAGATATGGCGAACTCATTCAAAGGCGTCAGCCAGAGCTTCGCGCTACAAGCTGGGCGTGAAGTGCGTATCTTTGTCAAGCCCGAGGATATCGATGACTTGGCATCCATCCGTCTGGCCCGTGACATTGCCAAAAATATCGAAGAAACCATGCATTACCCGGGTCAGATCAAAGTGACCGTCATCCGAGAAACCCGCGCAGTCGACTACGCAAAATAATATTAGAGACCATTACAACAGACACCGAGGGCACAAAGGATACTTATATCTTTGTGCCCTTTTTTTTATTATTG
>Ga0315283_10000787_pt1 | contig 24089 bp, 18 predicted proteins | sample YL17G09_0_MG_FD_204541 | JGI IMG/M metagenome (GOLD analysis project Ga0315283, IMG submission 204541) | Sediment microbial communities from Yellowstone Lake, YNP, Wyoming, USA - YL17G09_0 | ecosystem: Environmental > Aquatic > Freshwater > Lake > Sediment | place: USA: Wyoming | collected...
TGCCGGACGGCTCCTCCCACTCCATCGCCTCAACGATGCCGTCCTCCGACTTCGCCGCAACACGCAATCCCCGGCCGATCTTGCCGGCCGCCTGGTGGTGAGACGTGTTGATCGCTCCCTCGCCGACGCCGACGATACCGTGGAGGATGGTCCCGGGCACCACCGTCACCCCATGGAGGCGTTCGGCAGCGTCGCCTTTGAGATGGCTCGGGAAACCCGCCTCCTCGATGTCAGGCATCAACGTCCCCCCCATCGCAACATTGAAGACCTGCAACCCCCGGCAGATGCCGAGCATCGGGAGGTTCCGTTCCATCCCTTCGCGGATGATGTCAAACTCAAAGAGGTCGCGACCGATGCGCACATCCCTGGCAGAGCCGGCGTTCTCTTCCTCCCCGTAGAATTTCGGATGGACGTCCCCGCCGCCGGAAAGGATGACCCCGTCGCACCGTTCTATTTCCGAGAACGTGCCGGTCACGCAGGACAGGATCTGCACTTCCGCTTTCGGCGCCCACTTCTTGACAAGGGTGACATACCTTCCGTACGTTGCCTCATCACGCATGGGATCTGTAAGACCAATAATCATGGGTCGGATAAACTCTCCAGACATCGGTCCACCGCCCGTTCCAGATCGTGCAGACCTTCACGCATTTCAACCTCGAGCAGTGCAATGACCGGGGACGTTCCGCGGCCTATTCTCTCCATCGCCCCCTCCTTCGCAAGGAGGCGGACAGCATCCTTTTCCGTGGTGATCAGCGTCGCGGCTCCCGCCGCTTCCGCCCGTCGTACGACCTCCTCCACGTCACCGGAGGAATAGTTGTGGTGGTCGCGAAACCGCTTGTCCCCTGCCACATGGAGTCCCGCCTCCTTGACCCCCTGCACGAACGAGGCGTGGTCGCCGATCCCGCTGAAAACGAAGGCCTTCCCGCTGACGAGCGCTTTCGCACTCCCGTCAAAAGCCGCGAACCCTGTGATACGCGAGCGATAGCTGCATGTCCTTCCCGCAAACTCCTTCATCAGACCCTCGCTCCATGTCGGCGCCCCTCCCTCGTCGGCACGAGAGAACGCGAGCAGATCGGCCCTCCACAGACCGGCCAGCCATTCCCGCCGCCTGCCGGCCGGAAGCATCGGCTCCCGGGCAATATCTTTCCGTGCATCCAGGACAAGAATGTCCAGGTTCCGGCGGAGAGAGCGGTGCTGGAAACCGTCGTCCAGGACAATAACGTCAGCTCCACACCGTACCGCCACATCGGCGGCGTCAGCACGCCGTTCACCGACCACGACGGTCGCCCCGGGAAACTTCCGGGCGATCTGAACAGGTTCGTCGCCACCGGCGGCTGCGTCCACAAGGACGCCCCCTCCACTCCCACGCGCAACGATGACGACACCGGTCGACCTGCGCCCGTAGCCCCGGCTGACCACCGCGACTCTCCGGCCCCGTTTCAGGAGCAGGGCCACGAGAAATTCCACGAGGGGAGTCTTCCCCGTCCCCCCCACCGTCATATTGCCGACGGAGATGACCGGAACTCCGACGGACCGCTGCGGAAGAAGCCCCCCGTCGAATGCGAGGTTTCTCGCCGCGACGAAGAATCCGTACAGCCACGCGAGCGGGAAGAGGAGGATGTTCATGATCCGCCGGTCTCTATTTCGGATACCCGGCCTCGGTCAGTTGACGCTCCACCTGCTCGAGCTTCTCAGCCGCCTTGTATGTGGTGTGCAGCCGCTTCAGCAACAACAGCATTCCTATCTTGTCGTCCATAAGGCGCCGGTAGTCATCCGTTGATTTGTACCGGCTGTTCGATATCTTCAGCGCGGCGACCCGCCCATCGACCGCCTGTACGCCGGAAGAAAAGGTCCGTTCCGCAGTCTGATCGCGGTCCAGTTTCATATACGCGCGCCCCAGTTGACGGTAGTACCCGCCGAGATACGGAGAGTCGTTGAACTTCTCCGCCGCCGCCTTCTGCGACTTCACCACCCCCTGCCAGTCGCCGACCCCGAAATAGGCCAGGCCGAGGTTGAAGTACTGCCGGTCGTGGGGGAAGAGCTCCGCGTTCTTCCTGGCGTATATCAGAAAACCGCGATCGTCGTCCAGGGCGACCGACAGCTCGCACAAGCGTTCGTATACCGTGGCGTCGCGGGCACCAAGCATCTCCGCCCTGATGAAGAAATCCCGCGAGAGACGAAAATTCTCCAGGCGCTTCGGGTTCTTCTCCCCTTCCTCCCTGAGGCCGAGGTCAAAGTAGAGCGACGCCAGATCGGTCACGGGGTCAAGGTAGGATGAATCGATTGCCGCCGCCCTCTTCAGCTCGGCCTCTGCGCGCCCGAATTCCATCATGCCGTAAAGCTGGTGCCCCCGCTGGTAGATCGCCTCTTTCGAATCGGCCCCTGGTGTCCGTCGCGACGTATCCGCCGACGGGGCACAGGATGCGAGCAACGCGAGGGGGAGCAGGAGAAGAGAACGCTCAGCCAGTCCTCTCATGCCGCCCCCGCGAGGTCCAGGATGCCGCGGGCCACTCTCTCCGAAGCGCCGGGTCCGCCCAGTTTCTCCCTGATGACGCCGAGATCCAGCCGCATCGCGCGCGCATAGGCGGGATCATCCAGCAGGCGGCCGACCACCGTCACAAGGTTCTGTTGTGTCATATCATGCTGCACGAACTCGGGTACGATCTTCTTCCCGGCGACGATATTCACCAGTCCGATGTACGGAACGTCGACCAGCATTCTTCCGATGAAGAACGTCAGCGGCGAGGTCCGGTAGACAACGGCCATGGGCGTGCCGAACCATCCCGTTTCCAGCGTGGCGGTGCCGGAGGTGACGATGGCCGCGTCTGCGTAGGCCATAAGGTCGTGCGTGCCGTTTTCGACCAGCGTGAGTGCGACATCCCCCGGGAGAAACGCACGTATCCCCGCCACGCCAAGATTTGAAGCAACCCCGAGTGCAACCTGCAGCCGCCGGGTGCTCCTGAGCTTCTCCGCGGCACGGGCCATGACCGGCAGAATGCGCTCGATCTCCTGTCCCCTGCTGCCGGGAAACAGGGCGAGCAGTTTCGTGGACGGATCAAGCGCGTGCCGTTGAAAGAACTCCCCGCGCGAGCAGGACGTCCCGAGATGTTCAACCAGCGGGTGGCCTACGCACTCCACGTCGATCCCTTGCTTCCGGTAGAGCTCGACTTCGAATGGGAACACCACCTTCATCCGGTCCACCCGGAGCGCCATTGTCCTGATCCGCCCCTTGTTCCAGGCCCAGACCTGCGGACTGATGTAATAGAGCACGGGGATCGCACGCGCCTTTGCCCTGCCGGCGAAGCGAAGGTTGAATCCAGGGTAATCGATCAACGCCACCACATCGGGCCGACGCTTATCAAGCTCTTCCAGCAGGATGCGCTCGACGGCACGGATCGTGGACAGGTGGCGGACAACCTCCACGAATCCCATGAAGGAAAGATCGCGCATATGATGCACGAGCCTCATCCCTTCCGCCTCCATCCGGTCCCCCCCGATGCCGGCGATCTCAACACCCGGAGCAAGACGGCGGAGGGCACGCACCACCGCCGCGCCGTGCAGATCGCCTGACGCCTCCCCCGCCACCATGAGCACACGCGGAGGCATGTTCATTCAGCCAGGAGGAGATAGATGTACTTCGCAGCGATCAGCACGGTGACCAGCGCGATCGCCTGCAGCGTCCTCCGCTCGCTGGCGATCCCCTCCGCCGGGTCCACCACCTTCGCCGCCGCGCGGGCGGAGGCGTACGGGGTCAGCCGCGGGAGAAAGCGTCGCACGGCCTTGGAGTACGCCTCATACTCCTCACCAAACCGCTCTGCCAGGTACTCCTCCTCCTTGGTCACGATCAGGTAGTACTGTGCATAGAACCAGACGATGGCCACGGTCAGAAGCCACGGATAGAGGGCCATCGACATCACACCGACACCGGCGTACAACAGCATGTTCCCGAGGTAGAGCGGATTGCGGACATAACCGAACGGTCCGTTGGTGATCAGGTATGTCCCGCCGACGTCCCCGGTGGTCCGCGTTTCAGCCCCCACGATGGAGACCCCCCAGAACCTGATCATTTCACCCACGAAGACAACGGCAAAGCCGACGATCAGGCTGAGGGCCGTGGGGTGTGCAAACCAGATCATGACAAGCAAGAAGGGGATCGGCGTATAACTCCTGTACGTGAAGATGAGGCGGCGGATGTCGCTGGAATCGTTTCCCACAGTCATGACTCCCGCATGAAGGCCGCGTTCCGGTTCATCGCTGCGCGCCGGCGGGGACGCAGATGCGGACGGGTAGCAAGGACGCGGAGGCGCACGGTCACGTCGTCAAAGGATGTGTAGGGATAGTATGAGATGTTCTCCTCCCGGCAATAGGTCTGCAGCGCGTCCTTGGCGAAGACCACGTCGGCGTAGCGGGCGGGACACTGATCCGAAAAACCTTCTCCCGCGTAGCAGATGATGTCGTCTTCTCCCGCACGTGTGAGCATGATGTTCCGCTTGCAGCACGCGCAGCGTGTGCACTCGGCATCTCTGTAGGGAAACGCGATGGCGGCCCGGGCAGAGCCGTCATCCTTTTCGTCGTACAGGGAGAACGCGTTGGCATAGAACGGAACGTCCGCGAGGCCGTGGCGCGTAAGTATCCTCCGGATGTAATAGTCGAGCCCGTCACTCAGGATCCAGATCTCGATGTGCTGCAGCGCACAGAACCCCACGAGTCCGTGGAAGGTCCCATCGATCTCCTGCCGGTCGATGAACGCGTCCATCGCGGCCACCGGGATCCGTCCCATCGCCGCCACCTCGCCCCTGAAGCATTCCGGTGCGCCGAGTGCACCCGAGAGATAGCGTCCGACAAGCTCTTCGCAGACTGGTCCGCCGAACGTCCGGAACAACTGCTCGCCAACGTCCCGGCGCGTGATCGTACCGTCGAAATCCACGAAAAGTTTAAGTGCCATCGTCAGGCCGATGCGAGCGCGGCCGACTGCACGCGCGCTTCCTTGTTGAACCGAACGGTGACAAGCTTGGATATCCCTTCCTCCTCCATCGTCACTCCGTAGAGCGCGCTGGCCGCCTCCATGGTCCGCTTGTTGTGCGTGACCACGATAAACTGGGTGTTGTCTGAAAACTTATGCAGGATCCGCGTGAACCGATCAACGTTCGCGTCATCGAGCGGCGCGTCAACCTCGTCGAGAATGCAGAACGGACTCGGCTTCACGAGATAAATCGCGAAAAGGAGCGCGATCGCCGTCAGGGTCTTTTCGCCACCCGAGAGGAGGTCGATCGATGTCGGCCTCTTGCCGCGCGGCTTGGCAACGATCTCGATGCGGGCTTCGAGCGGATCGACCCCCTCTTCGAGCTTCAGATCGCACTCGTCGCCGGGATCAAACAGGCTCTTAAATGTCCCGATGAAATTGGTCCTGATGAGCCCGAACGTCTCGATGAACTTGTTCTGCGCTGTCGTGTTAATCTCTTCGATGGTCGCTAGAAGGATTCTTTCCGCCTCCAGGAGGTCTTTCCGCTGGCCCGTCAAGAACTCCAGCCGCTGCTTCTCCGTCGTATACTCTTCAAACGCCGCGAAGTTGATGTTTCCCAACGACTTGATCTTGTCCCGCAAACCCTGAATCTCATCGCGCAGCGCGGCGAAATCCACGAATTCGTCTTCAGGGTAGTTCTTGAGTCCGAGATCGAATTCGAACTCCTCCTGCGCCCTCGCCACGATGTGGCCCGCCTTCGCCCGGAGGTCGGCAAGCTTCAGGTCGTACTCATGAGACGAGCGGAGAGTATCGTCGTGTGTGCGGCGCCTGTCCTTGATGGCAAGCTCGATCGCATGCATCTCATCTCTTAAGGTCCCCGACTCCTCTTCGACCGCCGTCCGCCGCGATTCAACGCCTGCGAGGACCCCGCGGAGCCCGTCGAGGTCTCCGGCATTCTCGGCAACCGCCTCATCGGCCCGGTTGATCTCGTCGGCTGCAGCCTCGATCTCCTCACCGTGCCGTGTGACCGCCGTCGCGGTCTCCACCACCGCTTCGCCTGTACGCACCGTGTCATTGAGTCCGCTCTGCAGCTCGCCACGGACGGTGACAAGCGCGATCCCGAGCTCATTGACCCCCTTCGACCGTTCATTCCATTCGTTTTCGAGCACGTCCAGTTCCGATGTCACTGCGCCGACTCTCCGCTCGACGTCATCCTTTTCCGCCTTCAGGGTTTCCAGCGCCGGCGCCTCCGCCTCTATCTCCGAGTGCAACCCGGCGACCTCCGCACCCAGCGCCTTCATCTCCTCCGCGTTTCTGCCGATGATGTCGGATGCCCGCCTCTTCTCAAACGCCACCTGGGCGATCCTCATCTCAATGCCGTTCATCTCCTTCTCGACCGCCTTCACCCCGTCGGTGAACGCCTTCAGATCAAGGGCGTCATGCTCCACCGCCAGCGCATCCCGTTCTGTTTCTACCGCCTGCAGCCGTCCCGTCAGCTCCGCCGCCTCCTTGAGCAGGTCGTCGATCTGTTGCAGCTTCCCGATGAGTCCCCCCTCGTCCTGCCTCCTGCTTCCGCCGCGGGTGATCCCCACGCCCGTACGGAATTCCCCGTCCAGCGTCACACAGCGGACACCGGGCAGCCGCGCACTGACTGCGGCGGCGGCAGCCGTTGTCTCGACGATGAGGATGCGGTCTAGGAGAAGCCGGAACAGCGGCGCGTAGGCCGCCTCATACTTCGCAATGTCCGCGGCCCAGCCCGCGATGCCGCTGATCCTCGGCAGCCGGATCCGCGCGCTGATGCGCGGCATCCTGTCAAGGCAGACGAAAGTCGCCTTGCCGCGCTGATCTTCCCTGAGCAGTGCCATGCCCCGTTCGGCGTCGGCTGCCGTCTGGACAACGATAAGATTTGCGTACTCCCCGAGAGCGGCTTCCACCGCTGTCCGGTACCTTTCGTCCGCGTGCACGGCATCGGCAACCGTCAGGGTGCGTGATCGCGCCCACTTCTCCGATGCAGACAAATACCGTACACCTTCCGGCACCCCTTCGCGGGTCTCGACGAGTCCCTTCAGAAAATCGACCCGCGATCTCCTTCTCTCGAGGTCGTTGGTGAGACCGGACGCCGTCCGGCGCAGATCCTCGAGCTTCTCCGCGAGCACCTTTTTCCTGGTTTCAGCATCATAGTACTTCACTTCCGCCTCGGTGAACGCGCGGCGCAGCTGACGGTCCTGCGCCGACAGCTCCTCGATGACCCCGTCGAGCCGGAGAATCTCCTGCTCGTACGCGGCATTCTCCGCGGCCGCATGCGATGCGCGTCCGCCCAGGTTTTCCACGCGCCCCTTCTTCCGGTCCTGGTCGGTCTGCCTGCTCGCGATCACGTGGACCAGGGAGATTGTTTTCTCGTTAAGGGCCTGAAGCTCCGCCGTCTTGGCGTCCAGACGTTTTTCGAACTCCAGCAGCGCGTTCTGGCGTTCGTCCAGCTCCTGCACGGTGATCGCTTCCTTCGAACGCAATTCGCCGATGCGGACGTCCAGAGCGGCCTTTTCGTTCTGCAGCCTGACCAGCTCCTCCTGGAGCTCCCTCCGCTCCTTCGTCAGTCTTTCGGTGTTCGCCCAAAGGGCCTTGATGCGCTCGGCGGCCACCGCGTTCTTCTCTTCGATGCGGTGCATCTTCTCCAGGTGGAGACTCACATCCCGCTGTGCTTCGGCGAGTCGCTTCTCCGCATCGAGCATCAGCGTCCGCAGGCCTTCCAGGCGTCCTTCTTCCCGCGTGAGATCGAGGTCGATACGGGACTTATCGGACTGCAGGAGCGCGAGCTTCTCCTCGAGCGGGACGCACCGGAGGGTGAGTTGCGCGTATTCCCGCTCCATCAGGTCGATTTCAAGAGTCCGGAGCCGGCCTTTCACATCGTTGAACTGCTCCGCACGCTTCGCCTGCCTCTCGAGAGTGCTGACCGCCTTCTGGACTTCAGCAACGATATCGTTCACGCGAACGAGATCATCCTGGACGCTCTCCAGCTTCCTGTAGGCGGCCTTCCGCCGGTGCTTGTATTTGGTGACGCCGGCCGCCTCCTCGAACAACTTGCGGCGTTCGTCGGTCTTGTCGCTGAGGATCGTTTCGATCATCTTCAACTCGATCACCGAGTACGCGTCAGCCCCCATGCCGGTGTCCATGAACAGGTCGAGGATGTCTTTCAGCCGGCACGGGACTTTGTTCAGCAGGTACTCGCTCTCACCGGAACGGTAAACGCGTCGGCCGATGGTCACCTGGGTGTACTCCGAGGGCAGGATCCCCCTGGTGTTCTCAATGACGAGGGAGGCCTCGGCCATGCCGAGCGGTTTGCGCGCCTTGGTGCCGTTGAAGATCACGTCTTCCATCTTGTCGCTGCGAAGCGCGCTGTATCGCTGCTCGCCGAGGACCCAGCGGATCGCATCGACGATGTTGGTCTTCCCGCAGCCGTTCGGTCCGACGATCGCAGAAATACCGCTGTCGAATGCAATGTTCACCTTGTTCGCGAACGACTTGAAGCCGACGATTTCCAGTTTCGAAAGATACATACGCTCCAGCTGTCCCCGCGATTACTGCAAATGAACGATGGTGGAAGAGAGGAAAGAAACGTACATCGGCATCGACTCTGCGTAGTCGTAATACGCATACAGCCCTCCGGCAACCGCCACCGCGGCCAGCACGCCGGCGGCATACGCCTTGAGAGGGGACACGTCCGCGACAATTGCGACGCCCTTCAACAGGCGCGCGTAGACCCAGAGGAGGAGGACAGCGACCAGGATGAAGGCGGGCGCCACATACACGCTGCTGTCCATCACGCGATAGAGGATCATTCCCACCGGCACCAGAATCAGCAAGGGGGCCGACGACCACATGACAATCGTGTAGGCATGGAAGGCGGAAATGCGGGCGCGGACAAGCGCGTTCAACACGTGCACCCCGCCCCCCGTACACAGTAACAGCAGAAAGAAAAATACCGCACCGGCGCCGATGAAGAGGATCGGATTCCAGATCAGCGTCACTGCGGCATCCTTCATCACGTCGGAGACCAAAAGGTACGTCAGCAGGTTATCGAGCACCAAACTGTCCCGGAAGCGATACAGGATGCTCGACAGCACGATCGCCACAGCCACCGCGACGACAAACCCCAGAAGCGTGCTGTGACCGAGCGACACGATCCGCTGATCGCGGATGTCGGCGAAGAAGTTGTAGGAATTCAGAAGCGACCGGTTCAGACTCTCGCGGAAACGCCGGTTCGCATTATACACATACGCCATGCCGATCAGGACGACGAACCCTACGAGCACGAATATGATTGGAGCACTGGCCGAATGACTGCCGATCGCCAGTGCGAGAAATTTTTCTCCGTGGAAAATCGACCGGACGGCGTCATAGGCAAGACGTCTCTCCCTCTCGGCGTTCACGAGTCCCACCGTATGCACCAACGGAGCCCCTGAGTGTACCGTCAGCGCCGGCCGATCCCCCTTCCAGTCGTTGAACGACCAGACTATCCCGCCGTCGCAGTCGAGGGACTTGAGAATCTCGAACCGCTGGAGATAGAAGCGCGCCTGTGCTTCCTGGGAGAGCGGGTCACTGTAGCCGCGCCGGTTCTCCTGCTGGACCTCGGTCCCGATTTTCGCGGCGATAACGGGTTGCTGCGGGCGGGACGAACGCCGCGCTTCAAGGACCGCGCGGAAAGTCTTGGGATCATGCGCCCGCATGTTCACGGCCGCCAGGTCGACGAGATCGGTGCACGCATCGATCCCGGGGACCTCCCCGATGTAGAGCAGCCGGTTGTCCAGCGAACGGGCGAGATGGGCGAGCGAACCAATGAAATCGCGCGCGGCCGGATGCGAGGCCTCGATTTCGTCACCCAGACCCCAGGCGAGGACCGATGGATGATTGCGGTCGCGCACGATCATTTCACGCAGCATCGTCTGCGCAAGATCCTGGTAGCCCTCGGCGGCGAAGACGTGGCCTGGGGTCTGGACCAGCGGCAGCTCCACCATGGCGAGCAGTCCGTACCGGTCACACAGATCCAACATGGTGGGGTGAGGCGGATGGCCGACGAAGCGGATAAGGTTGGCGCCAAGGTTCTTTATCATGACCACATCCTTCTCCCGCACCTCATCGGTCAACGCGCTCCCCAGAGCCGGGTGATCCTCGTACCACGTCACCCCTTTGACTATCAGACGTCTTCCGTTGAGCTGCAGGTGGCCTCCCGCCACCGCCAGATTCCGCACTCCGGTTTCGAGGTCATATTCGTCAAGGACGCGCGTCTCCTTCGCAGCGGTCCGCACAAGGTAGCATCTGAGGAGATAGAGTTCCGGACTCTCGGGGCTCCACAACCGTGGATTTTGAATTGCGATCTCCGCGCGCATCTCACCCCATTCGTTCCCCCTGCGTACCATGGGAACGACCCCGCTTTTCCCGACCGTCGTGCCGGAAATCTTGTCCACCACCTCAAAGGCAAAACCCGTGAAGCTCGGCTTCACGCCGGGCGCGGTCGCCCCCGCTGACGCGCTGTCGATCCCCTCGGCCGAGGCCCGGACCGTTATCCGAGCGCTCTGTCCGTTGTCGGCAGGCTCGGCCCGTGCGGTCACATCCCTGATGTACAAACGGGGCGTGCCGAGCAGGTAGATGTCCCGCGTGATCCCCCCGTAGTTCCGGATTCCCCAGACTGCCGGCCGGAGAGGCAACGTCGACACCGCATCCAGCTCGTTGCTCACCGCGATGCGGATCACGTTTTCGCGGCCCGCCTGAAGCACCGTCGGCGCAAGAGGCTCGACGACACTGGTGAACCCCCCTACGTGATTGGCAACGAACTCCCCATTGATCGAGACCTCCGCAGCATAGTTCACCCCGAGCATTACCAGGTGGAAGGTGTAGACATCGAGCTGATCCTGGGTCAGGACAATCTTTCGCTCGAATAGAACGCTCCCCCGAAAGTCGTACGACGCGGGGATGAGGACATTGACCTGTGCCCCTCCGTCGATGGAGTACGTCCAGGAACCGGAGAGATCAATCTTGATGCGCGTCGGTGTGTCGAGGAGAAACCCGGCATCAGCGCCACGGGTCAGCGGAGCTCCGCTCTGGAGAAAATGGTGCTCCGCGCTGCCAGTATAGGAGGAAAGAAGGGATAAAACGAGGGTGAATTGGAATACCCGTACTGCCGAACTGACGACCCGGAAGCTTTTGCGCTGATGAAATTCGCTCGGCAAGTACGTTGTAACCGCCTCGGAGGTAGGTGATAAGGAATATCACCTAAATATAAGCATAAAGTGCCCGGAAAGCAATGGAAAACGGGAATTGGCGCTAATTCACAGAATTTATGATGCTCGTAAACAGATCGGCCTTGAGACACGCCCCCCCCACAAGAGCTCCGTCTATATCCTGTTGTGACAAAAGGTCTGCCGCATTGTCAGGCTTGACGCTCCCACCATATTGAATCACCAGATTTTCAGCCACGGGGCCTGAATACAACTTTGATATGAGGGCCCGAATCGATCCATGGACCTCCTGCGCCTGCGCGGGAGTGGCCGTCTTTCCTGTGCCGATCGCCCAGACAGGTTCGTATGCAACGACAACATTCGCCATCTCAGGCTCCGCCAGCCCTGAGAGCACCCCCGTGATCTGCGCTGCGATCACCTGAGCGGTGACTCCCTTTTCACGCTCGGTGAGAGTCTCTCCAACACAGATGATGGGACGCAGGCCGTTGGCGAGAGCCTTCTTCGCCTTCAGATTGATGAGATCGTTCGTCTCACCGAAATGCTGACGGCGCTCGGAGTGGCCGAGGATCACGTAGCTGCAGCCTGCAGACTTCAGCATCTTCCAGGAGACCTCACCCGTGTACGCTCCTTCGTCGTGCTGTGACATATCTTGAGCACCGAGCCGTATCATTGATCCCTTCAGCAGGTCCGCCGCCACGGCGAGGGACGTAAACGGCGGACAGATGACGACGGTGACACCCGGCCTGACGGAGGTGAGCATCGTTGTCAGCCCGGAGAGCAGCTGCGTCGTTTCCGAGAGATCCTTGTACATCTTCCAGTTGCCTGCGATGATGACATTACGCATGGAACACTCCGATCGTTCAGTGGATGGATGAAACGTCAGCGCTTCATGGAATCGAGTTTCCGGCGGAGGACCTCGTTCACGACCTTCGGGTTCGCCTTTCCCTTCATGATCTTCATCGTTTCGCCGACAAAGAAAGCGAACACTTTGTCGTTCCCCCCCAGATACTTTTGTACCTGCATCGCGTTGCCGGCGATGACCTCATCGACGACCTTTTCGATCGCTCCGGCATCCGAGACCTGAACGAGCCCCTTTCTGTCGACGATCACTCCCGGATGCTCGCGGGTCGCCACCATCTCTTCAAACACCTCTTTCGCCATTTTCCCGCTGATGGTTCCCTTCTGGATCAGTCCGATCATCGCAGCGAGGTGGTGAGGAGTCACCGGGAATTCGGCGATCGGGAGTTTCTTCTCGGAGACCACGCGCAGGACGTCGGTCATGACCCAATTACTCACGGCCTTCGCGTTTTCCCTGCGTGCCAGGGGATCCGCCGCAAGAGCAGCGAGCGTCCGCTCGACATAGTCGGCCACCCCCTTGTCCACCGTGAGGACATCGGCATCATAACGGGGAAGCCCCAGCTCCGCAACGAACCTGTCCCGGCGCGGCCCCGGAAGCTCGGGAAGCTCCTCGCGTAGCCTTGCACTCCATCGCTCGTCCACCACAACAGGCACAAGATCAGGATCGGGAAAGTACCGGTAGTCGTGCGCCTCTTCCTTGCTGCGCATGGGGAGGGCGACGTTCTGGTTCGCATCCCAGAGGAGAGACTCCTGCACCACGGTTCCCCCGTCTTCAATCAATTGGATCTGCCGGTTGATTTCGTACTCCAGGGCTCGTTCTACGTTGCGGAACGAGTTCATATTCTTGACTTCTGTCTTGGTCCCGAAGGCGGTGGTCCCTCTGAGGCGGACGGACACGTTTGCATCGCACCGGAGACTCCCCTCCTCCATGTTGCCGTCGCAGATTCCGAGGTACGTCACGATCTGCCTGATGCGCGAGAGATAGAGGTAGGCCTCCCGCGGCGACCGGAGATCGGGCTCGCTTACGATCTCGATGAGAGGCACGCCGCAGCGATTGACGTCCACCAGCGTGTCGACGTCGAGATCGTGGATCGATTTCCCGGCGTCCTCTTCCATGTGGATGCGCGTGATGCCGATGGTCTTCCGCGCCGTGTCATCGAGGTCGATCTCCACCGAACCGTGCGTACATATCGGTTCTTCGTACTGCGAAATCTGGTACCCCTTCGGTAGATCGGGATAGAAATAGTTCTTCCGGGCGAACACTGAGCGGGGCGCGATCGTGCATCCGACGGCAAGCCCCATCCGCAAAACGAAGTCAACCAGGTTGATGTTCAGCACGGGAAGGGACCCGGGCATCCCGAGACAGACCGGGCAGACGTTGCTGTTGGGCTCCACGCCGAATTCGGTGGAGCAGCCGCAAAACGCCTTGGTCCGCGTCAGGAGCTGCGCGTGGACTTCCAGACCGATGACAGGCTCATACTTCTCGTTGAGTTTCACATCCTTTCGTCCCTCAGTTGCGGATCGCCTGCGTGACTTTCTCGGCCGCCTCTTTGAGGTTTCCGGCCACCAGGAAATTCATCCCGGATTTCTTCAGTATGTCCTGGGCCAGCTCCGCGTTCGTCCCGGCAAGACGCACAACAATCGGAACCTCGACCTGCACCCGCTTCGCCGCTTCCACAACACCTGCCGCTACCCGGTCACACCGGACGATTCCGCCGAAGATGTTGATCAGAACGGCTTTCACGTGCCGATCGGCAAGGATGATCCTGAAACCCGCCGCAACGGTTTCCGCGCTCGCGCCTCCCCCCACGTCGAGGAAGTTCGCCGGTTCGCCGCCGGCCAGCTTGATGATGTCCATCGTTCCCATCGCAAGCCCGGCCCCGTTCACCATGCAGCCCACGTTTCCGTCCAGCTTTATGTAGTTCAGGTTAGATTTCGATGCCTCCACCTCGAGCGGGTCTTCTTCGTCCAGGTCCCGGAGCGGCGTGAGTTCGGGGTGACGGTCGAGTGCATTATCGTCGAAATTCATCTTCGCGTCGAGAGCCAGCACATTCCCCTCCGTGGTGATAACCAGCGGATTGATCTCCGCCAGGGAGCAGTCCATCGCCTCGTACGCCGTGTACAGCGCCGTGAGGAACCGTACCCCGTTCTTGAATGCATCGCCGCTGAGTCCGAGCCCGAATGCCAGCGAACGTGCCTGGTACGGCTGGAACCCGATGCCGCGATCCACGAACTCTTTCAGGATCTTTTCGGGCGTCTCCGCCGCGACCCTCTCGATTTCCACGCCCCCTTCGGTCGATGCCATCACGACGTTGCGCGATGAGGCCCGGTCGAGCGTGACCCCCACGTACAGCTCCCGCGCGATCGAGATCCCCTGTTCGATCAGAAGCCGTTTCACGATCTTCCCCTCCGGGCCCGTCTGATGCGTCACAAGGCGCATGCCGAGCATCTGCAAGGCGAACTGCCGCACCTCATCGATGCTCTTCGCCACCTTGATGCCACCCCCTTTGCCCCGCCCGCCTGCATGGATCTGCCCTTTGACGACCCATACCACGCCGCCGAGTTCCCTGGCAGCCTGAACCGCTTCGTCAACCGAGAAGGCAACCTTCCCCGCCGGAACCTCAACGTTGAATCTCTTCAGAATCTCCTTCCCCTGATATTCATGGACTTTCATTTGTTCTCCGGAGATGGTCGGAATTGTAGAGTCTATTTCCTGGTCTTTTCGGCGATCGACTTGGCCTGCAGGAACAGGAGCAGGTAATCCTGCCCCCCGGCCTTGGAGTCGGTCCCGCTCATGTTAAACCCTCCGAACGGATGCACTCCCACCAGGGCGCCCGTGCACTTGCGGTTAAGGTACAGATTGCCGACGAAGAACTCCTTTTCGGCCCGCTCGAGATGCTTCTTGCTTTTCGTGTACACCGCGCCGGTCAGCCCGAATTCAGTGTTGTTGGCGATCGTCAGGGCGTCGTCGAATCCCTTCGCCTTGATGACCGCCAGGACAGGTCCGAAAATCTCTTCCTGCGCGATCGTCGCGTTCGGCGCAACGTCGGCAATGACTGTCGGGCGGATGAAGTACCCCTCCGGATTCGGGGTTGTTCCGCCGGCGACGATGCGGCCCCCTTCCTGAATTCCCTTCGTAATGTATGCCAGGATGGTAGTCTGCGAACTCCTGTTGATCACGGGGCCTATGACGTTCGCCGGGTCTGTCACGTCGCCGACCGTCAGGGCGTCCGCCTTTCGTGCGAGAAGGTCCACGAATTTGTTATACACCTTTTCGTGCACAATCACGCGCGAGCACGCTGAACATTTCTGCCCCTGGAAGCCGAACGCCGAAGCGATCACTCCCCCCGCGGCATCCTCGAGATCGACCCCTTCGTCAACAACGATCGAGTCCTTTCCCCCCATTTCCACAACGACGCGTTTGAGCCAGATCTGCCCCGGCTGAACCTTCGCCGCCGATTCGTTGATCTGGATGCCGACCTCCTTCGAGCCGGTAAATGAGATAAAGCGGGTCTTCGGATGTGTGACGAGCGTGTCCCCGACTGCACCCCCGGGCCCCGTGACGAAATTGAGCACACCGGGGGGGAGGCCGACCGCCTCCATGATCTCGAAGAACTTCCAACCGATGAGCGGCGAGTCGCTGGAAGGTTTCAGGACCACCGTATTTCCCGAAACGATCGCGGCCGAGGTCATGCCGGTCAATATTGCCAGGGGAAAGTTCCACGGCGGGATCACCACTCCGACACCGAGGGGGATGTACACCAGCTTCCCCTTCTCGCCGGGATTTTTCACGACCGGGTGCTCTTTTCCGTAACGGAGCATCTCGCGCGCGTAATACTCCATAAAATCGATCGCCTCCGCCGTGTCGGCGTCCGCCTCGGCCCAGCTTTTCCCGACTTCGATGATCATGACGGCGTTTAACTCGAAGCGTCGCTTCCGCATCAGCGTCGCAGCCCGGAAGAGATAGCCAGCGCGCTTTTGATACGGAACGTCCTTCCACCTGCCAAACTCCGCAACGGCGGACTCCATCGCCCTGTGTGCGACCGCGGCGTCCCCTTTTTGAAAGACCGCGACGAGCTCGGTCGCCTTTGAAGGATTGAAGGAGTTGAACTTCTGCGGGAGCGTGATCCTCTCCCCCCCGATGACGATGGGATACTCTTTGCCGAGCCCCGCGCGCAGACCGGCGAGAGCCGCTTGCTGTTTCCTGCGATGGGCGGATATCGAAAAATCGTAACACGCTTCGTTCTTAAACCTGGGAACCGGCATGACAACCTCTTGTGAACTGGAGGGCTCTGTGAAGGTTCGATCGGGACTGGAATCTCTAAAAGCAGCCAAATTTAACGAATTGTGGAGTGAGAAACAACAACGGTGCGGGGTGCCAGGGGAATTGTGCCCGGGGAATTGCCAGGAGATGGCACGGACGGTTCAGCGGTAGATGTTCCCTTCTGCGGCGCGGAGCGTGTTCCTCATGAGCATGGCGATGGTCATCGGACCGACGCCGCCCGGTACAGGGGTGATGGCGGCGGCAACTTCGGAGGCTGACAGAAAATCGACATCACCCACGATGCGTGAGCCGTTCCTGGAGGCCGGATCCGGAATCCTGTTGATCCCGACATCGATCACGACACATCCGGGTTTGAGCATCTCCCCGGTCACCGCTCCCGGCTTTCCCAGGGCCGCCACCACGATGTCGGCTTCGCGGACGTACGGCGCGATGTCTTTCGCCCCCGTGTGCGCAATCGTCACGATCGCATTTGCACCTGCCTGTTTCTGAAGGAGGATGTTCATCACGGGCTTCCCCACGATATTGCTCCTGCCGACCACGACGACGTGTTTGCCTGAGGGATCGTGGCCGCTCCTGAGGAGGAGCTCCTGCACGCCCGAGGGGGTGCAGGGCTTCAGACAGTCGAGTCCAATCACCAGGCGCCCCACATTCACCGGATGGATGCCATCGACGTCCTTCCGGTAGTCAATCGCTTCGATGACATGATTCTCGTTGATGTGTTTCGGGAGCGGGAGCTGGACCAGAATGCCATGGATCGTCGGGTCGGCATTGAACCCAGCGATCAGGCCGAGAAGTTCCCGTTCGTCGGTATCGGCGCCACGGCGCTCGGTCACCGACCGGAAACCGAGCTCTTCGCAGGCTTTGCCCTTCAACCGGACGTAGATGTGCGAGGCGGGATCGTCACCAACGAGGATGAAGGCCAGTCCCGGCCTCATGCCGCGCGTACGCGCGAGCTCTTCGGTGCCGCGGCGGACTTCGTCCATCACCTGCCCTGCAATCTCTTTCCCGTCAATGATCGCAGCAGTCATGGCTCACCCGAAGGCGGGAAAGATGACGCTTTCCATCGCAAGCGCCCGGCCGCTGTCAGCATCAGCCTGCACGTACACGCCGCACAGGCGGACGTCGTGCGAGGCGACTTCGTATTTGTGGGGCGTGGCGGTCAGCAGCCTCTTGATCGCCAGATCTTTCTTCATGCCGAGCACCGAGTCGTACGGACCGGTCATTCCAACGTCCGTCTGGAAGGCGGTCCCGCGCGGCAGGATCCGACCGTCGGCCGTCGGCGTATGCGTGTGGGTACCGACCATGGCCGTCACCCTGCCGTCAAGGTGCCAGCCCATCGCCATCTTCTCGGCGGTGGCGTCGGCGTGGAAGTCGACAAACACCACTTTCGTCTCCTCGTGGATTTTCCCCAGCGCCCAGTCGGCCGTCCGGAACGGATCGTCGATCGGCTGCATGAAGACGCGCCCCTGGATGTTCAGCACGCCGGCCTTTCCCTTATCCCCCAGATCAACGACGATCAGGCCGTTCCCGCCGTTTTCGCGGGGATAATTCAACGGACGGAGGATGCGGCGGTCACTGCCCAGCACCTTTCTGCTGTCCCACCGGTCCCATACATGGTTTCCCGTCGTAATAACGTGCGCACCGAGATCAAAGAGTTTCTTCGCGTGCTCCTCGGCGATCCCCTTCCCCTCTGTGGCGTTCTCGCCGTTGACGATCAGAAGGTCGACGCTGTATTTCCTGACGTAGTTGGGAATCAGCGTGACCGCAAGATCCAGACCGGGGGTGCCGACGATATCGCCGACGAAGAAGATGTTGATCAGACGGGGCACGGGGTCAGCTTCGAGTGGGTCGTGGGATGAGGGCTGTGCGCATCTCTGCCTTCCGATTACGCGCCGTCCGGATTGAACTTGTGGACTTCCTCGACGATCGCATCGACGATTTCGGATTCCTTCACCCGGCGGACCACTTCACCTTTCCGGTAGAGGATGCCGACCCCTTTACCGGCTGCGATCCCGATGTCAGCCTCGCTGGCTTCACCGGGACCGTTGACCACACAGCCGAGGACTGCGATCTTGACGGCCTTCTTCACCCCTTCCAGGCGTTTTTCGAGCTCGGCCATTATCCCGAAGAGATCCACTTCGAGCCGGCCGCAGGTCGGGCACGCGATCAGCTCCACGTTGCGCGAGGCGAGGCTGAGCGAGCGGAGTATCTCCTTGCCAACCTCCACTTCCTTCACCGGCTCGTCAGTCAGGGACACACGGATGGTATCACCGATCCCTTCGGCCAGGAGCGCGCCAATCCCGACGCTGGATTTGATCGTCCCGACTCTCGTCGGCCCCGCCTCCGTCACGCCGAGATGAAGGGGGATGTCGGTCCGTTCCGCAACCAGGCGGTAGGCCTCGATCATAAGGCGTACGTCGGTCGATTTCACCGAAATGACGACGTCTTTGAACCCGAACTCGTCGCAGATGGCAACATGCCGCATGGCGCTTTCGTAAAGGGCTTCGGCGGTCGGGTAACCGTGCTTCTGCAGGATGTCTTCTTCGAGCGACCCCGAATTCACGCCAATGCGAATAGGGATACCTTTTTCCTTCGCTGCGCCGAGCACCTGGTGGATGCGGTCGCGTGCGCCGATATTTCCCGGGTTGATGCGCACTTTCGCCACGCCCGCGTCGATGGCATTGAGGGCGAAGACGTGGTTAAAATGGATGTCCGCCACGACCGGGATCGGCGACTGTCGGACGATCTCTCTCATGGCGTCCGCGGCCTCCCTGTCGTTGACCGTGACACGGACGATGTCGCACCCGGCGTCCGCCGCCGTGACAATCTGCGCGACCGTCGCGGCGACATCACCGGTCTTCGTCTTCGTCATGGTCTGCACGGATATCGGTGCGCCGCCGCCGACTTTGACGGTCCCGATGAGCACCTGGCGCGTGCTGCGCCGCACTCCGACCCGGTAGGTCGGGTGGGGCTGCACGGGAGGATCGTTGGTCAGATTGAGCACGGGAATTTCCAATTGACGTGACCCCCTTAGTGAATTTTCTTGCTTGCTTCGTTCAGAATCCGCTTCTCCTTGTCGGTAAGGCTCTGGTAACCGTCTCTGCTGATTTTGTCGAGTATTTCGTCGATGACTTCCTGCGTCACGTCGGTGTCACGGTCGATAGGACTCCCGTTCTTGATGTCGTAGAATCGCGCCTCGCGTATATCATCGTCCCGGCGGGTTCCGTGGGGTTCCGGCCCCGCCGGCCGCGGCCGCATCCCGCTGAGTGCGTTGATCAGCCCCCGTCCAGGAACCACTCCCCTCTCGATGAGCAGGAAGATGAACCCCACCGCCGCACCGCCGAGGTGCGCCACGTGGGCAATCCCGTCCGAGGTCCCCGTCACACCGTAGAACAACTCGAGGCCGATGTAGGCGGCGATGAAGAACTTCGCCCGGATGGGGAGGAGAAACCAGAGATAGATCGGCCGGTCGGGGAACAGCATCCCGAAGGCGATGAGGACACCGAACACAGCCCCCGAGGCGCCAACGGTCGGCGCCGCCTGCCCGAGGAGCGGCGCGATCAGAAGGTTCGCGATGCCGGCGCCGATGCCGCACGCAAAGTAGAAGAGAAGAAACTTCCTCGATCCCCAGACATGTTCGAGCTCCATCCCGAACATCCAGAGGGCAAGCATGTTGAAAAAGAGATGCCCGAACTCGCCGTGCATAAACATGTACGTGACGAGCTGCCACGGCCAGAAATTCGGCCCCAGCGGCCAGAGGGCCAGGTAGTCCGAAAAAATCGCGAAGATAGGTACCCCGCGGAGCGTGAACAGCGGAAGGAAAACCCGGAAGATAAGCCAGATAACGACGTTGCTGATCAGCAGAGTCTTGATGACGGGGGGAAAGAACGAGAACCCCCCGAACATGCTCGGCCGGTAGAAGCGACCCTGTGCACTCCCCGCGTCATATGCCATCAGCGACAACATCTCCTCCCTGAGAACCTGTTCTCTCCATGAACACGGAATCGTGCGGTCTGGTTCACCGCGACTCGAGCGCGGCCAGACCCGGAAGAGTCCGTCCCTCAAGGAATTCCAGTGACGCTCCCCCCCCCGTCGACACATGAGAGATTTGCGTCTCGAATCCCGCTTTCGCCACTGCCGCCGCCGAATCGCCGCCCCCGACGATCGTCTTCGCCCCCGCTTTGGTCGCCTCGGCGAGGAGCCGCGCAACCTCCAGCGTGCCGTTTGCAAAATTCGGCATTTCGAAAACCCCCATCGGTCCGTTCCAGACGATGGTCTTCGCCTTCCTGACTTCCATGTTGATGACCTTGACCGTCTCAGGACCGATGTCGAGTCCTCGCCATCCCGGAGGAATCTTCGCGACCGGAACCACCTTGCGGTTCGCATCGTTCTCGAAGCGGTCGGCGATCACGCAGTCAACCGGGAGTATGAAGCGCTTGCGCATTACCTTCATTTCATCAAGAAGGCTTTTCGCAAGGTCAAGTTTTTCCTCTTCGACCATCGAATCGCCGATCTCCAGACCCTGTGCGCGGAGAAAGGTGAAGGCCATGCCCCCCCCGATCACCAGTGCATCAATCTTCGGAAGGAGGTTCTCGATGACGTCGATCTTTCCAGAGATTTTGGCCCCCCCGAGAATGGCAAGGTACGGGCGGGCGGGGTCGGTGACAGCGCTCGTGAGGTACTCGATCTCCTTCTTCATCAGATATCCCGCCACCGAGGGGCGCAGAAAGTGCGTGACCCCTTCCGTCGATGCGTGCGCGCGGTGTGCGGTGCCGAAAGCGTCATTCACGTACACGTCGCCGAAGCTCGCCAATTCCTTCGCGAAGTCCGGATCGTTGGCTTCTTCCTCGGCGTGAAAACGGAGGTTTTCCAGCATCAGAATCTCTCCGGGCTTGAGCCCGTCGACCATCATCTTTGCCTCGGGACCAACGCAGTCCTTGGCAAATTTGATCGCCCGGTTGAGCAGCGTCGCAAGATAGTCGGCGACCGGCTTCAACGAATACTCGGGGTCCGCGCTCCCCTTCGGGCGGCCGAGATGACTCATGAGAATGACCGACGCTCCCAGCCCGAGGATCTTGCGGATTGTCGGGAGTGATTCAATGATGCGTTTGTCGTCGGCGACTTTCCCGTCCGGGGTCATCGGAACATTGAAGTCCACCCGAACGAGGGCTTTCTTGCCCTTCAGGACGATATCGTCAATCGTCAGCGTATGCATAAGCGTGACCCGATGTGGGATGTGGAAAAGAGCGGCGGCGGCCGGAGACAGCCGCCACCGCGTGATGTGATCCGTCAGGCGATCTTTTTCAGGAGGTCGACGACACGGCAGGAGAAACCCCACTCGTTGTCGTACCAGCCGAAGACCTTGACCATATTCCCCATCGCCATCGTCAGCTTCGAATCGAAAATGCATGAGTGCTCGTTGCCGATGATGTCGCTCGACACGATTTCATCTTCCGTGTACTCGAGAATGCCTTTCATCGGACCCGCGGCCGCCTGTTTCATGGCGTCGTTCACCTGCTCCTTTGTTGCCGCCTTCTTCAGAATGGCAACGAAGTCCGTAATCGATGCGTCGGGGGTCGGCACCCGCAGGGAGAAGCCGTCGAGTTTCCCCTTGAGCTCAGGGATCACTTTGCCGACGGTCCGGGCGGCTCCGGTTGTCGTTGGAATGATCGAGAGCGCCGCAGCGCGCGCGCGACGCAGATCCTTGTGCGGGAGATCGAGCAGACGCTGATCGTTGGTGTACGAATGGACCGTCGTCATAAACCCCTGCTCGAGCCCGAACGTTGTATGAAGAACTTTCGCCATCGGGGCCAGGCAGTTGGTGGTGCAGGATGCATTCGACACGAACTGCTCTTTGCCGGTCAGCACGCTGTCGTTCACACCCAGGACAACCGTGGCATCGATTTCGTCTTTAGCCGGGGCGGTCAGAAGGACCTTCCTCGCTCCCGCGGTGATATGGAGTTGAAGTTTTTCCCGGCTCGTGAAGATGCCCGTCCCTTCGACCACCAGATCGGCCCCGAGCTCCTTCCAGGGGAGCTTTGAAGGATCCTTCTCAGCGCTGATCCTATACTTCTTGCCGTTCACGACAATCGCGCCCTCTTCAGCCTTCACGTCCCCATCGAAGGGCCCGTGCACCGAATCATATTTCAAAAGGTAGGCAAGTGTCTTCGCGTCGGTGATATCGTTGATGCAGACGACATTGAACCCCCCCTGCGCGAGCAATCTCCGGAAAACGAGGCGACCGATCCGACCGAACCCGTTGATGCCAATATTGACAGCCATAAAATACCTCCGTCTGATCAAAATAAGTGAAAAACGAGAGAAATCATGCTTGGAGTGGAGCAAAAAGCCAATAAATGTACCAAGAAGGTGAACGAATGTCAAGAAATGGAGCGTTATCAGGAAGCGAGCCCGATTGCGCAGCAGAAGACGTTGCGCGCACCTGCCCCGCAAAGAGCCGAGGCACACGCGCACATCGTCGCACCGGTCGTTACGATGTCGTCGACGAGAATGAAGGTCCGGCCATCGACCGGTCTCCGGCGGGAGGGTCTTGCGATGAATGCACCCCGTACGTTTTCGTGTCGCTCATCCGCCGAGAGGAGGGTCTGTGAAGGGGTGAAACGCCGGCGTTCCACCAACCGGGGGATCAGGGGCCATCCCGTAACGCGTGCCATCCCCCTCCCAATGTGCTCGCTCTGATTATACCCCCGTTCGCGCAACTTCGAAGGGTGAAGAGGAACGGGAACGATGCCGTCCGCCTTCCCGATCCCCGAAGCCATAGCGCACCTGCCGACCTCCTCCCCAAGCTCTTCGCCGATGCGTGTCATGCCGCCGTACTTGAGCCGATGGATCAACACCTGGAGCGGCCCCTTCCTGTCGACGTACCACGGGACGACAAATCCGGAGATCCCGCCTTCGCTCTGGAGACGCCCGAGCGATGAACGGAATGGTTCATCAGAATCCCCCACCCTCCGTATCAGTGCCAGGCAGGCCGTGCACAGCCGTGCCTTCCCCGCGGTCATCGCTTTCCCGCAGGCAAAGCAGACGGGGGGGACAACGAATGAGGCCAGTGTACGCAGGACCATGACACCTATGATAGACCTCAGGCCGTCACAATTACGAAGGATTCCGGAATGGGGGGATTAACGGGATGTTCTCTTGGCGGCGGGGGGCATCTGCTCGAGCTTTGCGATCTCATCACGCAGATTCGCGGCACGTTCAAACTCGAGGTCCTTCGCCGCCTTTTCCATCTCTGTCCGAAGTTCGTTCAGAAGGTCGTTTTTTTGATCAGGCGTGAGATATCGGATGACGCTCTCCGCCACCAATGGCATCTTCCCCCGTTCACGTCGTGCGTCGCGCGCTGCTTTGACATCCGCGACGGTCGTCGCCGCCAGGACCTCGTCTATGGTTTTGGAGATGCTCGCCGGCGAGATCTGATGGTCGGTGTTGTACTGGACCTGCTTCCCGCGCCGCCGCCCCGTTTCGTCCAGCATCCGCCTCATGGAACCGGTGATGGTATCGGCATACAGAATGACCCTGCCGTTCAGATGCCGGGCGGTCCGCCCGGCGGTCTGGATCAGCGAACGTTCCGAACGGAGGAAACCCTCCTTATCGGCATCAAGGATCGCCACAAGCGATACCTCCGGCAGGTCGAGCCCCTCCCGGAGGAGGTTCACGCCGACGAGAACATCGAAGTCCCCCAGCCTGAGGTCGCGCAGGATCTCGACCCGCGCGAGAGCATCAACTTCCG
>Ga0315283_10000790_pt1 | contig 24073 bp, 18 predicted proteins | sample YL17G09_0_MG_FD_204541 | JGI IMG/M metagenome (GOLD analysis project Ga0315283, IMG submission 204541) | Sediment microbial communities from Yellowstone Lake, YNP, Wyoming, USA - YL17G09_0 | ecosystem: Environmental > Aquatic > Freshwater > Lake > Sediment | place: USA: Wyoming | collected...
TTGCCCCTGTTAAATCAGTGTAATACCGATTGCTTTAAATATATGCGCTTTTGAAAGGGCGGGTCGTCATTGCGAGGCCTGCCGTTTAGGCCGTGGCAATCTAAAAAGCCAGATTGCTTCGCTGCGCTCGCAATGACACCAGGCGCATTTTCTGATTTCGATTGGGATTAAACGTGATTTGGAGATTAAACCGTGGCATACTCAATCGGTCTGGATTTCGGCACAAATTCCGTTCGGTGCGTCATCGTCGATACATCCGCCGGCGGCGAATTGGGAACGGCTGTGTATGAATACGAGACAGGCCAGGCGGGAATTATCCTCGACCCGGCAGACCATAATCTTGCCCGCCAGAACCCCGCTGATTACATAAGAGGCGCTGAAGTTTCTATCGCCAGGGCAATAAAGCAGGCAAAACGGGCGGACAAGAAATTTGACCCCGCGAATATAATCGGCATAGGCGTTGATACGACCGGCTCAACGCCGCTGCCGGTCGATGAGAACGGGACGCCGCTGGCTATGCAGGCGAGGTTCAAGAAAAATCCCAATGCCCACGCCTGGCTGTGGAAGGACCATACCGGCCACGCTGAGGCAGCAGAGATTACGGCGCTTGCGAAAAAAGAACATCCTGAATACCTGGCTAAATGCGGCGGGACATACTCCTCCGAATGGTTCTTCAGCAAAATCCTTCATTGTCTCCGCACTGACCCGAAGGTTTTTGACGCCGCTTACGGTTGGGTCGAATGTGCCGATTTTATTCCCGCGGTGCTGACCGATACTTGCGCACCTGACAAGCTAAAGGTTGGCCGCTGCGCAGCAGGACACAAGGCAATGTTCAATGACAACTGGGGCGGCCTGCCTGCTAAAGATTTCCTTGCGAAACTCGACCCCAAATTAGGCGAACTCCGCGACCGCCTTTACAAAAAAACATATACTGCCGACAATGCAGTGGGCGGCCTGACAAAACAATGGGCGAAAAAACTCGGATTAAAAGCCGGCGTCCCCGTCGCTGTGGGAGCTTTCGACGCCCATCTCGGCGCAATCGGCGCAGGCGTCGCACAAAACAAATTAGTCAAAATTATCGGCACAAGCACCTGCGATATTACGGTCTGGCCCAATACCAAAGATTTGGCTGATATACCGGGCGTCTGCGGAATTGTCGATGGCTCGGTCCTGCCGGGCTTTTTTGGCCTCGAAGCAGGCCAGTCCGCTGTCGGCGACATCTTCAACTGGTTCGTAAATTACATCCAGCCGGGCGGCAAAAAGGCAGGCGGCCACGAGGCGCTTACAAAAAAGGCGGCGAAACTAAAGCCCGGCCAATCGGGACTGCTCGCCCTCGACTGGAACAACGGCAACAGAACCATTCTCGTTGACCAGAGACTCACCGGACTTCTGTTAGGCCAAACGCTGCACACAAAGCCGGAAGAAATATATCGGGCGCTTATTGAGGCGACCGCCTTCGGCGCTCTTACCATTATCAATCGTTTTGAAGAATACGGCGTCAAGATTAACGAAGTCATAAATTGCGGCGGAATCGCAGAGAAAAACCCCCTGCTGATGCAGATATACGCTGATGTAACAGGCCGGGAAATGAAAATATCCCGCTCCGCCCAGACCTGCGCTTTGGGTTCTGCTGTCGCCGGCGCCGTTGTGGCAGGCAAAGCGGCAGGGGGGTATGATAACTTTGCTGATGCACAGGCAAAAATGTGCGGAATGAAAGATGTTTCCTATAAGCCTAATCCTCAAAACAATAAAATCTACCAGCAGCTTTATACCCTTTATAAACAATTGCACGATGCCTTCGGCCTGCAAAGCTGGCAGGGAAAATTAGCAAACGTAATGAAAGAATTGCTGAATATAAAAGACAGCGTCATTTCATAGAGGAGCTTATAATGCTTGAACAACTAAAACAATCCGTCCGCTCCTTTTGTCATTCCCGCGAAAGCGGGAATCCAGTCTTTTTTAGTCCCGATGTTCTTTTTACCACTGTTATCTTATTAAAGGCCCAAATATATGCTTGAACAATTAAAACAGTCAGTCTGCGAAGCGAACCTGCAATTACAAAAACACAATCTCGTCATTTATAGCTGGGGCAATGTCAGCGGAATCGACCGCTCGGCTGGTATTGTCGCCATAAAGCCCAGCGGCGTCTCTTACGATGAATTGACACCCGACAAGATGGTGCTTCTCAGCCTCGATGGCAGGATTGTCGAAGGAAACCTGAAACCATCTTCCGATACGCCGACACATCTTGAACTTTACAGAAACTTCAAATCTGTTGGCGGAATCTGCCATACTCATTCGCCCAACGCAACGATATGGGCGCAGGCGGGACGTGAAATACCCTGCTTAGGAACAACGCACGCAGACAATTTTTACGGGCCGATACCCATAACAAAGCCAATGACTAAAACGCAAATCGAAACCGATTACGAACTCAATACCGGCAAGATTATCGTCAAACGCTTTGCCCGTATAGACCCGATGCAGATACCTGCCGTCCTTGTTGCTAATCACGGCCCGTTCACGTGGGGCAAAGATGCGACAGAGGCAGTCGAAAACGCCGTTGTCCTTGAGCAAATTGCTCAAATGGCCCTCGGCACTATCTGCATAAACCCTAAACAAAAAAAGATTTCACAGGTTCTTTTAGACAAACATTATTTGCGCAAACACGGAAAAAACGCCTACTATGGACAGAAAAAATAATACAAAATTACGAATACTTGGAGGTCGAGAAAATATGAAAATAACTCAAATCCTGTCATTATTGATTGCCTTATTCGTTTTGGTTGTCCCGCTTTCTATAAACCAGCTTGCGAACGGAGCAACGGCAGACTTCAACGATATACTAAAATCCGCCCAAAAAGGTGACCCCAACGTCCAAATGAAGCTTGGCATAATGTTCCACGATGGTATTGGAATCCCGCAAGACCACAAAGAGGCGGTTAAATGGTATACAAAGGCCGCCGAACAGGGCCACGATCTTTCGCAATTTTTTCTCGGCCAGATGTTCGACAAAGGTAGGGGTGTCCCACAGGATTATAAAGAGGCGGTAAAATGGTACACAAAGGCCGCTGAACAGGGCAATGCAGAAGCCCAATACTTTCTTGGTGCGAAGTTTGACTTCGGCGAGGGTGTTCCCCAAAACTACAAGGAGGCGGTTAAATGGTACACAAAGGGTGCTGAACAGGGTGATGCTGAAGCGCAATATAACCTCGGTCTGATGTTCTATCACGGCAATGGTGTTTCTCAAGACTACAAAGTGACATTAAAATGGTTCACAAAGGCTGCTGAACAGGGTTTGGCTGTAGCGCAATATAACCTCGGCTTTATGTTCTACAAAGGCAAGGGTGTCCCAGAGGATCATGTTCAGGCGTACAAGTGGTGTATCTTTGCCGCTGCTCAAGGTAACCAAGACGCTGTCAAACTCAGAGACTTGCTCAAACAGAAGATGACTGCACAGCAGATAGCCGAAGCGCAGAGACTTGCTAAAGAATTTAAACCCCGAATCAAGAACGCTACAGAGGATTCTACGACACCAAAACAAGGAGAAAAACCTTACTGACTTGTTCGCAGTTATAGATAAAAAACCAAGGAGGTACATTTGCGGCCAGATATTGAACGATTAAAAAAACTCATAAAGGCGTTTGCCGACCCTTTGGAAGGCGTTGAGACTATCTATCATTATACCACCGCAGAAGGCTTTAAAGGAATTATAGAAAGCAGTGAAATATGGCTGACCAATACCGAATTTGTCAATGACTTAACAGAGTGCAAGGCTTTGCAAAAGGAACCTTGCTTATTTAAAAAAAGCGATTTTGCCAAAAACAAATATGTGCAAAATGCGTGGGAATACATCCTTCAAACTGGAAATAGAGATAAGAACAGTTATATTGCATCTTTTAGCAAAGACGGTGATTCTTTAGAACAATGGCGAGCTTACGGTAATTTCTGTATCGGGTTCGAGGTCGGGAAATTAAAAAAAACCGGGTTTTACTTATTCGAGTGCGTTTACGATATAGCAGAAATCAGACGCTGGATACTTGAAAAAGGAAAACTGCCTGAATGGGAGTTGGATCAGCCGGATAAAATAGAAAAACGTAACGATGGATATATTGATATAACCAGATACTGTGAAGAAAGGGATGCTGCGGCACATACTTTGTTGTTCAACGCTTCCAAGAAACTTAAAGATAAGCATTATAAGAATGAAAAAGAAGTTCGATTAATCGCTATATCTAATCATAAGTGGGGCTATCCTAACAGTCCTGGGTTGTATAAAAAAGACCCTCCGATACATTTTCGAGTTCATCCTGTTTTAAAGCCATATGTTAAATTCTTCATCTCAGATGAAGGAGAACAAAAAGTCGAAGAAGAAGGAAATAAAACGGAAAGAGAGGTGAAAGAAAAAAGACTAAAAAAAGAGATGAATCAGAAGCGGGCTATTTTGCCAATTAATGAAGTTATCGTTGGTCCTATGGTGCATCAGCAAGAAGCAATGGTTGCGTGTAAAATACTCTTATGTGAAAAAGGGTATGAAAAGACCCAAGTAGCTGCTTCCAAAATCCCTTATCGAGGATTTTGAGCAGATAGTATGAGCAAATTGTTGCCCATACTGTTTTTATCCCACGTAGGAAGTCTGTAATGTATTTCCATAACCCCGCCGCAAGACTGTTAAACGATTGACTGTCAGGTGCGGGGGATTATAATGTAAAGCAATTAACATATTACAGACAAATAGGTTGGAACGAAAATACCGTGATAACAAAAGAAGAAATTATTAAGACGCTCGCTAAGGACAAGCCCGAACTGCAGAGGCAGTTTAAGGTCAGCAGGCTCGCATTGTTCGGCTCATACGCACGGGGAGAGCAGCGAACAGATAGCGATGTGGATATTCTTGTCGAGGTTGACCCATCAATAGGTCTGGACTTCGTAACGCTGGCGGAAAGAATCGAGAAACTGCTTGGGACGTCCGTTGACCTTGTCTCAAGCCGGGCAATCAATTCAAAAACGATGAAATACATCGAGCCGGAGCTGATTTATGTCTGAAAGATTATTTCAAAACGCAATTTGTCATTCTGAGCGTAGCGAAGAATCTCGTATTTCTGATGGCCAGACCCTTCGCTTTGCTCAGGGTGACAGTCTTGAGATAGTTTCGAAAAGACCTGTCAATTTACTGCCGCAGACCTCTGGATATTGAGAGAGTATTATGAAGGAAACAATGACCCCTCGGCAGAGGGTTTTGACGGCGCTGGAGCATAAAGTCCCCGACAGAGTTCCAATCGACCTCGGCGGATTTCAAACCGGTATTCATCAAAAGGCTTATGAGAATCTAATACGGCATCTCGGTATAAAAGATGACAATATAAAAATCCTCGACTGCGTTCAGCAGTTAGCTGTTCCCTGCGAAGAATTATTGCAGCGGTTTCATGTCGATGTTCGTTACATCTGGCCGCACGGGCCGGATGATTTTGACGGCAGTATAAAACAAAATAAACGCGGCGGCAGATTATGGCACGACTTCACCGATGAGTTCGGCGTTGTATGGTCTATGCCGGACGACGGCGGCCTTTATATGGATATATCACATCACCCGTTGGCTGATGTAACGATAGAGCAGTTGCGGAAAAGGCCCTTCCCTAACGGGGCCGACCGCACCCGTTTCAGCGGCGTCTGTGAAAAGGCCATTGCGATACGCAAAAAAGACTATGCCGTCTCAACCACTATCGGCGGGTCAATGTATGAGTATAGCTGGTATCAGCGGGGACTCGAACGCTGGTTTATGGATATGATAGAAAACCCTGATTTTTGCGAAGCTCTGTTAGATAAGATGCTTTCCTTCTGGAAAGACTATTACACCGGCTACCTGACCGAGGTCGGCGAGCTTGTCGATGTGGTGCAGATTGGGGACGATGTGGCCGGCCAGTATGGGCCGATGTTCTCGCCCGATTTTTACCGCAGCATTATTAAGCCCCGCCTGAAAAAACTGATAAGCCATATAAAATCGCTGACATCGGCGAAAATATGGTATCACACCTGTGGCGGATGCACAAAATTGCTGCCTGATTTGATTGAGTGCGGAATAGACATCTTGAATCCCATACAAATCAGCGCTTCCGATATGGACCCGAAGATGCTCAAGGAAAAATTTGGCGACAAGGTTGTGCTTTGGGGCGGCGCCTGCGACACCCAGCATTTCCTCCCCTTCGCATCGCCGCAGCAGGTGGCTGAACAGGTCCGCAAAAACATCGAGATTTTCAAACCGGGCGGCGGCTACGTCTTCAACAACGTTCACAATATCCAGGCCGATGTGCCTGTGGAAAATATTATCGCTATGTTCGACACCGCCTACGAAGCCGGCTTTTATAAGAGCGTATAACATAATGAAAAAGACACGGATTTACACTGTTTATAATTTATATTTCTCTGTGTTCTCTGTGCCCTCTGTGGCTAAAAACTCTGTGGCTAAAACGTCTTTTTGTTACAGGTCCTAAATAATATTCGACGGAGTCTAAAAAAATGAAACTGCAAAATTTCGAAAAGAAAAACGCGAAGATTCGCGAAAAATTTGAAGAGCTTAAGAAAAAACACTCCAATCAGCTAAAAGACCGTCTGAATCTTTCCTGGAGCAATTGGGGCTTCGGTATGGAGTCTCTGGCTGATTCCGCCAAACGGCTGGCCGGGGCCGGCATAAAATTCATCGAGCTGCATGGCAACCATTATGGCCCCGACCTTGGGTACAAGCTCAAAGAAACGCTGAAAATTCTAAGCGACTGCGACATCAAGGTTGCCGGCATCTGCGGTATGTTCTCCGCTGAGAACGACCTCTCAAGCAACAGCGGCATTTGCCGCCAGAACGCCATCGACTACATCAGGCGTGAGCTTGATTTTGCTGCCGCCGTTGGCGCCGGTTATATGCTGATTGTCCCCGGCGCAGTGGGCAGACCCACACCTTACGACAATTCCGAGTTCGACCGCTCAGCAGCAACATTGCGGCTGGCGGCTGACCTTTTTGTCCAGAAAAAAATCAAAGCCGCCATTGAGCCGATTCGCGCAGCGGAGGTCAGTTTCTGCCACACAATCGCAGATGCAAAACGCTACATCGAAGCCGTAAACCATCCCGGCGTCAAATACATAAACGGCGACGTCTACCATATGCAGGTCGGGGAAAGCCACATTGGTGAAGCCCTGCTCGATACCGGCAAACAGCTTACAAATCTTCATATGGCCGACAGTAACCGCTGCGCCCTCGGTGACGGCTCGCTCGACCTCGACACTATAATTATGGCCCTGTATGTCATCGGCTACAACAGGGACGGCCGCTATGTTACCCCCGAACCGCTCGGGCCCGGCGGTGACCCCTATCCCGCTATGCACGGCAAACCGGACCCCAAATCCCTCGACAGACTGGTAAATAAAACCGCTAAATATTTCAGAGAACGTGAAAGTTCTCTGCTGGAAGGATGACAAATGACCTCTCGCAAAAAAACCATTGAACAGGCGTATACTGCGGCAAAACAGCGTTATGCGGATTATGGCGTTAATACGGACAACGCATTGAAGAAATTGGCTGAGATTTCCATATCCCTGCACTGCTGGCAGGGTGACGACATTACGGGCTTCGAAAATCTCAAGGCGCAGTCCGGCGGCGGCATCCAGGCCACCGGCAATTATCCCGGAAAGGCACGTAATGCCGACGAATTACGCAGCGACCTCGAAAAGGCCTACAGCCTCATTCCCGGAAAACATCGCCTGAACCTGCATGCCAGCTACGCCGAGACCGGAGGCAAAAAAATCGAGCGTGACAAGTTGCAGCCTAAACATTTTGCCAACTGGATTGACTGGGCCGGAACCAGCGGCATCGGTATTGACTTTAACCCCACCTGCTTCGCTCACCCCAAAGCTGACAGCGGCTTCACCCTCTCCAGTTGCGATGAAGGCATACGCAGGTTCTGGATAGACCATTGCATCGCCTGTCGAAAAATCGGCGAACATATCGGCCGACAGCTCAACACCCCCTGCGTGACAAACATCTGGATTCCTGACGGCTATAAAGACATACCTGTCGACCGAAAAACACCGCGACAAATTCTAAAAAAGTCGCTCGATGAGATTTTCAAGGAAAAAATAAACCCAAAATATAACCTTGATTCAATAGAGGGTAAATTATTCGGTATCGGCTCGGAAAGTTATGTGGTCGGCTCACACGAATTTTATCTGGCTTATGCAATAGCAAACAGGAAACTGCTCTGTCTCGACACAGGCCATTTTCATCCCACTGAAGTCGTTGCAGACAAAATATCTTCCGTTTTGACTTTCCTCGACGAGATTTTGCTGCACATCAGCCGTGGTGTGCGATGGGACAGCGACCACGTTGTAATCCTGACCGACGAGCTGCGAGCAATAGCCGAAGAACTCGTCCGCGGCGGCTTCCTCAATCGCGTGCATATCGGCCTTGATTTCTTCGACGCCAGCATAAACCGTATCGCCGCCTGGGTCATCGGCACCCGCTGCACACTTAAGGCACTGCTAATCGCCCTGCTTGAACCAACGCAGAAATTGCGAGACCTGGAAGCAAACGGTGATTTCACATCACGCCTGGCGCTGCTCGAAGAATTAAAAACTCTGCCCTTCGGCGCTGTTTGGGATTTCTACTGCCTCTCGCAGAATGTCCCCATAGGCTCTGCCTGGCTCGATGCCGTGAAAACCTACGAAAAAAACGTCCTCTCTAAAAGACAATAGCTTATTTGGGAAAATACTGAGAGAGATTCTCGCGGGTAATCAAACGAACAGGGATGGTGATTTCCCGCAGGTTGGGGTCGGTATAAGTTAATGCCTGGCCTTTTAGTAATTTGTCAGCCAAGCCGACGCATTGTTTCCCCATCTCATAAGGCGCCTGCTGAATGGTTGCAGCCAGACTGCCGGCCTTTATCGCTTCAATCGCTTCAGGGTCGGCGTTAAAGCCCACGACTAACACATCATTGATTGGTGACTTGCCGGCGTCACGCACCGCCTGAACGGCGCCTAATGCCATCGGGTCATTCTCGCAGAATATCCCGACCATTTCAGGATGTGCCGTCATCATATCCTGCGCGACGCGGTAGCCCTGGTCGCGGACATCGTTTGCACAAAGGGTCGATACCACCTCATACCCGAGCTGCTGAATTTTTTTGGCGAAACCTTCGCCTCTCCTGACAGCATATATATGGCCGGGCATACATTTTATTACGCCGACCTTTTTGGTATTGTTTGCCCGCTTTTGAAGCTCTTTCGCCATATAATCAGCGGCTATCTCACCGCCGCCGAAACAGTCGGAGATAACGATAACATCGTGTTCCGAACCGCCGCTGCCGATGTCGCATATAATCACCGGAATACCCATATTTTTCGCTTTTTTGACCACTGGCGGCATCGCAGATGGTTCGCACGGCGAGACTATCAGGACGCTTATGCCGCGGGTAAGCAGGTTCTCACAGCCTGATACCAAAAGGGCTGAATCATATTTCTGGTCGTGCAGTTTATACTCGAATCCCATTTGCTCGCATCCCTCGCGGACACCCCTTTCCATATCCTGAAAAAAATTCGGCTGCATATCGACAACGGAAAACCCTATGACCTTTTTGGTTTCACCCGGCTGGGCCTTTTTCTTGCAGCCAACAACAAAGACCAAACAGACAGCAACAGCAATGCAAAATATAGTATTAAACAACGCAAGTTTATTTCTCATTGATACGTTCTCCTTTATCTTTCAGCGGACTTTGAACCGGTTCAATTGCTAACATCATATACTTTCTTCGCAATCCGTCCAGAGAAAGTGCGATAAGAAGTATACCCCCCAGTGCGATTTTCTGCCAGTAGCTTTGCACCTGAAACATATCCATCGCATTGTAAATCACCGCAAAGAGAACCGCTGCTCCGAAAGTCCCGGCCAGGGTGCCGCTTCCGCCTTTTAAACTGGTGCCGCCCAATACCACCGCTGCGATAATCATAAGCTCATAGCCCGATGCAGTATCCGCTTTCGCCGACCAGAGCCTCACCGCCAGGGCGGCCCCGCCCATCGCACCGAACAGCCCCGCCAGGGCAAAAACAAAAAGTGTCACCCTGGCAACGTTGACACCCGAAAGAATCGCCGCCCTTCGGTTGCTGCCGATGGCAAAAACATATCTGCCGAAAGGCGTCTTATAGAGCAGGAAAAATCCTGCCAGGTAGCAAAACAGCATCACAATGAAAAGCCGCGGCACATAAACGAAATTTTCTCCCCACGATGTAAAAACCGCATCAGTCGACTGCACCGGCTTATTTTGTGTGTAGATATATGCAAAGGCACGGTAGACCCACAGCGTCCCCAGCGTTGCAATAAAAGGTGAAATGCGTATTTTGGTTACAATAAGACCATTAACCAGCCCCAGCAAAAAACCGAGAACCAGGCCGGCAGCGACAGCGCCATAAAAACCGAGGACGCCAATGAGACTGACCGTAACGCAGGCTGTCAGGGCCATTGTCGAACCGACCGACAAATCGAATGCACCGCTGACAATCGCAAAGGTCATACCGATTGCTGCGATACCGATGGGGGTGCATTGCAGCAGAATATTCGAGATGTTGTTTACTTTACGAAAATCGGGATTGATAGCTGCAAAAACCGCTGCCAGCGCAGCCAGCATAATAAAAATGCCCGCCCGTTCCCAAATCAGCCCGAGTTTATTTAAAATTTGTTTCATATCCTTTGTGCCCAGGCACCGGCTGGCGTGTAAAACTTGTTTTTCAACCCATCCATCGAGACAGCCAGCAGGAGAATCAGGCCGAACACCAAATACTGATAAAAAATCGGCGTATTATACAGATTAAAACCGTTGTTGGCGATAGCGACCAGAATCGCTCCCGCCATTGTGCCGAACAGTTTTGCTTTTCCGCCGCGCAAACTTGTCCCCCCCAGCACCACAACGGCAATTACCTGCAGCTCGAATCCGAGTCCGCTGGAGCCGCTGTTGACGCCCATCAACTGGGATGTCTGAATCACAGCGGCCATTGATGCGGTAAGTCCCACAATTGCAAAAACGGCAATCTTTATCCTGTCGACGTTCAGGCCGGAATATATCGCAGCCTGCTCATTGGAGCCGACCGCACAGACGTGTCTGCCAAACGCAGTGTGATTTAGAACTACGTAAAAAACAACAAAGACCAATATCATAAGAACCATAGGGACAGGCAGTGAAAAAATGTATCCCCCGCCGAAAAATTTGTAGGCAGCTTCCCTGGCAGGTTCGGTGATAATGTTAATGTCCCTTCCTTTCGTGTAAATCAACGCTGCGCCGCGAACAATCGTCATCATCGCAAGGGTCGCAATAAAAGTGGGGACCCTTAACTTTGTGATTATAAGGCCGTTAAGCAATCCTATTCCTGTACCTACGGCAAGTGACGCAAAGATGGACTGGGCCACTGGGCCGTCAATCAGAATCCTTGCGCCGAAACACGCCGCCAAAGCAAAGACCGACCCGACCGAAAGGTCAAAACCGCCGCTGGTTATGGCCAGCGTCATCCCTGCCCCTGCAATCGCAACTACCGCAGCCTGATTGATAAAATTCCTGAAATTGGTCATAGTCGCAAAATTAGGGCTCGACAGGGACAGACCGACAACGCCAATCAATATGATTATAAAAAGCCCGAATCTTTCCCAGATTTTCCAGAATTGCTGCTGACTCATTTTCTAACTTTCGATACCAACCGTTTTTTGGCCTACCGCACAGGCAACTATATTTGTCTCCGTCATTTGTGCTTTATTAAGGAAACCTGTAATCCGCCCGTGATACATCGCGATGCAGATGTCGCTCATACTGATGACCTCCGGCAAATCCGAAGAAATCATAATTATCGCCACGCCCTTTTTCGCCAGCTCATTCATCAGCGAGTAAATCTCAACTTTAGCTCCCACGTCGATGCCTCTGGTCGGCTCACATAATATCAGGACTTTGCAGTCAGACGCCAGCGCCCTCGCCAAAAGCACCTTCTGCTGATTGCCGCCGCTTAAAAAATCAATTTCCTGTCCCGGCCTGTGATAACGAATATCGAGCCTGTCCGCATAGCTTCTCAGAGTGTCCCTTTCTTTCTGCGAGTCCAATTTTATACCGAGCCGGCCTGATAACTTCCCGATTATTGCCATTGTCAGGTTATGCAAAACCGACAATCCTGGAAAAATACCGTTTTCTTTGCGTTCTTCCGAAACAAAACCTATCCCAAGCTCTATCGCTTTCTGAGGACTGTTTATCCTGACCCCTCGGCCATCCAGAACGATTTCGCCCCTCTCTATCGGCAAAAGACCATACAGCGCCTCAGCAAGTTGTGTCTTCCCGCAGCCCATCAGACCCGCCACACCCAGAATCTGGCCGCACCTTACATCGAAAGAAATGTCCCTCAGGTTGTCCTGAAAATTCAGGTCTCGCACGGACAGCATCACTGATTGCGAATGGTCGGAGCTTTTTGCGAAAAACGATTTAATGTCCCTTCCGACCATCAGCCGAATAATCTCCTCTTCATTGGTTTGCCTGGCGTCTTTAGTGGCAATAAACCGCCCGTCACGCAAAACCGTTATCCTGTCTGATATGGCAAAGACCTCTTTCAAACGGTGAGAGACAAACAGAATCGTAGTGCCTTGTGCCTTCAAAGCACGTATTACTTCGAATAGTTTCTCCGTCTCTTTCTCAGAAAGAGCCGCGGTAGGCTCATCCATTATTATAAGCCTGGCTTTGAAACTCAGCGCCTTGGCAATTTCAACCATCTGCTTCTCGGCGACCAACAGGCTCTCAACTATTGTTTTTGGGTCGAGATTTACGTCGAGCTGTTTTAGTATTGTTTCGCTGTCGGCCGTGATTTTTCGCCAGTCGATAAAGGGGCCTTTTTTCGGCTCGCGGCCAATGTAAATGTTCTCCGCAACGCTCAAATCCGGCAGCAGATTAAATTCCTGAAAGATAACGCTGATACCCGACAACTGCGACTGATGTGTATTCCTGAAATTCATCTGCTTATCATCGAAGATAACTTTTCCGCTGTCCTGGGCGAATACCCCTCCTAAAATTTTTATCAAGGTGCTTTTGCCTGCCCCATTCTCGCCTACCAGAGAATGTACCTGACCTTTGGCGACATCAAAACCGACCGCGTCCAGCGCCCTCACCCCCGGAAAAACTTTGGTTACAGCCTTTAATTGAAGTACCGAGTCCATAGAATTGTTAGTATAATTGATAGGTCGTCTTACATCCACTTACTTTTAAGCTATGCGTAAAACACCTGCCTATTGTCAAGTATACATCTCCTTGTGTAATAAGGGCTTACAAAAGTTTTTACATTACTTCCCGTATCGTCACACAAGAATGAGCGCGTTTTGACAAAAGCCGACCTCCCAAAATTCCCCCAAAAATGCCCGAAGTTCGAGAAAAAATGTTTGACTGGACTAATTTTGGGAGCAATAATCAATATATTGTTATTTTAGCGGGTATCATTATATTCTTAATGTTCACATCGCTGAGGAGGTGATACGATGCTTCGACGAATCCATATCGGAGGCCGTTGTTTTAAAGAACCGGAGGAGATGCAGTAGTTCGCTTCAAAATCATCGGAGTTAAAGTGCAAAAACACGAAATATCTATGTCAATTTGGAATGAGATTAACGGAGAGCTTCGATGGGGGCGAGAAAGGAAGAGATAAAGAGGGAAAAGAAATTCAGCGTGAAAGGGTGAATCTCAATAAATAAAGCCCAAATTACGTAGTTTTTGCGATGTTAATTGTTACAAATATTATTAGATTCACCTCGGGGCCGATTTGAAAAAAGAGTCGGAGGAGAAGAAAGGAGGGAACGAACTCCGACACAAAAGGGTAAACTTTAATAATGCCAAAACCTTGTATTTTGCATGGTTTTTTGGGTGGAAACAAAACAAACATAACATGAAAGGAAAAAAATATGAGATATTATAAATTTTTAACAGCAGTGTTGACGTTAACTTTTACGCTGGCGCAGGCATCCCCGGTTTTTGCGGAGGAGGCGCCTGTCTGCGATTTCTTTGCAGTGCCAGCCGTTGGCTGGGACATTTATTGTGCACCTGAATTTGTCAGCACCTCGACCGGCTGGATAACCGACTACCTCTGGGAGTTCGGCGATGGCCAATGGAGCACCGAACTGGCTCCACATCACAAGTACGGGGCGGCAGGTCTGTACACAGTGAAACTGACTGTGACTGGTCCGTGCGGCTCGGCTTCGGTGACTAAAGAGAATTACATCAACATAAAAGACTACGCCAGCTTCCCCGGGACGGATTACGTTCTCGCTGAGCCGAACTTCGCAGCCTTCGATGCGGCGCTGGATGTTATTGAGGCCACCAACACAACTTACGGTGCGGGTAACTACCCAGAGTGGTGCGTTACAACTGCCAACAACTGGTGTGCACCGATGGCGTATGGCGGCGGCGGAAGAATCCTGTTCAGCTTCAGCAACGCCACTATCTATGGCAACTGGGACAGCCATACAGACCCGCGAGGGCCGGGCGGTAATTCCAACGGTAAACGCGACTTCTTCGGCGACAACCTCATCATCGATGGCGCAGACAAAAATGTCGGTTTTTACTATAACGGCACCCAGCCCTGCGACCAGACCGAAAACAAACAGTCATTTCGCCTGCACGGCATTGGAAATATCGTCAGGAATGTCAGATGGGAGCGATTTCCGGATGGTATCCATATGCGGATGGGTATGCTGATGCTGATGGAAGGCATTACCAATATGGTTGTTTGCGAGGATGCGATAAGCACAAATGGTATGGGCGGGTCCTGTGTGGATTGTGTTTCCCGCAACTGCACGTTCGGAGCATCGGAGGATAAGACGTATATGAACAGTGCTGCTGACGGCTGGCGAGGTCTTGCTCCCGGCAGGCTGGTTATCTGCGGTATGCACTCCACCGGCGGCGCCCAGCCAATCAGACAGGGCAGCAATAACAGAAGGAGTATGATTATCGTTCGCAACAGCACTTTTCTCGGCGACAGCATGGGACCGAGATTCGGAGGCAACAAAAACCTGTTCATCTTTGAGAACAACTACTCGAGTATTGACCAGAGCGGCAATGCTGATATCAGGGTAGGCGAGCAGGTTTGTGGCCTGCTGCGCAACAACACCCTGGTGAATTCGCCGGCAGCTTACGGTTTCCTTGTCATCAGCCCTGGAGCTTACATCCGCGCTGAGAACAACATTATCACGGGCAATGCGGCCGGCGGCTTCAGGATACCGACTGTACCCGTTGCTGCCAACTGTAATATCGACCTTGGCGGCGGTCTTGTGAACATCTACGCCAATGGTATGGTTACAGGCCCAACCGCAGCGCCTGTACCCAGTATCGGTCGCAATACGATTACAGGCAATGGCGGGTTCGACCTGATTAACCAGATGCCCGGCACTCCTCAGCCTGTGGTCAAGGCCGAACGCAACTTCTGGGACCATACAGACGTCGCTTCTGTCCTCAGTAGTGATGTCAGTGGTGCCGCAGACGTTGACCCGCTGGGCATCGGTGCGGTTACGTACAACGGCGATATGCTGTTATCCACGGCTGGCAATCCTACGGTAAATGCTAATCTTGTTGCCAGCCTGCGTGACAACGCCGGCAGGTTGCTGGATATCGACGGTGAACAGATAACCTTCACTTTAACCGCCGATGGAATTGCCGCTATCGTTGCAACCGCCTATACGCAGGATGGCGTTGCGACAGCAGTTCAGGCATTGGAGCCGGCCATATACACGGTCAGGGCGACTTTGGGTTGTTCGAGTGTTACGGCTATACTTGTGGTGTTCAATCCTGAGGGTGGATTCGCAACCGGCGGCGGCTGGATTTTGCCGGTTAGTGACGGCGAAAATACTCACCCTGACGTCAGGGCCAACTTTGGCTTCAACGCCAACTACAAAAAAGATGGAAATCTCACCGGAAATCTTGAGTTCAAATCGGATGGTTACATTGACCTGAAAAGCACGTCAATTAACCAGTTGGTAATCACCGGAGGCAGGATTGCACAGCTTAATGGTTGGGCTTCAGTCAATGGCCAGCAAGGCTATTGGTTCTTCGTTAAGACTGTCGACAACGGTGAACCCGGCACTAACGACACCTTTGAAATCAAGGTTTGGGCTCCCGGTGCTGACCCGCAAAGTAGCAGCCCTCTTGAACGTGCTGCTGGTGTCCTGCAGGGCGGCAACATTCAGGTCCATAACAAATAACAATTGATGTTTTCTAAAGAGATTACTATGGGGCGGCGGCATTCAGCCACCGCCCCATTTCATTTATGAAGAACAGCACTATGCTTTTGCTTCCCAGCCAGTATAAATTTGCTATAAGAACTGTCCTCTGCCGGAGCAGGAGGGTTCCGTTCCCTTTCTGCCAACGAGAAACAAGCAAATTTTTCCCATCGGGGACAAAGTAAGTGGCTTTAGCAAAAGCGATTCAAGGTATACGGATGACCCTTACTCCGGCCCGTTTGAGTATTTCGCCGGTTATGCCGGCCTTCAGGCACTGATTAGCCCCGATATGCTACTATACCACAAGCTCCTATGTGATTATATCATTATCTATCCATTAATTCAATAAAGGTCTTAAAAAGGTAACTCGCGTCATGTGGACCCGGCGATGCTTCCGGGTGGTATTGGACAGAAAAAGCCGCCTCTTTTTCACAGGCAATTCCTTCAAGGGTATTGTCATTTAAATTAATGTGCGTCAGCTCGACATTTTTGCCTTTTAAGGAATTAATATCAACGCAGAACCCGTGGTTCTGGGCGGTTATTTCGACTTTGCCGGTCCGAAGGTTCTTTACCGGGTGATTTGCGCCGCGATGGCCGAATTTCAGTTTATATGTTTGGCCACCAAGGGCGAGGCCTAAAATCTGATGGCCGAGGCAAATTCCGAAAATCGGGACTTTGCCGAGCAACTCTTTTATGGTCTCAATTGCATAACTCACAGCGGCGGGGTCGCCGGGGCCGTTGCTTAAAAATACGCCATCGGGTTTTTGCGCCAGGACCTCCTTTGCAGACGTTTGAGCCGGGGCGACGGTGACGTTACATCCGTGCGAGCATAACAACCTGAGAATATTTTGCTTGATGCCGAAATCAAAGGCCACGACATTGTATTTGCTTTTCGGCATCTTTCGATGACCGTGAAATATGTCGGTTATCCCCTCGTTCCAGGCATACGGTTTTTTGACGGTAACATCCTTTACTATGTCTCTGCCGACAAGGCCGGGATAGTCCCCCAGTTTTTTTGCGAGGCTTTCGATGCGGAATTCGGTCGAGGAAATAATTCCCTTCATCGCCCCTTTTGTCCGGATGTGCTTTACGAGTTTTCGGGTGTCTATGCCTTCGAGTCCGACGACGTTATTTTTTTTCAGGTAATCGCCCAGCGAACCACTGTTTCTCCAGTTACTGGGGTAATTACAGTTTTCTTTGACGATGAAACCTGCCGCGAAGATTTTTCGCGATTCCCGGTCCTCGATGCCGGTACCGTAGTTTCCAATCAAAGGATACGTCATTGTTATTATTTGTTCATTGTATGAGGGGTCGGTAAGTATTTCCTGATAGCCTGTCATACTCGTGTTAAATACGACCTCGCCGCACTTCTGGCCTTTAGCGCCAAAAGATACGCCTTCAAAAACAGAACCGTCCTCTAACAGCAGAATTGCTTTCACCTGTCAGGTTCCTTTCTGCCGATAGTACAATTGAATAGGTTTGACATTAAGCTGGTTTCCTTTCGATGCCTCGATGGCTTTTTCGACCGCCGCTGCTCCTCTGATTGTCGTTACATACGGCACCTGCCTGTCGAGAGCGGTCCTTCTTATTGCGAATGAATCCGTTATCGACTGTTTGCCGTCGGCGGTATTTACGATAAGGTCTATTCTTTTGTTTATTATAAAGTCCACTATGTTCGGCCTGCCCTCCGAGACCTTCAGAACAAACTCAGAAGGCACGTTATTTTTAATGAATTCGATACAGGTGCCTTTTGTGGCGAGTATTTTGAAGCCCATCCGGCTCAATCTGGCGGCGATTTCGGCGGCCTTTTTCTTGTCGGAGTCTTTGACGCTGAAGAACACATTTCCGGAAAGCGGGAGGGTATTTCCGGCAGCCATTTGCGATTTCGCGTAGGCGATGCCGAAATTATCAGACAGCCCCATTACCTCGCCGGTCGAAAGCATCTCCGGGCCGAGGACGGTGTCCGTGCCGGGGAATTTCAGGAATGGGAATACGGCCTCTTTGACGGCAAAATAATTGCGTCGAACTTCTTTTGTAAATTTCAACTCATCGAGGGTCATTCCGGTCATAATTTTGGCTGCGAGTTTGGCCAAAGGGACACCGATGGATTTACTCACAAACGGGATGGTTCGAGACGCCCGCGGGTTGACTTCGAGGATATAAATCAGATTATCTTTGATGGCGAACTGAATGTTTATCAGCCCTTTTACTTTCAGTTCAAGAGCGAGGAGTTTTGTCTGCCGTTTAATTTCCGCCAGAAGATTTCCGTCCAGCGAGAAAGGCGGCAGACTACAGGCGCTGTCACCTGAATGGACGCCGGCTTCTTCGATATGCTCCATTACTCCGCCTATCACGACTCTTTTTCCGTCGCAGACGGCATCTACATCCAGCTCGGTTGCGTCACCGAGGAATTTGTCTATCAATATGGGGTGCTCGCCGGAGGCTTCGATGGCATTTTCGACACAGGCTTTGAGGGATTGCTCATCGTGAACGACCACCATCGCTCTGCCGCCAAGCACAAACGAAGGCCGAATAAGTATCGGATAGCCGAGTCTGTTTGCTATTTTAAGCGTTTCGGAATAGGACATTGCTGTGCCGCTGGCAGGCTGGCGAAGTTTCAGCTTTTTGACGAGGAGGTTAAAGCGTTTTCGGTCTTCGGCGATGTCGATACTGTCTGGCGATGTGCCGATAATTTTTACGCCGGCCTTTTCGAGGGGGACGGCCAGCTTTAAGGGCGTCTGGCCGCCGAACTGGACAATCACGCCGTCGGGTTTTTCTTTTTCAACGATGGCCATAACGTCTTCGAATGTGAGCGGCTCGAAGTAGAGTCTGTCCGATGTGTCATAGTCGGTGCTTACGGTTTCGGGATTGCAGTTTACCATTATTGATTCGATGCCAATCTCTCGCAGAGCAAATGCGGCGTGAACACAGCAGTAATCAAATTCGATACCCTGGCCTATGCGATTTGGTCCACCACCGAGTATGACAACCTTTTTTCTCTTTGTCGGGTTTGCTTCACATTCTTTTTCAAAGGTCGAATAAAGATAAGGTGTTGAAGCCTCGAATTCTGCGCCGCAGGTGTCGACCATCTTATAAACCGGATTTATCTCAAGCCTCTGGCGGTATTTTCTGAACTGAGGCTCATCAACCTTAAACAGGGACGCCAGATACTTATCGCTGAAACCGTATTCCTTGATTGTTCTCATCAGGCCGGCGTCGATTTTCGCAAGAGCGCCTATGGATTTTATTTTCTCTTCGAGGCGAATAATATCTTTTATGTTGTTAAGGAACCAGGGGTCGATTTTTGAAAGATTGTAAATCTCGTCTATGGACAACTTTCTTCTTATCGCCTCGGCAACATACCATATTTTGTCCCAGCAGTTTATTCTCAGTTTTTCCTTCAACTGCTGCACGGGCAGTTTGGCGTTGATATGCCTGTTATCGAGGGAGTATCGGTCAATTTCAAGCGACCTTATGGCTTTCTGAAGAGCCTCTTTGAAGGTTCTGCCTATAGCCATCGCCTCACCGACCGATTTCATCTGCACGGTCAGCTCGGGACTTGTCCGGGGGAATTTTTCGAAGGTAAAACGCGGCCATTTGACGACACAGTAATCGATGGTCGGCTCAAAACAGGCAGGAGTCTTTTTGGTGATGTCGTTCGGAATTTCATCGAGGGTATATCCGACCGCAAGCAGTGAGGCAATCTTGGCGATGGGAAATCCCGTGGCCTTGGAGGCAAGCGCAGAGCTTCGCGAGACCCTCGGGTTCATCTCAATGACGTAAAGTTTGCCGTTGTCGGGATTGACTGCGAACTGTATGTTGGAGCCGCCGGTTTCCACGCCGATAGCTCTTATAATTTTAATCGCTGCGTCGCGCATTATCTGATACTCTTTGTCCGTGAGGGTCTGGGCGGGGGCAACCGTGATGCTGTCGCCGGTATGGATGCCCATCGGGTCGAAATTTTCGATGGGACATACGATAACGACGTTATCTTTCCTGTCCCGCATTACTTCGAGCTCGTATTCCTTCCATCCCGCCACCGATTCTTCGACAAGGACCTGGCTCGTCGGACTTAGGCTCAGTCCCCAACGAATACATTTTTCGTATTCTTCCGTATTATAGGCTATGTTTCCGCCTGTTCCGCCGAGAGTATATGAAGGACGGATAATGACAGGCAGCCGGATGTGCTCAATTATTCTCTTCGCTTCCTCCCAGGAGGTTGCGTAATCGCTTTTGGGGACATCAAGGCCGCATTCTTCGACGGTTTTTTTGAAGCGGTCTCTTTCCTCGGCCCTTTTTATCGACATCAGGTTTGCGCCGAGAAGCCTGACATTATATTTTTTCAGCACGCCTCTTTCGGCCAGCTCAACGGCGGTGTTCAACCCGGTCTGTCCTCCCAGCGTCGGCAGAAGGCTGTCCGGCCTTTCCCTGGCAATGATTTTCTCAACCATTTCCGGCGTAACCGGCTCAATGTACGTTCTGTCGGCAACTTCAGGGTCTGTCATTATCGTGGCGGGATTGCTGTTTATAAGGATTACCTTATATCCCTGCTGCTTCAACACCTTGCAGGCCTGTGTGCCGGAATAATCAAATTCACAGCCCTGACCTATTACGATTGGGCCGGAGCCTATAATCAGTATCTTTTTGATGTCCCTGCGTTTCGGCATCGGTTAATTTTTCCCTTGCAGCCAGTAGTTGACAGCTTCGGCGGCCTCCCGACCGTTGTTAATCGCCCGCACAACAAGCGATGCTCCGCTTATTGCATCGCCGGCGGCGAATACCATCGGTTCGCTTGTTTGATAATTATTTACCGCCACGTTACCCTGCTTATCAAGTTTTAATTCAAGGTCACTTACCAATCCGTTATGAACCACATGCAGGAATCCTGTTGCCAGAATCACCATGTCTGCTTCAAGCACAAAATCAGTGCCGGGCAGTTCTCTGATTTTCCAGCCGTCAGCATTCTTTATCCATTCCACCTGGCAGCCGTGCAGTTGCAATTAAGGCCAACCGGAGCAGGAGGGATTCGAACCCCCGGTACCATAAAGGTACAACGGTTTTCAAGACCGTCGCTTTCAGCCGCTCAGCCACTGCTCCAATCAATTAATTATCGACTATTGATAATTGAGGTCTCTGAAAAACCATTATGAGAACGCAATAGCTTGCCACGGCCTAAACGACAGGCCTCGCAATGACGTAAAAACGCACTTCTTGTCATTGCGAGGAATGCAGCGACGAAGCAATCTGAAGTTTTTCAAAGGTCTCAATTGATTATTTTATAAGCCAAAAACTGATTTGCAAGCAAATTAGGGCTTTCAGAAACTACTAAAAATCGCAAAAATTTTTTTATTTCCTGCTTGACATTGCATAGCTTGCATAACATAATATGTATAACAAAATAACTTTACAAAAAGGAGGTCTTATGAAATTTGAAAGTCAACTGTTAAAAGGAATTGCCCCCGTGGTAGTTCTGGAGATTCTCTCACGCGGCCAGATGTACGGCTATGAGCTCAGCCAGGCCATCGAGCAGCGAAGCGGCGACATCCTCACTCTCGGCAAAGGCACGCTTTACCCCCTGCTCTACAATCTCGAAGCCCAAAAACTCGTCAAAGGAAAATGGGAACAAATGCCATCAGGCCGAAAAAGACGCTACTACACCATCACCAGCAAAGGAAAAGAACACCTCGCAAGGCAAAAAGAGCAGCTTCAGGAACTGACCGCAGGCCTGGGCGTCGTTTTCGGCTTCGGCGGTGCACTTAAACCAGCGTAAATTCTTTATCCGTCATTCCTGCGGAGCCTGTCCTGAGCAGGGTCGAAGGAGCAGGAATCCATTATTTGCCAAAGGAAAACTTATGAGCAATAAAGAATTGAACAAGCCGCTTCAAAACCTGCCGGCCTGTGCCGTTGAATACATAAATCTGGTCATCAAAAAGATGCGTTACCGCAAAAAAGTGCGGATAGAGGTAATGGCTGAACTGGCAGCACACTTTGAGGATGAACTGCGGGATTGCAAAACCGATGAAGAAAAAGAACAAAAGGCTCAAAAGCTGATAGAACAGTTCGGCGATGCAAAGCTGCTCGGCACCCTGCTCCGCCGGGCAAAAAAACGCTGCCGACCTCTCTGGCGAACTGTTCTTGTCAGAACCTTTCAGGCTGTTTCGGTCTTTCTGATTATCTATCTGATATGGTTCTCCAGCGGCAGACCCGTCATAACGGTAGATTACGTTGCCGAACTCAATAAACTTGCCCGGCCCACCGCCGATGAGTCCCTGAACGCAGCCCCTCTATACCAAAAAGCAGCCGAACTACTCGAACGACATCTGAAATCATCTGATAAAATTCTCGATTTAATAGTGTCGAAAAAATACGAGGACGCTAATTCCGAACAGAAACAACTTGTGGAAAAATGGCTGACAGATAATAAAGAAATCCTCGATTTGGTGGTCGCTGGCACACAAAAGCCCTACTATTGGGAAAGTTATAAAGGCGAAAGTATCTATGAGGTACCTTTGCCCAATCTTTCCAGATTCCGCACATTAGCTTATTCCCTGCGATGGAGAATCCGGCTCAGTGCCGAACAAGGGTGGTATGAAAATGCTTTCGATGACATAAAAAACTCTTATCGCTTTGGCCGGCATATACGAAAAGGAGATAAGCTTCTCATAGAACAGCTTGTAGGGATTGCTATTGAAGCCTTATCTGTTCAGACGCTACGCAGTATTCTCGGTGAATATCAGATAGATTCATCCAAATTAACTCAACTGCAAAAGGATTTTGAGCAAATAATTACCGATGAAAATTTTGCTATAAGCTTCAAGGCAGAAAAACTTTGCCGGTATGACTGGCTTCAAAGATGCTACACCGAAGGCGGTCCCGGCGGAGGGCATCCCTACTCGCTGGCATTCCGAAAAATGGTGGAAATCAATCAGGGCATAAATGCAAAGAAAACATGGTTTGCAGATTACTGTAAAAATTTAGGAACGGCAATTTCTTTCCTTTTGGGACTAAGCCCCGGCAGAACTGAAACCTTAAAATCAGTAAACGACCTTTATGATTTCTTTGACAGCGAATTTGCCCTCAAGACCCCTGTCCAGGTTCAGGCCCAAAAAACCGAAATAGACAAAAGAGTAAAACAGTTAACCGGCCGCAATTTCCTTATACGTCTCACCGTTCCCGCTTTTGAAAAAGTATTTGAAATATCATCCCGACTCAAAACCGATGTTGAAGGAACCTTAACAATAATAGCACTATTGCGATACAGACAGGATAAAGGCCGATATCCCCAAAATCTGGATGAGCTGAAACAGGCCGGCTATATCAAGGAAATCCCAATAGATGCCTTCAGCGACAAACCTTTAGTTTATAAAAAAACCGACGATAACTTTATTCTTTATAGCGTCGGCCTGAACTTCAAAGACGATGGCGGCCGGTTAGTTAAAATGTGGTCTGATGAAGGCGATGCCGTCTTCTGGCCGGTGAAAAAGAATTGATATTTAGAGCTCGTGACAAAACCAGCTATTGTTCTCTGCCATTCCCGCGAAACTTGTCCTGCTTGCCTTGCGTAGCCGATTTCGGCAAAGTAAGGAGCTTGTCGAAGGAATCAGTGTTTAATTTATTTTTTGCCACGAACAATGAACTACGAACAACAAACTAAAATTTTTTTTAATTTCCCTTGCATCCCTACCCGATAAATAGTATACTGCTTACGATTGAGTTTTCCTGTTTTCAGGCGGCCTGAATGTGAAAATTTTCGGTCAGCAGCATCTGCAATTCCGGCAGATATTTCTTTCTCTTTCGGAAAAAACTCTCGCATGC
>Ga0315283_10000794_pt1 | contig 23977 bp, 24 predicted proteins | sample YL17G09_0_MG_FD_204541 | JGI IMG/M metagenome (GOLD analysis project Ga0315283, IMG submission 204541) | Sediment microbial communities from Yellowstone Lake, YNP, Wyoming, USA - YL17G09_0 | ecosystem: Environmental > Aquatic > Freshwater > Lake > Sediment | place: USA: Wyoming | collected...
GACGCGGGCCCGCAAATTGGCCTTTTTCGTTGGCGCCAAGCGTGCGCTCCAATTCGCCATCAACAATAAGACCAGCAGCGCCAGGCAGACCGGCCTCGTCGCTAAACTGCGCACCCCATAGGAGCCCTCCGCCGCATGCGTTCGCCTCGCGCCGTGTTCGTCGCCACCTCTTTGTGCTGGTGGATTGCAGCCTGGTTCATGCCTCTGGTCCAAGACGAGGCCTACTACTTTGCCTGGGCGCAGCACCTGGCCTTCGGTTATTTTGATCACCCGCCGATCGTCGCCCTGATCGGCTGGAGTGCGACCTTCGCGCACGGCGTGCCACTGATCGCCAGACTTGGCACCGTGCTCAGCGCCAGCTTGACCTTCGCGCTGGCGGCGCGCTTGTTTCGCGTCCTTGGCCTGCGCACCCGCGAAGCGCAGGCGACCGCGCTGCTCCTGGCTTTTGGCAACATCATGGGGCTCATTCTAGGCGTCATCACGACGCCAGACACCGGCCTGATGCTGGCCTGGACCCTCGCCTTGACCGAAGCCGCTCTGGCGCTTCAAGGCTCGCACCGCCGCTGGCTCACGGCAGGACTTGCGACCGGTCTCGGCTTTCTGGCGAAATACACCATGGTGCTCATTGGACCGGTGTTTTTGTGGGCGCTCATCGCCGAGGCCAGGCGCACGCCCCGGACTAAACTAGCCGCGCTGCGCACACCCTGGCCCTACGCTGGCGGCTTGGTAGCCCTGCTCGTCGTCCTGCCACACTTGGCATGGAATGCCGAGCACGACTGGATCACCATGCGTTTTCAGCTGCGCCACGGCTTCGCTAGCAGCTATATGAACCTGCCCCGCAGCGACGTGCTGCCTTGGCCCGACGATGCCGCCCCTGGTAGCCGCGAGTGGCAGTTAGCGCAGGCCTTCCAAGGGCCACCTGAAGAGCCGAAGCCGCGTCGCGTGCCGACGGTGTTTGACCCGTATGTGAATGCGTTGAATCGCTGCATCGGTTTTTTTGGCAGCCAGCTATCCTTTTGGGGGGCGATGCTCGCTGCCTTTGCCTGGACTTGGTACCAGCGTCGCAAAGAGCCAGATCGCAGCGACGGGTTCAGCTGGTTCAGAAAGAGCCAATCGGCCCTGCATCCGGACTCGTGGCCCTTGGTCTGCGCTGGAGCAGCGGTGCCCCTCGGGTTCTTTGGCGCCTTGAGTCTGGCGACCGGTATCGAAGCCAATTGGTCGGCGATGTACCTGTTTGCGGCCGCGGCCTGGCTGGCCCCACTGCTTGAGTCCAATCGACGCCTGTTGTGGTGGGGCCTCGCTGGCAACATCGCCGTCCTAATCGTCGTCGTCGGACATGCCCGCACCGGACTTGTACCGCTTCGACCCGCACGTGACCGGATCCTAAAAGAAACTCATGGTTATGAGGAGTTAGGGCGCTATGTGGCACGCTTGGACGGGCCGGTCTTCGCCGATAATTACCAGCTGACGGCTATGCTGCGGTTTTACGGCGACGGTCGCCAGGTGGCGCAGTGGCCGAGAATGACAAGGGATTCCGAGTTTGTGCGCAATCCGACCGACGCCTTTACCGCAGCCGGGCTGCAACAAGGTCCAGGGTTCTGGTTAGTTAGCAGCAGCCAGCCGCCACACTTTGCCGGCTTTCGCGGCGCCGAAATGACGCAGCTTAGGGATTGCAAGGACCATGGGCTTCAGGTAATCAGCACGACTACCGCGCGCGACGACACCTCGCGTTGCCCGCATCCGATCCACGAATGGTTTCTGGTCCGTTACGAGACCGAGCCGAGCCCCGAGTGAATCATCACATGTTGGAATCTCGAGATCTTAAACCGTACCGCGACGTCATCGAAGGCGCCTATAAATCGCTGGCGCAGCCGGATTTCTCCTTTGTCAAAAAAGTATTCAACGCCAGACCCTACGACCCGCTGATCAAGCGCCTGCGCGACTATAGCGTCGTCGAGGAGTTGATCGAGGCTGAGGACGACGTCTGCTTTAGCTTCCTGCTCAAGGGTCAAAGCTCGCTGTGGCGTCTCGATCTATCGGTCGTTGGACCGTTTGGCCTATTCATCCGACTCAAGGCTAAGGTTGCCAGCAGCGACTTCATCCATGCCGGCAGGGATGATGTCACCGGCTTCGAGTCCAAGGTGCTGGGACTTTTGCACGGCGCCGGCATCAAGCTGCTGACCACAGAAGAGCTGAGCCTGCAGATTCCGATGACCCTGTATAATACTGCGAGAAACAACGTCCGCCTGTATCAGGCGCTGTTCTCCGATCGCGAGGGACAACCATGGGAAGCGTAACCGTAGCCAAGGTGATAGCCATGGCACTGGCCTTTGCCATGGCGCTGCGCGAGATGCAGCGCGGCCGTGTCACTCGCCAGCGCCGAGGTAAATTTCTTGGTCGTTCCCGCTAAAGGGTCCCTTGACGACGTTCTTGTCGATGAGGAACTTCTTGATCGCGTGGCGCGCATAGCGGATATGGAAGCGACGCAGGATCTCGTAGCAGCCAAACATCAGGTGCTCGGCGGTCTGCAAGCGCTTTGACGCTTGGAACTGTAAACACTGCCTGAGCAGCTTGGCGACCATGGCGTTCATCGCCTTGTCGCTGATATGCAGCTTGTCAAAGCTGATCCGTTTCATCGCGGTCAGTGTCTTGTTACGGTCGGTCGAGGCCGGAACGGCCTTGCGCCCGGTGATCATCTCGTAAAGGATCAAGCCGGCACAGTAGATATCGGTCTGCGGACAAATGGCCGCCTCGGAAATATGCTCAGGCGAGTAGTACCCCGGTGTCCCGATCATATAATTCTTGTAATCCTCGACATCCATCTGACAGGACAGGCCAAAGTCGGTCACCATGACGCGTCCACTGCGGTCGATAAGAATATTCGATGCCGACAAATCCGAGTGGATGGTGTCGTGCAAATGCAGATGGTCGATGCCCTTCATCATGTCGATGACGATGCTGAGCGCCACGAGCGGAGGCACCCGACCGACCTGCTTTAAGAAGTAGTGTCCAGACCACCCCTCGACAAACTCGGTGACGATGTAGCAGTTGGGCGGTTCAAAGTAGCTATCGAGATAGCCGACGATGTGTTTATGATGCATCCCCGCCATGATCAGCAGTTCGCGATGAAAGATTCCAAGAAATTTACGGTTGTGCGTGTACTTATCATGCAACACCTTGACCGCCACGGTGTTGCCGGTGCGTTCATCGATGGCGCGAAACACCCGTCCGAGCCCACCGGCCCCGACCTCTTCGACGATGCGATAAGGACCAAGGCGCTCTGGTAAATTTTTCGACGCTTCACTCAACAGCTAAACCATCCTGTGACACCACCCACGAAGTTTATGGGCTCAGGAGGCGTATCGGTGGCTTTTGCCTATGAGTGAGGCGGTGGGCGCATTTAAATGTTGGCCTTAAGGCCCAACGAAGGTTCAATCACTAGTAAAAGCAACTCGTTACGACTGGCTGATATCTGTCAAGGCAGCGCCCGACTAGGCCTAGGACAGCAGCGCCGGCCGGCCATAGACGCCGACTGCGGCGATCAAATGGTAAATCTCTGGCGCCACCTCGTCGGCATAGTAGCCGATAATGCCGAGGATCCGACCGAGCATGTCGCCATTAAAACCGTTGGCCAGGACTTGGCAGGTGAGGCTGACTTCGCCGCGTTCACTGACCGCTAGCTTCACCAACTGCAAGCGGTCGTTCAGTTCCAGCATCTCGCGCGACAGCACCGGGCAGGTGACGCTATCCAGGACGAGATCGACCAGCGGGCGCACCTCAAAGGAGACGCAGGTCTGCGTCAAACGGATACTCAGGGGAAACAACCGTTGCTCACCTTGAAACCCGGTCAGCCAGGCGTTTTCACCGGTTGACTCAAACGTCCACCCATACTCGGTTAGCATGTGTTCTAAGCGGTCCGATGTCAGCTGCGGCATGGATGGGCGCCTTGGAAATTGTAAAATGTGAGCAATTCAAAGGCTAGCGTTTATAAACCGTAAGGTCAATAGCGCAAGTTCTCGGGATTTAAGCCAAGACGAGCGTACTTGGCCTAAAACTTGAGTTCGCTGATTTCCTGCACGACATCGTTTTCCGAGGTCGACTTCTTCAGCTCACTCAGCAGTAGGCCCTCCTTGGGATTCATGCGCCGACGGGCACTCTCGACGTAGGCAATCTGCACCCAGGCCGGCTGCCGCGCCAGCATCTGCGCGATATACTCGGTTTGCTCGGGCAGAAATTGCTCGAGCACCCCCTGCGCTAGTTCTGCCAACGTAGGATTACGCGATACTGCATAGAACAACAGATGGTCGAAGCCAGGTTTGCCGGCGGCCGGCGGGACCTTTTGCAGGTGCTTGAGGATGGTGATACAGGTGTACAAGTTGACGGATGACATCGTCAGCTGGCGCAGTTCTTCCGCCGGTGGTAAGGCCAAATAAGGCAGGAAATCGTCGGAGGCCGCAGTAGGGTTTAGCGCGATCATGCCCAGGGCAAACTCCTCATCGCCCTTGCTCATCAACCCTTGGCGCAGCAGGGTGTAGGCGTCTCTCAGGTGGTTGGCTCGCACGGCATTGGCCATCTGCGGCACCAGCACGCTGTCCTCGTCATTGTCGGCAATCGCCCGCGTCAACTCATTCTCGATGACTTTGACCAGCTGCGGCGACGGCTTGACGGCGGCCAGCTGCCAGCCTAGCTGCTGCGCCAAGGGGCGGCCGGAGCCGACGAGATCATGGAACATCGCCGGCGCTACGGGCAATGGCAATGAGGCGTAGAGATGGCCAGCGTTGATGAGCTGGTTGTGTTCATAGCTTTGGATATTTTCATGCAGAACCTTTGCCACCATGGCGTAGGCCGGCTCGGTTAAATTGCGGCGCTTGATCAGGCGCTTCACGTTCGTCAGGGTGTCACCGCCAAAGTCGATACCGGCGGCAACGGCCTTTTCCAGGTCCATATTGGCGTAAATCACCGGCGGCGGTTTATTGTCCTTCTTTTCGGCCTGCTTGCCGCCACCATTTGGGGCTTGGGTCTGGCAAGCAGTCAAGACAACCAAAAGGAGCGCACCGAAAGTAACACCACACAGCCGCCGCACGCTGGTCATAAGTTTTCCTTAGTGAAGAGAGCCAGGTTGGGACTGCTCACCCGGTGGTAGCAATTGAACCTGAGCAGCACCACCCAGCGCCTGTTGTAAGCGCTCGACCAAACCAGGATCCGTAACCGGCTCCACCGTCTGCAGTTCGATCAACAGCCGATCAGACAAAGTCCCCTGGCCAGAGCTACATCGTATCAAGCTTAAGCCCGACTGCAAAAATAATTCGGTAAGTAAGCCCGAACTCATGCGCACGGGCGCTTCGTGTGCTGGACCGTGACCTTCAAAGCGAATCCTCAGAGCCGAGGCGAAGCGGCGCATAAAGACACTTGGTGGGGCCACCGCCACCCGCCCCCGCACCGCCCCGCGCCGCTGTGACTGCAGTAAACTGAGCACGAATGCATGGTCGCGCTGGGCGCGCAGGAGCAGCCAAACCAACACGGCAAAAAACAGCAGCGAGACGCCATGAAACACCGCGTTCATAGCAGCACCAGCGCAGCCAGTGGCAGCCACAACCACCACCAAGATCCGCCCCACGCCGCCGGTCCACCAGCGACAACGCCACAACCTGGGCTAACCCGGCTGCTCGCCACCGTGGTTGCGGTCGCGACGGTCGAGGTCAAAGCTGCCGCGACGTCGACGATGCCACTGCCCATGAGCTGGATGCGCGTGTCACTGCCGCTGAGCTTGGGATTATAATAGTTGAGATTGATACCGCTGTTGACACCTGGAGCATACAGGCGAGGATCAGCGGTGTTGACGATGCTATCGCGCAGAGCCTGATAACCGCGGGCGGGGTCGTACGCGAGAATCAAGCCGGCGATCCCGGCGACCACCGGCGAGGCCATGGACGTGCCCTGCTTGACACCCAGCCCACCGCCCGGAACCGTCGAGTTGATCTGCTCGCTTGCCGAATTAAGGCCGTTACCACCAGGCGCCGACACCGTCACCCATGGGCCAAAGTTCGAATAGATCGCCTTTTCGTCGTTTGGGCCCACCGCCGCCACCGCGATAGCGCTACCAAATGCTGCTGGATAGGAACGGATCATCGAGTCATCGTTGCTGGCTGCAGCAACCACCAAGATTTCGTTTGGTGCCTCTTTTAAGACCCCGATGACCAACTCAGTGGCGCGAGAGTGCGCATATTTGCCCAGCGACGAGTTGGCAACTCTGACGACGCCGCCTTGCGCATCACGAAAGCGGGTGAGGTATTTAAAACCAAGCAGGATCGCCTGATCGGAAGCCAAGCCCTTACTTGGCCCGTTTTCGGCGATGACCTTGATGGCCATGATGCGGCACAGGGGGCAGACCCCCGCAGCCGCCAAGGACGAATCAAAATCGGCGGCGATGATCCCAGCGACATGCGTACCATGGCCGCAAACACTTCTGGCTTCACACTTTGCATCGTCACACGGTATATTGTCACAGCTGGCACTATAGCCGGTGGCGCCAAATGGGTGGATGTCCCCGTCACCTAACCCGCCCAGTTGACCCGCAGTGGTGTTGCAACCATTCACGTCACCCGAGCAACCAGAGGCACCTGGCGAGGGGTTCACCCACAGGTGGTTTTTAAGCTGTGGATGCTCGATATCCAGACCGCTATCGAGCACTGCAACGACCGGCGTCTGGGTCACCGTGAAGGTCGCGGAGGAAAGCTGCGCCAAGGCTTTGGGCAGCTTAATCGATTTGTGCCACCAGATCCCCGTGCCCGACCCCGCGGTGTTGTAGGACTTCAACAGATCGGCAGAAATCGGACTAGCGTCTTGAACCCGGTTCAAATAATTGGGTTCCGCGAACCAAATGGTCCCGTCGGCCTCCCATTCCCGCAGCACTGCTGCCGCGGCGGCCGGACTCTCGAAGGTCACCGCGCTCAACACCGCCGGCTGTTCTGCGAACTGCGCCCGCCCCCAAGCAAACTGGAGCGCCGCAGGAGCCTTGCCGATGTCCTCCTGACGCTTGGGTTGACCGGGTTTGGCCAGGTCGACGGCGGTGATATAGTGCAGCTCGCGCAGGCGCGGATCAGCCAGGACCTGATCTGCCAGAAAGCCGTAATGCTGGGCATACTCCGCCGTAAAGCTGGCGAAATGCCGCGTCGTTGACCCAGGTAGGCCGCGAAAGGCGACGATATAGCTGCTGGCGACGACCAAGTGCTGGCTATGATCCGCAGGCGTTGCTAGGCGCACCACCTGTGACTCGACCTGGCGGACTAAACGTGCCGGATCGATGCCGCAGTGCGCTAGCAAGACGCCGCAGATGATAACGGACCATCTATAGTGCATGACTCTCATAGGATATGATTCTACGATTGGTCGAAGGCAAAAGCGAGCGCAGGCGCCCATCCAACCAGCTTGAAGAGACACCAGTGCACAAAAAAGAGGACCACCACTTCGCCATCTACGATGAGCATAGTACGTTGCCGGAGGATCTCCCCGCCCTCACCTCCTTGTTCCGCCAAGCTCAGCATGCTAAGGTCCGCGTCCTGGCCGTGTCGTGCAGTGCTGACGAAGACACGAAACGAGCGGTCGCCAAACGCCGTCACGACCTCACCGCGGCCTTGAGGACCCTTGGTTTTACGGTCAAAGCCCTACAAACAGGCTATACTTTCCAAGATGATGTAGCGGCGGCCAAAATCGACGCGATTGCCAAGGCCGTACAGATCGTCGAACGCGAGGCAGGTTGTCTCAACCAGCTCCTGCTAGGCGAAGGCCAAACATAGGATCCCATCGATGACCATACCCAAGGCCCCCAAATCACCAGCCGTGATCATCGTCTCGGCACCGTCCGGCACCGGTAAAACGACCCTCAACCGGCGGCTGACCAAGTCGCACCCCGAGGTCCAGGTCTCGGTCAGCTACACGACCCGCAAGAAGCGCCTGGGTGAAGAGGAGGGTGTCCACTACCATTTCGTCACCAATAAGCACTTTCATGAGCTGATTAAACAAGGGCAGATGCTGGAATATGCCGAGGTGTTTGGCACGCTCTACGGCACGCCGGTCGCGGAGATCCAACGCCTCCAAGCAGCCGGCAAAATCGCCTTGCTCGAAATCGATGTCCAGGGTTGGCGTCAAGCCCGAGAAAAGCTACCGGGTGCCAAGGCGATCTTTATCCTGCCGCCGACGGTCGAGGCCCTGTGGCAACGCCTAGAGGGGCGCGCCACGGAGGCCAAAGACGTCCGTTGGCGCCGGCTGATGACCGCCCGCAATGAAATCTCCAGCGGCAATCTGTATGATCACTTTATCGTCAATCACAACCTCGAAATCGCCTACGCAGAGCTAGAAGCTATTGTTATTAAAGGCGAAAAATCAAAAATTGGGCATCAAGAGGGGCTCCGCCTGTGCCAGCAGCTACTGACCGAGTTCGATGATGCCCCTTGGCTGCATAAGCTTTCGCGCGAACTTGCCGACAACTAGAACGATCGACGTCACCAGGTCTCCAGGCGTAAGATAGACACTTGGACGGAGATCAAATCCCGAACGATGGTCGGGCTACCTTTGGTCTTTTAAGGACACCATGAGCGACGACCGCCCCACCATCCCGCCACCTCCCGTCCGCATCGACGCCGGAGTGAGCGCCAAAAAAGACCCCGTAACCCCCGAAGTGATCTTCACTGAGCTGCTGAAAAACCTGCAGACCTATTTGCAGGAAGACCGGCTGGAAGTGGTGCATAGGGCCTATCAATTTGCCGCTCATCATCACGGCGACCAACTGCGCCGTTCGGGTGAGGCCTATATTACGCACCCGCTCGCGGTCGCTAACATCCTCACCACGCTGAAGGTGGATTTAGGGTCTATTGTTGCCGCCATCCTGCACGACACCGTCGAAGACACAGAGGCGACCCTCGAGGACGTTGAGCGTGAGTTTGGCGTCGATGTGCGCGACTTAGTCGACGGCTTGACCAAGATCAGCAAGATTAAGTTTCGCTCGAGTCAGGAACGCTTGGCAGAAAACTTCCGCAAGATGGTCCTAGCGATGTCGCACGACCTTCGCGTCATTTTAGTGAAGCTCGCCGACCGCTTGCACAACATGCGCACCCTCGACAACCTGGCCCAGCCAAAGCGCCAGCGGATCGCCCAAGAAACGCTGGATATCTATGCGCCGCTAGCCAACCGTCTTGGACTCTATAGCTTTAAGAGCGAGATGGAAGATCTCTGCATGCGCGAGCTAAAGAACGATATCTACCGCGAACTTAGCCGCAAAGTCGCCGCCAAGAAGGCGGAGCGCGAGGCCTATATCGCCGACGTTCGTTCGATCCTCGAAACCGAGCTAGGCAAGTACGGGTTTAGTCACCTGATGGTCTACGGCAGACCTAAACACTTTTATTCGATCTATAAAAAGATGGTCGAACGCGGCCTCGAGTATGAAGATGTCCACGACCTGTTCGCCTTTCGCATCGTCGTCGACTCCGTCAAGGACTGCTATGAGGCACTGGGTATCGTCCACGCCATGTGGAAGCCGATGCCGGGGCGGTTTAAAGACTATATCGCCATGCCCAAAGCCAACCTCTACCAGTCGCTGCACACGACGGTGGTTCGTCCCAACGGTGAGCCCGCCGAGATCCAAATCCGTACCTACGAGATGAATCAGATCTGCGAGCTCGGCGTCGCCGCCCATTGGATGTACAAGGAGAAGAACGCACCAGCCGGCAGCAATGCCGATCTAAAGCGCTTTTCCTGGCTGCGGCAAATCATGGAATGGCAGAAGGAAATCAAGGATCCCGACGAATTTCTCGAGGCTGTTAAAGTCGATTTGTTTGAGGAGGAGATCTTCGTCTTTACGCCCAAAGGCGACGTCATCCAGCTGCCGACCGGCGCGACCGCCCTCGACTTCGCCTTTAACGTGCATACCAAGATTGGCATCAGCACCGTCGGCGCCAAGGTCAACGGCCGCATGGTCCCGATCAAGAAGGCGCTAAAAAGCGGTGACATCATCGAAATCATGACCTCGCCACACCAAAAGCCCGGCAAGGATTGGTTGAGTTTCGTCACGACCTCAAAGGCCCGTAATAAGATCCGCTCCCACCTTAGGTCCGACCAAAGAGACCGAAGCCGTGGGCTGGGTAAGGAGATGCTGACTCAAGAACTTGCCCAGCACGGCCTGGACTACGATAAATTGGTGAAAACCGGCGATGTCGACGCCCTGGTCAAGGCTGGTAAGGAAAGCAATATCGAAGACGTGCTGATCGCCATCGGCTACGGCAAGATCAACCCTAAGGATTTGCTGACCAGAGCCTTTCCTTCGCGCCTGGTCAAAGAGCCGACACTCAGCGAGATACCGAAGGCCATTGGCGACAACAAACCGCGGGTCAGCGGTCGTTCGGACGGACCACGTCCCGCCCCAGGCGGCGGCATCCTCGTCCACGGCATCGAAAATGTCCTGATCAACTTCGCCCGCTGTTGCCATCCTTTGCCAGGAGAAGACGTCGTCGGCTTTATCACCAGGGGACGCGGCGTCACCGTGCACCGTGGCAGCTGCCCGCGAGCGTTGGATCTTGACCCAGAGCGCCGTGTCGAGGTGCACTGGGCCAGCGAGACCGATCTGGACCGCGGGCAGCACGCAGCGTTTTTGCGCGTCACCGCCCAAGACAAGCAGGGCGTTCTCGCCGAGGTGACCAGCGCGATATCGGCCTGTGGTGCGAATATTCAACGCGCGCAGATCCGCGTGACTCCCGACTTGTCAGGCATTTTGGAATTTGAGATGACGCTGCAAAGCCTGACCCAGTTGCAGGCGATCATCCGCAAAGTCGAATCGATCAGCAGCGTGCTCAAGGTCGAGCGGATGAGCACGCACCGCATCGTCAAAATTTGAACCGGAGAGTATGGATGCAAAACGGCATGCTTCTAAAGAAAACCATAGGCAAAACGGTGGCTGCAAGCATCCTCGCCACCGCCTCCATGATCACCGCCGCCGCCTCGGCCGCGCCAGCAGCGCAAAAGTCCAAGGTTGAGGCTAAGGTTGAGCCGAGCAAGTCGGGCTTGGCCTTTCACTTCCACGTCGTGCCGGACACGGGCTTGCACATCAACCAGGAAGGTCCCTGGCAACTTGAGATCAAGGCAGCGCCCGGGCTGACCTTCGCCAGCACCACTTTAAAGAAGGACGCGGTTGATTTTGCTCTGCCAGGATTTACCCTGGCCACGACGGTTCCGCCAAGCCAGAGCAGCGGCTCGGTCACCTATAAGCTGATCGCCTTCGTCTGCACCAATGATAAAGCGCAGTGTTTCCGCGATGTACTAAACGGTGAGGTCGCCTGGAAACGCTGAGCTAGCGGCACCACGACCAACCAAGGTAAAACGATGGACGGGATCGACGATTGCGCGATTTGCCGCAGCCCTTCCTGGCCTGCGTCTTGCAGCGTCAAAGGCCACGTTCAACAGCACATCACTACAGGAGATGGATTATGACAACACCAGCCAAAGGGACCGCCGTCGTGGCCGTCGGCTTCGATGATCAAACCGAGGCCCTCCTTAGCACCGCCGTCTCGCTCGCACGACGCTTCCATTCCGAGCTACGGCTGGTCCATGTCGTCGCGCCGCATGAAGGACTGGGGGCATTTGACTACACCGCATCGCTCTATGTGTCGCCATTAACCGCCACCTGGGACGACGAAGGAGCCAAGGCCGAGGCCGGGGAGAGGATGCAGAAACTGCTCGCCTCGCTGCCCAAAGACGTCCGCGCGACCGGTGTCGTCCTCAGCGGCCCACCGACCCCGTGTATTGCGACGGAGGCTATCACTCGCCGCGCCAACCTCATCGTCGTGGCCTGCAGTCCGGATGGATACTCCGCTTTGACCCAAGGGTTTTCGACGAGTATCGGCCTCATGCACGAAGCGCAGTTGCCGGTCCTTACCGTCAGCAAGTACGCGGTCCTCGACTTCGCCAAACCAGGGTTTCGCATCCTCATCGCCGATGATCTGCAAGAGTCCTCACACGAGGCCGCACGCAAAGGCTATGAGCTCGCCACGCGTCTAGGCAACGCCGCGAAGGTACGCCACGTCCACGTGCATGGCATCCTTCGCGCGCTCATAAGCGAAAGTTTGACCCCACTGCAAACCACTGGAAAGCCAACGATTGAAGACCAATTCGATCGCGACTATGAGCAGCGCATGGCGAAGCTAAAATCCCACGGCGATGCCTGGCGACTGCAGGCGGAGCAGTCCGGAACCAAGGTCGTCTATGACGTTCGAACCGGCAACGTCCAGGCGGAGATCGCCGCCGCAGCAGCGGATTTTAAGCCCGATCTCTATGTATTTGGGCGCCACCGCTTGCTACGGACGCGGCCGTTTCTGATCGGCCGCATGCCGTTTCGGACGATGTTGGCGGAAAAGCGTGCCGTACTGCTGGTCCCGCCGACCAATGAGCTTTACCAACGTACGGCGTTTCCAGCCAACTGAGGCCGATGCGTAGGCCCAGAGGCGAAGAAACTGCGCGCTTTGACTCATACGAGCATTGGCACCATTTTTGCTAATAGGAAATCAGGTTCTAGTCAAACAATCAAATGAGGTAACCAATCATGCGTCGTCTCGCCTTACTGATGTTGTCACTGCCTTTCACCGCTGGTATTGCCATGGCTGCTGAGGGCCCGCGTCTAGTCAATGCACCGATTGAGCGGGTCTTTGTCCCGTTCGGCTTCGATGATAACGACAACGTCGAGGTCGTCTTGCACGGCCACTTTGCCAACACCTGCTACAAAATCGGCCCAGCCACCGCAAAGGTCGATGAAGCGGCCAAGACCGTCACCATCGAGGCTCAGTCTTATCTTTACCCAGGTGCATGCGCCCAAGCGCTGATTAGCTTCTCTCAGTCCATCAAGCTCGGAGTGGTGAAGGAGGGCAACTACAAGATCATCGTCAAGGATACGCCCCAGGCCAAGTCGGCCTTACTGAAAGTCGCCGCAGCGACCACCGGCGATGCGGATGAGGTCTACTACGCTCCGATCGATACCATCGCCCTTAACTCGCAGCACACCTCCGTGCGCGTCGAAGGCGAGTGGCCTTACACCTTCGTCGGCTGCATGGTGATGAAGGAAGTGCGTACCGAAGTGACGACGGGCAATGTCCTGGTGGTGCGGCCTGTCGCTGAGTTTGCCGACGGACCGGAATGCGAAAGTCAGCGTTTGAGCCATAAATTTAGCATCGAAACGCCATTGACTGGGCCTCTCGCTACTGGCGACTACCTGATTCATGCGCGTGTCTTGAATGGCAACTCGCTGAACCGCTTCACACTAGTTGACTAGAACGCATCGCTAATTGCAAGGGCCCTGCAGCAAATCGTGCTGCGGGGCCTTTTTGCTTGGAGGTAGAGCGACTGCTCAGTGGCACCGTTGACTTTAAAGATCAATCTGCGACAATTAAGCGTTGCTGCTGCGGGTTTAACCGCGCTTGTCAGGCCCGATGTGCTGGACCTTGCGCACCTCATTCAGGGTCCCGCAGGATCGACCTGAAATGCAAGAAACCAACGCTATAAATCCAGACCACCCGTCCGGGTTCATAGAGTCGGTTTGCGAGGCGGAGCCTGCTCTAAAACTAGCTTAGCGGCACTGCAGAAGCGTGGTACGGCCTTCGATGATCAACTCGCCAACGTTCGTTGGCTGGGCAGGAGAGACGATGAATAGGACGTCGCCACCTTTCACTGCGGACCCAACTTTACCAGAAAAACTCGACTCAACGCCTTCGAAGGTCAGCGTTTCGCTAGCAGTCTTGACGACCAAGGTCGCCAGTTGGCTGCCCGAGTCTTGCAGCAATTGGACCGTTTCACCAGCAGCGCCGACACATTCGACCACGCTGTTGCTCGCGAGGGCGACCTGACCGAGACCGGACATCATGAAACCAGCAGCCGCCAGGGCTTTCATCGAGATACGCATGAGTTCTCCTATTGAAGTTGAGTCGTGAGAATCGGAACAGTGAGGGGCAATATTGTGAAAAATGTGTTGTTCGTCAACATGATATCGCGTAGAAAAAATCCGCTGTCATCAGGCGAAGATGGGCGCACGAGCCGCGACACCTTCAGCGTCCTCAGCGCACCCAATCAGGCGATATGATTGCTGATAAGCTAGTTGTGAGGCGGCATGGCTGCGTGATTAGAGCGACTCGTCGGTAAAGGCGTCGCTATTGAATTCGCCATTGAACTGCGTCGGCACGGATGGATCCGCGGCTTTCGCTGCTGCATGCTCAGTCGCCTTAGCCGCCTGGGCGCCGAGTCGATGGGCCAAAATAGCCGCATTGGCCTTGGCATCGACGTAAGCAGAATCGTGCTGATAGGCCTTCTCGAAGCATTCCAGCGCATCAAAAGGGCGCTGCCAGCGGTGGTAGCCAATCCCCAAATTAAAGAACAGCCGAGACAGGAGGTAGGCGTCGGCCTTGACCTTGCTGATGGCCACTTGATACAGCGTTTTGCCGATCTCAAAGCGGCCTTGGCGCATGGACAATATCGCCGCCATGTTAAAGATCGACGCCAGCTCGCGGGGACCAGACACCTCCCGGAGCAGGTTTAAGGCATCGTTAACGTCACCCTCGAGCAGCATGCATTCGCTTAGGCCAACGATGGCATCCTTGCGCCCACGTTGCAGCTTGAGTGAGGCCTCGAAGTTCTCCCGCGCTTCGCTGACTTTATCGATCTCCAGGAGTGCTTGTCCGAGGGAGACGAGGCGACCGAGATTATATGGATTAAGCAGCTTCGCGCGTTTAAACACCTCGCAAGCATCACCGTAGAGCTTTTGCCGCATCAGGCAACGGCCATAGAGACCAAGGCCGCGCGCATAGCTTGGTTCATTTTCGGTTAATACCTGCGCCGCTTGGCTGGCCTCATCCCAGCGTCCGAGATGCACGAGGTTATCGATGATCTCAGCTTGCCAGCGGATTTGGTCCGGGTGTTTAGTCGCAAGATCGCGCAGCAGTTGCAATGACTCGTCCCAGTCTCCGCGTTGGCGCGCCTGCGAGACGCGCGCCAAGCCACCGCTAAGCAGCGCGATGGCCTTTTTTTCGGCAAGCAGAAAGGCGATGTGCTCGGTGAATTTAGCGCGCATGAGCTCACCGCTATGCACTCGACTCACCTGGTACTCCGCCGCCGCACCGATCGCATGGGGTGAGAGATCAAGCGCGATGAGCATGGTCGGCCTGGCACTCACAACCAATGGACCGGACAGCGCCTCGAGGACCTTGGTGGCTTGCTCGGCGCCGACCTCCCAATCGAGAATAAGCAGGGCATCTGGGTATTCGCTGAGGTAGGAGATGCAACGCTGAGCGTTTTCCGGAATATAAAATTGGGTGATACCCACCGCTTTACATTCGTCGCGCACAATCGTCCGGGCATTGAAGCGACTGATAAATAAGATGGCTTCCCCATCGTCTGCGGACGCCGCCTTGGCTGCTTTCGACATGATTTAGCTCCGTCCGAGGGCTCTAACGCTACGAGGGGATTGCACCCTCATCTTAGCGCGACCAGAGCGGCGAGTCCAAGTGTGAAATCCCTACCATTGGACCCACATCATGAGTCCGCGCACTCAGGGCCGTACATGACCATCGACAACTTCGATGCGCCGGTCACAGCGCGCCGCCAAGCGGCTATCGTGGGTCACGACCAATACGGTCAAACCTTTATCCTGATTGAGTCGCCGCAGTAGCGCGAAGATCTCGTCAGCATTGCGCGTGTCGAGATTGCCGGTTGGTTCATCGGCAAGCAAAAGCTCTGGATCGGCGGCAAGCGCTCTGGCCATAGCGACCCGCTGCTGCTGACCGCCTGACAACTTCGGTACTGCGGCATCGGCAAGATGCTCCATACCGACCAAGGCCAAGGTCTCTAGAGCCTTGGTCCGCATCCCAGCTCGCTCCCTGCCAGCATGGGCCATGAGTGGCAGCATGACGTTTTCCACCGCAGTGAAGCCGGGCAACAGGTGATGAAACTGAAAAACAAAGCCAAGTTTATTGCCACGAAACGCCGTGAGTTGCCCAGGCGTCAGCGCCAAAACGTCGGCCCCGAGCATCTGCATCGTCCCTTGCGTCGGCCGATCGAGCAGACCGATCAAATTCAGCAGCGTGCTTTTGCCCGAGCCAGATGGTCCAATGATCGCGGCAAAAGCGCCAACGTCGACGCTTAAATGAACACCATCCAAGGCGCGCGCACGACCTTCGCCGTAGTCTTTGACGATATCTCGCATCACCAAGATGGGTTGTGCTTCAACCATAGCGAATCGCCACCGCTGGATCGAGGAGTGCGGCCCGGCGCGCCGGCAAGACCGAGGCGACCAAACCGACGCCCAGCGCCAAGAGAGACGAACCAAGAAGGAGCCCAGGCGTCACCGCGACAGGAAAGGTCGGCCCCCCGTCCGCATTGCGGCTCAGGTGACGAAAGGCCTCGGCTAACGCGGCACCAAGGATGACCCCACCAACAGCCCCTAGGCCACCGAGCATCGTCCCTTCGAGCAAAAAAATCCGCAGCGTTTGCCCCGTCGATGCCCCAAACGCCCGCATGATACCGATCTCCCGCGACTTTTGCATGACGACGACCATCAGCACGCTGGCGATGCCTAGCGCGACGGCGATCACGACAAAAAACTCGATGACGTAGCGTGAGCTATCCTGACTGCGCAAACCGCTGACGAGTTGCTTATTGATCTTGAGCCAGCTATCAGCGGTCAGTCCGGTGCTCGCGGCAAGGCGTTTAGCGACGAGTTCAGCGCCAAACACCTCTTTGACACGCACCTCCAAGGTGGTCGCACCGCCAGGAATATCGAGCAGGGCCTGCGCCGCTTTCAGGTTGGTCAACACCCAACGGCGGTTGACATCGCGGCTGCCGAGGTCAAAGATTCCCGCAATCGTAAACACGGACGCCTTAGTCGCACGCGACAAAGTCGCGCCACTCTCACGGGTCGTCGTCAAGCGCAGCTTGTCGCCGACGACTAGCCCAAGGTCCCGCGCCAGCTCGACGCCGACCACGGCCTGGTCTGCTTGGATATTGAAACGCCCGGATGTTAGATGCTTGGAGACAGGTACGATATGGTCGTATGCCGCGTCGATCCCCCGCAGCGCCACGGCGACGTTAGCGATGCCATGGGTGGCAAAGGCCGCACCGGAAGCAATCGCCGCCGCAGCTTCCACCGCGGGCGCCGCACGAGCCTTTGCCAGTGACGCCTGCCAGTCGTTGATCACCAGCTCCTTTTGCGGTGGTTGTGCAACCAGTGCCAGGATCACCGTGCCATCGTCGCCTGGAGTGTATCTTGGCGGACTCTTTAGACGAGTCATGACCACATGCGGCTGCGAACCAAGTGTCGTCTCGATCAAGCTAGCCTGGAGTCCATTGATCAGCGCCGAGAGAAAAATCACGACGCCAACACCCAAAGTGACGGCGGCGAGAATCAGCGCCGTCTGAAACCGGGCCTCCTTCAAATATCGCAACGCTACAAACAGTTCGAACGGCATCTTTAACCCCCTCAACCGTGATGAACAGCTCGCACCGCTTGACCGTCGCGCAAGCCGCCATCGGGCGGAATCAGCACCTCGTCACTCTCTAGTACTCCGGACGTGATCTCGAAGAGGCTGTCCCCACGCAGGCCGAGGTGCACCACGCGGCGACTCGCCTTGCCACCATTAGCGACAAAGACGTAGGGTTCCTTGCCGTCTGGCTCTTGCACTGCGGCATGGGGAAGGGTGAGGGAGGCATTCGCCGCCGCCGTCGTGATCGCCACCGAGACGCTCATATCGAAGCGCAGAAAGGACGGCGGATCCTTCACCGCCAGCCGCACTTCGACGGTTCCACGTGCCGGATCAATCGCCGGCGCCAGCCATGTGACAGTCGCTGCAAAGGGCCTTCCCGGATAGGAGTCAGCAAGCACCGAGGCGGTTTGGCCCACCTGAATCAGCGGAAGATTCTTTTCGTCGACCTGCACGGTCACGCGCGGTGACCCACTGGCGGCCATTTCGATCAGCAAGTCACCCGGCCGCACCGCATCGCCAGGCGCAACGGGCACCTTCAGGGCCGTCCCATCCATCGGCGCCGTCAGCGTGTAATCGGCCAAGCGCGCCGCCGCAGCAGCCACCATCGCCTGCGCCTGACCAGCAGCGGCAATGGCAATTCGGGAATCGGCGCCCTTCGGCGACGCCGCGCGCGCCTGGATAGCCGCGGCGGTTGCCTGGCTCTCCGCCAGCCGCAGATTCATCGTCGCCTGCTCAAAATTTTCTTTGGTGGACGCATTCTGCTGCGCCAGGATCTCCTCACGACGCAGGTCCCGCCGCGCCGTGGCGACCTTCAGATCGGTCTGCCTGAGGGCCTCAACCGCGACTCTAGCGCTGACGCCCTGAAGCTGCTGGAGCTTGGCCAGGCTTTGCTCGCTCGCCGCTTGGGCCTGGGCCAAAGACGCCTGGGCTTCGGTATCCTCGAGCCGCACCAAGGCCTGCCCCATCTTGACGCTGTCGCCTTCACCGATCAACACCGTCATAACGACGCCGCTGACTTGTGCACCTAGCTTTGGCCTCAGCTGCGGCTCGATGGACCCCGATGCCACCACCATCTGCACCACGTTTGCCCGCTTGAGGCGAACGGCATCGATCTGCGGGCCTCGAATCACCCGCCACAAGAAGCCCGTTACCATTGCGGCGACTAGGACAGCAACGACTGCAAGTAGGATAGAACGCCTGGAGTAGGCCATGTAGAGGCTCCCTTTGCCACGGCCATACGCTAGACTGGAACATGATCGTGGGTGCAACTAGCAACTTGAGGTCGGTATACCATCTCTGGAGACGGAGCACCATATCACCGTAAGCGTCGTCCGTGCATCTACCGTGGCGACAATCTCCAGCGATGATCATAGAGAGGCGCTTCAACTGGTTACAGTCAGTGACTGACCCACATGACCCGAATGACGAGGACTGATCGATGACCATGACCACGGCGGCATTGCTAGCGGGCCTCGCCGGAAACGTGTTTCTTGGTGAGGCTTATCCAACCGGGAACGCCTATCTTCAGCCGTTTACCGCAACCTTAGAGGCGGCCATCAGCTATGACCAGCGACCTCCTTTGGAAACCTGGCCGGCGTCCCTATCACTGCATTGCCTAAACGCGAAAGGGTGCGCCGATAAAGAGGTTGGGGATACTCCTCGCAAGGCCAAACGCAGCTCGTACCTCGTGCCTGTGTTGGAGAATAGAGAGGACAAGAAACAACAGACGACCTTCACCACCTTTGACTACATTCCGGCTCGCGAGGGCATGGACGATGAGCACAACAAAACATGCGGGCTCAAGTACAAGACAAGCAAGACAGGACGATATGTCGATGGCAGTGACTATTTTGACACTGCGTTTGACAACTGCGCTTTTGACGAGGCCATTGCGCGCTACCAGGTAGAGCATCCGCCCAAGACGGCTGCCTATCAAGTTTTCGCTGTCGCTCCGGAGGTGAAGCTTGTGAATATCAAATTCGGCGGCAAAGAAGAAAAGCGTCCGCTGTCACAGGACGAGAAAGGGCGCACATTAGCATCAAAGAAAATCACGGGAGAATCCGACTGCACGACAAAACCGGGTTCCATAGGTGATGCCGTGGTCCTAGTCACGGGGAACGTGCAGGGTACGGCGCAGTCGCTACGCCTATCGACATACCAAGATGCTGGATGCTACGGACATTTGTCGCGTATTTATGTGCTAGACCTGCTTGATGGCACTAAGGTCGTTGGCACACGCTACGCGACGAGCCGGTGCGCCCGCTGGCAACGTGAACTGGACCTCCGAGTGCCGTGATGTGAAAAAAGTCCAGTAACGAATGGCGAGGTGGAGAGCGGGACGGCATGTATTTGCAATCCCGGCACGATCTGCTCCTCACCCCCGCGGAGTAGGCAAGCCAGCGGGCCCCTGATTCAGCGCAGCAAAAGCGGCCGCGGCGTGCCGCCGCAGGCCTCCAAGCAGACAAGATTTTACGGTTTTTGCAGTCCGCGCTTGCCGTGCCAGGTCAGCACCTCGCGCGAGAAATCATGCGGGTCATTGAGGTGCTTGGTGATGACTTGCCAGACGATGCCCCAGTCGATGCGTTGGTATTCATGCACGAGCAAATTACGCAAGCCTGTTGCTTTCACCATCCGGTCGCAAACTGGCTGCGTAATAACCCCAGCTTGACGTAGGCAGATGAAGCTTTCGGCCATAGTGGGCGCGGGCGGGAGAGAGGTATAGGCGATGATATGGCTCGCCATGTCGACGCATGCTTGGATCGCGCGCTCCAGATTGAGGACGATGATGTCCTGTGCATCGAGATCAGTAGTCAGTGCGGATAGCGAGGTCGGTGCTTTGGTTTTGACGCGTCCGAGGCAGCGGACGACGACGTCCGCCTTTTCCTGTAAGAGCTGTTCGTTCACTGCTTCCACAATAACAACCTTGTCTGCATCGTTCGCTGGCGATAGCGGCCATCGTCTTCTTTGTCGTACCACATCCGCTTGAGCAGGCGGGCAAAGTCCTCGGGACTGCGCTGAATGACCTTTCGCCCCTTTATAATCGCTTCTTCGAGGATCGCGCCACGGCTGACCGTCAAGTCCACTAAATCTACTTCTCTGCCTAGGCGTGTGGCCAGCTCAGAGGTCATTTGAGCTAATTCATCAGGGCTCAGCCGTTGGCCAGTGTCTATGGCGAGGTCCAAATCCGATGCGGCGTGGGCGTTCCCGGAAGCAAAGGACCCGAAAATAGTCAAAATCCGGACCTCTGGCCTAGTGGCAAAGTAGTCGGTCAGCACCGCGCTAATCTCTGACAAATCTGTGATCAAGCGAAGCCCTCCGGTGGCAAGGTTAAGGTTATGAAATGGTCTGGTCAATTGCATTTACGCCGCGGTGCGCAATATCAGCTACAGGCTAGTCCCCGGTCGGGACGAACCGTGCTGCGGCACCCTCTTCCCGGCAACCCGCAGGGCCTAGCCACCTCCAGAGGCCGTCGATCTTGACCAAGCTAACGGCTCCAGTCGAATAAATCGAAATTCATTTGGTAGAGGTCCTCGTCCGGGGCGCCTTGCGCCATCTTCTCGACGGTGGCGAGAAAGCCCAGGAAGGCCTGCTTGATTTCCTGGCGAGTGCTCTCATTGGCGGCGAATGCGACCGAAAAGCTGTAGGCGCGGTCGCTAGGCAGGCGCTGGCAGCGCTCCAGGGACTTAAGCCGCTGCATCGAGCGATAGGCTCGAAACACCGGTGAGTCGACCGGCAGGTGCATGCGATCATGTTGGACCCGGTAGCCTCCGTCCTCCAGCTTGACCATACCGAGGCGTTCGAGGGCCGCTAGATTGGCCGTCAGCTCCTCACCGCTTAACCCCAGCGTCGAGCCGATCTGTCGCACGTCGTGGCGCAAGCGTGGGAGGCTGAGACACATGTGGGTCAGGATCAACTCTGGATTGACAAAGAACTCCGTCAGCTCGGCCGGGCCGACGGCCGGAGCCGAGATATGGGCCTCGCTGCGTTGATGGGCACGGCGCAGTCCGTCAATGGTCGCGGCCAGCTCGTCGCGTCGCGCCCGCAATCCGGACCTGGCGTGGGCCAGCTGTAGCTGGAGAAAGTGGCTCTCCTCGGCGCTAAAGCCTAGGTCCACGGCGATAGCATAGAGCTGGTCTTCGCTGAGATTCGGGCCTTCGGTGCGCATAACGCGCGACAGGTAGGATTTCTGGATGCCGACCCGGTAGGCGAGGCGTTCGAAGGTGAAGCGGTTGCCGAGAGAAATGTATGACGTCGAGCAGGACCAGCGATCAACGCCCAGTGTCAAATGTCCGGTCACTGTGCGCGACGTGGGCAGTCAGCCCGCACACGCCAACGCCCAATGCCCCGGAATCATTGCCGCGAATATTGGCGCCAATGTTGCAGCCATATCTCCACTGTTGCGAACAATTAGGTCCCAAAAGTTCAGGAGATATCTCATGACCATCAAGCTTTTCACCGCAGCAATCGTGCTCTCGTCCCTCGCCGCTTTCACGGGCTGTGGCAAATCAAACAAAAATTCCAGCGAAAATTCGATCCCAGCGGGAGCAAGCGCTGCAATGAACAACAATACCGGCGCCTGGGCGCCGGTAACCGCTCAAGTCATAGACTATGACGGCAACTCGAAACTGCAGTGCTCCCCCGGCCAATCGGTGTACCAAATCTTCCTGAAAACTGGCTTGGAGATCGACGTCAAGCAGGCCGCCATCGGCAGGGATTGCGTGACTACAGTGCAGCACGTCGGCTTCGTGTGCACACCCCAAGGCCAGGCCTCGACCCTGCAGGCGACGGTCGATGGCAAGGTCATGGGCGGAGGTGATCTCGGCGTCTATCAGAACCTAAACGACTGCCAGGGCTATGCCGCGGCTCTTGGCAACAAGAAGCCGAGCTGACCCGATGGGTGATCAGCCGGCCTTGCCACGGACCAGAGTGCGCCCGGTCCCGCTCGATCCTGCCCGTCCACCAGTCGCCGGCGCCTCGCCTCCGAAACGCGGACGACGATAGAACATTCAGCCACGGGAATTATCGATTCCCGTACCGTCACCGTCAGCCAACCCTTCAATGGCTTGCCACAGCCGTGCCTCACTCCAGACCGGAACACCCAAAGCCTTCGCCTTTTGCATCTTACTAGACGCCGAGTCCGGCTCATCCGTAATCACCGCATGGGTGGTTTTCGCCACACTCCCCGACAATCGCCCCCCCGCAGCTTTAATCGCTTTCTCCACCGTCGCCCGCGGCTGACTCAGTGCACCGGTGATGACAAAGACCTGCCCACTCAGCGGCCCATCACCGGTTGCCGCCGTCGCCGCTTTGGGTACGACTCCAGCTGCCAAGAGATCATCGATCAACGGCCGCTTGACCTCCAGACCCAAGACGATCTGCGCTGCCGTCTTCTCCGCGAAGCCATCGATAGCCGCCAGCTGTTCCTGATTCGCTTTCAGGATGGCATCTAGGGTCGGAAACTCCGCCAACAACTTTTCCCACGTCGTTAAGCCGCTCCCTTCGATCCCTAAACCATTCAAAAATTGCGCGAGGGGTAGATGCCGACTCTTCTGAATATTGGCATACAGCTTGGTCGCCATCTTTTCTTTGGTCTGGGGAATGCGGTAAAAATCCTCGACCTTCAGCCGGTAGAGATCGGCCATGGTGCGCACAAGTCCAAGCTCCATCAACGGGGCTAGACGCTTTTCGCTGAGATCCTCGATCTCGGCCGCGCGAATCCAATTGAGCACCGCGCCTAGTTGCTGCGCGCTGCAATGGGCTTCATTCGGGCATTTAAGGCGCACATCATCAAAGACCAGGGCTGCGCCACACGACGGACATGCATCTGGCCAGCGGTACTCACCCTCGGCGGCATGCACCACCTGCAAAAACTTCGGGATCACTTCGCCAGAGCGTACGATCTCCACCTCGTCGCCAGCCTTCAGATTATAGGCTTTGACGTGCGCCGCGTTATGCAAGGTGACATTGGTGATCGTGGCGCCACTCAAGCTCACGGGAGCCACGATGGCCACCGGTGTGACGATGCCCAGTCGCGAGGTGGCCCAAGCGACGTCCTGAATCCGTGTCGTCGCGGTCTGCCCTTGCCATTTGAAGGACATTTTATAGCGAGGGTGATGCGAGGTCAGGCCAAGGGCGTGCTGGCGGGCGATACTATCATAGGTGAACACGGCGCCATCGAGCGGGATTTCCCCCTCCGCGAGCAATTCTCGCACCCTTTCGATATACGCACCCACGGCGCTCTCACCTTCTAAGCGCTCCGGCTTTGGCAAGACAAAGCCTCGCGCTGTCAACCAAGCAATTTGGTCAGTCTCGGTCTTCAGACCCAGATCGACCGAGGCACTACTGACATGGAAGGCAAAGAAGCCGAAAAACCGCGCCAGGTTTATATGCGACTTGCGCCCCATAAGACCAGCGACGATATTGCGAGGACTGGTCGGGCACTCAAGGCCCAAATCCTGCATCGTCTCGGCGAG
>Ga0315283_10000795_pt1 | contig 23972 bp, 22 predicted proteins | sample YL17G09_0_MG_FD_204541 | JGI IMG/M metagenome (GOLD analysis project Ga0315283, IMG submission 204541) | Sediment microbial communities from Yellowstone Lake, YNP, Wyoming, USA - YL17G09_0 | ecosystem: Environmental > Aquatic > Freshwater > Lake > Sediment | place: USA: Wyoming | collected...
CTGGCGGCGACGCTGCCCGAGGTGGCTCGCCACACCTCGTCGCGGGAACGGCGCGCGATGGACGCGGAGCGCGAGCTGGTCCAGTGGAAGAAGGTCCGCTTCATGGCCGACAAGGTCGGCGATGAGTTCGACGGTTACGTCACCGGCGTGAGCGCCTTCGGACTGTTCATCGAACTGGTCGAGCACTTCGTGGAAGGCCTGGTGCACGTCTCGACGATGGCCGACGACTTCTACCGCTACCTCGACACGGCCCACGTGCTGCGCGGCGAGAACCTCGGGCGGGTGTTCCGGCTCGGCGATCGCGTCCGCGTGCAGGTGTTGCGGGTCGACACTCAGCGGCGCCTGATCGACCTGGGCGTGGTCGAGGTGCTCGAGTCCATGCGCGTGAACCGCACCGGTCCCGAGGCCCGGCGCAGCCGCGCCCGGCCGAAGTCCGAGCGGCGGCGGCACACGCCGCGTCAGCCCAGGCGCGGCACGCCGCCGCGGTCCCGACGGTGATGACCCACCTGGTCGTCGGCACGGCCGGCCACATCGATCATGGCAAGAGCGCGCTGGTCCTGGCGCTCACCGGCACCGATCCCGATCGCCTGAAGGAAGAGAAGGCGCGCGGGATCACCATCGACCTCGGATTCGCGCACTGGGAGACGCCTGGCCTCAGCGTGGGCTTCGTCGACGTGCCGGGCCACGAGCGGTTCGTGAAGAACATGCTGGCTGGCGTCGGGGGGATCGACGCGGTGATGCTGATTGTCGCCGCCGACGAGTCCGTGATGCCCCAGACGCGCGAGCATTTCGAGATCTGCCGGCTGCTGAAGATCCCTGCCGGGTTCGTCGTGCTTACCAAGGCGGACCTGGTCGACGCGGACACGCTCGACCTGGTGCGGCTCGACGTGCGTGATCTGGTCAAGGGCTCGTTCCTCGATGACGCGCCGATCATCGCCGCTTCGTCTCGGACTGGCGCGGGCCTCGAGGACGTGCGTGCCTGCCTGCGCGATCTCGGCGCGCGTGCGGGCGGGCGTCCGACCGGCGGCCCCGCCAGGCTGCCGATCGACCGCGTGTTCTCGGTGAAGGGTTTCGGGACGGTCGTCACCGGCACGCTGGTGTCGGGGCGGCTCGCCGCCGAGGACGCCCTCGAGGTGGTGCCGGGTGATCGGACGGTCAGCGTTCGGGGCCTCCAGGTACATGGCAGCGCGCAACAGTCGGCCCTCGCGGGGCAGCGCGTCGCTGTGAATCTGGGCGGGGTGGAGGTGGCCGATCTGCTCCGCGGCCAGACGCTGGCTGCGCCGGGATCGCTGGCGCCGACGCGGGTGTTCGACGCGCGCATCGAGATGGTCGCGTCCGCGCGGCCGCTGCGCCACGGCGCCCGTGTCCGCGTGCACCAGGGGACGGCGGAAGTGCTGGGGCGCGTGGCGCTCTGCGCGCGCGCCGGTACCGACGATGCGTCCGCCGAGTCCGTCATCGCGGAGGTACAGCCCGGCCAGTCGGCCTACGTCAGGGTCCGCCTCGAGTCACCGATCGGGATGACGCGCGGCGATCGGTTCGTGCTGCGTGCCTACTCGCCGTCGACGACCATCGCCGGCGGCGCCGCGCTCGATTCGCAGCCGCCGCGGGGCGGCATCCGCACCACGGCGGGCCGCCTGCGGTTTGTGACGCTCGATCCGGATGTCGCGGCGGGCGGCGAGGGGGCGGACGCGCGCGCCGTGCGGGCGCTGGTCGTCGAAGGCGGAAGTGCCGGGCTGCCGATCCCCTCACTGGCAACCCGGCTTGGCCTGGCGCCAGAGTCCCAGCGCCTCATCGTCGATCGCCTCGTGTCGGCAGGGGAGATCGAGCCCATCGGGCCGGTGCTCGTGGCGTGCGCGCGTTTGGCACGACTGGGCGACGCCGTGCTGGCGCGGCTCGCGGACCATCATCGTGCGAGCCCGCTCAGCGACGGTGCGCCCCGAGAGGAAGTGCGCGAGCAGTTGTTCGCGCACGCCGCCGCTGGCGTGTTCGAGCGGGTGTTGGATGATCTGGTGGCGGCCGGGCGCATCGTCGCGAGGGAGCGTGTGGCGCTGGCGACGCATCGCGTGCAGGTGGCAGGCCCCGAGGCCGAGGCCAGCGCGCGCATGGTCGAGGCGTGGCGGGTCGCGGGGCTGAAGCCGCCCGACGCGGCGGAAATCGCGGCGACGCTGTCGCTGGCGAAGCCGCTGGTCGACAAGTTGACGGCGCTGCTGATCCGCCAGCGCGTGCTGGTCAAGGTGGACGCGCTGCTCTTCCACGAAACCGCGCTGGCCGGGCTGGTTCAGGACGTCCGGCAGTTGAGGGCGCCGGCGGGCGGGCCACCCGCGACGATCGATGTCGCGCGCTTCAAGGAGCGCTACGCCGTCACGCGCAAGTACGCGATTCCGCTGCTCGAGTATCTGGATCGGGAACGGGTGACGCGGCGGGTCGGTGACGCGCGCGTCGTGATCTGACGGAGGCAGGACAAAACGGACAGGCGCAGCGCGCGCCTCTGGACCGAACCGACAGCCGCAACACGGACCGACCGGCCGGGGCGCTAGGGCCCCGGCAATGAACGAAGTTCACACTGTGTGCGTGTGGACCGGCCATAAGAGCCTGTAGGAAAACAAATACTGACCACGTTGTTTTCTGACAGGCTCTAATCGCGCTTGTCGGCGCCCTCGTTGGTCGCGTCCTTGAAGTTCCGGATCGCCTTGCCGATGCCGCGGCCAAGGTCCGGCAGGCGGTTCGCACCGAAAATCAGGATGATGATCGCGAGGATCACCAGCAGTTCGGGAAGCCCAAGGTTCATAGCCGGATTGTAGCACTGTTCTTCGCGCGGGCTTCGGTGCGCGCCTTCCGGCTTGAAGCGGCCGGCTATCAGGCTTACAGTTAGGGAAGCCCTCGCGACCACGTGACCGGTTCCCGGAGTTGACGGCATGGCTCAAGTCGAACAGGCGTTGTATACGATTGGCGTGTTCCAGGATGTGCCGTGGGCGGAGCGCGGCATCGACGCCCTCAAGCAGCAGGGGTTCGGGACCGACGTGATGACGCTGCTGGCCAAGACCACGCCCGAGGCGACGGCCCTCATTGAGCGGGTGCTCGGATCGGCTCCAGAGCAGATGGAACTGCCGGTGCTGGGGCCGACGATCGCACGGGGGTCTCTCATCCAGGCCCTCAACGGCTCAGCCCGAGACCTGGGCCGGATCGGCATCGCGGCGGCAATCCGGCGGGCCGGGTTCCAGCCGCACGACGGCCTGATCTACGAAACGCTGGCCGCCAGGGGCGGCGTCCTGGTCGCCATCGCGCACGCGCCGCGCGCCGCCGACGCGCTCGCCGTGCTGCAATCCTACGGGGGCGGCAATGCGGCGATTGGGGCGTGGTCGGGCCGCGTCTGATCGGATCGTCCTGTGATTTTTTGGTGACGGGGGCAACCTCCCGGGAGGATGGGCGTCTAAACTCACAGGCGGACTGGCGCCACGTTCAGGCCCCGCGGCGAGGCCCCGTTCTGGCACTTGCGCGATTCGGGCCGACGCGCGACAATCGGGACAGGGCGGATTCCATCAATGGCCGATAGACCAGACGTCGAGCGGGCGAGTTCCCGGGCCGCCGGCCACGTCTCTGTGCACCTCGACGACATCCATCCGCCCGAGGTGTTGTTCGCGTTCGAAACACAGCGGGGACGGACGTCGGGTGCCGGCATTGCGTCGCTGGTCTTCCATGCCGTCGCGATTCTCGCCGTGATCTTTGCACCGATGTGGCTGCCCGAGCCCTCGCCCATCGACCTGCGGCAATCCGAGAACCCGAATCGCATCGTCTTCCTGAACACGCCTGGCCCCGGCGGCGGCGGCGGTGGCGGCGGCAACCGATCCCTCACGCCTCCGCGCCCAGCCGAGGCCCCCGGCAAGGACAAGATCACGGTGCCGGTGACCAAGCCGCCCGAGATCCAGCCGGTTGTGTCGCCCGAAGACAGCCTGCCGATGCCGGAGTTGGTGATTCCCGCCAAGCAGATGGCGTCGGCCGAGCAGTCGCTGGCCGGCGTGCTCGAGGGGTTGAATTCGAGCTCCCAGGGGTCGGGCAGCGGCGGAGGTGCCGGTACCGGCCGAGGGACGGGGATTGGGTCGGGGACCGGCTCCGGCTTCGGGCCCGGGTACGGCGGCGGGTTCGGTGGCGGCGCCTATCGGCCGGGGTCGGGCATCGAGAACCCGCGGCTGCTGCGTGAAGTGAAGCCGCAGTACACCGCGGATGCGATGCGCGCGAAGGTCCAGGGCACGGCTGTCCTCGACTGCGTGGTCAACTCGGATGGCTCGGTGGGGGAGTGCGAAATCGTGCGCTCGCTCGACTCGAGCTTCGGCCTCGACCAGAAGGCCGTGGAGGCCGCCAAGCAGTGGAGGTTCGTGCCCGGGCGGCGGCTCGGACAGCCGGTGCCGGTGCTGGTCACCATCGAGCTCACCTTCACGCTGAGATAGGGACTCGGCCGCCTTCGCCCCGACTCCGCTCTCCGAGCTTCGTCGAGGTCTCGCCGTAGCGCTCCGCGCGGAGGCGGACAAGGCTACGGCGCCCAAGGGATTCGGGATTCGGGGTTCGGGAAATAGAGAAACGGCCCGGCAGGCATGACGCCCACCGGGCCGTTGTTGTGAGAACGGGTGGTGTTCGGGGCGGGACGGCGGGTCTCCCCGAATCTCGAACCCCGAACCCCGAGCTTAGTACATCCCGCCCATGCCGCCGCCGCCCATGCCGCCCTGCGGCATCCCCGAGTCCTTCTTCTCTTCCGGGATGTCCGCGATCATCGCCTCGGTCGTCAGCAGGAGCGACGCGATCGACGCCGAGTTCTGGAGGGCCGAGCGGACGACCTTGGCCGGGTCGATGACGCCCGCTGCGATCAGGTGCTCGTACTTGTCGGTCAGCGCGTTGAAGCCGAAGTCGTCTTCGCCTTCCCGGACCTTCTGGACGACGATGGAGCCTTCCATGCCGGCGTTCTGGGCGATCCAGCGCAGCGGCTCCTCGATGGCGCGCTTGACGATGTTGACGCCCACCTGCTGGTCGCCTTCGAGCTTGAGGGCCTCGAGCGCCTTCAGGGAGCGGATAAGCGCGATGCCGCCGCCGGCCACGATGCCCTCTTCAACGGCCGCCTTGGTGGCGTGCATCGCATCTTCGACGCGCGCCTTCTTCTCCTTCATCTCGGTTTCGGTGGCCGCGCCGACCTTGATGATGGCCACGCCGCCCACGATCTTGGCCAGCCGCTCCTGCAGTTTCTCGCGGTCGTAGTCCGACGTGGTCTCCTCGACCTGCGCGCGGATCTGCTTCACGCGGCCTTCGATGGCGGAGCCGGCGCCCGCGCCTTCGACGATCGTCGTAGTGTCCTTGTCGATCGTGATCTTCTTCGCCTTGCCGAGATCCTCGACCTTGACGTTCTCGAGCTTGATCCCGAGATCCTCGGTCACGGCCTTGCCGCCGGTGAGAATCGCGATGTCCTCGAGCATGGCCTTGCGGCGGTCGCCGAAGCCCGGGGCCTTCACCGCCGCGGCCTGCAGCGTGCCGCGCAGCTTGTTGACCACCAGCGTCGCCAGCGCCTCACCCTCGATGTCTTCGGCGATGATGAGCAGCGGACGGCTCAGGCGCGCGACCTGCTCGAGGACCGGCAGCAGATCCTTCATCGAGCTGATCTTCTTCTCGTGGATCAGGATCATCGGGTTCTCGAGCACCACTTCCATGCGCTCGGGATCGGTCACGAAGTACGGCGAGAGGTAGCCGCGATCGAACTGCATGCCCTCGACGACCTCGAGCGAGGTCTCGAGCGTCTTCGCCTCTTCGACGGTGATGACGCCGTCTTTGCCGACCTTCTCCATCGCCTCGGCGATGATCTTGCCGATGGTGTCGTCGTTGTTGGCCGAGATCGTGCCCACCTGGGCGATCATGTGGCCCTTGACCGGCTTCGACCGCTTCTTCAGGTCCGCGATGACCGTCTCGACCGCGCGCTCGATCCCGCGCTTGATGTCCATCGGGTTCGAACCGGCCGCCACCATCTTCGCGCCTTCGCGGTAGATGGCCTGGCCGAGCACGGTCGCCGTCGTCGTGCCGTCGCCGGCGACGTCGGACGTCTTGCTCGCCACTTCACGGACCATCTGGGCGCCCATGTTCTCGAGCGGGTCCTTCAGCTCGATTTCCTTGGCCACCGTCACGCCGTCCTTGGTAATGGTCGGCGATCCGAATTTCTTGTCGAGGACGACGTTGCGGCCCTTGGGGCCCAGGGTCACCTTGACCGCGTCGGCCAGCTTGTTGACGCCGCGCAGGATCGCCTGGCGCGACTGTTCTCCGTACACAATCTGTTTTGCCATCGTTAAACTCCTTGAGCTCGCAACCTCAGCCCGCGATTACCCCGAGCACCTCATCCTCACGCATGATGAGGAATTCCTCGCCGTCCAGCTTGATTTCCTGCCCGGAGTACTTCCCGAACAGGATCTTGTCGCCGTTCTTGACGTCGAGCGGCGTCCGCTTGCCCTTGTCGTCGATCTTGCCGGCGCCGACCGCGACGACCTTGCCCTGCTGAGGCTTTTCCTTCGCAGTGTCGGGGATGATAATCCCGCCGACCACCTGCTCGCCTTCCTCGATCCGCTTGACGAGGATCCGGTCATGAAGTGGCTTGACCTTCATAGTGTTCCTTGCTCCTGCCTGAGTAGACGTTGGATGCCGACCGAACCAGCACTCAGTTCCTACTGCGTGCTGGCACTCACTACATACGACTGCCAATTATCTGAGCGCTTCAGGTGGGTGTCAAGATGAGTGATTGACACTCAAGTAATGTTAGCGACTAGAATAAATGGGGTCTGACCCCAATTCGGCGACGCTACGCGAGTTCCGTGCCGGTGATGAGCCGGAAGGCCTCGACATACTTATCGCGGGTCTTGCCGACGACGTCGGGAGGCAGAGCGGGCGCCGGTGGCTGCTTGTTCCAGCCAATCTGCTCCAGGTAGTCGCGGACATACTGCTTGTCGTAGCTCGGCTGGCCGCCGCCGGGGCGGTACTGCGCCGCGGGCCAGAAGCGGGACGAATCCGGCGTCATCACTTCGTCGATCAGGATCAGCTGTGCGCCCCGCCCGGGCACGTCGATCACCCCGAACTCGAACTTCGTGTCGGCGACGATGATGCCGCGCGTCTGGGCGTGGAGGGCCCCGCGGTTGTAAACGGCGATCGAGAGATCGCGAAGTTCGGCGATGCGGGTCTTCCCGACGATCTCGCCGGCTTCGGCTTCCGTGATGTTGAGATCGTGCCCGCTCTCTGCCTTCGTGGACGGCGTGAAGATAGGGGCCGGCAGCCGGTCCGACTCGCGCAGGCCCATCGGCAGTTCGATGCCGCACACGCGCCCGGTCTTCTGGTACTCCTTCCACCCTGAGCCCGACAGGTACCCCCGGACGACGCACTCAATCGCGAGCGGCTCGGTGCGTCGGACGAGCATCGACCGCCCGCACAGCACGTCGGCGTGACGCCGGGCCGCGGCCGGGTACTCGTGCGGATCGGTCGCTACGACGTGGTTGGGCACGATGTCCGTCATCATGCCGAACCAGAACGCCGACAGCTGATTGAGCACCGCGCCCTTGTCGGGGATCCCGGAGCCCAGGACGTAGTCGAACGCCGAAATCCGGTCCGTGGCGACGATCAGCAGGTGCTCGCCAGCCTCGTAGAGGTCGCGGACCTTGCCGCGGCGGAAGGGGATGAGTCCGTCCAGGTTGGTTTCCAGCAGGGCATCGGCCATCGCGACCTCCTGAGCAGTCAGCCCGACCATCTTACAGCCCGCCTCCCGGACCTTCAAGCACGCCGGTAACTATCTAAGCACCATCGACTTGCCGCATCCGATGTAGTACAGTTCCCGGCCGGATGCGTGCACACCTGCGCACCGCGATCGTCGCGGTGCTCGCCGTCACCATGCTGGCGTGGTTCCTCAAGGACGCCAACCTGGGGGCCGTCTGGGCCGAGATGAAGAACGGCCGTCTCGACTACCTGGCGCTGGCGTTCGGCGCGACGGCCGCCACGTACTGCCTGCGCGCGTTCAGGTGGCAGTACCTGCTGCTGCCGCTGGGGAGGCCGCCCTTCTCGCTCGTGTTCAAGACCACCGTCATCGGGTTTGCGGCGTCTACGCTGCTGCCGGCCCGGGCGGGGGAGGTCATCCGGCCGTATCTGCTGGCCCGCCGGGCGGGCTTCAGCGCCACGGCCGCGTTCGCCACGATCATTGTCGAGCGCCTCCTCGACATGCTGACGGTACTCCTGCTGTTTGCCGGCTACCTGCTGTTTACCGGCCCGGGCCAGGCGACCGCCGACTCCGAGGTGTTCCGCGCCCTGAAACTGGGCGGCGTGGTGGTCGGCGCGGTGTCACTGGTCGGCCTCGCGTTTATGATGGTCGCCGCGGGTCACCCGGACAGGATCGCCGGCTGGGCGCTTCGCATCGAGGCGGTGCTGCCCGCGCGCATCGCGCATGCGGTCGCCGAACTGGTGAAGACGTTTCTCGAGGGCCTGGCGATCGTGCGGCAGCCCCGCCGGCTCGCCATCGCCGGCGTGCTGTCGATTCCGTTGTGGCTGTCGATCGCGATGGGCATCTGGTCTGCGTCGCACGCGTATCACATCGACATGAGTTACCCGGGTTCATTCCTGATGATGGCGATCCTGGTGGTCGGGGTCGCCGTGCCCACACCCGGCGCGGTGGGCGGGTTCCACCAGGCCTACCGCATCGGCGCCACGGCGTTCTTCGGCGCGGCCACCGACCGTGCCGTCGGGGCAGCCATCGTCCTGCACGCGGTGTCGTTCGTGCCGGTGACGATCCTCGGCGCGATCTTTATGGCGCAGGAGGGCCTCAGCCTCAGCCGGATGAAGGGTATCGCCGCGGATGCGGCTCGCGAGCAGGCCCCATGAAGTGCCCGTACTGCGGCCACATGGGCGACAAGGTGGTGGACTCGCGCGAGAGCAAGGAGGGCGAAGTCATCCGGCGGCGCCGGGAATGCCTGGAGTGCGGGCGGCGCTTCACGAGCAAGGAGCGCGTCGAAGAGCCCACTTACATGGTCATCAAGAAGGACGGCCGCCGCGAGCAGTTCCAACGCCAGAAACTGGTGGCGGGCATGCTCCGCTCCTGCGAGAAGCGGCCGGTGACGGTGTCGTCGCTCGAGGCCATCGCGGACCAGGTCGAGCGCCTGCTGCAGGATCGTCCCGAGAAGGAGATCGCGACCGACGACATCGGCGCGTTCGTGATGACGGAACTGAAGCGGCTCGATAAGGTCGCCTACGTCCGCTTCGCCTCGGTCTACCGTGACTTCCGCGACATCGGCGAGTTCATGGTCGAACTGAAAGATCTCATCAACGCCAAGGAATGACGTCCGTGCGGCTGCTGGCCATCGTGCTCGCCGCATGGGCGGTCGACGTGGCGTCGGAGGGGATTCAGGTCTCCACCGTCGCCCGGGACGGCCGTGTGTACGTGTCGTGTGCGCTCTCGGCCGACGTGCTGGCGGACGTCGACCAGGCCATCCAGTCGGGACTCGCGACTTCCGTCACCTATGAGGCCGACCTGCGGCGGCCCGTGAGCGTCTGGTTCGATCGGACGCTCGCCTCCTCGACGGTGACCGCGGCCGTGCAGCGGGACACGCTCACCGGCCGCTACCAGATCAGCCGCAGCGTCGACGGCCGCCTCGAGGATTCCCGGGTGACCGACGACAAGACCGCGATGCGGCACTTCGTCATGGCGTTCGATCGGCTCCCGCTGTTCCCGGCCGCCGATCTGGAACCCAACGCCGAGTACTACGTGCGGGTGCGGGTCCGCACGCGTCCGCGGGTGACCTGGTTCTTCTGGCCCTGGGACCGGCCCACCGCCACCGGGTTCGCCCGCTTTACCTTCATTCCGTAGCGACGAGGTCCGAAGGATGCCGGGCACGCCGCCGCCGCGCCGCCGCCGTCCGTTTCGCGACAATCCCGTCCTGGTGCTCGCCGGCATCCTGGGCCTGGTGGCGATCCTGGCGTTCACGATGACGCTGGCGAACCGCTCCAGCCAGTTCGCGCCCGACTTCCTGAGCGAGTTCGTGCTCTACTCGCTGTCGGTCGTCGATCTCACGATGCTGGTGGCGCTGGTGTTCGTCCTGGCCCGCAGCGTGATCAAGATGCTGGTCGAGCGGCGGCGCGGCCTCCCGTTCGCCCGGTTCCGCGCCAAGCTGGTCACGGCGCTGCTTGGGCTGACCGTCGTGCCGGCCGTGCTCGTCCTGCTGGTCGGCAGCCAGATCATCTTCAACAGCGTCGATCGGTGGTTCAACGCGCCGATGGACGACATCCTGGAGTCGGCGCAGCGGATCGCCAGCGACTATTACCACGATCGCCAGCGGCAGGTCATGGACGAGGCGGCACGGATCGCCCGCGTGCTGGGCCCCGCCGACCTCGGGGCGGCCGACGTCCGGCTGGTCCGCGATGCCGTCGCCCCGTCGGTGACGGGCCAGATCCTCACGCTGGTGGAGGTCTACCGGGTGTCGGGGGCGCCGGCGGGCGAGGCGCGGCTGATTCCCGTGGTGGACGTGGCTTCGGCCAGCGTACCTGCGCTGGCCAACCGCGCCTCCTCCGATCGGCTGGCGGCCCGGGCGCTGGGCGGCGAAACCGGCGCCTGGACGCGCGAACCGCTCGAGAGCGGCGGCGAGCTGATCCGCGCGGCCGCCGCCATCCGCAGGCCCGGCGGGGCCGTGTCGGGCGTGGTCGTCGCCACGGTGCACCTGACCGGGGAACTGGCCGCGCGCGCGCGGCGGATGACGAAGGCCTACGAGTCGTACACGCAGCTCAAGGTCCTCAAGCGGCCGCTGACCGGCGTCTATCTGTCCTTCTTCCTGCTCGTCACCCTGATGATTCTGGTGAGTGCCACGTGGCTCGGCCTCTACCTGGCCAAGCGCATCACGCGGCCGGTGCAGTTGCTGGCGGCCGCGGCCCGCGAGATTGGCGCCGGCCATTTCGAGCATCGGGTCGAGCGCGAGACCGCCGACGAGTTCGGGTCGCTGGTGGATGCCTTCAACACGATGACCGACGAGCTGGCCGAGAGCCGCCGTCAGGTCGAGCGGTCGACGATCGATCTGCAGGCCAAGCACACGGAAGTCGAAGGACGGCGGCGCTTCACCGAGGCGGTCCTCGAGCGCGTGGCCACCGGCGTCATTACGGTGGATGCCCGCGGGCGCATCGGCACGATGAACCCGGCGGCGCAGCGGCTGCTTGGCCTCGGCGCCGAGGTCATCGGCCAGAGCGCGCGCACGGTGCTGGGCGAGTCGGATCTGCAGACGCTGGCGTCGCTGGCCACCATGGCGTTCCAGCCCGGGCGCGAATGGCCGGCGCAGGAGATCTCGCTGGTGCGCGACGGCCGCGAGGTACAGCTGGCGGTCGCCGCGACGCCCCTGCCCGGCGAGCGCGACGCCGCCGGCGGGCGCGTGCTCGTGCTGGACGACATCACGCCGCTCATCCGCGCCCAGAAGGTGGCCGCGTGGCGCGAGGTCGCGCGGCGGCTCGCGCACGAAATCAAGAACCCGCTCACGCCGATTCAGCTCTGCGCGCAGCGCCTCCAGCGCCAGTTCGCCTCGGCACCGCCGGAGACGCGGACGCTGGTCGACGAGTGCACGGCGACGATTGTCGGCGAGGTCGAGTCGCTGAAGGCGCTGGTGGACGAGTTCTCCCAGTTCGCGCGGATGCCGGCGCCGCGCCGGGTGCCGACCGACCTGCACCAGGTGCTGCTCGGCACGCTCACGCTCTACGACGGCCTGTTCCAGGACGTGCGCATCGAGACGCTGTTCGCCGTGTCGCTACCGCGGATTCGCCTCGACGGGGATCAGATCCGCCGCGTGATCATCAACCTGATCGACAACGCGATCGAGGCGTTCAACCAGCACGGGCAGATCGTGATCGAGACGCACCACGACCCGTCGGCGTCGGTGGTCCGGATCCTGGTGGCCGACGACGGCCCTGGCATTCCGCCCGAGGAGCGTGACAAGCTGTTCATGCCGTACTTCTCCACCAAGAAGCGCGGCAGCGGACTCGGGCTGGCGATCGTCCGGCGCATCGTCGCCGAACACGGCGGCACCATCGAGGTCGGATCGAACCAGCCGCGCGGCACGCGGTTCACGATCGAGCTGCCGAGCCAGGACCGTGACATGCCGCCGGGGGCAGGGGCGCCGTGAAAGCCACCGTCTTGATTGTCGACGATGAACCGGGCGTCCGCAGCGCGTTGACCGGCGTGCTGCGCGACGAAGGGCACGACGTGGAGGCCGTCGAGAGCGGCGAGGCGTGCCTCGATCGCCTGTCGCGTGCCGCCTACGACGTCATCCTCCTGGACATCTGGCTGCCGGGGATCGACGGCCTCGCCACGCTGCAGCGCATCCGCGACCGGCAGGTCGACGCCGCCATCGTCATGATTTCCGGGCACGGCAACATCGAGTCCGCCGTGCGCGCCATCAAGATGGGCGCGTTCGACTTCCTCGAGAAGCCGCTCTCGCTGGAGAAGACCGTGCTGGTGGTGGCCAACGCCCTGCGCCAGCAGCGCCTCGAGGCCGAGAACCGCGCGCTGCGCGCGCGCGTCGGCCAGGACCTCACAATGGTGGGGGAGAGCTACGCCATGCACCAGCTCCGGGAGCAGGTGGCGATGGCGGCCCCGACCAACGGCCGCGTGCTGATCTTCGGCGAGAACGGGACGGGCAAGGAGCTGGTCGCCCGATCGGTCCACGGGCTGAGCCGGCGGCGCAGCGGTCCGTTCGTCGAGGTGAACTGCGCGGCGATTCCCGAAGAGCTGATCGAGTCGGAACTGTTCGGCCACGTCCGCGGCGCGTTCACCGGCGCGGTCTCGGATCGCCGGGGAAAATTCGAACTCGCCGACGGCGGCACGATCTTCCTCGACGAAATCGCGGACATGAGCGTGAAGACCCAGGCCAAGGTGCTGCGGGCGCTGCAGGAGCAGGTTGTCGAGCGGGTCGGCGGCACGGCTCACATCCGCGTCGACACCCGGGTGCTGGCGGCCACCAACAAGGACCTCCCGGTCGAGATCAAGGCGGGTCGCTTCCGCGAGGACCTGTACTTCCGGCTCAACGTCATCCCGATTTTCGTGCCGCCGCTGCGGGAGCGCCAGGAGGACATCCCGCTGCTGGCGGATCACTTCACGCGGCTGTTCGCCCGCGAGTACGGCCGGCGGCTGAAGTCGCTGGACGCCGCCGCCTTGGCGACCCTGATCGGCTATGCCTGGCCCGGCAACGTCAGGGAACTGCGCAACGCGATCGAGCGCATGATGATCATGGTGCCAGGCGAGGTCATCGGCGAACAGGACCTGGCGTTTCTCGGGGGCGCGGCCCGCGTCGCGGTGCGCGCGGAGCCGGAGACCATCCGCCCGCTTCACGACGCGCGCGATGCCTTCGAGCGCGAGTACATCCTGCGCGCGCTCGGAGCGCAGCAAGGGAACATTTCGCGCACGGCCGAGCTGCTGGGCGTCGAGCGCAGCAACCTCTACCGCAAGATGCGCGCGTTGGGTGTCGCGCCGTCGCGCGCGCAGGGCGAACGCGAAGACGATCGCGCGTGAGGGTGGCGTATACTCGAGGGGAGTACGCGACGCCATGACCGAACCCCGACCCACCCCGTCATCGCGGCCCGACGACGCCCGCCCGGACCTCGATCGGGATGCGAAGGTCGACGAGCTCCTGCTCTCGGGGCTCGAGCACTACTTCTCCGGCCGCCACCACGAAGCGATCATCGTCTGGGAACGGGTGCTCTTCTTCGATCGGGGCCACGCCCGCGCCCGCGCGTACATCGAGCGCGCCCGCGGGGCGATGGCCGAGCGGCAGCGCAAGTCCGACGAACTGGTCCACGAAGGCATGGCGGCCCTGAAGCGCGGCGACGGGCCGGCGGCCCGCCAGATGCTCGAGACGGCCGTCGAGCACGGCGATGCCCACGACATGGCGCGCGCGTACCTCGAGCGCCTGGACCGCCTGTCGCCACACGGCTCCGACGCCGCCCACGCGACCCGCGCGTCGTCGCGCCCGACGCCCCCGCCGGCGCTGGTCGGCCGGCGCCGGCGCCTCTCGGAGATGCCGCGCCCGGTGCGGGCGCTGCCGATCATCGCCGTCGCCGCGCTGGTCGTGATCGCGATGTTTGCCGCCGCGTCGTTCGATCTGCTCAAGCCGCTGATGGACCTGGCGTGGAGCAAGCCTGCGGCGGCCAGCGCCGTGAGCGTCACGCCGGACGCGCTGCCGGTCCCGGGATCGGCCGATCTCGCCCTGGCACGCGCCCGTGAGCTGCTGGCCGGGCCGGTCAGGCTGAAAGCCGCACTAGGCGCGCTGGACGGCGTGTCGGAGGCCGATCCGCGGATGCCCGACGTGCAGCGCCTGCGCGCCCAGATCCAGCGCGCGCTCATCGAGTCGGTCCAACCCCCGGCTCCGGCGGCCGGAGCGCCCGGCACGGTGCGGCCGATCCCGCCTGTCGAGGGCCGCCAGTGAAATGTCCGAAATGCGGGTACCTCGGGTTCGACAGCGGCGATCGCTGCAAGAACTGCGGCTACGATTTTTCGCTGATGCCGGCCGGGTCGTCGCCCACGCCGGGATCGGCGTTGCGGCGCACACCGGCGCCCGACCAACTCGGCGGCCCCTCGCTGCGCGACCCCGGGCTGGCGCGCGGATCGCGGTACCGCCGGACCGACGGCGCCGGGCGCGATGGCGGTGTCGACCGGCCTCTGGCCGGCCACGCCGAAGGGACGCCGATCGACTTGCCGCTGTTCGGGGACGCCGGGATCCCCGGCGCGCTGCCTCCCCCGCGGCCGCCCCTGCAGGTGCGACGCGCGACGCCGGCCCCCGGACGCCTCCGCGCGCGATCCGAGACGCCGCGGCCCGTGGCGCTGAAGCTCGACCTGGAGGCCGGCCCGACGACATCGACGCCGACACCCGCGCCGGTGGCCGCCGACGTCACCGCCGACGGCATCGCCGACGAGCGCGAGTCGTCACGGGCCGCCTCATCGGTGGCCGCGCCGGCAGGGCGCCGGGTCGCCGCCGCGCTGATCGACGTGGCGCTGGCGGCGGCGATCGACGCCGGCGTGCTGTATTTCACCCTCCGGCTCTGCGATCTCACCAGCAACGACCTGCACGATTTGCCGCTGGTTCCGCTGGTCGCGTTCTTCCTCGTCCTGAACGGCGGCTACGTCATCCTGCTGACCGGCACGCTCGGCCAGACGCTGGGCAAGATGGCGGCGGGGATCGAAGTTGTGTCCGATCGCCGGGACGGGATGGATATCGGCCGCGCCACGCTGCGCACGCTGGCCGCGACGCTCTCCATGGCGCTGGCCGGCGGCGGGTGGCTTGTCGGGCTGGTCGGCGAGCGGCGGGCGTTGCACGACCGTCTCACCGGCACGCGGGTGATCCAGATCTCCGCCTCCTGACGTAGGATGAACCGGGGAGCCCCGTCGCGCCTGAACAGACGGGCGCCGGCACCCCGAGGGAACCGGACCCACACATGACGACATCTTCGATCCGTGCACGCGGCGCGGTAGCGCTGGCGTCGTTCGGCTACGTCGGCTTCTTCCCGTTCGCGCCCGGGACCGCCGGATCGGCAGCCGCTCTGGTGCTGTTCTTGCCCGTGCGGTGGGCGGGTTCGCTTGCGCTTGAGCTTGCCGTCGCGGCGCTGGTGACAGTGGTCGGCGTGTGGGCCGCCACCGAGACCGAGAAGGTGCTGGGCGTCGAGGACCCCGGCCCCGTCGTCATCGACGAGGTCGCGGGCATGCTCGTCAGCCTGCTGTTCCTGCCGGCCTCATGGCCGGTGATGGCCGCCGTGTTCCTGGCGTTCCGGATCTTCGACATCATCAAGCCGTGGCCCTGCGGCCGTCTCGAACGGCTTCACGGGGGCTTCGGCATCATGGCCGACGACCTCGCGGCGGGGGTGTACGCGAATCTGGTCGTCCGCCTCCTGATCTGGTTGCGCCCGGGGTTGTTCGCATGAGCGACGCAGGCCGCGGCCCGTCCGTCCGCTGGGCGGAGATCATCGCCGTCGGCTCGGAACTGCTCGTGCCGCCTCGCCTCGACACGAACTCGCTCTTCATCACCGACCGTCTCAACGATCTCGGGATCGAGATCCGCGCCAAGACGGTGGTCGGGGATCGCCGGGACGACCTCGAGTCCACGCTCCGCGCGGCACTGGCACGCACGGAACTGGTCGTGCTGTGCGGCGGTCTCGGGCCGACCGACGACGACCTCACGCGCGACGCCGTGGCAGCCGTCCTGGGCCGGCGGCTCCATGAAGACGCCGACGTGCTGCGGCAGATCCGCCGGCGGTTCGAAGCCCGCGGCACGCGCATGCCCGAGATCAATCGACGGCAGGCCCTGGTGCCCGACGGCGCCGAGGTCGTGACCAATGCCATGGGCACTGCGCCCGGGCTCTGGATTGCCCACGGCGATTGCCTCGTCCTTCTGCTGCCGGGACCGCCGAACGAACTGAAGCCCATGCTGGAGCGCGTCGTCGCCGATCGCCTCGGGCCCATCGCGGGTGACGCGCGGCTGCATCGCCGCGCCCTGTTTGTCTGTGGCCTGACCGAGTCGGAGGTCGACGAGATCGCCTCGCCGATCTACGCGCCGTGGCTTGACCGGGCGGCGCCCATTCACACCACGGTGCTCGCGGCGCCCGGGCAGGTGGAGCTGCACCTGTCGACGCGGGACAGCTCGGCATCCCGGGCGGCCGAGCGGCTCGACGCGGCCGTTGCCGCGCTGACTGCCGCGTTTGGCGCCGACGTCTTCGCGACTGACGGCCGATCGCTCGAAGAGACACTGGGCGGGCTGTTGCGCGCGCGCGGGTGGCGGATCGGCATCGCCGAGTCGTGCACGGGCGGCCTGATCTCGTCCCGCCTCACCGACATTGCGGGCAGCTCCGACTACATCATTGCGAACGCCGTCTGCTACAGCGACGGGTCGAAGACCGCGTGGCTCGGCGTCCCGGACGATCTCATCGCCGAGCACGGCGCGGTGAGCGAACCGGTGGCGCTGGCCATGGCCGACGGCATCCGCGCCCGGACCGGCGCCGAGATCGGCGTCGGCGTGACCGGCATTGCCGGGCCGTCGGGCGGCTCCGAGGCGAAGCCCGTCGGCACGGTCGCGATCGCTGCCGCGACCAGCACCGCGCGGCTCGTGCGCACGTTCCGGTTCCCGTTCGCGCGCGTGCGCGTCAAGCAGTTCGCCGCGCAGATGGCGCTCGATCTGGCGCGGCGCGTCGTGCTTGGCGCCGACGTGGGCCGGGCGTTCGTCCTGCCCCAGCCGGGTCCGACCGGCGTGGCGCAGGCTCCCACGCGGCTAGACCCATGACGACGGCGCTGCTGGTCGCGCTCGGCTATCTGATCGGATCGGTGCCGTTTGCGTTCCTCGTCGCGCGCAGCGCCGGGGGCGTCGACATCCGGCGCGTCGGCAGCGGCAACGTCGGCGCCACCAACGTGCTCAGGAGCGCGGGGACGCGCGCCGCGGCGTGGACCGCCGTGTTCGACGTGGCGAAGGGCGCGGTCGCCGTGGCGGCGGCGTGGTGGGCGGGCGGGTCAGGTCTGACGGCTGCGGCCGCCGGCGTGGCCGCGATTGCCGGGCACATCTACCCGGTGTGGCTGCGCTTTCGCGGCGGGAAGGGCGTGGCCACGTCGTTTGGCGTGTTCGTCGTGCTGGCGCCCGTCGCGGCGGTCGGCGCGCTGGCGCTGTTCGCCGCCGTGGTCCGCATGACCCGCTACGTGTCTCTCGGGTCGATGGCGGCCGCGATCAGTCTCGGGCCGCTGGTCTACGCGGCGTCGTCGTCGATGATCCTCACGCGCGCGGCGTTTGTCAGCGGATGCCTTGTGCTGTTCAGGCACCGGCAGAACGTCGCGCGGCTGCTGGGTGGTACCGAGCGGCGCCTGGGCGAGCGGGTCTAGCGCCCAGGCGATCTGAGCCCGGATGAGAGAGGGAGCGGCATCGTGACCAGAGACATCGCGGTTCTCGGAGCCGGGAGCTGGGGGACGGCGCTGGCCGTCCACCTCGCGCGCGTGGGGCACCGCGTCCGCGTGTGGTCGATTGAGGCGCCGATCGTCGCCGAGATGATCGAGCGCCGGGCGAATGCGGTCTACCTGCCCGACATCGTACTGCCCGAGGAGGTGCTGCCGACCACCGACCTCGCCCAGGCGGTGACGGGCGTCGACGTCGTCGTCCTTGCGATCCCGTCCCACGCGATGCGCGTCGTGGCCCGCTCGATGACGCCGTTGATGCGCCCTGGCGCCATCGCGGTCAGCGTGGCCAAGGGGCTCGAGCAGCATTCGCTGCAGCGCATGTCGGAAGTCCTGGCGCAGGAGACGAACCGCGCCCACCCGGTGGTCGTGCTGTCGGGGCCGAGCTTCGCCATCGAGGTTGCGCGGGAACTGCCGACGGCCGTGTCGGTCGCTTCCGCGGACCCGGCCGCGGCCGAGCGCGTCCAGGAGGAGTTCCGGGGAAAGCTGTTCCGCCTCTACTCCACCACCGACGTGGTCGGCGTGGAGATCGGTGGGGCGCTGAAGAACGTGATCGCCATCGCCGCCGGCGTGGCCGAGGGGCTCGGCCTGGGCCACAACGCACAGGCGGCGCTCATGACGCGCGGGCTCGCGGAAATCTCGCGCCTGGCGTGCGCCCAAGGCGGGCGGCGCGAAACGCTGGCGGGCCTGACCGGGCTGGGCGATCTGATCCTCACGTGCACCGGTCCCTACAGCCGGAACCGCCATGTCGGGATGGAACTGGCGCGGGGCCGATCCCTCGCGGCGATTCTCGCGGGCATGAAGATGGTGGCGGAAGGTGTCAGGACGGCCGAGGCCGCGCTGGCCCTGGGCGCCCGCGCCGGCGTCGAACTGCCCATCACCGCGCAGATGGGCGATCTCATCGCGGGGCGCAAGACGCCGCGCGCGGCGCTCGAGTACCTGATGCTCCGGCCGCAGCGGATTGAGGTGGATGCCGGGTGATACAATCACCGGATGGGCCTGTTCAGCCGCGTCCGGGAAGGGCTGCGCCGCACAGCGCAGCAGCTGATTGGGCGCTTCGATGAGATTGCACGCCGGGCCGACGCGCCCGAGCGGCGGTCGGCGCCGGTGGACGATGAGACGGCCGAGGCCCTCGAAGAACTCCTGATCGGCGCCGATGTCGGCGTGGCGGCCGCCGACCGTATCGTGACGGCCGTCAAGGGCAGGGTCCGCGACGGGGAGTCTCTTCGCGATCTGGTCAAGGACGAGTTGCGGACGATTCTGGGCGGCGTGGATGGGACACCGCCGCACACGGGAACTCCCACCGTCATCCTCATCGTCGGCGTGAACGGCACCGGGAAGACCACGACCGTTGCCAAGCTGGCGAACCTCTACCGGACCCAGGGACAGTCGCCGCTGGTCTGCGCCGCCGACACGTTCCGCGCGGCCGCCGTCGAGCAGTTGGAGATCTGGGCCGGCCGCGCCGGCGTGGACGTCATCCGCGCTCGGGAAGGCGCCGACCCCGCCTCGGTCGTCTTCGACGCGATGGCGGCGGGCAAGGCGCGCGGCCGCAGTCCGATTCTCGTCGACACTGCGGGCCGCCTCCACACCCGCGCGAACCTCATGCAGGAACTGCAGAAGATCCATCGCATCGCGGCACGCGAGGTGGACGGCGCCCCCCATGAGGTGCTGCTCGTCCTGGATGCGACGGTCGGGCAGAACGGCCTCACTCAGGCGCGCGAGTTCATGGCGGCGGCCGGCGTGACGGGCATCGTGCTGGCCAAACTCGACGGCACGGCCAAGGGCGGCATCGCCGTCGCCATCGCGCACGATCTCGGGCTGCCGATCCGCTACGTCGGCGTGGGCGAAGGCATGGGCGACCTCGTGCCGTTCTCCGCCCCCGAGTACGTCGACGCCCTCTTCGACGAAAGCTGGTAGCGCGGTGCTGACCGACGCGGCGTACATGGCGCGCGCGCTGCTGCTGGCCGGACGGGCGGCCGGCCGCACGACGCCCAACCCGATGGTCGGCGCGGTCGTCGTGTCGCCGGACGGGGTCGTCGTGGGCGCCGGCTTCCACGCCCGAGCCGGCGACGCGCACGCGGAGGTGCGCGCGCTGGACGCCGCCGGCGCGGCCGCCCGCGGTGCGACGCTCTACTGCACACTCGAACCCTGCAGCCATCACGGACGCACGCCGCCGTGCGTCGATCGGGTGATCGGCGCCGGCATCGCGCGTGTGGTCGCCGCGGTTGAGGACCCCAACCCTTGCGTGGCTGGACGCGGGTTGTGCGCGCTCACTGAGGCCGGCGTTCGCGTCGACGTCGGCGTGTGCGGGGAGGCCGCCCGGCGCATGAATGCGCCCTTCTTCAGCGTGATGCAGCGAGGGAGACCCTTCGTCCTCGCGAAGGTCGCCACCAGTCTGGACGGGCGCGTCGCCGCTGGCGCCGGGCAGGCGACGCGGCTCAGCTCGGCGGCGGCGGATCGGCAGAGCCAGCTGCTGCGCGCCCGCGTCGACGCCGTGGCCGTGGGGTCAGGCACCGTGCTGACCGACGACCCGCAGTTGACCGCGCGCGAGGTGTTCCGCGAGCGCCCGCTGGCCAGGGTGATCTTCGATCGCCGGCTCCGGACGCCGCCCTCCGCGCGGGTGTTGTCCACCCTGGCGGCGGGCCCCGTGTACGTGCTCACCACCGCGGAGCACGTGATGCGGGCGGCCGCGAGCGCGCACGCGCTGGAGGCCGCGGGAGCGACGCTGGTGACGGTGTTTGACGGCGGGATCCCCGCGACGCTGGCCACGCTGGCCGGCATGGGCATTCAGTGGCTGCTGGTCGAGGGCGGGCCCTCGCTGCACGGCGCGCTGCGCCTGGCCGGCGCCATCGACGCCGTCCGCATCGTCGTCACCCCTCGCGTACTGGGCGCGGCCGGAGTACCATGGTTGTCGAGTCATCAACTGCCGGTGCCCTGGCTGTGTCATGTCGACGTGACGGCGTGCGGGCCGGATGTCATCATTGAAGGCGATGTTTACCGGACTGATTGAGCACGTCGGCCGCGTCGCGGCACTCGACCCCATCGAGGGCGGCTACCGGCTATCGATCGAGACCGATGTGGCGGCACAGCTTCGCGACGGCGACAGCATCGCCGTCAACGGCGTCTGCCTGACCGTCGTCCGGCGCGAGGCGGGCCGGTTCGACACCGAGATCGGGCCCGAGACCGCCCGCGTCACGACCCTGGGGTCGTTCAGGCCCGGCACCGCCGTGAACCTCGAGCGGCCGATGCGGCCGGACGGGCGCATGGGCGGGCACTTCGTCCTTGGCCACGTGGATGGCGCCGGCACGCTCACGGCCATCCGCCAGGATGGCGAGTTCTGGTGGATCACCGTGGCGTTCGATCCGGCGATGGCGCCGTACTTCATTTCCAAAGGATCAGTGGCCGTCGACGGCATCAGCCTGACGGTGGCGGCGCTTCGAGACGACGAGTTCGACGTGCAGATCATTCCGTTCACGATCGACCACACCAACCTGCAGGCGAGCCGGCCCGGCGACGGCGTCAATCTCGAGGTCGACGTCATCGGCAAGTACGTCCTCCGCGTGGCCCAGCTGGCGGGGATGTGGCCGGCCGGCGGCCGCGCACCCCTCGAGACGCCATGAGCCCGCGCCGGACGTCAATGCCGATCGCGTCAGCGATCGCTCCAAAAGCCGCGAAGGCCGCGAAGCGCGCAAAGGCGGTGAAGGCGGTGAAGGCGGCCATCTCTGCGACGACCGCCGCGTCGTCGTCTCGGAGCACGTTCGCGCGGGTCGAGGACGCCGTCGACGCCATTCGCCGTGGCGAGATGATCATCGTCGTCGACGACGAAGACCGCGAGAACGAAGGCGACCTGACGATTGCCGCGTCGGCGGTGACCCCCGACGTGATCAACTTCATGGCGACGCACGGCCGGGGCCTGATTTGCATGCCCATGACGGGGCAGCGGCTGGATGAACTCGAAATCCCGCTGATGGTCACGCAGAACACCGCGCGCTTCGAGACGGCGTTCTGCGTCTCGATCGAAGCGCGGCACCGGACGAGCACGGGCATCTCGGCGGCCGATCGCGCGACCACGGTGCTGGCGTCTATCGATCCGGCGACCACACCTGGCGACCTCGCGCGCCCCGGCCACATGTTTCCGCTGCGCGCGCGCGAAGGCGGCGTGCTGGTGCGTGCGGGGCAGACGGAGGCGGCGGTCGACCTGTCGCGGATTGCCGGACTGTACCCGGCCGGCGTGATCTGCGAAATCATGAACCAGGATGGGTCCATGGCTCGCGTGCCGCAGCTCGCGCGGTTCGCGAAGCGGCACCGCATCCTGCTGATCACCATCGCCGACCTCATCAAGTACCGGATGCGGACCGAGCGTCTGGTCCGTCGCACGGCTGAGGCCGACCTGCCGACTCGACACGGCGGGTTCCGGGTGTTCGCCTACGAAAGCGTGCTCGACGGTGAGTCCCACATCGCGCTGGTGCGGGGCGAGATCGGCGGCGGCCACGATGTCCTCGTGCGCGTGCACTCGCGCTGCCTGACGGGCGACGTGTTTCACTCGGCGCGGTGCGACTGCGGAGATCAGCTCGAGTCGGCGCTGCGCCGCATTGCGGCCGAAGGCCGTGGCGTGCTGCTGTACCTGAATCAGGAAGGCCGCGGCATCGGCATCGCCAACAAGATCAAGGCGTACGCGCTCCAGGATCAGGGCTACGACACGGTCGAGGCCAACGAGCGGCTCGGGTTCAAGCCGGACCAGCGGGACTACGGCATTGGCGCGCAGGTGCTGGGTGACCTCGGGGTGCGTTCGATGCGGCTGCTGACCAATAACCCCAGAAAATTCGTGGGGTTGGAGGGGTACGGGCTGTCGGTCTCGGCGACGGTGAGCATCGAGATCCCGCCCTCGGATTCGACCCGGCGCTACCTGAAGACGAAGAAAGAAAAACTCGGCCACCGCTTGACGAAGGTCTAGCCCGGCCGTGCGTTGACAGTGTCAGCCAAGTCACGCTACCATAAGGGTTTGCGCCACAGGACGTGATGTCCGCCTGACAGGCGCCGGTCGCATGGGGCGGCCGGCGGCGGCCACCGGGACATCCGATCGCAATTCGACTGTACGCATGTTCGACTCGTTGAGCAATCGGCTTCAGGATGTGTTCCGCACGCTGCGCGGCGAGGCGCGGTTGTCGGAGCCTGCCGTCGAGTCCGCCCTGCGGGAAATCCGCATGGCGCTGCTCGAGGCCGACGTCAACTTCAAGGTCGTCAAGGCGTTCGTCGATCGTGTCCGCGAGCGGGCCATCGGGCAGGACGTGCTGCGCAGTCTCACGCCCGCGCAGCAGGTCGTCAAGATCGTCCGCGACGAGTTGATCGCGCTGTTCGGCGACGCGGTGGGGGGGCTGCGGCCGGCGTCGCGTACGCCGCGGGTCATCATGCTCCTCGGCCTGCAGGGCTCGGGCAAGACGACCACCGCCGCGAAGCTTGCGACGTGGCTGAGCAGGCAAGGGAGCCACCCGCTGCTCGTGTCCACCGACGTCCGTCGTCCGGCGGCCATTGAGCAGTTGAACGTGCTCGGACGTCAGGCGGGTCTGCGCGTCCACGACCCGGCCGGCGATCTCGACCCCGTCTCCCGCGCCGCGGGCGCGATGGTCGACGCCCGCAACATGGGCTACGACGTGGTCATCGTCGATACGGCCGGACGGCTGCACATCGACGACGCGCTGATGCAGGAGTTGCTGGCGATCCGCGCGGCCGTGGAGCCGACCGACGCGCTCTACGTGGCCGACGCGATGACGGGCCAGGACGCCATCAAGAGCGCCGGGGAGTTCAACCGGCAGGTCGGCATCACCGGCGTCGTGCTGAGCAAGCTGGACGGCGACGCCCGCGGCGGCGCGGCGCTCTCGGTGGTGGCCGTGGTCGGCGTGCCCATCGCGTTTGTCGGCATGGGCGAGCGGATAGAGGACCTCGAGCTGTTCCAGGCGGAGCGCCTGGTGTCGCGCCTCCTGGGCATGGGCGACGTGCTGTCGCTCATCGAGCGCGCCGAGGCGGC